>WBZO01000040.1_pt1 | contig 319433 bp, 231 predicted proteins | sample 5204261 | NCBI WGS metagenome assembly WBZO01 (sample SAMN12412400, study PRJNA552823) | activated sludge metagenome | isolation source: activated sludge from anammox sidestream of wastewater treatment plant... | place: USA: North Carolina | collected 2017-09 | reverse complement strand
TTCTCTGAGAATGATGACTTTTTGCTCGGGGGTGAATCTCTTTTTCGTTTGCATGAAAGGAATCTCCTTTTTTATTATTTTACATTAAATAAATTTACGAAATTCCATTTCCACTTGAAGCATTACACCGGATTATTCAAAACAGACGATAAAGCTCTGATTTACGCAATTATCACCGACATCTCAGAAAGAGTTGCAAATGATAAAAGAATGCAACTTTTTGCTTTTGCAATCGAAGAAAGCCCGGTTGCAATTATGATTTCCTCCGCCGACTTCAATATTCAGTATGTAAATAAAAAGTTTTCTGAACTTTATGGATATGATTATGCGGATGTTTTTGGGCAACATGTTTCTATTCTATCTGTACCGGATGCTTACGAAACCCAATACTCCGGTATTAGGGAGTCCCTTGAAAACAATGACGGTTGGATCGGGACAGTTCAGTTAAAGAGAAAGAATGAAAAGCTTTTATGGGCAGATGTGGTAATGTCTGTCCACAGGAATGTGTCAGGTAATGTTCAAATGCACATCACCTACTCTTTGGATGTTTCCGATCGCGTGAAAATGGTGCAGGAACTTATTGACGCGAAGAATAAAGCGGAAGAAATGGTGAAACTGAAATCGGATTTTCTTGCAGCCATGAGCCATGAACTTAGAACACCATTCATCGGAATTATGGGAAGTGCTGAGGTGCTTAGGGATGAACTTGAGAACGAAGACCTCAGCGAGTTTGCTGACATTATCTTCACTTCAGCTAAAAGAATGCAGACTACTTTGGAGAAGATTCTATTAATCTCCGATCTTGACCATACAGACACAAATATTCGATTCAGAAAGGTTGATTTAAGAAGTGTGTTCAGCAAAATTATTTCTGAAAACAGAACTATTGCCGAGCACAAAGGATTAACATTTGAAGTGAATCTAAATTTTGAGGGGATCGAGTTTATCAGTGATCAGGACTACTTACTTTATACCGTAGGTAATATCATTCAAAATGCCGTTATTTATACTCAGGTTGGAAAAGTTAAAATTACCGGGGAAGCAATTAAAGTTAACAGTGAATCCGGGATTTCAATTACAGTTTCGGATACCGGAATCGGCATTCCCGAGGATAAACAGCATCTTATATGGGAAGAATTCAGGCAAATTAGCGAGGGGCAAACCCGTAACTATGAGGGGACAGGCTTAGGGCTGGCGATCGCAAAAAGGTGTATTGAAAAATTGAAAGGCACTATTTCGCTAAAAAGTACTTACGGCGTCGGTTCCGAGTTTACAATTAAAATCCCTTCTCACGAACTTGATGAAGTTGTATAATATAGATCATTAGTCTAAAAAAATATTTTTGTTACATTAATTCAGTTATATATTTTTGTTGGCTGTTTTACATATTTTTATGACTGTAAAACAATTTTTTCTTATGGGCAATTAACCCGGGTTATTCCGTCTGTCTGAAGAACCTGCGTTGTTGTTAGCAATTCTTTGGAAGTTCCTATGACAGAGAAGATAAAAGTTTTAATGGTTACCGACAACTCGGAGGACATCCTTCTTGTCAGGAACGAACTTCAAAAATATTGGGGCACCGCCGTTGTTCAGCAGGTAAGGAACGAAGCTGAATTTAAAAATCAGCTTTCAGAATTAAAACCGGATGTAATAATCACCGCTTATCACCTTTCAGGATTCGAAGGGCTTTCCGTTCTTTATTATGTGAAGGAATCCGACCTTTTTATTCCCGTAATCTTCTTTACCGACCCCCATGGTGACGAAATTGCAGTTAATTGCCTAAAATCAGGTGCTGCCGACTATCTGCTCCGGACGCAAATCGGGCTGTTAAAAGATTCCATTTTTCGGGCTTTTGAGAGAATTGAATTGGGGGCAAAAGCTGACTTTTCAACTCTCTGGCGGGGTGAAACTTTCCGTAGGTTATTTGAGGAACACACTGCAATTTTGATTTTGTTGGATAGCGAAACGGGCAAAATTGTGAATGTGAACAAAAAGGCTGTTGAATTTTACGGCTGGCAGTATGAGGAAATGATCTCTAAATATATGTGGGATATCAACATCGATAGTGAGGATGTGGTAAGAGGCCGGATGAAGTTAGCCATAAGTCAGGGGAAATATCATTTCGAATTTAAACATCGAAAAGCTGACGGTTCAATAGCCGATGTTGAAGTTTTTGTGGGGGCTATGGATGTTCGCGGCAGGAATTATCTTCACGCTATAGTTTACGATGTAACCGAAAAGCGAAAGATTGAAGAGCAGTACCGCTTATTAAATTTCGCCGTGGAAGAAAGCCCCGTGGCAGTTATCGTTTTAGATTCTTCCGCTAACACTGAATATGTGAACCCGGCTTATTGTGACCTGTTTGGCTATACTAAGGATGAATTACTCGGGAAAAGCTGGCGTGTGCCGAACGAGGGAATTATTTTATCTGAGAGTTTTGACGATTTATCAAGAACTTTGATGAGCGGTGAACATTGGAAAGGGACTATTCAAAACCGCACACGGTCAGGCAAAATGATCTGGCGGGAGATGACACTTGCACCTCTGAAAGACGAAGAGGGTAACATCGTGCATATTGTCGGTGTAAGCCAGGATATTTCGGATAAAGTACGAATGATTGAAGAACTAACGATTGCCAAACAGCAAGCTGAAGAGATGGTGAAAGTCAAGGCGAATTTCTTCTCTTCAATTAGTCATGAATTGCGCACCCCATTTATTGGAATTATGGGAAACGCTGAGTTGCTGAAAGAAGAACTTGCTGACCCGGAACACCAAAAAATGGCTGCCAAGATTTTCAACGCTTCACTTCGGATGAAAAATACACTCACTAAGTTGTTGCAACTTACCGACCTCGAGTTTAACAACAAAACACTCTTTCCGGAAAATGTTGATCTTCAAAGATTGCTCGTTGATGTGATTGAAGAATACTCAAACGAAGCTAATGAAAAAGGAATCAGGATTACCACAGATTTCTGTCAGCCCAATTTTGAGTTTTGGAGTGATAAAGATTGTATTCGTGATATTGTTTCTAACCTGTTGAGTAACGCTGTTATTTTCACTCCTTCGGGCGATGTGAGGGTTTCTTGCGGTGAAGATAATTCAAACGGTCGAAAGGCGGTTTTTATAAAAATTGCTGATACCGGTATCGGTATCCCCCCTAAAAAGCTCGAGCTTATTTGGGAAGATTTCCGTCAGGTGAGCGAGGGCTACTCTCGTGAATATGAAGGCACAGGTTTAGGGCTGCCAATTGTTAAGAGGATATTAAACTTAATTAGCGGCACCATTTCCGTTTCCAGCACACTTGGTGAAGGGACTGAGTTTACTGTATATCTGATTTCTCTTAAGGCAGAATAGAAATTTTAAGGATGTGAAATGTTCAGTAAATTATTCATTTTAATCTTAAGAATATTCGCAGCCGAGCATTTCGCTTTCGGGTGGTAATATTATGCAATTCAATATTTATACTGCACTCTTCTTTTTTGCATTTTTTGTATCGGTTGTTTTATCGGTAGTCATTTATAAACGGAAAAGTGGTGTTCGTGGTGGGGGCTATTTCTTTCATTTAATAATTGCACTTGGGCTTTGGGCACTCGGAGCAGGGTTTCAATACGCGTCAGCATCGCTCGAAACAAAAATAACCTGGCAAATAATTATATATCTGTTTGTGCCGTTCATTCCTTTCGCTTTTTTGTCATTTATTCTCAGGTTTGTTCAGGCTTCACCTTTTGCAATAAAGGTTTCTAACTTTATAACATTATCTTTTCCTCTCATTATTTTTATTATTGCTGCAACCAACAATTATCATCATTTGATGTGGAGTGAGTTTACAATAGTAACAAGCGCTGAGGGGAGCAATATCGATTTTTCACGCGGCATATTCTATTATCTTTTAGCAGTAGTGTCATATATTGCAATATTAACCAGTTTTTGGAAGCTATTAACCTCAATAGGGCACTACACGGGGGTTTTTAAGAATCAACTGATTATACTTCTGATTGCGCTGTTAATACCTACAATAGTTAACTTGACATTTATTATCACACCGACACTTCTCAACCATTTCAATGCAACGCCGATTGCATTTGTTTTTTCCTGTGTAATTATAGCATTTGGAATTTTTAAGTATTCATTTCTTGATCTTTTCCCCACTGCCAGGCAGGTGCTTTTCGAGAATCTTCACGAGGGTGTTATTGTGCTCGATAGTGAAGGAAGAATAATTGACTGCAACAAAACGCTCTATAAATTCATCGGGCAAAGGGAATTGATCGGGAAACAAGCCACCGAAGCCTTCTCGGACCTCCCGGATTTGGTTGCTTACTGCAACTCTTCCGGCGCTGAACTTGGTGAACTGCAGTTCAACGGAAAAGTCTTTCAGTTGAATAAGCTTATGTCTAAAGACCCAAAAGCTAACAAACGGGGTAAACTGATCAGCCTGCTTGATATTACTACGATACGGGAAAATCAGGCGCTGTTGCAGGCTAACAGCGATGAGCTTAATGAACTGAATAACGCAAAAGATAAACTCTTTTCAATTATTGCTCACGACCTGAAAAATCCCTTTTTTGGAATTATTGGGCTTTCTGACATCCTATTGGAAGATTTTGACGACCTTTCTGATTCTGAAAAACGAAATTTAATTTCTGAGATAAAAGGATCAGCCGCCGACACTTTCAAACTTTTGGAAAACCTGCTGGAATGGTCGAGGTTGCAAACGGGAAAAGTAGCTTTCAATCCGGAAGATTTTAACATAAATGAGGTGATAAACAAAGTTGCTGAGATAGTTAAATCGCAGGCAGGATTGAAACGGATTACTATTGAAACGGAACTTGCTTTGAACCTAAGCGTTTATGCCGACCCCAACATGATCACTACCGTGATCCGAAACCTTCTTACAAACGCGATTAAATTTACAAATCCGGGCGGTAAAATTGTTCTTTCATCAGAAATTGCAGATAATTTTGCCATAGTTACTGTTGAAGATAACGGAGTTGGCTTAACAAAGGAAGAAAGCGATAAATTGTTCCGCTCCGGTGAATCAATCAGAAGTCTTGGCACAATGGGTGAAAAGGGAACCGGCTTGGGGCTTATGATATGCCAGGATTTTGTTACGCGTAACAACGGTACTATACATGTCCGCCCGAACATGGGAGATGGCGCTACTTTTTGGTTCACACTGCCACTGAGCAAAAAACAGAAACAAACAGCCGAAATTTTGTCTTAAATAATTAAAACGCCTTAAGATTGTAGGTGAATGAAAGCATAAAGAACTGCTTTAACACCATTGCGGACTTATTTTCAATATAGATATCCGTTGCTGTACGGATAAAGCTTTTATTTTGGTTAAGAATATCGAACACATCCAAGCGCAGTTCAGCTTTGTTTCCTTCCAGGAATTTTACCCCAATTGCCGCATTCCACAACGAATAAGAAACATCGCCGTTATCTGCTATCCCGGCCGTTTTGTAGAATGAATAGTCGGTTGTAACGAAGAAAAGATCGAATACATTGAAGAAAAGATTCGCCGAGCCGGAATGCACCCAGTACTCATCGTCCGAACGGGGCAACACATCATTTTTTGAAACATAATATGAGGGTGAATAGCTCAGTTTGAAATCAATATCTTCCGAAATATTGCTCGCAACTGTAATGCCCTGGTTCAGCGAAACTATCTTTGATTCGGTTATTAAACGCTGATATTCAGCCGGAAGCAACGAATAACCCGCCCCGAAATTGACCGAGAGGTTGCTTTTTATGAACGGAACCGGAAAACCGCCGCTTAGCATCCCCCGCACGCTTTGGCTTGCGCCGAAGTTACGCGAAATGGTAAATTGCGCACCTTTGCGAAGCAGAACGCCGTCGCTTATTAATGTATCTTTTACTGCAGTGAAGGATGAATTTCCGATATAATCATCCGTTCTTTGGTAAAAACCCATTACGAAAAAATTTGCGCCCGACTCTTTATCGGTTGTTAAATATTGAATTGAAACTCTGTTCGAGTATTCATCTTTAAGATTGGGGTTTCCCCCTCTGATGAAAAGGGGATTTGAAACATCGTAAAAGTTTTGCAGCTGAGTAAGTGAGGGTGCGTTAACACTTGTGAAATAAAATATTCTGAAATTTTGTGCGTCTGAAATTTTATAATTGAACCGCACCGAAGGGAGGAAATTGTAAAACTTCTTTTCAGTTGTTAAGGTGTAGGGGTACGATTGGTCACCCGTGAGCTGCGAAATTTGGTAAGTAACGCCCATATAAAGGTTTACAGCGCCACTTCCTAACCGGTATGCCAGCCCGCCCCTGTAGGTGTAGTAGTTGTTGTCGTATTTGTTTGAGGAAATTGGGTCGATCAGGTCGTAAAGCCCTGTAAGATTGTTAAAATTGAGTGTTTGGCGGTCGCTGTAGTTGTTGTTAATGCCTGCGCTAATAGTAGCCATCAACTGCCCGTTTGCGCCGAAGGGTTCGGTGTAAACAAAGTTTCCGGAGTAGCTGTAGCCTTTCACTAAGTCGTCCCCTTTTTGGTTTAGTGTGTCAGAATTGGCGCCGGCGTTTGTGTTGTTGAAGTAATTCAGTGAGTACTGGTTTCGGTCTGTTCTTCTGCTGTTCAGCCCGTTGTTGAAGGAAATCGAAAGGCTTCTGCCGGGGGTTTCGAACCTTGTTCTGTAAATAATTTCGTTGCTGAAATTGAAACCGCCGCCGTCGCTGTTGCTTCTGTTATCGGTTGAATTGTTGGTGCCGGAATCGAACATGCTTATCCCGAAATAATCATTTTCAGAGATGTTTTTCTGTGCGCTGAACCTTGGAGTTGCGATTATTGTGTTCATCGAGTCGATGTTCCACTCCAACCTGAAGTTCAACCTGTGGTTGTAGTTATCGGGGTTGGAAGATGATTTTTCGTCGTAGTTTTGCAAGCCTGCCGAGGTGGGGAAGTAGTCCCTGTTAATCGTTTGATCGTTCCAATTTTTGGAATAGTTGAAAAAATAACTTCCTGTAAGCACGGCATCTTTTGCCCAGTTTTGCTGATAGTTCAGCCCGATAGAGTAAGTGTTAGTGTTCCCTTCGAGTGTGCCGATCAGAAAATTGTTAGCTGCACCGCCGGGCCCGCGCCAGCCTCCTCCTCCTCCGCCTCTGCCTTGAAAGCCGCCACGGTGACCGCCTCTGCCGCCGCCACCCTGAGAAATGCCGAGTAGGTCTTGCTGCGAGAAGTTTTGCCGGTTAATGTTGTTGCCCAGCCCGAGTATGCTGAACCTTCTGCCTTCGCCAAAAAAGTTAACCACGCCCCCGCTTTGGAATTTTTCGGAGGAGCCGTATCCGCCGTAAAGTTTGCCGAACTGCCCTTCGCGGCGGTCTCTTTTGGTAACAATATTAATGGTTTTTTCAGTTTGCCCGTCATCAAAGCCTGTGAAGCGGGTTTGGTCGCTCATTTTATCAAATATTTCAATTTTATCAATCATATCTGCGGGCAGATTTTTGAGGGTTACCACAGGGTCGTCACCGAAGAAGGGCTGCCCATCCACATAGACCTTTTTCACTTCTTCGCCTTGTGCTTTTAGTGTGCCTTGTTCCTGCTGAACGCCGGGCAGTTTGGTGACCAAGTCCTCAGCGGTGGCATCAGGATTGGTTTTGTAGCCCTTAGCCGAAAAGCTCAGCGTATCTTCACTTTGAGTCGAGGGTATTGCAACGCCGGTAACCTCCACTTCCTCCATCTGAAGTGCCGAGCGCTTTAGTTTTAGTTGCCCGAGATCGAGTGTGGGTTGGTTGCGCGTAATCTGAAGCGAGTCAATGTATTCCAAATAACCGATAAACGAAATAACAAGGCGATACTTCCCCGGCTGTGTGGGCTTAAAAATGAAAACACCATCGGTCGAAGTTACCATGTTTAACTGCTTTTCGCCAGGGCGGTTAGGTATAAGCGAGACGCTCGCTCCGGGAAGTGGTGTTCCGTCCGAAGAATCAACTATAACCCCTTTAACTGAAAAATTTTGTGCGCTTCCCGCAACGGTTAACAGGAGGAAAAACAGGGAAGTGATTATTTTTTTCGTCATATAATTTTAAAAGTTTTTTGATAGTTTATTGGTTTATCAGAAATCGGATTAGTTTATTGTTATCTTTCGCTTGGTTAATTTTTTCTTTAAATGATTTTAGATTTTATATCATATTTCGCTTTGAATGAGACTGTTCAGACTAACTTGTTACCAAAACCCTATTTTTATTAGACTAAAATATCTTTAGAATAGTTTAATTTTAATAAACCTTTAGTATAATTTAGTTTTGATAACCCTAAAGTATAATTTCGGAGGTTTTCTGTGAAAGTGCTTTTACAACTGATGTTGTTTGTTCTCCTGTTTGATGCAACCGCAGTTCCGCAATCTTCCGGTGAAACGGTTTTAGAAAAAGATAAATTTTCCGTTCCCGGAGATTTCAGGTTACCATTCTTCGAAAATACCTACCTCCATTTAACAAATTTATCAAACGGTGTAAATAATTTTATTTCATCTAATCCGGAAAAGATCGGGATAAAAAATATAGCCCAAAAAAATAATTTCACTTCAAAAGATATTAAAAAATCTCTCGGGCACGAAACAGATTTTCCAAACCATGAAAAATCCCTGTTGTGCAATTTAGATTCTCCGAATTATGAAAAATCTCGAAAGGATGATTTAGATTCTCCGAATCAGAATGAATCTCCCCACAACTTTTCCGTCGGTGTTGGATTTTTTTAGCATTCCGGCACTTGCTCAGAAACTGTTTGATATTTTTCTGGTTGCGCTTTCACATGGTTATCTTTATTCCGACTCAAAAGCAGCCGTGCCGTCAATTAATGCTCAGTACCGATATGCAATTAATAAAGATTTTTCGGTTGGTGCCTCACTTGTGTACGAAAAATTTAACGCTGATATATTGTTGGATGGTAAAAATGTGGGAACGAGCGACAATAGTTTCCTCTCTCCACTTGCGACACTTCGTTACGAATATGCAGGCGGTGAAAACTTTGGAGCATACTTTGATGTTGAATTGGGGCTTTGTTACCTCACCAACACCGTTAACTACCCTGAAGAGCACAGTACCACAAGTCGTGCAGTTTTTGCAGGGCAATTCACCCCTTTCGGTTTCCGTTTTGGCAACAAATTTAACTTCAACCTCGGCATCGGTTTCGGCATGAAAGGTCTGGTAACCGCATCAGCCGGGTATAGTTTTTAATAATTAAACTGTTTGTCCTGCAGGTACAAATCCCGGTGATTGTTGCCGCCGGGTATAGTTTTTAATGACTAAGGTTTTTGTTCTGTAGGCACAAAGCCGGGTTTCTTTTGCCGTTGGGTATAGTTTTTAGTAACTAAACTGTTTGTTCTATAGGCACAAAGCCGGGTTTCTTTTTGCAACAGAGTGCAGTTCTTAAGTGAAAAAGTGCAGAAGACCAAAGAAAGAAGAGCGTTTCCGCCTTTGTATGATATGAAGATTAATCGTTTTTTATAAATTGCCGTTTAATTTTTGCCAGATCCGTTTGTACTCTTCTCCTGACAAACTTGAACCTGTGGGTCGGGCTTTGTTCCATGTTTCAATTGACAGTTCAGAAAGCCACTCATTTACTACAACAGAAGGCTGGTTAAAAATTTCGCCTTCTACAGAATTATTGAATATCCCACCTAAGCGATTGGCTATACTTCTTGGGATATTATTTTTTCTCATAAGCACACCTTCGTCGGTGTTAACTCCATAGTATAAATAAGCAGGAAGGTTTGCCATTTTTTTCTTTTCAATTTCTGAAAGGTTTTCCCAGTCAATACCGCTTGTCGGCATTCTTTGCATAGCAGCAAGCCCCCATGTAGCTGAATTTGTCACAATTTTATATATCGCTTTTGTTGTATCTTGGATTGCAATAGAAGAATCAGTATTTGGATACATTTTTGAAGCTATATCGGCTAAGTTTTTACCATTCACCCAATCTATAATTAACCTTGCAATTCCGGAGTGAGTCAAGGATTGATTTCTTTTCACAATCTCTTTAAATGATTCTTTGATTTCATAGGTCTCTAACATAATTCCTATAAGTTTTTGCATGGTTTCGTTGTTCTCCGAAAACAACTGATTTCGTTGCCACTCCTTTGGTTTAATTTGAAATTTGTTTAACTTATTGATTAATTGGCAAACGGTAACTGTTGAAAATCCGGTTTCATCAGCTCTTTTGGCATCTTTAGAATCTAAAGAATAAGCATATTGAAATAATTTATCTTTAACAAATTGCTTTTTATCGCCCGGGAGCTGATCATAACCAAAAGTCGCTTTCAAGTTGAATTCAAGTTGTGCAATAAAAGTACTTTGTTGTTTACTTTGTTTCTTTAGATGGGATATATATTGCAAAATATTTGACCATCGAATATCCTCTAAGAGCCAACTATGAAAACTTTCCTCAGCATGACGCAAAGCATTATCAACAGCACTAACCAATTGAGAATGAAGATCTTCAGAAGCTTGTTTCACATAATTTCCAACTTTAGATAGGTCATTATCATCAGTTACTGTCATACCCACCCAGCCCATATTTTCCTGCCCGGTTCGTCCAACTCTTCCGGCTAAGTTCCAGAAGTCACGCACCGGCATAGGTTTTGACTCACCATTCTTATAATAATTATATGAGCCCATTATTACAGCCGAGGCAGGGAAATTAATACCTTGTGCTATTGTTGTAGTAGCAACTAAAGCCTGAAGTTTTTGATTTGCCATTAAGTCTTCAATCAGAAAACGAATTTCATCAGGAAGAGCCGCACTATGCACCGCAATTCTTCGCTTAAGAAATTTGCTTAAAGGAAAGTCATCACCCAATTCACTTTGAATCAATTTTATTACCAATTCTACATCATCATCAAGCTCTAAATCTTTTCCTACACTTTTGTATAAACTTTCCGCAACCTTATTTGTTTCAGTTGGGCTTGAAGCCAATACAATTATTGGCGCCTCTAAACTAAGCACCTTGGATGCAACCTGAGTGGCAATCTTTATTTTGGAAGATTTTACCTTAGATGCTGTTATCTCAGAATCCTGAACACTTCTTATAAGTATTGACTCTCCGATGTCATAAGTACCTTTATCTGTATGAAGGGTTTTTAAGATAAAATCGTAGTCCCTTGCCCTCCCTTGTACTTCAACCGCGCCTATAACTCTTTCATTCGGTTGCCACCAGTCTAATTCTAAGTTAATAACTTTTCCTCTGTCTTTGGCAAGCCACTCAGCTAAATCTTTTGAATTGGAAATATCCGGTGTCATCAGTAAAAAGTTAGCTTCTTCACAATCGTTTTTAATTGTAGAGAGCAAGAACTCTAAATTCAACCCTCTAGTGGGTTCTTCTATGTTATGAGCCTCATCAACTACCGTTAGCACCAATGGTCTATTCGTGGAAGTACCCAGCCCTTGTCGTACAAGCAAGTTCATTTTTTCATAAGTAGTAACTAATATATCAAAATTGGTGCGTTTCTCATTCTCTTCCAATAAATGCTGCTCAAAGCCATCCAAATCAATTGCACCGTTTGCCTTTTCTATTTGAATTTTGATGTTGGATAGATCCTTATTCAGTTGTATATAAACCTGATTGACCAGAGCTTTTGTAGGAACAATATAAGCCACCCAACCCCCTTGCTCCTTAAATTGATTAAGAGCCTGAAGTATTCTATATTCAGCAATAAGGGTTTTACCACTTGAGGTGGGAAGATTAATTACAACCGCCCTGTATGCAGGGTTGAGTAACTCACCTTTTATAATCGATTCTCTTTGTGGGTAAAGCAACTCAAACAACCCTTTTTCATCTCTTTTGGAGATAAATTGATTGAAACGGGTTACCCAATTGTTGATTCCTTGTGTAGTGTTCCAAATGGTATTTTTTACCATTTTTGCCGCAAAAGCACTGAAAAACTGATACAGCAGTATCAGACTGATATTGCCGGATTTTTGAGCATACTGTGCGGCTATTTCTGTGTGGTACTGCAATACATTTTCCGGCTGTAATGGTCTGCCTTCCATAACATAATTTCCCAGCACATCCACACATTTAGCAAAATGATAAAGCGATATCAATTCAGCTGCACAATAAGGACGGTCCTCCTGATCAACCTCACTTAGAAATTTGTTCTCAAAATTGTTTTGTTCCTCTCGAAGTTGATTTATCAACTCTACAGAGCGGTTAATATCGTTCCAGTTGCTCTTTTTAATTAAATAGACAATTGCTTTGAAAGAAATAGTTAAAAGTCGTTGATTCCAATTTTCAGTTACTTGCAGAGTCTCAATCACTTCGTGTTGATTCTTCAAATATTCTTTTACAAAATGCCAGTGCTCACCTAAATAGCCGAATACGATAAGTTTAAACTGCTCATAAATAAACAAATCACTATTTGGGTTTGCGGGCAACTCTGTGCCTATATCAAAATAAGTTGAGCAAAGAGCTTTAAATTCGGGTTCGTTTTTATTATCCCAAAATTCGATGATTTTAAGCTCGCAAAGTTCTTTGGCTTTTTGAAGTTCCCCAATTTCTTTTTCGGTAAGTTTTACACTATCAAAGAGGTCTGCTACTTTGGCTTTTTGAATAAGCATACCAATTCCATGAAGCATATCGGGATATGCTTTTTCTAAGTAATTGTACTTTATCTGTATGCTCATACTATTAATTCATTTATGATTGTTAGCCACTCTTCTTTCCGTATTGGCAAATAAAGTGCTAAAAGTTTAATTCCGTTAGGTTCCAATATATGCTTAGACAGTCTGCCATAACTTAATGAAATATCCCTTTCATCGTGTGCTACATCTCGAATTAGAATACCAATTAACTGAAATTTACAATTATTATTATTTGCATAATAAGCTTTTTGGCTCGAGTTAAAATCTGTTTTAAAAGGATGCCCATCAGGATAGAGCCTCGCCTTACTTTGTAAATATAAAATCAGTTGTTGTCTTTTTTCTCTATCACTATACAAATCCCTGAGTTGGCTTTCCATACCTTTTTTACTAACCATTACCTCTGGGGGTCTGTTTTCAGTTTCCGAAGAAGTTTTTACTTCGCCAAACAAAAACAATACTTGTCCTTCCACTTCAATAAACCCTACTAAATCGGCACCGGTTTTATATCCTTTTGGATTTCTGGCATCTCTGTTCTCATTCCAGTGAAACCGACAAACAAATGCTTCTTCCAAAATAACTTCGGCATACGCTTCGCCGATTCGAAATGGTAGGGATTCCAATTTCGGATTTTCCAAAGCGAGAATGTCTGCAATCAGATCGTCACTGGCATTAAATCCGGTTTCTTGTGTTAAAGCTTTTAAGGAATCTAACTCGTTTTTTCTTTCTTCATGGTCTAATAAATTATCCTTTACTTTACCCTGCAAATGGTTACGGCATTTCTGTTCATCCACAGCAATCCCGTGATATGAACGATAATTATTATCAATATGCTCGTAAAGAATAGTCATTATTCAGAAAGTAATATCAATTCTGCAAAAGTATGAAGTTTTTTTAACACTTAATATGTTAAATAATATAACATGCTGAAAAGATAATGTACCGGGTTTTATTTAAATGATAAATTGGAAAAAATTGCATTGTTCTAAACTGTTCAGTGTGACAGGTTTTTTAAAGTCTTTCTTGGAACTTTACGGTTCTTCGCGAAAATTTGCACATTCAATGGTAGATTGTTTTTTTTCTATCCTGCAAAGAATGCTTTACGAATAAGCCCCCTATTTGCTGACTGAATGCCTCTGCAGTGGGGTCAAATTTCGTATTTCCTGATTGCTAAAGTGAAATATTTATTAAGTTAAAATAGTGAAAATTTTATGAATAAGAGTCATATTTTGTCGGGAAATATTTAACAAAAAAGCCCCGTGCCATTTCCGTCACGGGGCTATTAAGGTTCAAATTCTTAACGGTTAAAATTTTGTTAAAGTTGTAAGCTGTAATCGCTTATGATTAAATTAACATTAAATTAAGATTTTTGATCTTGCTCTGAAATTAACTTATACAAATCACTTCAGAGTAAACACTGGAATTGCTTCAGAGCAAAAACTGAAATCACTTCAGTACAAACACCGAAATCACTTCAGAGCAAACACCGAAATCACTTCAGTACAAACACCGAAATCACTTCAGTACAAAATCCAAAATTACTTGAGCAACATCATCTTCTTTGTGGCTGTAAATTCACCGGCTTTTATGGTGAAGATATACATACCTGAAGCAAGTTTTGAAGCATCAAAGTTAACGGTGTATGAACCGGCTTCCTGTTTGGTGTTTACCAATGTTGCCATTTCGGTACCCGTAATATCGAACACTTTCAGCGTAACAACAGAAGCTTCAGGTATTCTGTAAGCAATGGTTGTAGCCGGGTTGAAGGGGTTCGGATAGTTCTGATCCAAAGCGAATGTCATCGGGGTGCCAACTTCCACTTCAACGATGTTGGAGTAAGAGAACGACCCTGAATAATCGGATTGTTTCAGTCGGTAAGAATATTTACCCTCTGCAACACCTTTATCGGTGAAGGCATAGTTTGAAACACGGGTAGTTGTTCCGTTACCGCTTACAAATCCAACATTTGTCCAATTACCTGAGGCATCCTTTCTTTCGATATCGAAGCCTCTGTTGTTCAGCTCAGTAGCGGTTGACCATGAGAGCAACACATCGTTACCGGTAACAGAAGCCGAAAAAGCCGCCAATTCAACAGGAACAACAACAAGTGAAAGTGCGTTCTTCTGTATCGAGCCTTTTGTTCCCACTGCAAACAATACATAAGTATTTCCTGTGTTGTCGTAAGCCCATCTGGAACCGTTAATTCTGTCAGCATTTGTATTTTTTGCCGTCCAGGTAACGCCACCATTGGTAGAGATGTAATTAACCGAGAAATCACCAAAAACAGCAACAGTTTCCGGATTAATCACTTCAACCGAATAAAATGTATAAGTGTTGCCGGGGTTGATTTGAATCCTGTTCCAGTTCAAGCCACCGTCAGTAGTTTTGTAAACGCGCTCTAAATTACCTACAATGAATCCGTTGGCAGTGTCAGCCATTTTAATGTCGTACATTCTTGAAGTGGGGTTATCACTGATGGATTGCATTGTCCATGTTGTACCACCATTGGTTGTTCTGAAAACTTTTGGCTGGTACGAAACAGCGTAACCATCGTTAGCATTCAGCATGTGTGCATTGTAAATTTGCCCATTAGCACCGGAAACACCGTGAGACTGAGCAACCCAGTTAGCACCTCCGTTGGTAGTTTTGAAAATGAAATTGGATAAAGTGTTTGGTTCAGCAGCGAACACCCATCCCGTGTTTGCGTCAACAAAGTCAATTTTTATGAAAGTAGCTCCTGCGGGCAGCCCTGAAGTGGCAACGGGATTCCATGAGGCACCCCCGTCTGTAGTTTTGTAAACGAAACTGTTTGTTCCGGAGGCAAAGCCTAAATTGTTATCAATCATATCGACCGAATAAAAAGTTTCAGTTTTGTTTGCTATGGGTACAATCGACCATGTGTTTCCGCCATCGGTTGATCTGGCAAATTGATCGGAAACCGTACCGGGAACTGATGATTCACCAACAGCTATAACAAGGCCGCTCGGATCAACCACGGCAATATTCTGCCATGTACCCGGTTTAAGTAATTTGGTGTGTGCAGTAGGAGTTGCTGCACCTCCAAATTTAGACTGTATCATCCCCAAATCACCCACAACCATAAGTGAATCACCTGAAGGTGAAAAATCGGCTGCATAATATTTGGTTGACCAGGTCTGAGATGGATTAAGATAGTTGATGGCTGTCCAGCTTGTGCCATTATTCGTGGATTTGTAAACACGGGAGCTATCTCCGGTTACAAACCAGGCGCCATTTCTAAAGTCAATATCCCGGATTGTAGTTCTGCCATCAATACCGGAGTTTTTAAGTGTCCAGGTAGCGCCGAAATCAGTTGAGGCATAAAGTTGAGCCTCGTTGGGTAAAAAAGGCCCCCCGACAAAAATGACGGAACCGTTATAACCGATAGCGTAGTTTAAAGACCCACCGTGGTTAATGTTAGTCCAGGTAGCGCCACCATCGGTTGATCTTCTAATATATGCACCATTAGAGGCTAAAAGAATAGTTTGCCCATCGTTAGAAGCCCATAGATCATAAATAGCGGATGAAAAGCCGGTTGCTATTTCAGTCCAGTTTTGTCCGCCGTTGATAGTTTTGATTAACCGACCGTTCGTTCCGCAAGCAAAACCGTTGTTGTTATCGGTAAAATACATTTTATTGTATGTACCCGCGAAAAGGGTATTGAGAGCGGGACTCCAAGTGTTACCGGCGTCTGATGTTAAATAAATTCTCCCACTGGCGCAGCTGATAATCCCGTTGTTTTGGTCGAAGAAGTGCATATCGTAAATATCAGAATACTTTCCGGAGGTGGTGTTTAGCTGAGAGGCACTGTGTATAAACTGCCAGGTTGCTCCCGCATCGGTAGTTTTCATAAAAGTGCCTGAAAACCCTGCTGCATACCATGTAGTTGGTGAAATATATTGGACTGCCCTTAAATTGTTACCCTGAGGGCTTGGGTGTTGCCATTTCCAGTCCGAACCCGTTTGTGCAAAAACGAAATCAGATAAAAAAACAGCAAAAAGAGAAAGGAAAAATAATTTTCGCATTTGAACCTCTTAAAGAATAGTTGATAAATATTAAAATGAATTAAGTATTTAATACTTCAAAAAAAAACAGCAGCAAAACCGGCTGCTGTTTAAATTGATTTAAATAAAGTTAAATACTTTTGCAATATATAAAGAAATAGAATAATAAAAAACCGTAATAATTCCAATTTGACACAGGGCACATTTGTTGGAGGTTAATGGTTTGTTTGAAGGGGTGTCTGCGAGCGTAATTTGTGGATGTGAATTGATTTGGAATAATGAGCCGCTGAATAAAACTAACCGGGGCATGTGAAAAGACTGATTTTAAGCCTTCATAGGTTTGATCTAAAACCTGAGGTGAAACGGAAGTTTGCTGAGGGTTTTGATATTGATTTCAATCCCTCATAGGTTCGATTTAAACGGGAGCAGCGTGGTGGCTACTGGTACCCCGTCGCGACATTTCAATCCCTCATAGGTTCGATTTAAACCACAGCGGGGTGAGCTACAGAAAATATAGAAAAGCCCATTTCAATCCCTCATAGGTTCGATTTAAACTTGTGCAACACTGCCGCTTCACCTCGTATGAATAATTTCAATCCCTCATAGGTTCGATTTAAAACTGATACCAAAAACATGCGGGCAAATCTTGTAAAAGCATTTCAATCCCTCATAGGTTCGATTTAAAACATATTGTGCAACACTGCCGCTTCACCTCGTATGACTAATTTCAATCCCTCATAGGTTCGATTTAAAACTTTGGGGCAGTTTCGATATTACAGGGGTGGTGTGCATTTCAATCCCTCATAGGTTCGATTTAAAACACACTAAAGTTCAACATCCTTAACAATAACGGCAGGTATTTCAATCCCTCATAGGTTCGATTTAAAACAAGTATCATATTCAGTGTACTCTGCACTTTCCTTGTATTTCAATCCCTCATAGGTTCGATTTAAAACCCTTTTACCTCTGCACCTGCATTAATAAAAGCACGAATTTCAATCCCTCATAGGTTCGATTTAAAACTTGGCGGTTTCCATAAAGCGTTGCACGAACTTGGACAATTTCAATCCCTCATAGGTTCGATTTAAAACGATTACAGAATGGGGAGTTTATCACGGAAAATGTAAATTTCAATCCCTCATAGGTTCGATTTAAAACATAACCAAAATGAAAAGAAAGCACTCAGCATCCCTATTTCAATCCCTCATAGGTTCGATTTAAAACTTTTTTTGCGAACATTGCGAGCAATACAAAGAAATATTTCAATCCCTCATAGGTTCGATTTAAAACTAATTTTATTAAAGTTGGTGAGAAAGTATATATCGAAATTTCAATCCCTCATAGGTTCGATTTAAAACATGTTACGGAGGAAGAGTTTGAAGATTTCTACAAGATTTCAATCCCTCATAGGTTCGATTTAAAACAAGGATATGGTTTAACAGATCAGCATTAAATTCAGTATTTCAATCCCTCATAGGTTCGATTTAAAAACATAGACGGCGGACAGACCAAAAAAGGAGTCTGGGTATTTCAATCCCTCATAGGTTCGATTTAAAACTGGAGAGAGAAAACAGGGCGGGAAGAGCCGGAAGATTATTTCAATCCCTCATAGGTTCGATTTAAAACTGCAGGGGGAACAAAATAATAGGGTTAAGAATATGCCGATTTCAATCCCTCATAGGTTCGATTTAAAACTATTACAGCCTAATAGATTGGTTCAATGATGTACAATTTCAATCCCTCATAGGTTCGATTTAAAATCTAAATCTAAACCCTACGCCGTTATCGGCTTCATCTCATTTCAATCCCTCATAGGTTCGATTTAAAATATTTTTTCGTACCGATTGATTAGGAATAATAATTAATTTCAATCCCTCATAGGTTCGATTTAAAACCGCCCCCAATTTTAAAATCTGCCCGCCCGTTCCGCATTTCAATCCCTCATAGGTTCGATTTAAAACCATTGCACACTCACTTCAATGGGGTATATATCCCCGTATTTCAATCCCTCATAGGTTCGATTTAAAACCAAACCCGGACCCCGATCCGGAGGAAGCAAGTTTTATATTTCAATCCCTCATAGGTTCGATTTAAAAACTTCTCCTCAACTTCAAATGTCCCCTCTCCACGATATTTCAATCCCTCATAGGTTCGATTTAAAACACCAAAGAGCTGCAAGAACTATTTACCTAAGCAGAAATTTCAATCCCTCATAGGTTCGATTTAAAAAAGAAAGCAAACACACCATTAACCAGAGCGATAACCATTTCAATCCCTCATAGGTTCGATTTAAAAGAACTGGAGTTAGAAGCAGCTACTACTGCGCCAGATAATTTCAATCCCTCATAGGTTCGATTTAAAACTGTAGAGCAGGCAGACAGGCAGCTTGAGACGCTCTTATTTCAATCCCTCATAGGTTCGATTTAAAACAACTTAATTATATTAGGTTTAAGGTGTGCAAGTACGGAATTTCAATCCCTCATAGGTTCGATTTAAAACAGAACTTAAATACAGTTTCCCGCCGCCAAAGCGGTATTTCAATCCCTCATAGGTTCGATTTAAAACTTAACGGCATCACCCGTGATGACTTCGTTTATTTATTTCAATCCCTCATAGGTTCGATTTAAAAATTCGTTTTTACCGCGTATTTCCGGTGGTTTCTCCGTATTTCAATCCCTCATAGGTTCGATTTAAAACCCCCCCGTTAGGTGGAAAGATCAGGTTATCGCCAGATTTCAATCCCTCATAGGTTCGATTTAAAAATTTAAGCCCGTCGGTATAAAGTTCTTTGGCATCTCATTTCAATCCCTCATAGGTTCGATTTAAAACCCGCCGTGAAATGGTATAATACACATATCATCAACGGATTTCAATCCCTCATAGGTTCGATTTAAAATTGTTACCCGATCCGGCTAATAATGTGTTTGTGTATATTTCAATCCCTCATAGGTTCGATTTAAAACGTTCCGGTATCATATAACTGTTTTATGCGTATTGGTAATTTCAATCCCTCATAGGTTCGATTTAAAACATCAAAATTGGATATTTTCGGCTGTTAATACCGCCGATTTCAATCCCTCATAGGTTCGATTTAAAAACATATCATAATCCGCTCCGGCTGTTTTAAGGGTTTATTTCAATCCCTCATAGGTTCGATTTAAAACAAATAACAAAAAACAAACAAAAAGGAGCAAAACCAATTTCAATCCCTCATAGGTTCGATTTAAAACGCGGCGCCTGTACCTCAACGGGGATATATACCCCGTATTTCAATCCCTCATAGGTTCGATTTAAAAGCTTCGTCGTACTTTTGGGGAGTTCCTGTATAAAAATTTCAATCCCTCATAGGTTCGATTTAAAACTTCCGGTAGGGCCCTTAATCGTGTCCAATAATGCGCATTTCAATCCCTCATAGGTTCGATTTAAAACATTCCGGCGTCTCTTATAGTAGGTACAGAGCAGCTCATTTCAATCCCTCATAGGTTCGATTTAAACATGGAATAATACGCCTGCACACCAGGTTGCTTTGGAATTTCAATCCCTCATAGGTTCGATTTAAAACCTCCCGGTACGAAATAGATGTTACGGAGGAAGAGTTATTTCAATCCCTCATAGGTTCGATTTAAAAAACGATTCACTGTTACCATATTTAACAAATACAAAATTTCAATCCCTCATAGGTTCGATTTAAAAAAAACAGGCACTCTTAAACGGAGTGCAAACAATAGAATTTCAATCCCTCATAGGTTCGATTTAAAAATCCATGAAGACCACAAAGTTAAGGTGGGAATTTCATTTCAATCCCTCATAGGTTCGATTTAAAAGCGCAAATCTTCCGTTGCCTTGTTCGCTTTTTTTTAATTTCAATCCCTCATAGGTTCGATTTAAAATTGGGGAAAGAGATTTATGGGGACAAGTGGAACACATTTCAATCCCTCATAGGTTCGATTTAAAACTTAACAATAACTACGGAAGACCCGGCAAATCATTTTAATTTCAATCCCTCATAGGTTCGATTTAAAACTCCCGGTACGAAATAGATGTTACGGAGGAAGAGCTATTTCAATCCCTCATAGGTTCGATTTAAAACTTTTTTGCGAACATTGCGAGCAATACAAAGAAATATTTCAATCCCTCATAGGTTCGATTTAAAACCGTTAAAAAAGGCTTAAAAATAAGCCAAAAACGAGGTTTTTTGGCTCTAAAAAGTTGTCGATGTTCAATAGTGTAAAAACACCTCAACTTCGACGATATCTTATCAAATTGCCACTTTTATTTTCATCTGACCGTAACCATAGCGCACATTATGCTCGCATATATCGTCATCAAATTACCACTTTTATTTTCGTTTACCCCACGCAGATACCGGCTGGGACGATATCAAATAAAATTATCAATTTTATTTTTATTCAGCCCCATAACATTTCGTGTTGTATAATTTTTCGAATCGAAAGTGTAATATATAACACTATCTTTTAAAGAGTCAATTATATTACGCAATTTAAACAAAATTTCCTGAAATCCCGAGTTAGTAACTTCCCCCTCAAAAACAGAGTTTTGAACCCAAATCAATTTTGTTCGCAGATAGTTTAAGACTTTTAATCCTCTTTTAGGGTCAGCTATATCGTAAACAACAATTATGTACATTTCACCACCAAATTACAAAAGGTTTATATTCTTCATCACCAAGCAGATGTTTAATTATTTTGTAGGCTTCCAGCCTTATCAACTGTCTGAAACTGACCCTTCTTTTAAGTGTCCGGTGCTTAATGGTTGTTTTCAGTTTTTCATCATATTCTTTAATAAAAACTTTCCTTCCTGCTTCTTTCAGATAGCAAAAATTCAACTCTTTCATAAAATTTCCGGGTTTAATCATTCCTTTATTTATTGTTGAAAAGATGATCCGGTCAGTCAGAAGTGGTTTGAAAATTTCCGCTAAATCCAAAGATAAAGAATATCGTGCCGTACCCGGTTCATGCAGAAAACTAATAAGCGGGTTTAACTGAGTTTTATACAACTCAGAAAGTACCGTGTTATAAACCAAAGAATTACCAAATGAAATTAAAGCATTCAGCGGGTTTTCAGGTGGCCTTTTACTCCTTTTACCAAATTCGAAATCTTTCGTTAAAATTTTCTCCCAACAACTGTAGTAAATTTGCCGGATATTCCCTTCTAAACCCATCAACTCTTTAATGTTTGTAATATCGGGTACACTTTCAGCCAAAGAGTTGATATTTTCAATTTCTTTCGTTAAATCAGAACCCCGGGAACCGTAATACGCCAGATTTTTAAGTATATTTTTTGCCGCCCCTAAAACAAACTGAGACGCAAGAACTCTTCGTTTTTCTAAATTGCCATAATGTTCCGCCTGCCTTACGGTCAATTTTCCGGAAACATTTGTTTCTCTCGGTATAAAAGAACCTGTGTAAAAGCCATAATAGTTATAGAAGTGGATAAGAATTCCTTTTGTAGCAGCGTAGTTTAAGAACCGTTTGTTAAATGTAAGTTCACCAAAAATAAAAAGGGCCTCGATATCCTCGACAGGGATAGGCTTTCGAGGGATTTTTTTCGGTTCCATTGCCTCCGGGGCACCCTCCGCTATTTCCAACTCACTAATTTGGTTAAGGCATTCCTCTTCCCGGTCATCCAAAAACTCGGGGCGTTGGTCCTCGAAAATCTCTTCAAAATAGAAAGTGTTATTTTTTCTTACTAATTTTCCGGACGAAAGCACATAATAATTTCTTTTCACGGGATAGCCCCTTTAGTTAGCCGGAAATGTAGCCGATTTTTGTGTTTATAATAATAATTTTTTATCATGGCAACACCTCATCAGCTGTAACAAAGCTCGAAATAAGCGCACCTTCTGCAAAACTTTTTTCTAACCGGATCAGGTGGTTGTTCAAGCATAAGAACCGCTTCAATATCTGAAAGCGTATCTTTAATAAATTGTTCTGAATCTTCATCCAAGGGCACCCTGAGCCTTTTTCTTAACTTCGGATAATCAATTATTGCCTGTGTACCCAAAACCCCCTTGGATTTTAAGATATAAAGGTAATACTGCACCTGCCTGACATGCAACATCTCCATCTTATCCGATTTTTTTATTTCGTGAACTATATTTTTAGCACGGTCGAAATAATCAATTGCAATTCCATCCAGATGAATTTCGTGCTTTTCCCTTTGGTAAGTTGTTTCAGAAATAAATCTTCCAATTTGGACCACATCGGAATTGAACTCCATGTTAATATGGTTGGCAAACAGCCAAAGATGCCGTTTACAGTGAAAGTAGTAGGCGAACATGGTCCCGGTGATCAAATGAATTCACCTCCACCATCATCCGGAAGAAGAGTTAAACCTTTCCTCGTGTCATACACTTCGCTAAAGTCTCTAAGATAAAAAATATCTCCTAAAAACTCGCCAAACTTTTGTAAAGCCATCAGTTCATAGCCGTTTCGGAAAATGTTGAACGAAAAAAGAGAAACAAGCGAATTAATTTCTTTAATCAGTGCGTTTTTCAGTGACGGGTCTTTAAATTTTTCTCCGAGTAACGAACGGTATTTGCAAAAAACTTCTTCACCCTTTAGGGTTTTACCGTCAAAGTTTTCAATCAACATTTTGATTGTTGCTTTTTCACTTTCAGTAAAAACCTTAGCGGAAATATCCAGCGGAACAAAAACTTGAATTGTATCAGATTCTATCAATTTGAAATCTTTATCAACTTCGTTAAAATCAAGTTTATTAAAACTCTTCTTAAATTGTTGCAGGTTATCCCTAAGCGCCAATTTGTTCAGGTCTGAATAATGCTGTAAAACCAGATTGTAGAGCAGGGAAAAATCTTTATTCTGAAGAATATTTAAGTATTCATCAGGTTTTAATTTTTTTCGCGCTAAATCATACCTTTTATCACTCTTGTAAACCGCTTCAGCTTTTCCTGAGTTGAAAAGATAAACCTTAGACGAGCCTTTTTTGGCATTTCTGTTTATGCGCCCGGCAAATTGCTCATCCGAGTCGGGTATTGCCTTGTCTTTGAAGCCAAGATCCATATCGATATCCACGCCGGCTTCGATAACCTGTGTAGCAACAACCAAAATTTTTTGATTCGTATCATTTTTAAGAACCTCTATTATTTCCCTGCGAAATGGTTCAAGTATATAACCGTTGATAAGGAAAACTTTGTCGAAAACCTTATTTGCTTCCTGTTCGGTTACTTCGTTGAAAAAATTTGATGCTTCTTTTTTTGATACAATTTCAACAAGCACCCGGCGCACATTGCCGTTTTTCATCGCCTCACGGCAGATATTCAACATTTCATCTTTGAATTGCTCCGTTTTATAAGGTTTGCCATTCAAAAGAGAGGAATCGAACACTACTCTGTTGGCAAAATTTGGGTTGTTGAAATATTTTTGCCTGTTCGAAATTAATTCAACGAAGGGGTCAGGTGTTACTTCCAACAATTTACTGATCCGGGGAAGTGTTGCAGACATAACAATAAAACGAATGTTCAACAGGTGTGCATAGATGTTCAAAATATCAACAACAACCGACCAGGTTTCGGGCGCATAACTTTGAATTTCATCAATAATTACAACCGAATTTGCAAGCCGGTGAATTCCGTAAATGTTGCTCTTTCGGTGCGAAAGCAGTATGTTAAAGAACTTTATATGACTGGTTAATAAAACGGGATAGTTGAAAAAATAACCCGTGAGCCATGTGGATTTTATCTTTTCGTTCTGTTCTTCATTCACGCCTTCTAATGTTGAATCCTCTATTTTCGAAAGGTTTTTTGAATGTAACTCTGCGACCTCTGTATCCGTAAAGCCAAGGTCGTCTCTGAACACTTTTACAGTTTGTGTTGCCAGTGTTGTGAAAGGCAATACATAGAAAACCTTGTTAATCCCGGGTATTTTTTTCAGAAGGGTAGCAGCCAGAAGAAGTGAAACATTAGTTTTGCCGCTTCCGGTTGGGGCTTCCAAATAAAAGAGCCGGCTGTTGATGTTTTTGGTCAGGTTACGGATTGCCTCCTCAGATAAACCTGAGCGAAGCCGGTTGAGTGCCTCCATCGACATTTCAGAATCTTCAGAAATTTCGGAAGTTTTAGAATGATTTTCCGGAGTGTCTGTCTCAACAATACTCAATAGCCTTTTATTATAAGGAATATCAAACAGGTTATTTATAAATTTATTCTTAAGCTCTTTATCGATTATATTCATCTCCGTTGGCTTAGTGCCGTTCATAAATTCGTTAGTGGCGTAATAGTCGGAGGCGGTTAAAAGCGAAAAAGAAATTTTCACCAATAAATGCAGTCCCGGTGCGTTGCAATATTTTTCAGATATTCGCCCCACAAAATTATTCCAAAAAACAGAGTCGAATATTTGCGAGAGCAGACCATCCGTAGAATTTTTCGGCTGTTTAAGTGTTTGAACAGCGGTGTGTAGTTCTGCCAAATCTTCTCGGGTGAAAGGAAGTTCATCAAACAATGAGAAAAGGTGCCCGTGGTGTTGACTGATAGAGTAACTTAGCGCTATCAGCCAATAAAGAAGAATAATTTCGCGCTCATCAGGCGTACTGAGATTGAATAAACCGAGTTCTGTTGCATAATTAATATAATGCCTTAAGAAGAAATAAGACCCTGATTTTGAGTGCGTTGTTCCGAGAAAATTTTGCGGGTTTCCTCTTATGGGATTGCCCATTTTCTCTTTCTGAAACCCGGGGTTAATCTTTCCAAGATCATGGAAAAACACAACCCCGGCAAAAGCTTCCTTCAGAAATTCTGCAGATTTAATTCTTTGATCTTCAGAGTTGTGTTCCGGCAGCACCGCACACAAATTTAACAGAATATTATCAACAACGGGGTCTAATCCGTTTTCGCGTACCAACCGGGTAAAGTATTGCATCACCAAATTGGTGTGTTCGGGCAGCGTTTCTTTGCCGCTTTTATCTGCGGAAAGATGAGCCAGAAATCTTTCCGGCTCATCAATTACAAATGAAAGACCGAAACGCCCGGACTCAATGATTTGATCTATAGTCCGCAACATCAATTCAACCTAATTTAGTTGGAGAATTAAACCACTTTCTGATAATTTATAAAGATTACCCGGGTTATACGAGCCGGCAATTTTGGAGTTAGTATAAACAAAATCATCGAATTTATACACTCTTCTTTCGGTATCGTACCCTGTGGGTAACCTTTCGAAAGTGAAGACAGAGTTTTCACTTAGCAGTGCGAACAAAGCGGCACCGGAAGTAATTTTCTCATCACCTTTTTTGATGAAGATGGTATCAATTTGGTAACTTTCAGAAAATTGAGGGATAAAGTTTTCAAACTCTTCCGAAGAAAAATCTTCCCACCAAAGGTGATACTCATTTTTTCCAAGATAGGGGATAAACACTGCCTCACTTTTATTAAGCCGATCGATAATCGTTTTGTGGATTTGGATTGATTCATCAAGTTTCAGATACACCCTGAACTTTGGTTTCACAAGAAATTGCTCTTTAACAATCAGGTTACCACCGGGTTCTTCGCTGGCACTTCCTGTACTGTTGTTGTACTTCAGATATGACTTTTTGAAGACAGCAGAGTTGTAGCCGGTTATTGGCTTTATCCCGATTGGGATATCGGAAAGCTCTTTATAGTATTCAGGAAGTTTTTTCGGGTCCGTAAAATAACTTTGTGAGAACCCACCCAGTCCGGAGATTGCGCCAAGGATACCAAGAACTGCCGGCTTATGGAGCAGGTTATGTGTTAAAAAGATATCTTCATTGATGTCTGTTTTTTTAAGAAACCCAAACGGTGCCGTTAAAGTAACAGATATTATCTTTTCTGACATTTTTCTACCTGACAGGTTCGGAATTTAGGATGTTATATTTTTCAACTTTAAGCTCACCAAAGCCTTCAACAATTGTATCAGCGGGGTTATAGAAAAGTTCTATTTTCTCTATTTCTCCTTCGATGGCTTTTAACAGTTTGCCTACTTTTTCAGCGTTAATAACAACATTTTTACTGCTATCCCTTGTAACATCAATCAGTTCAGAAAAATTTGGGAGGATTTTCAGAGAGCCTTTTTTAAGTGTAACAAAAAGAGACATCTCGTTTTCAGAGCCAATTTTCCGGGATGAATCTAAATAAGTAACCGAACGGTTAAGAGCCTCTTTGAAAAGTGATATGTCATTATCTGACAATACTGTTGGGACAAGTTTTTCAATGTGCTCTGATTCTTGTAAGACCTGTTTATAAAGTTCTTCTAAGTTTAATGGATTGATTGTAAAGTGATAGACATAGTGCCCTTCCATTAGATTTGTTTGGTTGCCGATTGTTGAACTTTGTTTATCAGTACTCTTTAGATTGCTTTCGGAGTTTTCATCAGTTGAAGTTCGTGAGCTTTCACTCGTTTTTTCTTCAGTTCGAAATGGAGATAAAATATCTTCAGTATAAAGAGTATTCTCCGGGAAGCGATTAATTGCATGACTAATTTGAACGGGCCCATGAACTGAAAGATTCAAAGACTCAGTTTTATCCCTTTTATCGGATTCTGAAGATTTTTTGTTGGATCCTGATCCCCGTTTAGCGAATGTCGCACCGAAAAGTCTGATATCGATACATTTTAATAAATTATATACAGTAATTTTTCGAGTTAAGCCTTTAAGAATCCTCTTTTTGTCAATATCCTTTAGACCTTTGTTTTTTGACGAATCGATTTCAACATTCTTTTTATAGGTTCCGGATAATAATTTTACCATTAGATTATAAGCACCATCCAAACTATAAGGAAGTAAATCATCACCCAATCTTTTTATGTAAAGTACATAATTGTCATTTTGTGGATCCTCATAATTTTTTCTGATATAGTCTTTAATAGCATACTTGATAGCTTTATCGGTAGCATACACGACGCCATCGGGGAGAGTTCTCGGGGCGTGGGTGAAATCGGCGTTAAAGTTTGAATTAACAGAACGGATAACCGTTGCGCCGTAAACTCTGTTTTCAAATTTTTGTGTCATTGTAAATCTCCTTCTGTTGAATCAGTTTGTTTTTGAAAGAAAATATTTTCGCCAAAATATCCGGCAAAGAAAGCTGAGGACAGCTCTTTATAACTTGTTTCCGGTTTGTAGCCGATAACCTGTTCGAATAATCGATTAAACCTTCTGAAGTTAAAACTTATTGCATGTTTATATTGATTGAACACTCTGATTAGTTGTTCATTAAAAGCCTGAACTGAGGTTCGATTTATGAACGGTTCTACTAAAGAATGTTTTTTCTCCCCACTTTGGCTTTGAGCAAGCAGATAGTAAATTAACTGACCTGCGCAAAATGCGTAGTGATAGTCGTCCTCCAAATTTTTATCAGGGTCATTCACCAATTCGTTCAATTGAGTGAAATACTTAGGAATTTCGCTTGGCATATTGCGTCCTCCAAAATTTTTGTTTGTTTTGTCAAATAGTTGATTAATTGAGAATAAAATGTTAAGAATATTTTGAATAGCTATCCAATCGTAAGATTGGCATTCTAATTTTTTCGATGAATGAATAATATCAATTACATTACTGATGGCAATATTTAAGACTAAACTTTCTGAGATTGCCTCTGATTTTGATTTATAAATATATTCATAAAACGAGTATCGGTAATTTTTTAGGTTTGCAACAATTTTATGAGGCTTATTACTGTAAAACTTATCCACATCATCGAAGTAGTGAAAAGATGGCTTTTTCTTTTCGGTAATTAAAAGGTTGAAGAAAAGAGGGTTTACAACATTAGATTCAAATTCAAAAATATCAGAAATAGAAGTTCGGTCCCCTTTATTTTGAAGCAGGTGATAGATGTTTACATTCTCCAGTTTATACCGGAATTTTTCCACATAATCGATATCTGAAACTTCAATGCTTTTGCCCTTCCCCCAGTACAAGAGATAATAATTCCCCAAATCTCTGACATGGTCATCGTTTAACTCAATGAACACTTCACGAAGAGAGGTGTAGCCGGTATTACGAACGGTGTTAATTACTTTACTATTGAGTTGATCCTGAAAAATAAAAAGCGGTAAAGGATTAGGTATTTTAGGTTCTTTCATTCTTAAGATATATTCAAAAATGCTTAAATTAATAGCAGTTCCGAAATCAGTATAATTGAAAGATTGAACAAATGAACTTTTAGGAACCACAAAAGTTTTTTTTTCATTAGTTGTTATTTTAAAAGAAGTTAGACCATATTCCCCATTTTCAAAAACAAAATTGGACTTATTATAGATTCTATCTTTGAAATAGAATTCTGAAAGTTTTTGATAAATTTCTAAAGGTAAATTAAAAAAAATAGTAATTTTTAAGTTCGTCCGACTTTTTAATGAAAAAACTTGTTCGATAAGGTGATGAAGTAAAGCAAGTACATCGTTTGATTCTTTTGCAAGATTTTTTTCATGTAAAAAATTACTATAATATTTCTTTATTAACTTATTAAAAGTATCTAGATTCTTAACCAAGTTGTCGAATTTTTCCATGTTAAACTCAATAAAAAAATGGTTATTGGTGTAAATTTGTTCGATCAGGGATTTATTGCTTTTAACATATCTTGAGAGGAAAAGTTTTTTGAAAAATTCAGTTTCTTCTATGAATTGATTAACCTCTTGGGTTATATCAATTTCTTCATTTTCTTTGTTTACAATTTCGCCTTTTTTCCCAACAATGAAGTGACAGGAAAGCGAGAAAGGGGAATTTGGGTCACCGGTGTTTTTATAGAAATAATACTCGCCCGGATCAAGTGAGCGGTTTTTGTAGAGCACCCAATCTAAGGTTTCCCCAAGTGAATCGATGTAATTTGAGATTTCTTTAATCATAATTTCTCCGTTTGAATTTTAGCCATTCCAAAACCCATTGAATTTTTATTGCCAAACCCACACTCGTAGCCCGTTTTAATCAGTTCTGGGTCGCCCGAAATTTTAAAGGGTGCCAGAACCCCTATTATATCAGTTGCGTTGGGTGAATTAGGGTTAATGGTAACTTTCTTGGTAACTCTTTTTCTGCGTGAGATATAATTTTTATCCCACTGCAATTTCACTTCAGCTTTTCCCGTTAAATCGATACCAGTTGATAAGAAATGTTTATGAATCAGGTTGTTAGTAAGAATTTCAGATGCTTCATCTTCATCATCGGGGCGAAGATAATAAGTGCCTCTTTTCCCCTCCGAAGAAACAGTTGGTCTTGAAATAACCATAGGAGAAATTAGCCGAAACTCCATTTCACCGGTAAAAACAGGCTCGGGCACAACAGTAAGTTCTTCGATGATAAAGTTAGTGTATTTAGTAGGGGTTCCTACCTTAAAAATACTTTTCTGAACAGTACCGGTTACAAAAGAGTGCAGGAATTTTTCGGTTAAAGGGGAAGAGATGAACAATGCTGCATATTTATCGATGAAGAGAAGTTGCTCCCCGACGGCTTTAACATTGGGGAACTCCACCCCAAAAGTGAAAAGCTTGAAAGTTTTGCCGGTTTCTAACTGAAAACCGGTATCATGAAGAAATTCAGCAAATTCAGGAGAACCAAGCCTCAACAAATCATAAATAGCAGCTGAGAGGTGATAGTTGTAATTAGCGTTGATTGACCTTGATGAACTTCTTAGCGTAAATTTTAATCTCATACTTTTCCCGGTTCTGAACTGATAATTTTATAGAGTGAAAGTTATGAAAATTTTCCGAATATATGGCAACATTTTTACCCTAAATTTAAAAATAATACAGGATTGAATAAAAAAAGCCCCGCGCCATTTGCGGCACGGGGCTTATGAAAGTTTAAACTCCTAACGATTAATATTTTATTAAAATTTTAAGCTAAAAACGCTAATGATTAAATTAAGATTAAATTCAAGATTAATAAACCTTACTCTGAAATTAACTTAAACAAATCACTTCAGAGTAAACACTGAAATTCACTCAATTAAAGCACCTTAAAACAAACACTGCAATTAACTTAAACAAATTACTTCAGAGTAAACACTGAAATTACTTCAGCAACATCATTTTCTTAGTGGCTGAAAATTCACCGGCTTGGATGGTGAAGATATACATGCCTGAAGATAGTTTTGAAGCATCAAAGTTAACGGTGTAAGAACCGGCTTCTTGTTTGGTGTTTACCAATGTTGCCACTTCGGTACCCGTAATATCGAACACTTTCAGCGTAACAACAGAAGCTTCAGGTATTCTGTAAGCAATGGTTGTAGCCGGGTTGAAGGGGTTCGGATAGTTCTGATCCAAAGCGAATGTCATCGGGGTGCCAACTTCCACTTCAACGATGTTGGAGTAAGTGAAAGCACCTGAATAATCAGATTGTTTCAGTCGGTAAGAATATTTACCCTCTGCAACACCTTTATCGGTGAACGCATAGTTTGAAACACGGGTAGTTGTTCCGTTACCGCCGACAAATCCTACAATAGTCCGGTTACCTGAGTTATCTTTTCTTTCGATGTCGAAGCCTCTGTTGTTCAGTTCAGTAGCCGTTGACCATGAAAGATACACTTCGTTACCGGAAACAGAAGCTTCAAAAGCTGTAAGTTCAACAGGCACCGTAAGACTAATAATGTTCTTTTGAATAGAACCGTTAATACCAACTGCAAAGTAGGCTAAAGAGTCCGATGTTTGATTGTAAGACCATGCGGAACCCATGACAGTATTCGCATGAGTATTCTTTATTGTCCATGAATTGCCTGCATCGGTTGAAAGGAAGTTAACCCCATAGTTGCCAAAAACAGCAATACTATGCGGTCCGACTACTTCTAAAGAATAAAGAGTATTCCTTCTTGACGGCACAGAAAGTGTATCCCAAAACGCTCCGCCGTTGGTAGTTTTGTACACACGGCCCGCCTCACCAACCATATAGCCCATAGTGGGGGTAAGCATTTTAATATCATAGAAAAAACCGTTATAATTATCCACAACGGTTTGCATATTCCAGGTGTTACCGCCATCGGAGGTTCTGAAGACTCTTGGTTGATAAGAAAGTGCGTAACCATCGTTTGCATTCAGCATGCAGGCACCGAACATTTGCCCGTCAACCCCGGATACTCCATGAGATTGTGCCACCCAGTTAGCACCGCCGTCAGTGGTTTTAAATATAAAGTTAGGTAAATCAAAGGGTTCGGAAGCAAACACCCACCCTGTATTGGCATCAACAAAATCAATCTTTCTGAAAGTAGCGCCTGCAGGCAGACCGGTTGCAGCAACGGAATCCCATGTTGCACCGCCATCCGTTGTTTTATAAATGGTGCTGTTACTCCCTGAAATGTAGCCTTTGAAGTTATCAATCATATCAATCGACCAGAAAGTAGTGGCAGAACTGCCCGGAAAATTAAGGATACTCCAGGTGTTTCCGCCATCGGTCGATCTGCCAATCTGGTCGTGCGACACGCCATAAACAGAAGGCTCACCGACAGCAATAACAGTGTTGTAATAGTTCACAAGGGCTACATCGTTCCACGAACGGGGTTTAATCACATTGGTGTGCGCTGTAGGCAGTGCGCTTCCTTTTTTTGATTGTATCATTCCTAAACCACCAACAACAACCAGAGTATCACCATTTGGAGAGAAATCGCCGGAATAGTACTGGGTTGACCAAGTCTGAGAGGGATTAACAATAGTGATATTAGACCATGAGGCGCCGTTATCGGTTGATTTGAAAACTTTGCTGCTATCGCCGGTAATGTACCAGGCGCCGTTCTTGTAGTCAATATCCAAAACAGGCGTTTCGGGGGGGAGATTGTAGCCGATAAAACTCCAACTGCTTCCAAAATCCGTTGAAAAATAAAGTTGGCTGGTCATTCCTATTGGTGGGCCCCCTGCGAAGAGGATAGAGCCGTTGAAGCATAGTTTCATTATCCAACTTCCACTAATGTTAATTTCTGACCATGTTGAGCCACCATCGGTAGATTTTCTGATATTTGAAGAAAGGGTTGCTAAAACAATGGTTAGCCCGTCGCCGGAAGCCCAGACATCATCAATTGGAAAATTTGCTCCGTTTGGTATAACAGTCCAGGTATTTCCGCCGTTAGTAGTTTTTGCCAAAAAGCCGGCTGAACCGCAAACATAGCCGTTGTTGTTATCGGTAAAGTACATTCGTGTCAGGTTGTAATAATCATAGATATACGGCGGCATAGCAATCTCTGTCCAGGAAGTGCCGGCATTAGTAGTTTTGAATATTTTCCCTTCATCGCCGCAAACTAATCCGTTATTTTCGTCAAAGAAGTGCATGTCATTAATATCACTGTACCTTCCGTTAGTAACATCCAACCAGGAAGCAGAGTGAATGAATTGCCAATTCGCCCCGGCGTCGGTTGTTTTCATAAAAGTGCCGTTGAACCCTGCTGCATACCAGGTAGTTGATGAAAGGTACTGCACAGCGCGTAATTGATTACCCTGGGGATTTGGGTTAAGCCATTGCCACTCCAAACCTGCCTGTGCAAAAATGAACCCTGACATTAACGCAGTCAGAAGAAAAAGTGAATGAAATTGCCGCATTTGATACTCCAATTAAATAGTGTCTGGATTAAATAACCTATTAGATTTTTTGGAAACCGGAAAGCCGAAAACGATGATGAATCTTCTTCTAAACCGTAATTCCGTTTATTTACGACGCAAATTTGTGAAGAAAGGGAGCAGCTTTTTTGTGTTTTTTAACACAATAGATTGTGTTAACTGCCCCGATTTGATTTTCATATTTGATAACATAAGCAGTGAGTGCTCTTCAACACATGAAACGGGAAGAAACCCGGGTGCAATATTGTGGAAAATGCCGGTGTGGTAACAATGTTAAAACACTTACAAACAAAGAAGAAAAAATTAAATAAAAAACCCCGCACCATCTCCGGTACGGGGCTTTGAAGTTTTTAGTTTCAGGTATTTATGTTTAACTCTTTACTTTGATTTAAACCAATATTAACCATTTCAGAGCAAACAGTGAAATTACTTCAGCAACATCATTTTCTTTGTGGCTGTAAATTCACCGGCTTTTATGGTGAAGATATACATGCCTGAAGCAAGTTTTGAAGCATCAAAGTTAACGGTGTACGAACCGGCTTCCTGTTTGGTGTTAACCAATGTTGCCACTTCGGTACCCGTAATATCGAACACTTTCAGCGTAACAACAGAAGCTTCAGGTATTCTGTAAGCAATGGTTGTTGTCGGGTTGAACGGGTTCGGATAGTTCTGATCCAAAGCGAATGTCATCGGGGTGCCAACTTCCACTTCAACGATGTTGGAGTAAGAGAACGACCCTGAATAATCGGATTGTTTCAGACGGTACGAGTATTTACCCTCTGCAACACCTTTATCGGTGAACGCATAGTTTGAAACTTGTGTAGTTGTTCCGTTACCGCCGACAAATCCTACAATAGTCCGGTTACCTGAGTCATCTTTTCTTTCGATGTCGAAGCCTCTGTTGTTCAACTCAGTAGCGGTTGACCATGAGAGCAACACATCGTTACCGGTAACAGAAGCCGAAAAAGCCGCCAGTTCAACAGGTACAACGCTAAGTGTGTTCTTTTGAATAGAACCGTTAGTACCAACTGCGAAAAAAGCATAAGTATGCCCTGTTGCGTCGTAAGCCCATGCAGAACCGTTAATGGTTGTTGCATTGGTATTTCTAATCAACCATGTCACACCGCCATCGGTTGAAAAGTAATTAACAGATGAAGAACCAAAAACAGCGACGGTTTGAGCGTCAAGCACTTCAAGCGAGAGGAATGAATAAGTTCTGCTTGGTACGGAAAGGGTATCCCAGGTTAAACCACCGTTAGTAGTTTTGTAAAGGCGACCTGCACCGCCTGAAAGGTAACCGGTGGAGGTATCAGCCATTTTAATATCGTAAAAGTAACCCGTATAATTATCGACAACTGTTTGAATATTCCAGGTGGTACCACCGTCTGTTGTTCTGAAGGCTCTTGGTTGATATGAAACCGCATACCCGTCGTTTGCATTCAGCATGCAAGCGCCATACATTTGCCCATTGAGGCCTGAAACACCGTGCGACTGCCCAACCCAGTTTGCGCCACCATCGGTTGTTTTTAAGAATGTGCCAACAAGCCCTGTAGCATACCAGGTAGTAGGCGAAAGAGCCTGCACAGCCCTTAACTGGTTACCCTGAGGGCTGGGGTGTTGCCATTTCCAGTCAGAACCCGTTTGAGAATAAACGAAATTAGACGCAAAAACAGCAAAGACAAAAAGAAGGAAAAATTTCCGGATTGGAACCTCTTATTGAATAGCTGTTATTTAAACAGTTGAATTAATTAAGTATTGAAAATATAAAAACAGTAACTAGGAGAGACCCTGTATAATCTATTAAAAGCTAAAAATGACCACGCAATTTATAGAGAAATAAATTAATAAAAAACAAACATTTTTTACAAAAAATTATTCTACACAATGGAAAGAATTATCGATAAGCCCAAGCCACCAGATGCCGTCTTTTTTATAGAAACCAAGCAGTGATTCATCGGTTGTCATCACGACAATTTTCACCTCCTCAGAGAGGAAATGAGAGGTTTTTGTTATGTTCTGATCGATGTAGGTAACCTCGGCGGCTTCTTCGAGAATATCATCCAGCTCGGGGTAACCTTTTACGGCAGAAATGAAAGAGCCGGTACGCGTCCATATTCCCAAATTACAGTCAAATTCGGGAAGTGTAGCCTCCTGAAGTTCTGCGTTAGGAGCGGAAATAAAAACCCCCTGCACTTTAGCCATCGCAATACTTGGGTAGAAAATCGGGAAAGCGACGCCGTTAGGGTCAATAATCTCAATCAGCCCCACTTCGTTATCAACAAAACGCTGCAGATTATCGAGGTTTCCGGAATTAACAATCTTGGCGATTTCCTTGTAAATAGCCGTTACCTTCTGAATATCGTCAGAGTTTTGCGCAAAACCCGGCGAAGAAGTGAGCAGTAAACAAGCAAAAATTAAAAAAGAGGTTAACTTCAATGTTAAAATTTTTGAAATATTAAAAGTATTTGCACAAAAATAATTAAATTGTGCAATCAATCGAAGTTTTTATGAGGAATAATTTGAATTCTGCTGAATTTAAATACATCAGACTTGATTATCTTGACGAATTAACCGGCGGGGATGAAGAGATAATGGAGGAGATGCTGAAACTTTTCTTAGAAAATACACCCGTTTCGTTGAAGAATCTGGGTGAACTTTGCACACAAAAAAATTATGAAGAACTGAAGAAAGCGGCTCATAAGTTTAAGCCAACCCTTTCGTATGTTGGCATTCTGGAGCTGGAAGGTGTGGTTCCGGAAATAGAAAAACTTGCCGGGGAAGCAGACCCCGAAGGAAAAATTCCGGAACTTCTGAAAGAACTTGCTTTTTACTGCGAGAAAGGGGTGCAGGAGATAAGCAGCTATTTTAATAAAAAACAGGAGTGATAAGGATGGATATTTTAATAGCCGACGACCTTGCCGAAACCCGCATTTTACTGAAATCCGTGATTAAAAAGTTGGGGCATAATGTTTACTCAGCCGAAGATGGCGCGCAGGCGTGGGAATTGCTGCAGGAAAATCCGAATATTTCTCTTCTGATTTCCGACTGGGAGATGCCGAACATGACCGGAATAGAGCTTTGCCGAAAAATAAGAAGCTCTGATATCGGCAGGTATCTGTTCATTATTTTGCTTACTGCAAAAAATCAGAAAGATGAGCTGATTGAAGGGATGGCTGCCGGTGCGGATGATTTTATCACCAAACCTTTCAACAACCAGGAATTGGATGTTAGAATAAGGGCGGGAGAACGAATAATAAGGCTGCAGGAAGACCTTGCACAGAAAAACAAAAAGCTTTCTGACTATAATGAACGGTTGGAAAAAGACCTCCGTTCTGCCGCAAAACTTCAGGAAAGCCTTCTGCCTAAACGACATTTGGAGCTGGGTGAGTTATCTTTCGACTCCATTTTCATCCCGTCACTTTTTGTTGCCGGCGATATTTTCAATTATTTTAAGCTTGATGAAGATAACACGGGGTTTTACCTGTTGGATGTGTCGGGGCATGGTGTTTCATCTGCGATGCTTTCATTCACGCTCAGCAAATACTTAAACGCAGAGGGGGGGAGTGCAAGGGGGGTTCTTCGGAAGTGGACCCCCTCGGAGTCAAATTTTATTAATACTTCTCCCGAGATTGTATTAGGCATGCTTAACCGCATTTTTGAAATGGGGGAAGAGACGATGCAATATTTCACAATGGTTTATGGGAAATATAACTACCAAGCGCGCGAGCTTGAAGTCAGTCTCGGGGGTCATCCGCCGGTTTTGGTTATGCGTGCAAACGGCGGCGCAGAAGTGATTGACCTTGCAAGCATACCTATTGGGATGTTCAGAAATTCTGAGTATTCAAAGGCTACTTTGAGGATGGAACCGGGCGACCGGATTTTGGTTTACTCCGACGGGCTGTGCGACTGCTTCGACACGGGTGACGGAAAAGTTACCGAAAATATGACTGACTGGTTCCGGGAAAGAAACTATCCCGATGTTAATGCACTCTCCGACGAGATTAAGGCTAAAATGCGGAACTATATGGAAAATAACCCCGACGCCGATGATATTTCGTTGATTATAATAAGCGTGAATTAGTATTAACGAGCGCCCAAAAATGAGTGCCCGTTAGCGAATACCGTAAATTGAATTAGTATTAACGAGCGCTCAAAAATGAGTGCCCGTTAACTAAAAACAGTAAATTTTTTCAGCAGGGTATCCGCCGGTTTTTCACTTCCTCAGGTTAGACCTAATCACCTTCATCATAGTTGAGGATTGGGCGCAGCCATTTTTCAGCTTCCACTAAGTTCATACCTTTTCTTTTGCGATAGTCAAGAACCTGATCTTTGCTGATCTTACCGGTTGTGAAATACTTTGAACCGGGGTGTGAGAAATAGATACCGCACACCGCTGCAGTAGGGAACATCGCCATGTGATCGGTTATGTTTAGGCCCGTTTTAGCGGTTACATCCAATATTCTGAACAAGGTTGGTTTTTCCGTATGATCCGGGCATGCAGGGTATCCCGGTGCGGGTCGGATTCCGCGGTATTCTTCTGCAATCAGCTGTTCGTTGGTTAACTGTTCATCCGCGGCGAAGCCCCACACTTCTTTTCTTACAACTGCATGCAGGTACTCGGCGAAAGCCTCGGCAAGACGATCGGCAAGCGCTTTAACGATGATTGCCGAATAGTCGTCGTTCTCTGCGTGGTATTTATCCACAAGTTCATCTGTTCCAATACCTGCAGTAACGGCGAAGAAGCCGATGTAGTCCTTAACACCTGTTTCTTTTGGTGCGATGAAATCCGCAAGGCACATATTTGGAAGCCCGGCAGCTTTGAACGCCTGCTGCCTGATGAAGTGGAACTCGGCAAGAATGCCTTTTCTTTCCTCATTTGTGTAAACTTCAACATCATCGCAGTTTATGTTGTTTGCCGGGAAAATGCCTACAATTCCGTTCGCCTGAAGCAGTTTTTCGTCAATAATTTTATTGAGAATTTCCGTAGCGTCTTCAAACAGTTTTTTAGCTTCGGTGCCGTACTTGGCGGTTTCGAATATTCCGGGGTATTTGCCTTTTAGCTCCCAAGCCTGGAAGAAGGGAGTCCAGTCCATGTATTCGGTCAATGTTTTTAAAGGAACATCGTAGAACTCAGTAATCCCCAGTTTTTTCGGCACGGGCGGGGTGTATTCCTTCCAGTCGGTTTGGAACCGGTTCTTACGAGCGTCTTCAATTGAGATGAACTCTTTGTGGCTCTGTTTTTTGTGGTGGTCATCACGGAGCTGTGTGTATTCCGCTTTAATTTCAGCAGCAAATTCATCGCGGGTTTCCGGGTTAATAAGTTTCTGAGCTACGGGGACGCTGCGTGAAGCATCAAGCACATGCACAACGGGACCGGAATAATGCGGCGCAATTTTAACGGCAGTGTGAATGCGTGAACTGGTTGCGCCACCGATAAGAAGGGGTATCTTCATACCGCGTCTTTCCATCTCTTTTGCAACGCCGATCATCTCATCCAACGATGGGGTAATCAAACCGCTGACGCCCACCATATCGATGTTCTCTTTGATTATTGTTTCCATAATCTGATTTGTCGGCACCATTACGCCCAAATCCATCACATCAAAATTGTTGCAACCAAGCACCACGCCTACGATGTTTTTACCAATATCGTGGACATCACCTTTAACAGTAGCCAGCAAAATTTTGCCGTTGCTTTGAGAGGCAAGTTCCGCCTTTTTCTTCTCTTCTTCTATATATGGGATAAGCACAGCGACCGATTTTTTCATCACGCGTGCAGATTTCACCACCTGCGGAAGGAACATCTTTCCTGCTCCGAAGAGATCGCCGACCACATTCATCCCATCCATCAGCGGACCTTCAATCACGCTGAGTGGGCTGGGGTATTTCAGTCTGGCTTCTTCCGTGTCGGCGTCGATATAGTCAACAATTCCTTTCAGAAGTGCATATTTGAGTCTTTCCTCCACGGGGGTGTCTCTCCAGCCTTCGGCTTTTGTGTCAACTTTCCCTTTGTTTTTCACGCTTTCGGCGAAAGAAATCAGTTTTTCGGTAGCGTCCGGGTTGCGGTTAAGCAACACATCTTCCACGAGCGTGAGTAGTTCTTTATCGATATCTTCATAAACAGCGAGTTGCCCGGCGTTAACGATCCCCATATCCAAACCGGCTTTAATTGCGTGGTAAAGAAAAGCGGAGTGCATTGCTTCGCGCACGGTATCGTTGCCGCGGAACGAGAATGAAACATTGGAAACCCCGCCGCTTACTTTTGCGTAAGGGAGGTTTTCTTTTATCCAGCGGGTTGCTTCGATGAAATCCACGCCGTAGTTATTGTGCTCTTCCAAGCCGGTTGCAACGGTAAGTATATTAGGATCGAAAATTATATCTTCGGGGGGGAACCCAACCTCTTCGGTCAGAATTTTATACGCTTTCGAGCAAACTGCAATTCTTCTTTCAAGGTTATCCGCCTGCCCTTTTTCGTCGAAAGCCATAACGATAACGGCACCCCCATATTGCCTTACTTTTCGCGCCTGTTCTTTAAATACTTCCTCTCCCTCTTTCATGCTGATTGAGTTCACTATGGATTTGCCCTGAAGCACTTTCAATCCTGCCTCCAGCACTTCCCACTTTGAAGAATCGATCATAATCGGAAGTTTTGCTATGTCAGGCTCTGCACCGAGAAGGTTAAGGAATTTAGTCATCGCTTCAACAGAATCGAGCATTCCCTCGTCCATGTTCACATCCAGCACCTGTGCACCGCCTTCAACCTGCCCTCGTGCAATAGAAAGGGCTTCCTCGTAGTTCCCTGCCATAATAAGGCGTTCAAATTTTTTAGAGCCGGCGACATTGGTTCTTTCCCCAACATTCACAAAGTTGGTTTGTGGTCTGAAAACCAAAGGTTCAAGCCCGCTTATGCGCAGATATTTGGGGATATCGGGTTTAGTTCTCGGCGGAATTTTTGTTACTGCCTCTGCAATAGTTTTTATGTGTTCCGGGGTTGTGCCGCAGCACCCACCGACGATGTTAATCATGTTGTCTTCTGCAAATTCATGCAGCACATCCGCCATCATTTTCGGTGTTTCGTCGTAACCGCCGAACTCGTTCGGCAAGCCGGCATTCGGATATACACTAACGAAAAATGGGCACTGGTCGGCAAGTTCTTTCAAAAACGGGCGCATTTGTGTGGGACCCAAAGCACAGTTCAAACCAACGCTTAACAGATTGGGGGCGTGGCTGACAGAAATCAGGAACGCTTCGGCGGTTTGACCCGAAAGGTTTCTCCCACTGTTGTCGATAATCGTGCCTGAAATCATAACGGGCAGAGATACATCTTTTTCCTTAAAAACTTCGCTGATTGCATAAATTGCTGCTTTAGCGTTAAGAGTATCAAATATTGTTTCAACTAAGATTATGTCAACCCCGCCATCAATTAACCCTCGAAGCTGTTCAGCATAAGAACCGGCAACCTGATCGAAAGTTACGGCACGGAAACCGGGGTCATTAACATCAGGGGAGAGTGAAAGCGATTTGGTTGTTGGTCCTAAAGCGCCGGCAACAAAACGGGGCTTGTTATTACCGGGTATGTTGAACTCGGCTGTAACTTCCTTTGCTATTTTTGCTGATTGGAAGTTGAGTTTATAGACTAAACTTTCGAGTGAGTAGTCTGCCTGAGCAATTGAAGTGCCGGAAAAAGTGTTTGTTTCGATTATATCCGCACCGGCTTCAAGATATTTTCGGTGGATTTCTTTTATAATTTCGGGTTGTGTAAGTGAAAGAAGATCGTTGTTCCCTTTCAGGTCACTTGGGTGGTTTTTAAATTCTTCGCCCCTGAAATCTTCTTCTTCGAGGTTATATTTCTGAATCATCGTACCCATTGCGCCATCAAGCACCAGTATTCGTTCCTCGAGCAGTTTTTCAAGTATCTCTTTAGTATTGTTCATCGTAAAGGTCATTCAACTTAGTTATTAAAATATTTGATTTTTTTTTAGCATTTAGTTAAAATAGAACTACAAATTTAATTTTTTTTAAGCATATAAAGCAAAAGCAACAAAAACATGTATATAGTAACCGGAGCAGCGGGTTTTATCGGCAGTGCAATAGTGTGGCGCTTGAACCAAATGGGGATTACGGATATTGTAATCGTGGATTCCCTTGGGAAAGACGAGAAATGGAAAAACTTAGTAAGCCTGAAATTTCTTGACTTTATAGATAAACACGAGTTCATCACAATGGTCGAAGACCGTGTTCATTTCGGGAATTTAGAAGCAATTATCCATCTCGGCGCCAATTCTTCAACTACCGAAACCGATGCCGGGCACCTTATGGAGAACAATTACCGGTACACGAAAGTTCTCACCGAGTACGCTTTGCTCAAAGATGTACGGTTTGTTTATGCTTCCTCTGCTGCTACTTACGGCGACGGTGCCAACGGTTTTGAGGATACCGATGATAACCCGCTGAACCTGAAACCACTGAACATGTACGGATACTCTAAAAACCGGTTCGATCAATGGGCTTACCTTTCAGGGGCGCTTAAGCAGATTGCCGGGGTGAAATATTTCAATGTTTACGGGCCCAACGAAGCACACAAAGGGGATATGCGAAGTGTTGTCCACAAAGCCTACGGGCAGATTATGGAAACCGGAAAGGTGAAACTTTTTAAATCGCTTCATCCCGATTATAAAGACGGTGAGCAAATGCGCGACTTCGTTTATGTGAAAGACGCCGTTGATATGACGCTGTTTTTAGTTAACAACCCCGAAGCAAATGGGTTATTTAACTTAGGGCAGGGGAAAGCACGCACCTGGAACGACTTAGTTTCCGCCATTTTTAACGCACTCGGAAGAGAAACCAACATTGAATATATCGATATGCCTCAACATTTGGCTGAGAAATATCAATATTTTACCCAGGCGGATATTTCGAAAATTAAAGCCGCAGGCTATCAGGATGTGTTACATTCGTTAGAAGAAGGCGTTGCCGATTATGTTAAAAACTATTTAGTGCCGGGTAAGTTTTTGGGTGAGTAACAGAAAGAGTTCTTCTTCCTGCTTCGTCCGTTATGCTAAGCATGCAGTGCCGGGTAAGTTTTTGGGTGAGTAACAGAAAGAGAATAAAAATTAAAAAAATTAGGTTGCTAAGGGAGACGACGGAAGGCAACCCGGGTGGGTAAAAGAGAAAGAATAAAAATTAAAAAAAAGGCTCGGGAAAACGGAGCCTTTTTTATAATAATTTCTTAATTAAGCGCTTAAATATTCAATATGGGTTAAATACAATGCAGGGGTTTAAAAATCGTCGTCGTCCTCATCGTCGTCGAGGTTACCAAAGTTTTCATCCTCGAAGTCATCGTTAAAATCATCATCGTCAAATTCATCGTCATCCTCATCGTCGTCAAAGTCATCATCATCGTCATCATCGAAGTCCTCTTCTTCGTCAAGGTTATATTCATCTTCTTGTAGAAAATCGTCTTCCCGGAAGTCTTCTAAATATTTTTCCAGGTCTTCATCATCGAAGTCCTCTTCTTCGTCGTCCAAAAAATCATCATCTTTCAGGTCGTCATCGTCAAAATCGTCGTCTTTGAAGTCATCATCTTCATCGTCGTCGGGGTTAAATTTTGCCGGTTTAAACTCACAGTAATCACTGTAAAGCCCTTCCTGCGAAAACGAGCCGGAAAACTCCTGCTTCAGATTTTCTTCGTCATCCATAGTCAACATATATGTTACTCCTTATTTGTCCTTTCAGCATTTTTAAAAATCGAATACGCAAATTAAATGAAATGATTAGCAAATAAACAAAGATATTTGTCAGTAACATTCACGGGTAAATAAAAATTGATTAAATATTGTAAAAAATTGTTAGATTAAACAATAATAAAGTGAAATAATTTTAATGCGATCGATAAAATCATTCAACTGATATGAAAATTTCCGCTCAATTGTTCAGAATTGTAGCATTTTTGATCATTTTCCCACTTCTTTCGCCCTCTGCAGCCGGTCAGCCGGTGTCAGGTGAGTTGGTAGTACGCAATTTTTTACCGAAAGAATATAAAGCACACAATCAAAATTTTTCAATAATAAAAGACAAGCGCGGGATGATTCTCGTTGCAAATGCAACCGGAGTACTTGAGTTTGACGGCAACAGGTGGCGCTTAATAAAGCTTCCGAATTTAGTTGCAAAGGCTTTAGCCACCGATAGCCATGGGCGGGTTTATGTCGGTTCAGCCGATGATTTTGGCTATCTTGAAATGTTGCCAAACGGGGTTAGGGAATACCGATCGCTGCTTAAGTATGTTCCTGCCAAATATTTACCTGTTGGGCATGTACAATCAGTTGTAACTCTTGGTGATAAAGTTTATTTCGTAACTACAAAGTATATCTTTTCTTTTCAGTTTGCTTCTTCTAATGGTAAGAAAACAAACCTTATGGTTTGGGAGTGTGAAACTAAAATACGCACTGTCTTTTTGATGAACAACGAATTATATATACTTGAACAAGGCGAAAACGGGCTTTTCAGGTTTAATGACGGCAAACCACAACGCTTGGAATCGGGGAATATTTTTGATAAATGGAACATCAGGGGTGTTTTCCCGTACGACAACAACGGGAATAAACACCTGTTTGTTAACTCAAAAGGGGAGTTTTTTCTTTACGACGGAAGACATTTCACCGAAATAAATTCTGAAGCACCTAAGTTTTTGGATGACGGGCTTTTTTACAACGCTATATTGCTTGATGACGGAAACCTCGCACTCGGTTCGCTGACTTCTGGGCTGGTTGTAGTGAATAAGCAAGGGAAAATAGTTACACGAATAGATACGCAAAATGGCTTGCGGGACGATGGGGTGTTGTGCTCTTTTTTTTCGGATGGGAAATTGTGGCTTGGGTTGCAAAACGGGATTGCCGTTGTGGAAGTTCCTTCGAAAGTTAGCGTTTTCAACGAGCGGGATGGCTTGAAGGGGTTTGTGAGCGATGTTATTTTTGTGAACAACGCACTCTATGTTGCCACTTCATCAGGAGTTTTCGTGCACCGAGGGAAAGGCAAGTTTGAGCAGATCGAGGGGATACCCTCCCAGGCTTGGGGTTTTGAAGTTGACGCAAACAGAGTAATCTGTGCGGCAACCGAAGGGCTGTTTGTTACCGAGGGAAAACAGGCTGCAAACTTAAAACTGCCGAAAAAAATATTTTATTCCGTTCGGAAATCTGACGCTAATCAGGGGGTTTTCTTCTTAGGGCACGAAAATGGTCTGATGATTGCAAAAAAAGAGGGGGAAACTCTTAAGATGATTGGTGAAGTTAAAGATTTTAACGCCGCAGTCAGATATATTCAGGAGGATAAGAAGGGGAGGGTATGGTTAGGCACTGCCTACTCAGGGATTTTAGTGATTGAACCAAACCGTGCAGAGCCAACCGGATACGGCATCTCGAAAAAATTCAAGATCGACCCTGATTCCTCAGGAATTGTTGAAGCGAAAGTTTTTCTGTTGAACGGCAACCCAATAGTTAATTTTGGCGAGAGAACATTCATTCTAAATGAAGCGGATCAGTTGGTTGAAGATACTTCCTTCCTCAAAGGGATTAAATTTACCGGCTTAACAGGCGTGCTTGATATCGGTGCGAATGAAGCTATTGTCTCGTGTTATAACAGGCTCGGGCACCTCTTCGTCCTTGCTTGGGATTATAAAAACAAAAAACAAACAGACAGACCCGAACTTAACGAACTTCAAAAAGCGCTTGACTTAGAAAATGAAAACTCAATCTTTTCCTTAGGCTACGATAAGGTAAACAGATATATTTATTTCGGAGGAACGGACGGAGTTGCCGGAATTGCACTGCAGGGAGAGGGAAGAGGCGGGGTGCAGTACAAGCAACCATTGCCTATTATCAGCATGGTTATCCTTTCCGGTGATTCTTTGGTTTTCAGGGGAGACGACCTGACGAAAAGTCAGTTAAACGAAGAAGTTAATACCCGGCTTTCATACCCTGTGAGTTCCCTCAGGTTCGAATTTTCATCATTGTCTTTCGAAGCTTCAGAGCTTGATCTCTATTCCGTTAAACTTGAGGGGTACGAGGATAAGTGGTCTGAGTTTTCAGCAGATGCAAAGAAAGATTACACTAATCTTTCACCCGGTAGTTATGTTTTTAAGGTGCGTGCAAAATCGCTAAACGGTGCGGTGAGCGATGAAGTTTCGTTCACTTTTGAAATTACACCTCCATGGTATTTGAGCACTTTTGCGCTTGTGCTCTATTTTTTCGCACTTGTAGGGTTGGTTTACGGTTTTATCAAGTGGCGCCTGTATCATCTGAGCCGAAAAAATATAGAGTTGGAATTGTTGATTGATGAACGCACCGCTGAAGTGAAGGCTCAGGCTGAAAAACTGAAGGAGTTGGATTCCTTAAAGTCCCGGTTTTTTACAAATATCTCGCACGAATTTAGAACGCCACTGACCCTGATTCTTGGGCAGTTTGAAAGCCTTTTGGAAAAAGTTCACGATGATTCGGCTGTGGCAAAAATTAAAATGGGGATAAGGAACTCCCTAAGACTGCAGAAACTGATTAATCAACTTTTGGAAATATCGAAGATTGAATCGGGAAAGAAAAAAATAAATGCGATGAAAACTGATGTTGTTGCCTTTGCACGGTTGGTAATGATGACTTTTGAGTCGTTGGCTGAAAAAAGAGGAATAAGGCTTGAGTTCAATGCTTCAAGCAGGCAGATAATTGCATGGTTCGACCGTGAAATGACTGAGATTTTGCTGATCAACCTGATTTCAAATGCGATAAAGTACAATAAAGACAACGGCTTTGTATTGGTTGAGGTTTCTTCGCACAACGGTGCCTTCAGGAATTTGGATTCAACCGACACTTCATTACACTTCTCCGAAGGGTATTTTGAAATCGTGGTTAAAGACGGAGGCATTGGCATTGCGAAAGAGAGGCTGCCCTTGATTTTTGACCGGTTTTATCAGATTGACCGAAAGCAGATGAGCGATGTGGAGGGAACGGGAATTGGCTTAACTATTGTTAAAGAATTTACAGAACTGCAACATGGAATTATTACCGCAGAATCACAACCGGGTGAAGGAACAGAGTTTAGAGTGCTTCTTCCGCTCGGGAAAGCGCACCTGAAACCGAATGAAATTTCCGATTCAGAAGTGCCCGAAAATGTTAAAGGCTATACCGGTTCGGTTGACTCCGGGGAGCATGGTGCTGAAGAACTGCTGACAGAAACAGAACAAAATGATTCTGAAATTATTTTAGTTATCGATGATAATGCCGACATCAGAACTTTTATCAGTGAAGAGCTTCGTAGTGATTATCGTGTGATTGAAGCTGCTGACGGAACACAGGGGCTAAATATTGCTGAAGGAACTATTCCCGACCTCGTTATCACAGATATTATGATGCCCGGAATTGACGGCGTTGAACTTAGCAGGAGATTGAAACAAAACGAGCTGACTAATCACATCCCCGTGATTATTCTTACGGCTAAAGCTGCATTTGAAGATAAGATTGAAGGTTTGGAATCGGGGGCTGATGATTACTTAGTGAAACCATTCAAGCCGATTGAACTAAGAACCAGGGTTAAGAACCTGTTAGAACTAAGAAAAAAACTGAGAGAAAGATTTCAGACGGTTGTGCAAACCCCATCGGATAAAGAGGCTGAAACAACCCCTGAGAGCCGCTTTGTTTTGAAAGTGAGTTCGATAGTTGCCGAAAGGCTAAGTGACGAGCACTTCACCGCAGAAACTTTGGCAAGGGAGCTTGGCTACAGCATCAGCCCGCTAAACCGGAAACTTAACGCTCTGACGGGTTGCACCGCAGGAGTATTGATTCGCAGAACCCGTCTTGAAAAAGCGATGGTATTATTGAAAGGGAAGCAACTTTCGGTGAAAGAAGTGGCTATGATGGTTGGCTACTCCGAACAGTCAAATTTTACCAGAAGCTTTAAAAATTATTTCGGAACCCCACCAACAGAGATAAGTTAGTAGGAATGAGATGTTTTACGCCTGTTTTACGCTTGTTTTACGGGTCGATTATATCCCGCCACACTAAGATGAATCAGCATTAATTCAAGCCGAAAAAAAGTGATAACATATAGTTTGTTACGATAGCTGAAAATCTTTTCAAACCTATTACAGCACTCTTTTCTAAAAGCAAAATAAGTATGAAAATGACGGCAATTCTGCACAATGTCCAAAAATGAATAACATTTGACCGAAAAAGATAAACTGTAAGCCTTACGCTATGGATAATTTTGTACTGAACTTTTTAACAAAACGGACGAACAAATGAAACAAATCTTTTTCTTCTTGTTGCTCACAAGTTTTCTCTTCGCACAGGGACCTTTGGGGCTTGAGTACTCGCACCCGAAACCTTTCCCAATGTCTTTATATTGGGCTAAATATATGGATGCTAACACACTTTACGCTGTTGGCTCAGGTGGGGTTTTTATGAAATCGACAAACAACGGGCAGAACTGGTCGATTAACTATAACGCCGGCGTTCCAAGTGGCGGCGCTATTACCTATATCGTTAATAAAGCGCAATTTTTTGATAAAGACAAGGGGTTCTTAACCGGCACCGGCGGGGTTACATACACAGGAGACGGCGGTGCTACTTTCCAGAATCGTTCCGGTTCTTTCACTTCTTCAGTAGCCGGTTACGACCTTTATTTTACCGATGAATTAAACGGTTATATTGTTGGGACTTCAAGTGTTAAACTTTCGAGAACTACTGATGGTGGCTCAACCTGGGTAACTAACGCTACACTTCCTGCCACTACTTATTATGCTCTTCAATATTTTTCAGCTAATCATATTATCGTTGCCGGTTCCACTAATGCATCTGCGAATGTAAGGGTTACAACTGACGGCGGTGCAACATGGACGGCTTCGGCTGCAGGAACCGGAACAATATATGACATCGAATTTATTGATGCCAACACCGGATATGCGTGTGGCGCTGCGGGTGGTTTCTTCAAGACCACTGATGGTGGTGCAACCTGGACAACTATTAACACGGGGTTAACTTCCGGGCTTCGTGCAATTATAATCAAAGCGCCGAACGAAATTTATGTTACCGGTGACGCATGGGAGCTTTTAAAAACCACCGACGCTGGCGCTACTGTCTCTCGTGTACCTTTTAACACACCTTCGCCTGATTGGGCGGGCACGAGCCAATACTTAACCATAGAGGGGAATAAAATGTTTATTGCCGGTTCTGTTGGTGCTAACTACTTTTCACCCGATGCCGGCGCAACATGGCAGACAAATTCGAAAACCCAAAAAATTGGTGTTATTCAAACTGTTCATGGTTACCACCCGGCAGGCACTATTGTTGCTGTAGGGCAAAGTTCTTCAGCGGCTACAGGGCAACATGTGCTCTATTCAAACAATTGGGGTGCAACATGGAACACAGCAAATATTCCTGATTTTTCAAAAGACCTTCGCGGGGTTCACATGATTAACGGTTCAAAGGGCTTTGCTGTCGGTTCCGGTGGCAACATCTACAGAACACTCAACGGCGGTGCTGCATGGGATTCTGTCTTCAACATCGGAATTCAGGCACTTTCAAGAGTCAGTTTTTATGACGAAAATTTGGGTATTGCTGTTGGTAACGCAGGAAATATCTGGAAAACATCAGACGGCGGAAATACCTGGGTGAACAGGTCAGTGAACGGTCAGAATGCTTCCTGGGGTGCTATTGAGTTTGTTGATGCTAACACTGTTTTTGTAAGCGGTTCAAGGACTGTTCTGTTGAAATCAACAGATGCGGGTGAGAGCTTCACGGTAATTTCAGTTAACTTCCCAACCACTCAGCCAAGTGGTGGTATAAAGATGGCTGACTCGCTTCACGGCTATATTGTCGGGTCCGTAGGATTGAGCGGGCAAGGTTATGTTTGGTCAACAAGTGACGGTGGTTTAACCTGGGGGCCGACCGGCTTTCCCGCTCAGTTTCAAAATGTACAGAACTATTCAGTTGTTACAAGAGGTGCGAATGAAGTATATGTATCAGGACAGGTTGGTGCGATTTACCGCTCTACGGATGCAGGTGCAACCTGGACAGGCTACGGAACCGGCTTGATTACCAACATTTTCTCACTCTGGCTGGCTCATCCTGACACGATATACGCAGCTTCAGGTGTTGCAGGAAATGCCGCCACCGTTTTCAAAATTCCGTTACCAACCATTATACCGGTTGAACTTGCTTCCTTCACGGCAGATGTTAACGGAAACACTGTATTCTTAAACTGGAAAACCGCAACTGAAACAAATAACAGCGGGTTTTATGTTGAAAGAAAAGGAAGTGACGGTGCATGGAAAGAGCTTGGTTTTGTAAAGGGTATGGGCACCAATACCGGCGGCACACTTTATAAATATACTGACGAAGTTTCCGCCGGCACATACTCATACAGGTTGAAACAAAAAGATTACGACGGCACTTTTGAATATCACTATCTCTCGGGTGAGGTTGAGGTTGGTTCACCGGCACAGTTCACACTTATGCAGAATTACCCGAACCCATTCAACCCGGCAACAACAATATCGTTTGTACTGCCGAGCGATGAGGTTGTAACCCTCAGAATCTATAACACTCTTGGTGAGGAAGTGGCAACGATATTAAATGAAAAAATGAACGCCGGTTACCATACGGTTGATTTTAATGCTTCAAACATTCCGAGCGGTGTTTATATCTATAAACTTACCTCAGGTAATAATACAGCAGTTAAAAAAATGAGTTTACTCAAATAGATCAGCAAATTTGAACAGTTGAAGCTAATGGGCTGCAACCGGTTTATTCATCCGGTTGCAGCTTTTTTTTGCGGATAACCGGGAATGTCTTTCGTTGGTAATCAGGAAGCAGTTCCGGGAAAGCTAACCCGGGTGCAGTTTTTTTTGCCCAAGCGGGTGAAATTTATTATTATACCCCATTAAACAGAGCTAACTTGGCTGCAGTTTTTCCCCCATATTCACTTCGCTCATCTGACCTGATAAGAAGCGAGTTAATCAGTGGGGTTCACAATTTTTCGGCAACACTTCCTGCATTAAAGTTTTGTATCAAAAACCACCACTGTAATCCCGTTAAATTTTTGTAAATTTTGGTTCATTATTAAACACTTTTTAAAAACGAAAGGTGAAGCCGTGAGAGTCTTCCTGCTAATTTTTTTGATGAGTATCGCTGTTATGCCGCAAAAACGACTTATGACTATAGACGACCTGTGGGCAATGGAAAGAATAAACAAAATTTCCATAACTCCCGATGGTAATAAGATTTTCTACTCTTCTTCCGTTTACAGCATGCAGATGAATAAAGGGAACAGCAATATCAGCTCGATCAACGCCGATGGCTCGGGGAGAACCGAGATTAAAGCCACCGAAAAAAATGAGTCATCCCCGGTTTTTGTGCCCGCTCTTAACAAGCTTGCATTTATATATAACGACCAAATTTGGCTGTGTGACCCCGACGGTGCGAATGAACAACAGATAACGAACTATTATGCGGGAGTTAATTCCTTCAAGTTTTCGAACGACGGCAAGTATATTCTTTTCACCGCTTCGGTTTACCCAAGTTGCGGCTTGAATAATGAATGCAACGAAAACAAGGATAAATTAGCCGAAGAAAGCAAAGTGAAAGCTTCCGTGTTCACGGAACTTTACTATCGCGATTTTAACCACTGGCGCGGTGATAAAAGAAGCCATCTCTTTCTTCTGGATGTAGCAAACAAAAAAGATTATGAACTTACCCCGGGTGCATACTATGATGTGCCGCCTGTTGCACTCGGTTCCGATAACGATTTTAACTTTTCACCCGAAGGTTCGGAAATTGCTTTTACGGCTAACAAAGACAGATTTCTTGCTACAAGCACTAATAACGACATCTGGGTTGTGAACTTAAACGAAGTGTTGAGAGGGGGCGAACCCAACCAGGTGAAAATTTCACAAAGTGAAGGGAGTGATTGTGAGCCTGTATTTTCACCCGATGGCAACTACATCGCCTTTACTTCTATGGAAAGAAAAGGTTTTGAAGCGGATAAAAAACGGATTATGCTTTACAACCGAAAATCCGGTGATCTTGCCGACATTTCTGCAGGGATTGACCTTAGTGCGGATAACTTAATTTGGTCACCTGACAGCAAAAAAATATATTTTATCGCCTCTTCCGAAGTGTATAACCAGGTTTACAGTGTGGACATTGAAACAAAACAACTGCTGGCAATTTTAACCGGTATGAACATTGCCGATCTTCAGTTAACCGCCGACGGCTCAAAATTCCTTTTCAGAAACCAGTCTTCAATTATGCCGTATGAAATTTTTTCAGCTAACACAAACGGAACTATGGTAACAAGGATTACTTACCTGAACCAAAAAGTGTTGAACCAAATGGATTGGAACGGAATCGAAACTTTTACCGTGAAAGGTGCCGGTGGAACTCCTGTTCAGTCGATTATGGTAAAACCGGCCGGGTTCAACCCAAGTGCTAAATATCCGTTGATTTTCCTTATTCACGGCGGACCTCAAGGGAACTGGAGCGACGAATTTCACTATCGCTGGAACCTCCAGATGTTTGCCGCAGGCGGTTATGTTGTGATTGCGCCTAACCCAAGAGGAAGTACAGGCTACGGACAAAAGTTCACCGATGAAATTTCGCAGGACTGGGGTGGCAAAGTCTATGAAGATTTAATGAATGTTTACGACTATGCCCTGAAAAATTTCGCTTTTCTTGATTCTAACAACACTTTTGCTGCCGGCGCTTCTTACGGTGGCTATATGATAAACTGGATTGCAGGGCACACGAACAGATTTAAAGCACTTGTTTCGCATGCCGGGGTATTTAACCTCGAGAGTATGTACGGCACTACCGAACAACTGTGGTTCCCTGAATGGGAAATGGGCGGTACACCGTGGAGCAACAGAAAAGCCTACGAAAAATGGTCGCCTCATCAATTTATTCAAAACTGCAAGACTCCTATGTTAGTTGTTCATGGCGGTAACGACTTTAGGGTGCCCGAAGAACAGGCTTTTCAGCTTTTCACTTCACTGCAACGCTTGGGAATTGAAAGTAAATTTTTATATTTCCCGGATGAAACTCATTTTGTTGCAAAACCACAAAACTCAAGGTTGTGGTGGCTGACAGTTTACGACTGGTTTGAGAAACATTATACACCCGGGAGCAATTAATAACAGAGAGGATATCATGGAAGATACTGAAGAAAAAACCATGGATCAACTTGGAGAAGAACATCTTAGTTTTTATGATGTTCCGAATAACGGTAACAACGAAAATGGTACGGATGAGGGAGATTATAATTTCGATTTCATCGAGAATGAAGCCGAGTTTGAGAAGCGCGCCGAGTTTGTGCACGCTAATATTTGGCAAAAACTTAAGGAGAGCGGAATTAAAATTTCTTTTGTCCGGGATATTGTCGCTTTGGTACACTATATGACCGATCCGTTCGTTTCATGGTACAGAAAAGCGATAGTAGTTGCTGCGCTTATCTATTTTATTTCACCGATTGACGCCATCCCCGATATAGCACCGCTTTTCGGATATATGGACGATATGGGTGTGATAGGTGCGGTTCTCAAGTTTCTGGGGCACGAACTCACCTCGTACTACGACAGTTGATCTTTTTTTCGGTGCCGGGTATATGCGGGAATTGATATTATTTATCGATTGGCAAAACTTCGGCACCCCCTTTTTAACATTTCACATTTTACAGATCAAAAATTGTTAAATGCTTTCCTCGCTTTACATTAAAGACTATGCACTGATAAAAGAAGTGACGATTCACTTCGGCAAAGGGCTGAATATTATAACGGGTGAAACAGGTGCGGGAAAGTCAATCATGTTGGATGCGCTTGGGCTTATTCTGGGGGGGCGGGCGTATGTTGAGTCGGTAAGAAATGGTGCGGCAAAAGCGGTTGTCGAAGGAGTTTTCTATTTGGGGGAAGAGAGGGATAGAATTGCTGCGCTGCTTTTGGAAAACGGACCGGATGCTGCTGATGAGTTAATAATCCGCAGGGAAGTGTCGGTTAAGGGTGCAAGCCGTGCTTTTGTGAACGATACGCCTGTCAGCCTTAATTTATTGAAAGAAATAGGCGATCGGTTGGTTGATCTTCACGGGCAACATGAACATCAGGCGATACTTCATCAGGAAAACCACATCGGATATTTAGACAGCTTCGCAAAAACGGGTGATTTGCGCGAGCGTTTCGCCGAAGAATCGGGCAGGCTTTTGGAGTTGATTGCTTCGCAAAAAGAGATTGAACGAAAAAGGGAAGAGCTGAAAGAGAAAAGAGAGTACTACGCTTTCAGGCTGAAAGAGATTGATTCCGTGGCGCCGCAACCGGGTGAAGATCAGGAACTTGAAAGAGAACTGAATATTTTGGAAAACGCCGAAAAGTTGCTTTCTCTCTCCTCCGAAGCATTTACGAAACTTTATGACGGTGAGGTTTCAGCTTATGACCTTGTTTCTTCTGCATTAAAAGAGATTGAGGCACTTGCTAAGATTGATCCCGGTTTTGTACCACTTCTTCCCGATTTGGAGGGGGCATTGGCAGGAATAAGAGGCAGCGCAGATACAATCAGAGATTACAGGCACAACATCGACCTTGACCCCGCAAAACTTGAAGCAAACCGCGAACGACTGCTGGCAATTAACCGGCTGAAACAGAAGTTCGGCGGCTCGTTGGAGGCGGTTTTGGAAGCACGGGAAAAATTTCTCACTGAGATTGATTTAGCCGATAATTTTGCACAACATCTTTCAGAACTTAATAAAGAAATCGCACAAGCAAGAGAAGCCTGCGGTAAATTAGCGCTTGAGCTTTCCGAAAAAAGAAGAAAAAACAAGGGAGAGCTTTCCAAACAAATTGTTGCCAAACTTGCCGAACTGGGGATAAAAAGCGGAAATTTTGAGGTTAAGGTAACTCAGGAAGAAGCAAACGAGAAAGATAACCACACGGTTGTCTGCAACGGAAAGAATTTGAAATTCAACAAGGATGGCGCGGATACGGTTGAATTTTACATCTCAACCAATGCGGGTGAGGAGCCCAAACCATTGGTGAAGGTGGCTTCCGGCGGCGAGATTTCGCGTGTTATGCTTGCGCTTAAGTCGGTGCTTGCAGGGATGGACAGAATACCTGTGTTAGTTTTTGACGAGGTGGATAACGGCATCAGCGGAAGGATAGCACAGAAAGTGGGGGGGGCTTTGAAGTCGCTTTCCGGGTTTCATCAGATAATAGCAATAACGCATCTTCCGCAGATTGCGGCTTTTTCGGATATTCATTTTTCGGTTGTGAAAATCGAGAAAGATGGCGCCACTTCCACACACATCAACCGGCTTTCAGCGGCGGATAAAGTGAACGAAATTGCTAAGCTGATCAGCGGCTCGGAGGTAACGGATGCAGCTATTAAAAGCGCCAGGGAGCTAATCGATGGAGGGGGGCTGTTCGATTAAAGTTAATTCAGGTTGTTTTTAAGTGCACCCTCAATTCAATTACCGGAGAGTATTGTGAGATTTGTTGATGTAAGTGCGCCCTCCATTGCCAAAGAGTATTGTGAGGTTAGTTGATGGTTAATGGTTCAACCCCGGGAGTTAAAAGCACCGGTTTAATAAGTTACGGCTCAGTTGGCGATAAGCAGGAAGCGGGGATATATGTTCACATTCCTTTTTGCGACCACAAGTGCATTTACTGCGATTTTTATTCCATTATTAAAGAAGATAATAAAGCGGCTTACCTTGCTGCACTGAAGCGGGAAATTGAGCATTTCGCTCCGCTTTATTCCGGCAGCTACCGTTTTTCGACGCTTTATTTCGGCGGCGGCACCCCCTCGTTGATGGAACCGGAGTATTTGGGCGAAATTATCTCGTGCATAAAAGCGAATTATGAAGTGTCGCCTGACGCCGAAATTACCATGGAAACCAACCCGGGCACAATTTCTCCTGAAAAATTTGCCGGTTTTAAGGCTGTTGGAATTAACCGCGTCAGCATTGGTATTCAATCTTTTGATGAAGATGATTTGAAGTTTCTTACACGCATTCACACGGGGGAAGCTGCTGTTAAAACGGTTAAAGACGCTGCCACTGTTGGATTTGACAACATTTCACTTGACCTGATATTTAACCTGCCGGGGCAGTCGAAAGAAAAATGGCTTCGGAACTTAGAAGTTGCTGCAGAATTGCCGGTTAAGCACATTTCGGCTTACAGTTTAATTTTGGAACGGGGCACAATTTTGAATAAAATGGTGCTCGACGGCAGGGTGGAAATGCAGGATGAGGATATTGACACAGAACTTTATGAGACTACAATCGATTTTTGGGAGGCAGCGGGGTTCCGGCACTACGAGGTTTCCAACTACTGCTTACCCGGTTACGAGTGCAGACACAATTTAATCTACTGGAACTGCGGAAATTATCTCTCTTTTGGCACTGCCGCTCACTCTTACATGCAAAAAAAGCGGTGGTGGAATTTTTCCGCGCTTAGCCTCTATAATGCTTCCGTGGCTAAAAAAGGTGAAGCGGTTGCCGGCAGTGAGGTCCTCTCGGAAAACGACCTGTATGAAGAATATGTTATGCTCGGGTTGCGAAGTGGCGGGATCCGGATGGTGGGGGGGGCTTCGGGTGAAGACCACAAGGGGTTTTACCCTGCAAGTTTTAATTGTTCTTCCGGGGATTTGGGAAGTGGCGGGATTTGGGATGTGGGGGCTTCTAAATTTACATTTCCGACTCGGAAAGAGAACGGGCACAAAGGGATTAGGGAAGTAGGGGGTGTTTCCGGTGAAATGGGGCTTCCCTCAGCATGGTTTGAAGAGCGGGGTGATATTATCAAACCCCTGATTGCAGGCGGAAAACTTTTTTGGAATGATAACCTTTTGCGACTTACGAAAAAGGGTTTTTCTCTCTGTGATGAAATTGTTGAGAGATTGCTGTAGTTTTTTTGGGGGAGGTAAGCAGACAGATGTGTGAGTAAGTAGGTAGGTGGGTGAGTGAGTAGGCAGGCAGGCAGGCAGATGGATAGGCAGGCTGGCAGGTGGGTGGGTGAGTTTACTTAAGCTTTTATTTATCCGTACAATTTTTGAAATGGGCTGCACAACGGTTTTTCGCTTTTATCGGTAATATTGAAGAGAAGACACCTCTTTGGATTTTGTTGTGCTGATGATATTAAAGATTAGGTTACACTTCACTTTTATCGGTAATATAGAAGAGAAGGCACCTCTTTGGATTTTGTTGTGCTGATGATATTAAAGATTAGGCTACACTTCATTTTTACCGGTTTTATTCACGGCAGTTGCTCTAAAAAGAGTAAGTTTGAATCATAAATTTTCTTTTTTCATCATATCAATATTGAATCTATTTTTTTTGAGGAATTAATGGCAGAAAATAACGGAAATCACAGAAAAATTATTATTATCGGTTCGGGTCCGGCAGGGTTCACGGCGGGTATTTACGCCGGAAGAGCAGGCTTGGAACCCCTTATTTTTGAAGGAATACAGCCCGGCGGGCAGTTAACAATTACAACCGAGGTGGAAAATTACCCCGGGTTCGAAAACGGTATTCAGGGGCCGGAACTGATGGATATTATGCGTAAACAAGCCGCAAGGTTTGGGGCAGAATCTAAATATCAGGAAGTTACGGAAGTTGATTTTTCACAAAGGCCTTTTGTTGTAAAGAGTTACGACGAAGTTTTCACGGCTGATGCGGTTATTATTTCCACCGGTGCTTCAGCGAAACTTCTCGGAATTGAGTCAGAAACCAAATTCATGGGTTACGGCGTTTCTGCGTGCGCTACCTGCGACGGCTTCTTCTATCGCAACCAACGGGTTGTGGTTGTTGGGGGCGGTGACACTGCTTTGGAAGAAGCGAATTACCTCACCCGTTTCGCTTCCGAAGTGGTGGTAATTCACAGAAGGGACGAGTTCAGAGCCTCAAAAATTATGGTTGACAGGGTTAAAAAGAATCCAAAAATAAGGTTTGAGCTTAACGCAGTTGTTGACGAAGTGCTCGGCACTGAAGAAATGAACAGAAAAACCGTTACAGGTGTGGTGCTTAAAAACACCAAAACCGGTGAAAAGAAGGTTCACGAGTGTGAAGGTGTTTTCATTGCGATTGGTCATCAGCCGAACACTGCCGTTTTCAATGGCGCCTTAGAAGCCGACGAAAACGGATATTTGATCGTTAAACCCGGCTCTTCGTACACGAATGTACCCGGCGTTTTTGCTGCAGGCGATGTATGCGACAAAACCTACCGTCAGGCGGTTACAGCTGCCGGCTCCGGCTGCATGGCTGCTTTAGATGCACAGCGCTGGCTCGAGGAGCAGGAAGGGTAGTACTTGCTAATTTAAATAGGGGTCATGCTAAATTCTGCTTCGCGTAGCTAAATACAGTTTTATATAGTTTCGCTTAGTTTCGATGATGCCCAATGCCGACTTGAGGAACAGGAAGGTAAGTATTTAACAATCTTTATTAGATTGAAAAGGCACATCGGGTTTTGCCGGTGTGCCTTTTTTTACGGTAAGTTTTTGGGTTTTAAGATAGTTTGCGAAATATTTTTTATTTAATATCTTATATCCAACCCGTACGGACAGTTACTTTTTGTCGTTTCCAGGTTTGAAAAATAATAATTAAATAGTATTTTTCTCACAATCTTTTTGGGTGCTTACCTTTTGTTGTTTTCAGGTTTTAGAGATATTATTTACAGAGTACCTTTTACCCAATTCTTATAGGCGCTCGCCTTTTGGTTTTAACAGAATTTATAAATATATCCTATAAAGTATCTTTCATGCGGATTTTTTCACCAATGAAATAGGCAACAACCATACCGATGCCAACAAAAATGAAGAGGCTTACACCAATAGATTCGCCGCCTAAAGCATCTTTTAGAAGGAAGCCCATTCCTAAACCGATTCCGAAAGAAATTGTGATTATTCCAGTTGAAAGCAACCAGACTTTTCTTTTACCGGGGGATTTAAGCAACATATTAATTTCTTCAACGGTGTAGTCCTTTGCAAGAATTTGTTCTCTTTCCTGATGTCGATAGTAGATGTGACTGATTATAATTGCACCAATTACACAAAAAAGTACTATGGGCACAAAAAGTTCAACTAACATTTCCAACTCCTTAATTTTTGTTTTTTTCTGTCAGTTCAGACAAGTGCGAGTAAAAAAAGGTTACAGTTCCGTTAAAAATTTTTTCCGGTGTGCGTTGCCGGGAAGATATTTCTATATCCTGTTCTTCACAGATAAAGTTATTCAGGGACCATGAGGAAAAACTTGATTAGAGCCAAAAGCACTTTACCTTACTTAAATTTGCAAGCAAAGTTTTTCAGAACAAAAAGGGGAAGAGATTTCTGATTGAACCCAAAAAAGAGCACCAAATTATCGTGTGATAATGGCGTACCGGAGGAAAATCACTCATTGACTTTCAAGAACCGATTTCCGGCGATGCTTATGTTAAAAAAATAAAAATGTATTTTTACACGCGATGTAACCATTTTTTTGTACAGTGGGTCTAAAGAGAATATGACATAATTCGAAAATAAATGAAACCCGTTAGCGCCCGGTAAAATGTTCCGTATCTTAATAAAAAATGATAAAAACCAACAACCTCGAGAATAAAAACTCAGTGAGCGAAACGCCACAGAGAACCCGAACTCTAAGCGGGCGGAAACCCGATGACCTCGAGGTTATCCGGTCGGTGAGGGAAGGCAACACTTCCGACTTTTCGATTTTGATGGATCGCTACAAAAACAAAGCATTTTCGCTGATTCTGCGAATGCTTAAAAACAGAATGGACGCTGAAGAAGTGCTGCAGGATTGTTTCGTGAAAGCATGGAAAAATTTGGATTCATTCAAAGGGGATTCGCAATTTGCAACCTGGTTTTACAGAATTGTTTATAACACCACTCTGACGAAACTAACCGGCAAAAAGAGAGAAACTGAAAAAGAAATGCTTTCTATAGGGGAAGATGTTGATATCAGGGATGAGCATGCCGACACTTCAGCCGCTACTTTGGAAAGAAACCGGCTGTTAGGTGCTTTAATAGCAATGCTTACTCCAAATCAGGCGGCAGTTGTTAACCTTTTTTATCTGGATGGGTTATCGTGTGAAGAAATTGCAGGGATTTTGGATACAAATGTGGGAAATGTTAAAACTTTGCTGCATCGCTCCAGAGCGACACTTAAAAATTTGATACAGAAAAAAAATCTTCATGAAGAACTGAGATGAGAAGATGAAACACTACGACGAAGAATTTTTCAACAAAATGTTGGATGATGAGATTACTGCGGAAGAAAAGGAACTCTTTTTTGTTCATATTAAAGAATGCACTGCGTGCAGGGAACAATACCGCCTCTTTCAATCAGCGCACACTCTGTTGCTTTCGCTTACGGAAATTACCGCGCCTGAAGAGATAAACAATTTAGTGCTGAAGAAAATTATGAAGCCCGCCGCCAAAAAGAAAAATGAAAAAAGGTTTTTCATTACTGTTCTTTCCGGGCTTACGGTGATGTTGTTGGCAATATTCGGAATTGTCGCTAAATTTGGGGGGACGGAACCCAAAGGGGGGAACGGGCTTTTTGACAACTTAGGCAATTTTAAATTCGATACTTCGATATTAAATAAGATTCTAAGTCCGTTTAGTTCGATCAGTAAATTGATTTCACCGGATTCTGTACTTTTAGTAACATTATTGCTTTCCTCGATTTTGGTTTTCTTTCTGATTGAAAGAACAAAGAAAAACTGAAGTGTTGATGAAAACCATGCTCCTGAAGCTGACTAAAAGGGTTTGAAAGCAATAAATTTTATTGATCCCCGACACATCAGAATAAAAATTTAAAATAAATTTAAAAAAAATATTGATTACTGAAACTTTTCATTGCATGAAATGATAAAATTCCTTATTGTTACAGGTAATAAAAATATTTTTTTTACTTTTTGTAAATTGAACGATCATCGTTATATTTTATAGATGATTTTTTTTTATTTACCTACGAATATACGGAGATAACTAATGGCGATATATATCACAGACGATTGCATTAATTGTGGGGCTTGCGAACCTGAATGCCCGAACACTGCGATCTATGAAGGCGGTAGAGAATGGGAACTTGCCGGCAAAACTTATGGCGAAGGCGATGTTGCTCCTTCAGGAGCCGAAGGTTTCTTTTCAAGTGATTTCTTCTATATAGTACCTGATAAATGTACTGAGTGCAAAGGGTTCCATGATGAACCTCAGTGCGCTGCTGTTTGTCCGGTTGACTGCTGTCTTCCTGACCCAAAACATGTAGAGACAGAAGAAGAACTGTTGGCGAAAAAAGATTATCTTGACCAGCTCGGCAGATAAACACTAATAAAACATTATTAATGCCTTTGTACTTACCACTTTTTGAAGTGAAGGTGCAAAGGCATTTTTCTTTTTTAAACCGTTATTTCTTACCTCATTACTGTTGATATCACCTGGTAGATATCGTTACTTCTTGCACTATAACGGTTAAAACATAACCGGACTGATATCGTTATTCTGCTCTTACCGATAAAAGTTACACCTGGTTAAAACCATTACTTCTTATACTTCAGCGGTTTAATTTTAACGCGCGGCTTTTTAGCAGTTTCTCTTTTCAGATACCTGAAAAAGCGGAAAAACGAAAAAGCCCCCACCGCCATCCCAACAGTTGCTGCCCCCGACATAACAGAACCGATCACCCCGGGGATGAAAAAATCTGCACCCGTGATATAGAGGTTTCGTAAATCCCACCGGTTTTTACGAACCCCCCCGGTTGCTTTTGAAACTGAGGGCATAATTGTGCCGTAAGGGTTAAAATATAAATGTTCGTCTAATTCTGCAGGGGGGATGAACGAGACTGAATCAACAGCTTCAAAGAACGGCGGAAGATTTTTCGCGATTAAAGAAGATATATATTCTCTCAGGTGCGCGATTTCAGATTCGGAAGATTCAGAAGACTTGGAAGATTCTGAAGATAATATGCGCACAGTATCCTCACCGCTGATAAACACCTGAGCGATATACGCCGATGGAAGCTGCCCTTCTGATGCTTCAGGGTAATACGGAAAGAGATTGATCCCTTGCGTAATTTCATCATGTTCAACAACGGAATCAGGGAAAAACCTTAGAACCTCACCCTTCAGGTTTGTAGCCTGCATTTTATTGTTCAACTTAATCAAAAAGTTAACGGGGTAGGGTACTTTTTCAGTTTCGGTAAATTTTGAAAGCAACGCTTTCCGGCGCTCTTCGTTTCGTACAAAATCAGCGAACCTTGCGACCCCCAAACCCCAGAAATATTTTGAAGCTTTCAGTTTAAGCGACCCGCTGCCATTTGATGAGTAGCTGCCGGTACTCACCCCATTTGTATCGCGCACATCACTTTTCCCGCTCCTTGAGCCCCCACCCTCAAAGTTCTCCCTGCCCGAAACACCGGCTAAGCCGCTACCCTCAAAGTTCTCTCTTCCCGAAACACCGGCTAAGCCCCCACCCTCAAAGTTCTCCCTTCCCGAAACACCGGCTAAGCCGCCACCCTCAAAGTTCTCACCGCCCTGAACACCCCCAAAGCCCCTTTTCTCAGCGTAAAATTCAACCTCAACCCCGGAAATCCCCCGGGTTTTAAGGAAGATTTCCTTTATTCTGCTCTCGTACAACGCCCCACCGGCAGAAAGAAACCCCGATTTCAAAGCGTTATAAAACCCTCTTGCACCTCCTATTGGGGAATAAGCGCCGTTAAGAAACGACATCATATTCATCGACTGAAAAGTGAAAGCAGTTGCAGTTCGGCACGAAGCCAAGTTCTGCAGTTGTCCCGAAAGTATGGTTTTAAACTTAATATTATCCGAAATTTCAAGATATTTTTCGAGCGCTTCGCTTGCGTGCGCTCTGCCTGAGGCAAAAAACCGTTCGGCAACCCCGTGCAAAACGCCGGGTAAAATATGCTTCAGCAGAAAAAAACTGGTGTAATTTGCAGCATGTTGGATATCCCGGAAAAAGAGATCAACATTTCCTTTCTCTTTTGGGAAAAGAGCTTTCAGTTCATCCATGTAGTTTGCAAGATTATCCGAAAGGTTCAATTTTTTGCCGGGGTAGAAGTGTCGCTCATAAACCGAGGGAAGCCTTTCCCACAGCAGGGCGTCGTTAGTAATCCAATTAAGCAGCTTCCGCACCTGCATTTCATATTCCATCTGACCTGCATATAGCGAACTTGCAAAAAAATCGAAGGGAGGATTGCCCTCTTGAGACAGAGGCAACCCGGTAACTATTGCAGTTTTCTTTTTGAAGTATTTTTGCAGTATAATTGCAGCGATAAATTCGGCAATTCCGCCTCCGAAGATTAAAAAATCGTATTTGTAATCGGGTTTCAAAAGAAGTATTTCCAAAAGATGAAGAAAACGAACTACAATTTTATTATATTTGTTGATAAATAAAAAAAAGGCAGATCATGAAATTAGGCAAGTTTAAGATTGAATTTATTGACGCAGGCAATTTTGCACTCGATGGAGGCGCCATGTTTGGCGTTATTCCGAAACCACTTTGGGAGAAAACTAACCCCTCGGACGAAGCTAACAGAATTAAATTAGCCGCACGGCTTATGCTGATTGAATGGGATAACGAAAAACTGTTGATTGATACCGGGATGGGTGATAAGTGGGATGAAAAATCGAAGAAAATTTATGATATCCACACCGATATTTCGCTTGAAAAAGAGCTTGCTAAAAAGGGATTAACCACCGGTCAGATAACAAAAGTGCTGCTGACACACCTTCATTTTGACCACGCAGGCGGTAACACAAAAAATGTAAAAGGAAAAATTTTGCCGACATTTCCCAATGCGCAATATTATGTGCGGAAACAAAATTTTGAATGGGCGCTAAGCCCATCGGAGCGGGATATCCGTAACTATATGCACGAGAATTTTGTGCCGCTGGCAGAGGAGGGGGTGCTTACACTTCTTGAAGACAGAGATACTGAACTTGCGGAGGGAATTATACTTCACGAGCTTAACGGGCACACTTTCGGACATCAGTGTGTGCAGGTTACCGATGGTTCTCAATCCCTGTTTTATTGCGCCGATCTTTTTCCAACTTATGCGCATGTGCCGCTTCCTTATATAATGGGTTTCGATTTGCAGCCGCTGATTACGCTTCAGGATAAGAAGAAAATACTCACCAAAGCGATTGAAGAAGACTGGACTTTGGTGCTGCAGCACGACCCTGACATCCCGGCGATAAAAGTTGAAAAAACGGAAAAAGGGTTCGGCGTTAAAGAAAAAATTTATTCCCTGTAATTCCGCAGTTTGAATTATATCAGTAGTTTGAGTTACTTCTGTAGTTTGAATTATATCAGTAGTTTGAGTTACTTCTGCAGTTTGAATTATTTCTGCAGTTTGAGTTACTTCTGTAGTTTAAATTATTTCTGCCTGAGAACAATTGAAAATGAGGTGAGTGGAAACATTGAAGAACCTTTCATTGCTGAAAGGTTCACCCTTTCCTGCCGGTTTTCTATTGCTGAAAAATTCCAAAGCACGGGCAGGTTTACCACCACTGAAGAAATTCGCAATACAGACAGGTTGTACGGCTAAAGATGGATAGAGCGAAAAACCGGGAAGTGGTGCTTCAGATTGCTAAGGAACTTGGTTTTGACCTGACGGGTTTTGCAAAAATTGAGCCTTTGGAGAAAGAAACAGAGCTGCTGAAAGAGTGGATTTCGCGCGGTTATGCCGGAACAATGGCTTACCTTGAAAGGAATTTGGAAAGACGACACGACCCCCGGGAAATACTTCCGGCGGCTGTTTCTGTGATTTCACTCGGGCTTAATTACTGGCAACCGGGCGGCTTTTCCGAGGGGAAAGGGAAAGTTTCAAAGTACGCTTGGGGGCGCGATTACCACTTCACCATTTGGGAAAAGTTGGATAAGTTTAAACTTCGGTTATCTGAAATTTTCCCCGATTCGGAGTCAACAAGTTATGTTGATACGGGTCCCGTTATGGATAAAATGTGGGCTGTGCGTGCAGGTTTAGGTTGGCAGGGGAAACACTCGAATGTGATAAACCGAGGGATTGGCAGCTGGTTTTTTATCGCAAATATTTTCACAAGCATTCCTTTCACTTACGATACTCCGATAACCGACCATTGCGGAAGTTGCACAGCGTGTATTGATGCCTGCCCAACAGGTGCGATAACACAACCTTATGTTGTTGACGGAAGCAGTTGTATCTCGTTTCTGACGATCGAAAACAAAGGGGAAATTGACGACAAATTCGAGGGAAAGATGGAAAACTGGGTTTTTGGCTGTGATATTTGCCAGGAGGTCTGCCCATGGAACATAAAGTTTGAAACACCCACCGAAATTGAAGATTTTACGGTTGGATACACACCTAAGTTTGCTGATATTGGGGGTGTGGCACCGGGAAATAAAACGGAAGGCAATTCAATTTCTGAATCCAACCCCAAGGTGATAAACCGTGAGTTTGACCTTCATTATTTTGATGAGGTGGAAAACGGCAGGTTTAAAAGAGAATTTTCAGAAAGCCCTATACTGCGGGCAAAACTTAAAGGTATGCTCCGCAACTGTGAATTTGTGAGAAGAGAAAGTGCAGACTAAGGAAGAGATAAAGAAGTATAAAATGAATACAATGGTTTCGGCAGACATGCGCCGGAATGGTGAATTTGTAAGAAGAAAAAGCGCAAACAACGGAAGAGAGAAAGAATTTTAAAATGAAAAAAACGGTTCTGAAAGGAAAAACACTTCAGGAGTTGAAAGAGTATTTCACAGAGATTGGTGAGAAACCTTTCAGGGGTGAGCAGCTTTTCGATTGGATGTACCACTATCTCTCTGATGATTTTGATGAAATGCTGAACCTGCCAAAATCACTTCGGGAGCGCCTGAAAGCCGAAACAGAATTGAAAACGCTTGAGCTAACCAACACTTCAATTTCGGGAAGTGAGGGGACTGTTAAACTCCTGCTAAAAACCGGTCATGATAACCTGATTGAGTGCGTTGTGATTCCGGAAGAAAAAAGAGTTACTCTTTGCGTTTCAACTCAGGTGGGGTGCCCACTGGATTGTAAATTTTGCGCAACGGGACTGATGGGCTATAAAAGAAACCTGACAGCAGGTGAAATTTTCGATCAGTACGCAATGGCAAAAAAGATTTTCGAAAGAGATATTACAAATATTGTTTACATGGGGATGGGGGAGCCGCTTCTGAACTATAACGCCACTGTGAAATCACTCGAACTGTTTGCCGGCAGGTTGAATAAAGGAATCAGCTTGAAAAAAATTACCGTGTCAACCGCCGGGATTGCGCCAAGGATTAAAGCTTTGGCAGATACAGGCTTGCGTCCCAAGTTGGCGCTTTCACTTCACTCATGCTTTGAAGATATCCGGACAAAAATAATGCCCGTGAATGGGAAATATCCGCTTAAAGAGAATATTGAAGCGATAGAATACTACCTGCGGAAAACGAACGGCAAAATTACTTACGAATACACGATGCTCGCCGGAATAAACGACAGAGATGAAGATATTAAGGCGCTGGCGAAACTTTGCAGGCGAATGCCCTCAAAAGTTAATCTGATTCCATTTAACTCTGTTGAACATGTGCACCCTGAGGGGTTTTCGGGGCAGCTCCGCCCGACTCCCAAGTGGCGTATTGAAGAGTTCGCAGAAAGGCTGAGAGACCTTGGCACAACGGTGATGATAAGAGATACTCAGGGCGACGAAATAGCCGCCGCTTGCGGGCAACTTGCCGCTGTGGTTATTAACTGAATTGGCGGTGAGTTTTAATTATGAAATGCGGAATTTGTCGTGGATTTAAATGAAAAAATACAGAATTGGTGGTGGGAAGGAATGTTTGCAAATAAAGCAGTAATAATTTGGATTTGCTGTGAATTTTAATAAAGAAAATAGAACCGGCGGTTAACAGAGCAGTTACGAAGCGTTAAAAAAGCGATAGAAAATGGTAAACAGAAAACTCAGTCACGCCGAAATTTCAGCTAACCGTGCAAAACCTGAAACACTTCATCAGGTTGAGAAAATGCCTGTTGTGGTTCTGCTTGATTCGATCCGCAGCAGCTATAATGTCGGTTCTGTTTTCCGCACTTCCGACGGTGCAATGATCGAAAAACTCTACCTCTGCGGCTACACCCCCACACCTCCCGTAAAGGATATTATGAAAACGGCACTCGGCGCAACTGAAAGCGTTATGTGGGAGTGGGTAGAAAATCCGGAAGAGGTTGTGAAAAAATACAGGGAAAAAGGGTATAAAATTGCCGCTTTGGAGCTTACTGAAACCTCAATTAAGTATTCTGAAATCGAAACGGGGAATTTTCCGTTGCTGTTTATAATAGGAAACGAGATTAAAGGGGTTAATCAGGCGTTGCTCGATTTGTGCGATTTCACAATCGAAATTCCGCAATACGGCATTAAACAGTCACTTAATGTTGCCGTTGCATACGGCATCGCCGTGTACGAAATGCGCAAGAAGTTTGATGAAGCCTCCGGCAGAGATTAAAGAGGCTCTGTTCAAGAATTTGATTGAACAGGTGGTGAGGAAACTTAATTAAAAAGCATGCAAGAAGTTTGATGAAGCCGTTTGAAAGCAGTTAAACAAACAGGATGGGATAAAAATTAACAAATCTTGTTAAGAAACGGTAAAAAACTCTTCGCCATTGTCTTTAGTGTGAATAAACAAAGCGCCCGCCCTCACCAAGGTTACCAAAGTTCTTGAGGCTCTTCTCTCCGAAATATTGGCGGCTTTTGCAAAAGACCCGACATTAATGGTTTCGTGCTTCTCCAAAAAAGAAAATACTTTCTTTTCTAACTCACCGATTGAATATTTTGTCAGAGGTGTCGCCCCGCTTTGTGCGCGCATTATTCTGATCATTTGTTTTGAGGCGGGCAGGCTTTTATCATTCACCCTGATATAGACCTGTGCCGTGTTGATTTCTAATTCATCTTTATAGTCCTGAATACGGTGCGGTTTATTTTCAGATTCAGGGACAAAAACAACCACCAATTCTTTTTGATCGATATTTATGAATTGCAGCAGATAATCTATTGGCGGGGTGATATAATAGTTAGTTGTTTCGTTGATGAACTCGAGTTCTGTTTTTTCACTCTCGACACCAACGATTTTTTTATCGTCGTTAACGCCGAAAATGAGGTATCCTCCTTTCGAGTTAGCGAAAGAGATCATCACTTTGGCAATTTTTTCAGGTTCAGTGAACTTTAGCTTGAACTCCGTTGTGGCGGATTCCCCCTCCTCAATAAGCTCGAGTAAGTCCCTTCTTTTGATAAAATCGCCCATGTTTTCTCCTGAAAAATGTGATCTTTTCTCGGTTCTTCTAAATTTTGGTTTTCAGGCTCCTCCTCATTAGGTGGTTTTTCACCTTCGCCTGCCGCCTCGCCTTTTTTCTCACCCTCAGTGGGCTTCACACTTTCACCCGCGCCTTCAGGTTTAGAATTAGGACCGGGTGAGGGTTCATTCGGTACGCCCGGTTGCTCCTGTTGAACGGCAGATGAATCTTTCCCCGGCGTCTTCATAACAGCTGTTGAATCCTTAACGGGCTCTTTCACCCCGGCTGAATCGGGTGGCGGAGTATGCTTAGCAATAGAATCTGCAACCACGCTGTCTCTGATCGCTTTAAGAGAATCCTGAATTTCTTTCTCAATTCTTTCTTTTTCACTCTTGTAGAACTTAACTTTGGAAAGCACGCTGTTGCTAAACCGGGTCTGTGGATACCGTGATACTAAGGTATCATAGACGGCAAATGCGGAATCCAACAACTGAAGATCGTTTTCAAGGACGAAACCCGCAGCAAGCAAAGATTTTGGCGCAGTGAAAGTTTCGGGGTACAGTAGGAAAACCGAATAATATTTCTGAACTGCCTCGTCGTATTTTTTAGCAACATATATTTTTTCTGCATCTTCAAATAATTTATCTGCCGGCGACACTTTCTGAACGATCTTTGGCTTGCCTAATTTATCCGCTGCTAAATTGGCGACCGATTCGTCCTTATAATTCTCATAAACGACCTCAAATAAAGAATCCGCTACGGCATTATCCTTCTTGTCAAGATAATAAGAACCAAGTGAGAAAAGCGCCTGCCCCTGATATTTGGAGTCAGGGAACTCGGTCAATAACTTGTTATAATAGTTGAAAGCCGAATCGGGAATTATAATCTCGCCGAAAAAGACATTCCCCAGATCAAAATAAGTTTTTGCGAGCAGTGATTTTAACGAGTCTTCCGGCACAGTAGCCCTCACGGGTGCCCACCCTTTTTTCTCAATCGCCACCGGCGGGTTTCCGCCGGTACCGTCGCCTTCTTTACCGGTGTTATCTCCGGGGCGTGGTCTTCCAATGGCAAATTCATCCTCAGGGTTTGTCATTTCGGGGTTGCCCCCTTCTCCTGAAATTTTCGCCAAAGAATCCTGCAGCGCTTTAAGCGAATCAGCGGCAATTTTCAAGGAATCGGTCATGGAAGTGTCGGTTGGTGTATCATTCGGAAAGTTAAACAGGTCAGCAAGCCGAGCATCGGCTGAGTCTGCGTAATATTTCAAAGAGTCCCGTTTGTATTCTTTCGGATCAGCGATATAAGCAAGTTGCCTTGAATAGACATATAAGTTAGTCTGCAGCCCTTCATATCTTTTAAACAAACCGGCTTTTTCTCTGATTTTTTTCAAATAATCTGCTGTAGAAGCACTTTTCTCGGCTTTCAAATAATAAACATAAGCAGAATCGAAATCCATCAGGTTATTTTCGAACATATCGCCGAGTTCAAATCTTGCGATCCCGGAAGAAGAAGAATTCATAGCCAGAGTATCGAGCACATAAAACTGTTTGTACGCTTCGTTGAATTTTCCGAGTTTTTTGAGAGTAAGCCCCGTTTGCAGGTAGATTTCGTCAATCTTATCCTGATATTTGAACTCTCTGCCCATTGCTTCGAAATTATTAAGCGCTTCATCCATTTTTCCCAATTCTCGCAGGCAGATATTATAGTTCAGGTTAGAGTTGTACTCGACATCATACGGCGGACTGAACTCAAGGGTTTTTTTGTATGCATCAGCCGCCGGAGCGGGGTTGTTCAGCTGTTTGAAATAGATTTCACCGGTCTCGTAAAGCGCTTTGGAAGAAAGGTCATCCGAAAGATCCAAAGCCACAATTTCTTTCAGTTTCTGCACCGCTTCCGGATATTTTTCCTGAAATTTCAGATACCTCACTTCTTCGATGTAAACTTCCGCCAGCACATCTTCATCTTTCTCTTCTAACGCTCTGTTTTTCGCTTCCTGCAAATATTTCATACCGTCGTCGAATTTTTTCATCTGCATTTCTGACTTTCCAAGCCAGAGAGTTGCTTCCAGCACGAGATCGCTGTTCGGCTGTGTGGCTATCAATTCCTGAAACTTTCGGGAAGCTTTTATATAACTTTTTTGATAGTAAAATGCTTTCCCGATCAGGAATAGTGCGTCATCAACATAGGAGCTTTCCTGATGAAACTGCAACAATTTGGAAAATTTTTCGATAACTTTCGGAAGGTTCTGGCTTGCCGCCGCGGGGATTGCCGCATCGGAAACAAAAAAGATATCTTTACGATCCTTTATTATCAGCTCTTCAGCGTCGTAATAAAGGGTTTTCGCATTATGGTAAAGGTTGAAATATGTGGTGAAATCTTGCCATAGCCCGCAACCTCCGAAAATGAAAATAAACGGGAGAACGGCAAGAAGAACGAAAAACTTCGATTTCAAAAAAAATTCCGAAAAATTTACTGAACAGAGTTGAATTTAGAGAACCACTGTGGGAATTTCAATGCAAATAAAAATCAAAGGGCATCCGTACCCGACTCGCCCGTTCTTATTCTGATTACATCGGCAACATCAGAGAGAAAGATTTTACCGTCGCCCACCTGCCCGGTGGGTGCGGTTCTCATAATGGTATCAATAGCCAGTTCTGCAAGGTCATCTTCGACAACGAGTTCAATTTTAATTTTTGGAACAAACTCTATCGTGTATTCCGAGCCTCTGTAAACCTCTTTATGCCCTTTTTGTCTGCCGTAACCTCTGACTTCTGTGATGGTTAAGCCTTTAAAGCCTTCTTCTAAAAGTGCTTCCTTTACATCATCAAGTTTGAAGGGGCGAATAATAGCTTCGATTTTTTTCACGGCTCACTCCATTTATTTAAGCATTTTTCCCGTGGCAGTGTTTATATTTTTTGCCGCTTCCGCACCAACAGGGGTCGTTTCTTCCGATTTTTTCTCCGACTCTCACGGGCTGTTGTTTTCCTACCTGCGAAGTTTCCTGTTCTTTTGGAGAAGGTACATACCCGCCGTGCATCCCGGCATTATCGGCAGATTCTTTCACAGCTCTCTGTGGTCGTCTCTCCGGGCGTCGTGTAATTTGCACATTTTCCGGCTGAGCAGGGTAAAGTTTAAACGCAATTTGAACGGTTTCGTTTCTAATTTCTTCAAGAAGCCGTGTGAACAGATCGAAAGCTTCGTTTTTATATTCAATCAGAGGGTCTTTTTGCCCGTAAGCCCGCAGGTTAATACCTTCTTTCAGGTCGTCCATATCGCGGAGGTGCTCTTTCCACCTGTTATCTATTACGGTTAAGAAAGCGAACCGTTCGATCCTTGCCATCATTTCGGATGAAAGAATCTGCTCTTTGTGGTCGTACTGTTCCTGCGCCACTTTAATTATTCTTTCAGCCAGCCCTGTTTTGTTGAGCAGCCCCCACTCACTCCTGTCGAATTTCATATCAATTAACAGGTGGGTTTGCAGGTCTTTTTCTAATTGTTCAACTTCGGCATCTTCGTAATATTTTTCAACGAGGTCAGCAACATAGTCTTCCATCATTTCCAGAATTTCGGTTCGCAGCCTCTCACCGTGCAGGGCTCTGTTTCTTCTGGAATAGATGATGGTTCTCTGTTGGTTCATAGTGTTATCATACTCAAGCAATCTTTTTCTGATAGCAAAGTTGTTTTCTTCAACCTTTTTCTGCGCTCTTTCAACAGATTTGGTGATAATCGGATGTTTGATAACTTCGCCCTCTTCGAAGCCGGCACGGGACATAATAGCCGCCGCGCGTTCACTACCGAACAGCCTTAGCAGATCATCTTCCAAAGAAAGGAAGAAGATGGTTGTACCGGGGTCGCCCTGCCTTCCCGAACGCCCTCTCAGCTGGCGATCTATACGCCTCGACTCGTGCCTTTCGGTACCGAGGATAAACAACCCGCCTTTTTCTCTGACTCCGGCACCCAATTTAATATCGGTACCGCGTCCCGCCATGTTGGTAGCGATGGTAACCGCACCCGGCTGACCTGCAAAAGCCACCACTTCCGCCTCGTGTTGGTGCTGTTTTGCGTTCAAAACATTGTGCCGGATACCGCGAAGTTTCAACATACGGCTGATGGTTTCTGAAACCTCCACTGAAGTGGTGCCCACCAGAACAGGTCTCCCTTCTTTTTGCAGTTCCGCAACCTTATTTGCAACCGCATTAAATTTTTCGCGTTTTGTACGGTAGATGTGGTCGTCGTCATCCACTCTGGTGATCGGTTTATTGGTTGGAATAACCACCACTTCTAATTTATAGATTTCATCAAACTCACCCTCTTCTGTCTCAGCGGTACCGGTCATCCCGGCGAGTTTTTTGTACATTCTGAAGTAGTTTTGCAGCGTAATAGTAGCCAGCGTTTGAGTGTCGCGTTCCACTTTCACATTTTCTTTAGCCTCAATCGCCTGATGAAGCCCGTCGGAGTATCTTCTGCCGGGCAGCACCCTTCCGGTAAACTCATCAACAATGGCAATTTTTCCATCTTCGGTAATCACATATTCGTCATCTTTTTCGAAAAGGGTGTAAGCCTTCAGTAGTTGATTGATAGTGTGCAATCTGTCAGATTTTTCTGAATAGTCGAACCGCAGTTCTTCTTCTTTTTTTCGCAGTTGCTCTTCTGTTAAGGTAGGATCGTTTTTATATTTGCTGATCTCGGTTCCGAAATCAGGGAGAACAAAAAAAGATTTCCCTTCCGGTGTTCCTTTTGCAAGTTCTTCTCTTCCTTTTTCGGTAAGTTCAATCGAGTTGTTCTTTTCATCGATAACAAAATACAATTCTTCATCGATGATGTGCATGTTTTTCCCTTTGTCGCGCAGGTACTCAAGTTCTGTCGTTTGCATCAACTGTTTGTTTTCCGGTTCCGCCACCATTTTCATCAGTTTTTTATGTTTAGGCAGCCCACGGAAGGCTCGGAAGATTTTAACACCCGCTTCGGTTACGCTCTCTTTTGTTTGTTCACCCGCAAGCAGTTTTTCTGCTTCTGCAAGTATGGAAGAGACGAGGTTGCTCTGAAGCCGGTATAATTTATCAATTTTCGGCTTCATTTCGTCGTATTTTTGGTTATCCGAGTCAACAGGGCCCGAAATAATAAGCGGCGTTCTTGCCTCATCGATGAGCACGGAATCCACCTCATCCACGATAGCGTAGATATATTTCCTCTGCACCTGATGCTCGGGGTCGATCGACATGTTATCCCTCAGATAGTCGAAACCGAACTCGTTGTTGGTGCCGTAAGTAACATCGCAGTTGTAAGCAATTCTTCTTTTTTCAGGGGTCATCGAGCCAAGAATCACGCCGACAGTAAGATCGTGGAACTTGAAAATCTCGCCCATCCATTCCGAGTCGCGCTGCGCCAGATAATCGTTCACGGTTACAAGGTGTGCGCCCCGACCTGTGAGGGAATTTAAAAACAGAGGAAGTGTAGCCACCAGGGTTTTACCTTCACCTGTAGCCATTTCAGCAATTTTACCCTGATGAAGCACAATCCCGCCCATCAGCTGAACATCGTAGGGCACCATATCCCAGGTTACTTTTTGCCCCATCACATCGTAAGTTTTACCGACGAGTCTTCTGCATGTATCTTTTGCTACTGCAAAAACTTCGGGTAAAAGTTCATCCAGAAGGTCTTCCAATTTTTCATCAAGTTCTTTTTCAAGTTCTTCAATTTGGTCGTGAATTTCCGACGCATTTTCAACCTCACCCTCAACGGCAGTAAGCTGTTCGTTCAATTCATCGATTTTTCCCCGAATTTCAGCAGTTTCGTTGTTGATATGCTCTTTAAATCGATGAACTTTTTGTTTCAGTTCTTCATCGCTCAGCGAAGCGAGCTTTTCGTAATTTTCATTAATCTCATCGACGATCGGTTGCAGCTCTTTATAAGCTCGAGTGTGTTTATCGCCAAAGATGGCTTTCATTACCGATTTTAACATTAAGGATTTTGCTCCAAAAATTTAATACAACCTGTAAATTTAGTTATAACGGAAGAGAATAACAATGTAAATAGTACCGGGAGTTTGAATTAGTCGCCATAAATTACCGGCAACCGACACCTCACGGCAGAAGATAGTAAAAATAAAAAGCGCTGTTCAATAGAATTTAATAATAAAACCAGATTGATGAATATTGCTCAATATCCTCACCGTCAGAATTAAGGCGCTGAAGATAATCGTAAATTGATACATCGTTAAAAAGGTAATCGTCAACCTTCACAACCCTTGAAAGCCAGGGGAAAAAGCGATAAACCCTTTCACCGTTTCCATTGATCATAATTATTTCGTGATCCTGCCAGGAGCGCAGGTGCGATTTTCCCATTCTGGGTACATTGAACACCGGTTCGTCCGTCCGAACCAACCCGGGCAGAAAGCGCCCCTCTTCTTTGCGCTCTTGCTGAATTCTTGCGAGAGGCACACGAAAATCGATTGTCTCCTTTTTCCCTTTGGTGTTGAACGAATAGTAGGGATCAACTCCGGAAAGTTTCAGAACCCTGCGAAGGGCTGAAGTTTCGAACCTTCTGCTGTTGTAATAAGTGAAAACTTGTTGATTATATACGCTTAAACCGGCTTTTCTAACTTTTGTTATTGCGGCAATACTTTCGTCGGTTACTTCGGTCGGGTGTTCAAAGTGCGTAACCAAACAAATTTCGCGCTTGCCCGGCTGGTGATATTTTGTAATGATTTCGATGAATGAGTCAGTTATTCTGAAAGGAAGTGTAGCAAACACCCTGGTAGCTAACCTGATTCTTTCAATGTGACTTATTACGGAAAGATTTTTCAGAATTTTATCAAGGTGCTTATCGTTGTAGGTTAACGGGTCACCACCGGTAACCAACACTTCTGAGATATTTTTATTTCCGGCAATCCAATCGATGGCATTATCAATTTTGTTTTTGTCAACTTCTGACCTTTCAATCGGTTTTATTTCCCAATTTCTTTGGCAATATACGCATATTTGCGGGCAGCCGTCAATAATTTTGAGGATAACAATTTGAGGATACCGTCGGGTAATTTTATCAATTGGCGTGGTGTGTGCTTCGTCCATGAAGTCCATGTCTAAGTTCAATTCTCTGCTTTCGTGCACATTCCTGCAATAATCAGTGCTTGGCAGCACCTGTGCCCTCACCATCCGGTCGTCTTCAGTTTTTCCGCTGTCGTTGAAAAGCGAGAGGTAATAGGGTGTAATTTGAAAGTCAATTTTTAGTTTTTCCGCTTCTAAAAGCCCTTGAATTTCGTGCTCTTCAAGTTTAATAATACTCTCCAAAGTATCTATATCCCGAATCAGGTGTTTCAGATGCCAGTTATGGTCGAACCAGTCGCTCGGTTGGGCGTTGAAGTGTTGCAGAATTTTGTTTTTGAGCTTCTCCCTGTTCATTTTTAGTAGAGGGTGCGTCCCCGGTTTAAATCTCATCATTTCTTTGCGCATATTTTCGGCAAATTGATCGAGTGTTTGCTCAGAGGGTGTTTTTTCTGAAAATACCCCTTTTTTGAACGCAAACTCGCCCCACCTACCGTGTATTCCGTGGAAAAGAAATATCAATTCAATCAGATAGCCTTCACTAATTTGCTCGCGTGTCTCCCTGTTGCCCGCCGCCAATTCCCACAATATTTTAACTGAGTTAAAACCGGATAAAAGTTCGTTCTCAGTTCTGATTATATTTTTGAAAACACGGATACTCTCTTTGGCGTTTTGGCGATCGATAATATGAAGTTTTTTCAGCGGTTGCTCACTGAAAATATTGAAGCACGATCTTTCACGGTCATTGAGGTATTCGAATAGTTTTTCCCTTGCATCGTTAACCGATGAAGATGAAGTTAAAAGGCTTTTAATCCAAGGATCAATTTTCCATAAAGTTGTGAGTAGTTGTTTTTTATCCAAGTTAAACAACTCTTTCATCAGTTGCCTCCTTTCTACCCGCAGCGGTATGGATTGTGCTTAACCCACACCCTTGCCGATAAAGTTAAAGGTTAGTCTTTAGGTTAGTGTTTCTTTTAAAATATAAAAAATCTTGGAGATATGAAAGTTTATCTTCATTTTTTCGCGGACTTGTGCGAAAAAGGTGGGTGAAAGAGCTTAAAACGGCGGGATGAGGCGTTGCGATACCTGCAGGATGAGGTATCGCAATAACAGGCTGGCATTTTTTAACAGAAGATATTACAGGGTTTTAAACATCGGGCAAAACCGTTGAGTTACCGGCCGTAAGAGGTGGTGTGTTCTTAATACTTATTTACTTGGATCCCCCCCTCACTGAAGGAGTTCTCCATATACTTAAATATGTTTTATTAAGTGAATAAACAAAAGTATTAACTCCATGTAAATAAAAAAGAGAAAAAATCAAACTAATATTTAATGATGGCATAAAATATAAAAGGGGGGCAAAGCTCAACACTTTGCCCCGAAATGTAACCATCCTGAATTGTCTTTAGCTTACTTCATAAAAGCAATTTTGGCTGTTTTAACCATCACTCCGTTCTCCTCCGTTTTCAGGCGCAGCCGCAGAAGATATATCCCGCTTGGGACATTCAAACCTGCGAAGCTGAGGGTGGTCTCATGTTTCCCCTTACCCCGGAAATAAAGCTCTCTTGAGAGAACTTCCTCTCCAAGAGCGGAGAAAACTGCGAGGTTAACATCGCCGGGTTCCGATAACTGAAACTCAACTTTAACTTCCGGATTAAAGGGATTAGGATAAGTCTTCAGGTCTATTCCATATCCTTCAGGAAGTGACTCATCCTCAATCCGGCTGGGGTTTATTGCTCCGGGGTCGCCTGACCATACCATGTAGTAAAGAGGTTGCCCCCACTCTAATTTTTGGCATACACCCCCATTACCGTTACCGTGAAATTCCCCGGCTGCAAAATCGTCAATTCCGTCCCCGTTTATGTCACCAACTTGCCCCATATGACGGTGATATGTGTCTGTATATCTTCGTCCAATAACAGGTGTGGGCCCGCCAAGCAAAACAAGGGAACCTCCGAATATATCATAAGAAGTGAAACCAAGATCGTTATACCCGTCATTGTTCACATCTCCCAGAAGTCTTGGTGTCTTAGTTGCTGTGCCGGTTAAATAGAAGGAGACATCCCTTGTAAGCACATGACCGGTGCCTCTTTTCCCAAAACTGATGTGTACATACGAGCCGGGAAAATCTTTTGTCCACATTAACTCAGCCATTCCATCACCGTTTATGTCGGGTATAATCCTCATGTTAACGGCTTCGATTGTGTCTTGCGAAAAGAAAACATAGTTATCCATTGAGTACTCAGGGTTTCCGAAAATAAGTTTAGCGCCCTGGGGTTTTGTAAAAGTATTATTTTGTGAGTTAAGTGTATCAGTCCGGATTAATAAATCTGTATAACCATCCCCGTTTATGTCTCCTGATGTCAGAATTGGGGTACCAAATCCTTCCCTTCTTACGAGCGTATCCGGCAGACCCAGATAATATTGGCTCGTAGTAAAAGGATTAGTGAGCGGTAAAAATAAAACAAAGCCATATTTGCCACCACCCGGTAACGGTCTTAAGAAACTTGTTAGAATAAGTTCGTCAATTCCATCTCCGTTAAAATCTCCGATATTGGTTCTTTCTCCACGGAAGTAATCATCTGTATGTAAATTAAAATATCCTCCGGGAACAGCGGCACTTAAAGAAGGAATTGTATCAAAATCAGGGCCTCCGTAAAAAATATCAATTGTGTCGATTCCATTGCGAGTAAGTCTAAACATAAGTATGTCAAGATAGCCGTCATTGTTAAAGTCATAGACTAATGGCTCCGTATCCGCTGCCCGTAAACCTGTTATTTCTATAAACCAGTGATATTTAGGCATGGGAGGAGGGGGATTCCCCCCCTCAAATATCATGTATCTGTATCCGTTAATATACGATCCGTTCGGTGCAAAAATATTGCTGCACGAAATAATAAGGAACTCATCCATACCATCGCCATTCCAGTCTCCAAGTGTAGCGATCTTTGTACCGATATCCACTCCACCGCCTTGATTATAGGCTATTGAGTCTATCGTATTGCATTTGAACCTGAACAGCAGTCTGTCAAATACTTCAGTTTGCGAAAATGCCTCTGAGGTAAAGACAAATATTATCAGTAAAAGTAACTTTTTCATTGTAATATCTCCTGTTTCAATAACATCAGTTTAGATGGTTGTCGCCATTCGATACCGATATCAAATATCTTTAGTTTGTTTGTATCCGAATTGTACTCATTGTTCAATGTAACTGCCTGATCCACACCTGTAACTAAGTGGGTGAGACCAAGGGATTTTAGAAGCGGAAAGTAATATTTATTATTTGTGAAATTGTTAAGTTGCCACGCTAAAGAGTCGCTTTTCCCTCCGTAATAAAACGGTACTTGAGAAACGGTGTAAGGATCTGCAAACCCTATTTTAGGGAACACAGTTTTCCCTAATTGTGCATAAATATGGGGGGGGGTAATAATAACCAAAAGGACTAATATTAATGCTAATCTTTTCATTTTAACCTCACGATTAATTTGATGTTTTTTTTGAAGATGGACTCAGTTTTTAACTGATAAGCAAAATGGTATTGTAACCTGCTATATTTTGCTTTGGTGCACTTTTTCAGGCAACAGAAGAGACAAGCGAATTGGCTTTACCTCTTATATTACCTTTAAAAGGATAATTCTTTACTGCTTAAAGAGAAATGTTACTCTTTTTTTTTAATATTAGGTTTGTTTCCGGTTACTCCAAAAATATTGCAGATACTTGGGTGGAATATAAACATAATATCAATAAAAAAAAAGTTTAAAATTTTTATCAGAATATTATGTTCTACATGCTGCTTTATGCTGCTTTCCCTGCACCGAGATAACTTCAACTTCAGAATCCTGTTTATGTGCTTTTTTTTGTTCTTACTTGGTGTCTTACTTGTTGTTTTAATTGCTGTACGGGGATAATTCTGAAAGGAAACCAAAGGTTTTTCTTGGGTGGGGTGAATTGGATGGAGTGAATTAAATCGAATGAATTAGATCAAGTGAATTGGATGAAGTAAAAAATCAAAAAAAAGAGGCTGTAAGATATTTTGTATCAGTACAGCCTCAATAATTTAATATTTTGAAAAAAGGTGACTTTATTCAGTTCCTGTAGGTTCCTGACAGGCAACCCCGTTATTTCTGCAGAATCATTTTCACCGTTTGGATATTGTTACCCGCCTTAACAGTGCAAAGATAAACACCGGAGGCAACAATTCCACCGAACTCATTTTTTCCGTTCCAGGTGTAAGAATAATTGCCGGGTTGGTGTTGCGAGTTAACCAGTTCAACCACTTTCTTACCTGAAATATCATAAACAGTCAGCGACACATCCGCAGCCTCAGGCAGAGAAAACCTTATCATTGTTGAAGGATTGAACGGATTAGGGTAGTTTTGAAACAACTTAAAAGCCGTTGGCATTTCGTTATCAAACTCGAGAATAGCCGTAGTAGTTTGAACTGTTGCGCGGATAAAGTAAGTTTCGTTGCTCGTTACCCAGGCAGTACCGCCGTAGTCCCACGCTCTTCCGTTGTTATTTGTGTTATATCCGAAAGTCGGCCGGTTAATCCCGTCGTAAATCAAACCAACGAAGAAATCACCTGAAACCGAGATATTTTGCGCCGAAGTATTCCATGTGTTCCATCCGGGGATCGCGTTAGCAGTAACCTGGTTGTAGTTCACCAAATCAGCACCGGGTGAACCGTCGTTTGCTCTGCCTTTCACAATTGGTTTAAAAGTAGCAGTTCCGGCATTAACTGATTTAATATAATAGCTAATTTGTGTAATAATAGCATTTGGGAAAGGTGAAGTCATTCTGTTTGCAGAACCTTGCCCGTTTCCGCCCCAGTAATATCCGCCGGTAGGGTCGCCGGTATCGTAAACTAAATTAGCGGTTTGCGCCCCACTTTGCGGAAGTGTTGCTTCAAAAGCGCCACGCCCGTGGGTGAAAGCCACAATTTTCCTGTCACTTGCCCTAATTTTCAGGTCGGAAACCACCACATTCGGCATAGCCGCGCCATCTCTGAACCAGTTGCTGCCTCCGTTTGTTGATGTGAAGACGCCAAGATCGGTTCCGGCATAAAGGTTTGAAGTTTCAAAGGGATTAACAGCGAAAGAGTTAACCGGAATATTGGGAAGGTTATTGCTGATATTCGACCAACTTACACCCATATCGGTAGTTTTGTAAACCTTCTTCCCGCTTGAAAAGCCTGAATATGTAATATATGCAATGTCTGGGTTTGTCGGGTCAATTGCCACTTTGGTGATGTATGCTACCGGAAGCCCGGAATTTCTGAGAGACCAGCTACTTCCTGTGTTCGTGGTAACCTGAACTTTTCCGTTTGAAGTACCGGCATAAATAATTGCGGAGTTACCCTTTGCAATCGCCAGGGCGGAAATTGTAGCTCCATACGACCCGGTTCCGTCACCGGTCAGGTCACCGGAGATCGAACTCCAGTTCGATGCTGAGTTCGTAGTTCTCCATATTCTGTAGGAGCCGGCAATCAAAATTTTAGGATCGTTAGGGTCCATAACAAAGGGGGAGATGAAAAGAGTACGGTCGGTTGTGCCGTCCCAGTAACCGGGACCCGTCGGAATTCCGGACATCGATTTGTTAAAAGAACTGCCGCCGTTTGTGCTTTTCATAAAGCATAACCTTACATATTCGCCGAACATAGTTTGCGGGGTTGTGTAGTTAATTTCGCATGCGCCGCCATCTCCGCCAATAACAGTGTTCCACACCGGTTTGGTACCGGATAAAAGAGTTCCGTTATCCTGCGTTCCGCCCATAATTTTATCCGAAGTCGGGTGAATAGCGCCGTAGTAAAACTGAGTGATATTAAGCCCATTATTCAAATTAACGAAAGAGGTGCCGCCGTTTGTGGTTTTATATACGCCGCCATCGTTCCCAAAGAAAAGAATGTTCGGATTAGTAGGGTGAAAAGCCATTGCGTGAAAATCAGCGTGCATAAAAGGCGGGGCGCCTGACTGTTCGTACCAGTTGGAGATTTGAGTCCAGTTTGTGCCGCCGTCAGTGGTTTTCCATGCGTCTAACCCGGCAGCATAGACTATATTCGGGTTTGTAGGGTGAACAAGAACAATATTATTATACCATGCTTGTGCCGAAGTGTAGGTGGTTGCACCTGAAAAAGCGGGTCCCGGGATGGTAACATTAGTCCAGTTAGTACCGCGGTCAGTTGATTTCTTAAATGCACCACATTGGCTTGTACTTAACTCCTGCCCGGAGAAATAAACGACCTGTGGATTTGATTTAGAAACCGCAATTTCTAACCTTGCAATATCATTTTCGGTATAAACAGTAGTCCAGTTAGCACCGGCATTTGTTGACCTTTTGAGTTCCGATTGCGTACCCGCCCCAAAAGAAGCGTAAATGGTAGTCGGGTTTGTGTTTGCAATCTCGAGATCGAGGCAATTGGAAGAGTTAACAACAATATTAAATGAACTTCCATTATCAGTGGATTTAAAAAGCCCTGTTCTTGTAGCCGCCCAAAGGGTCCCGGTTGAGCCGTCATACTCAAGCTTATTCACATACTGGAAGTTAGCATTTAGTGTTGAGGCTAACCTAACCCAGGTTGCGCCGGCATTGGTTGTTTTGAAGATACCTTCGCCCCTTACACCATCGGCATTGAAAAAGCCTTCACCTGTACCCGCATAAATAATATCCGGGTTGCCAGGGTCGAACGACATGGCACAAACGGCAAGGTTTTCCATTTGGTCTTTAAGCGGTACCCATGAAGTGCCGCCGTTTGTAGTTTTCCACACCCCACCGGCAACCGCACCTGCGTAGATTATCGAAGGATTTGTCGGGTGTACCAAAAGTGATCGAACTCTTCCGCCGATATTACTTGGGCCCACTTCTTGCCATGCAAATTCGTTGACCCCCTCTATGGCATCCGGCTTAATGTTGAACTTCTGAATATGTTCCATCGCCTCTTCACGCCAGTTATCGGGAATGTTCCCTGTGGCGGATTTTCTTTGATCGATGAACCACTTCATTGCTTCATCGGGGTAAGCGGGTTTTGGTTTACCGCTTTTCTTTTTCTCAATCTTTTGTTGCACATAATCATCCATTGTGAGTACGCCGGTGTGTGAAGCGGCATACCGAAAAGCAATAACTGTAAACAGAAGTATTGAAACAGCAGAAATAAAAAGAGGAAAATTTCGTTTCATTTTGAAACCTTATTTGCAAGTTATAAGAATTGAAACAACTGTTTGGGAAACATTTCCCGCCCAATTATAATTGTTTCGGTTAAATTAATTGACTTTGGCTGAATTATTGTTGCTTCCGGCACCCGATTGTTTATTTTATTGAAAAGTGGAACGCATCTGTAAAATACCGGATAAACCGCTAATATTTAATTAACTTCATTTAATAACTTTGTTTAATAGCCAGCCGTCTTTAGTCATAAACATTTCAATGCGTGCCTGATCGCCCTTCGATTTTTGAGAAAAGGCCTTCAGACCGGCATTCTCTTCATTATCCATTATATTGCCGTTATCATCAAGCCGGAAATTTGGTTTAATCTCATACTGCCCGTGTTCTACAGCTAAATCCGGGTAGGCAGGGTCTTCAAATTTGCGAATGATAGAGACTCGGGCGGTATATGAAGTTTCGTCATCAACATCTATACTGAGAATTTGAACGATTGCCGAGGTTTTGTTAATCTGAATATCAGTGGGAGCGCCTTTACCGGGTACTTCCGCAGAGGCACCCTTATCATGTACTTCAGCAGGGGCACTTGCGGTTGTGTCGCCCTCTGCGGAGGTATCTTCTGCACCCGGTGTACTCCGGCAGTTCCAGATAAAAACCGGAAATAAAAGAATCAAAAGGTATTGAAGTATTCTCATTTTATCTTCCTGAAATAAGTTCTCAAAGATAATTCAAAAAATTGGACTTCCATGTGAAAAAAATCATATCTTTCAAAACATCTTTCAAAAATTTCAAAAATGGAAAGCCTTTATTTTTGAAAAATCATTTTAACGGTTTGCACATTGTTGCCCGCTTTTATAGTACAGAGATAAACACCGGAAGCAACAGTTCGTCCATACTCGTTTTTCCCGTTCCAGGTGTAAGAATAATTACCCGGCTGGTGCATTGAGTTAACTAATTCAACCACTTTTTTGCCTGAGATATCATATATAGTCAGCGACATATCCGTAGCTTCCGGCAGCGAAAACCTTATCACAGTTGATGGGTTAAACGGGTTCGGATAGTTTTGAAGCAGTTTGAACTCAGCCGGAGTAGTGTTATCGAACTCTACCATTGCAGTTGTGGTTTTCACTAATGCTCGGATAAAGTAAGTTTCGTCTTTCATTGTCCAGTTAGTACCGTCGAAATCCCATGCTCTGCCGTTGTTGTTTGTGTTATAACCAAACGCCGGCCGGTCAAGCCCGTTGTAAATTAACCCAACAAAGAAATCCCCGGACACTTCAATATTCTGGGCAGAAACATCCCATTTGTTCCATCCGGGTATAATGTTTGCAATCGCCTGGTTGTAATTCACTAAATCGGTGCCGGCATAGAGTATTGAAGGTTCAAGGGGGTGAATAGCGAAAGCGTTTACCGGAATATTGGGGAGGTTGCTGCTGATATTTGTCCAGCTTCCGCCTTTGTCCGTAGTTTTATAAATTTTTTTCCCTACGGCGAAGCCTGAAAAAGTAACATACGCAGTTTTTAGGTCGGTTGGATGAATAGCTACTTTTGTAATGTACCCTGTGTGAAGACCGGCGCTAATATCCTCCCATTGTTCGCCAATATTACCATAAATCCGCACCGCTCCGTGAGACATACCCATCATAAGAACCGTTGAATTACCTTTTGCAATCGCAAGCGCAGTAACTACAGCCCCGTTCGGACCGCTGCCGTTACTGGTTACATCGCCGTACAAATCTGACCAGGAATAACCGCCGTTGGTGGTTTTCCGGATACCTGAAGAGACCGTGCCAATATAGATTATAGAAGGATTTGTCGGGTGAACAAGTAATGAAAGCACCCTTCCGCCGAAGTTGTTGGGCCCCACTTCCTGCCATTGAAGTTCGTTAACCCCTTCTATGCCGTCTGGTCTTATGTTGAATTTTCGGATGTTCTCCATTGCATCTTCGCGCCAGTTGTCGGGTATATTCCCCGTCATCGATTTTCTTTGATCGATGAACCACTTCCTTGCCTCTTCAGGAGAAGTAGTGTTCGATGTTGCATTTTTTATGTTCTGAATTTTATACTGCTGATATTCATCCGTCGGGAGGGTGCCGGTCTGTGAGCCTGCAAAACCGAAAGAACAGATGGTAAGCAATATTATTGAAATTGCCGAAATCAGGATGGAAAAATTTCTTCTCATTTTGAAACCTCATTATCAAGTTTCATCTTTTGAAATAAGAGTAGCGGAAATGTTGCCGCATTAAAATCCGTTTATTTCCGTTGCCTGCTGTTTTTTTAGTGAGATTCGTGCGTGCTTCTCATTGGGTATTCCCGAATCTCAAAGGATAATCCTGAAAGAACTTCATAAATATAACCAAAAAATTGGACTTTACCGGGAAAATAACTTTTCCGTCTTTGCTTTGCAAGAAACCGTGGTTTTGCACTGATTTGAGTGGTTATTTGGGGACCTACTAAGTAACCATCTCGCTCCTTAAGGAATCGCTGTTTTGCGCTGATTTAAGTAGCCTTTTCGGTAGCGGTTAAGCCACTATCTGTCTCTATACCATACCTATTGAACAGAAAAAAAGGAGGGAAAGGTTAAATTTACACTTTATTTAACAAAAATTATCGGAAAAGTTCTGTTACCGGAAGAGTTTAGCAAAAAAATTACGGATGTGGCTGTTGGTTTTCTTTCCCCTGAGGAAACGGAAATCTTACTTGCTCACTTGCAGACTGAGGTACAGAAGCATAATTTCCACCGGGGCAGCGGAAACAATTTTTTAAGAATAATTGAGAGCAGCTTCAACCGGGCGGCACTTCTGCATGATCTCCTCCGATACCCCGCCCACCTTGAAACGCTGGTAACCATCGCTACAAACAGCAACTACCTGACAGATATTTTGGTGAGAGACCCCGGATTTGTTTACCAAATTTTTGATTCTTCGCACCTTGAAGCTATTATTGAACCTGCGTTTTACCGTGAAATGATCTTTGCCTCGCTTTTTAGGTTACGGAAAACCACCGCCAAAATAAAAGCGATTAAATCAGCGAAACGCAGGGAAATTCTTGCAACCGGGGTGAAAGACCTGCTTGGGTACCTCGATCTTCGACGCGCCACTTCGGAAATGTCGGTTGTTGCAAAAACACTCACCGAAGCACTGTTTTTGCTGGCGCTGAGTGAAACCTGCCAAAAATTTGGGATATATCAGTTCAGTTTTGAGGATTTTGCGCGGGGAAATCATTCTTCTGAAAAAGGAGCGGAGTTATCAGAAAAAGGCACTGCTCATTCAGAAGAACGCACGGAACTTTCCATAAAAGGCACTGCTCATTCAGAAGAACGCACGGAACTTTCCATAAAAGGCACTGCTCATTCAGAAGAAGGGACAATACTACCTAAAGAAAGCACAGAGCTTTTCCGGAAGTTAACGGGCTTTGCGGTAATTTGCCTTGGAAAACTTGGCGGCGGTGAACTTAATTACAGTTCCGATATCGATCTTATGGTGATTTTTGAAGAGAATTTCACACTTCCCAACGGTAAAGAGTACTATGAACTACTTCAGGAGGCAATAATTCTTTTCACCGACTGGGCGGTTAACATTTCGGAAGGCGGATATCTCTTCCGTGTTGATTTCAGGCTCAGACCTGACGGAAGTGCCGCCCCTTTAGCCCGTACTTTTCGGGATACAATCTTATATTATGAGACACGCGGCGAGGATTGGGAGCGCCAAATGTTGATTAAAGCAGGCTACCTTTGCGGGAATCGGGCTTTGTACGACCGGTTTATCTCCGCTGTTACGCCATTTATATACCCTGCAAATTTTTTCAGATCACCCTTAAAACAGATAGCGACACTTCGGAACGAGATGGTTAAATCACTCGGGGATGAACAAAATGTGAAACTTTTTAAAGGAGGAATCAGGGATGTGGAGTTTTCCGTACAGGCGCTGCAACTGCTTTACGGCGGAAAAATTAAGGGGCTGAGAACGGGAAATACGCTGCTTGCCATTTCCAACTTGGAAGAATTTTCAATCCTGTCTCCGGAAGAGGCTGAAAAACTGCGTGAAGGTTACATATTCCTCCGAAAAATTGAGCATTACTTGCAGCTGATGAATGATACTCAAACGCACACGATACCCGCCGAAGGGGAAATGTTGCAGAGTTTGGCAGTTTTTTTCGGGTTTGAAACGATAGATGACTTTTCGGAAAAACTTGAAACGGTAAGGCAGTGGATTAGGGGTGTGTATAAATCTGTCGTCGGAAATTCAAACGCTGAATTTTCTGCTGAAAAAGATATTTCCTTTTTCAAAGACATGAAATCTGCACGCAAAAATTTGTCGTTCTTGCGCACCGGAAGTGGACCCGTTGAAATGAAAGAGTTCGATACCAGAACTTCGGGGCTGTGGGATGAGATTGAAGATAGGTTTCTGGATAAATTGCGGGCATCATTTTTCCCGGATCGGGCGTTGCAAAATTTTACACGCGTGATCAACAGAACACCTTTCCCTTCTTATTGGTATGATTCGATGAGAAAAGATTTTTTCTTAGAAAGCGTCCTTCGGCTTTGTGAGTATTCAGAGTTTTCGGTTGATCTTTTGGTGCAGGATGGTTCACTTGAAGACCTTGTAATTTCGGGGAAGCTGTTTGAAAAAAGCGCACCTGAGGAAGATTTTGCGCTTTCTGCAAGGGCGTTGTTGTTTCTGGTTGCCGCGCGGTTTACTCTCGGTTTAATTGATGTTGATGAAGTTTCTTTCTGTCTTTCGGCTGCGTTGGGTGAAAAAATTAAAAGATTAATCGGTTCAAAATATAGAGTTCCTGAGGGGTGCTTTATTGGAATTGCCGGGAGTTTTTCAGCCGGGAAGATGCACCTGTTTTCCGATATTGATCTTTTTGTAGTTGTTGATGATTGTGAGAACCAGACGAAAACCGAAGAGTGGTTTCTTGCGCTGTTGGAAGATATTCGCAGTTTAATAGCCCCTTTGAAGGCAGACTGCCGTCTTCGACCTGAGGGAGGAAGCTCCCGTTTGGTATGGGATATTGGGGCATACAGGCGCTATTTTGAGAAAAGAGTTGCTGTTTGGGAACTGCAATCGCTCACCAAGGTTTCGTTTCTTGCCGGAGATGAAAATCTGTACAACGCATTTTTTGATCTGTATTTGCAAAAGTTGGCAACGCTCGATAATTTAACGGTTAAACGAGAAATTGTTGAGATGCGTAAGAAGTTGTATCCAAAGGCTTTGGTGGGATCAACTCCTCAGATTGATCTTCTGAAAGGTAGCGGCGGAACCACCGATGTTGATTTTGTGGATCAATACCTGTTACTTTTAAATCCTGAATATTTGAAATTTCCCGTTTTGAAACGGTCTTTTTTTGCGGGAGAGGGTTTTAGAGAGTTTGCTAATAAAGATGTGCAGCGCGGGGGATTTAACTCTGAGCCGGGAGGGAGAAAGACAGGTAATGCTGAACATCGTGCATTTGGGAGTAGTTTAGGCGGGGATGTTGTCGGTAATTTTGAACACGGAGAATTCGGGAGTAGTTTGGGTGGGGATGTTCCAAAAAAAGCTGAACACGGGGAATTTCGGGAGGGTTTAAGCGAGGGCATTTCAGAGCAATTCCGGCTGCCGGAAGGGAAGGAGTACACAGAACTTGCGGCAACACTTCGTTTTTTACGCAAAGTTAGATTAAGTATTCAGACTGTTTACAACAACTCGAATACTTATCTGCCCACCCGGCAGAAAGGTGAGCCACTCTTCCGCTTTTTAGGATTCGCCTCCTACGAGGAAATGGCAGAAACGGTGATAGAAACAATGAAAAAAAACAATAAATTTTTCCAACAGAAACTTAGAGGATAATGGATTTCGTAAAAAAATACTACGCCGGTTTAACCACAATTGTGGTGTTTTTCGTCTATTTTTCAACTATGGCGCCCTCGGTGCTGCAGATTGATACGGGTGAACTGGCAACTGCGCAGGCAGTTCTTGGGATTGCTCACCCGACGGGGTACCCGCTTTTTACGATGTTGGGTTATCTCTTTTCGTTGTTGCCTTTGCCGTTTACCGTTATCTATAATCTGAACATTTTTGCCTCACTTACTACCGCTGTTGGGGTATATTTTTTCATTAAAACGGTTGCCTTTATCCTCGAAAATTTTGCCGAATTTCAAGGAGCACCAAAACATGTAAAAAAGAAAGCCGGGGTTAAAAAAACGCATAAACAGAGTAAAACCGAACGAAATGCGGGTTCAATAAGCGGGGGTTCAACAAGTGCGGGTTCAACAAGTGCGGGTTCAACGAGCGGGGGTTCAATAAGCGGGGGTTCAATAAGTGCGGTCTCAACAAGTGCAGGAGAGGTTTCAAACATAAACATTTTGTTTTCCGTTGCGGGCGGCTTGATTTTGGGTTTCAGTAAAACATTCTGGTTTCAAAGCACATCCGTTGAGGTATATTCGCTTCATTTAGCGTTGATTTCTGCGGCGTTATATACACTGATTCGTGCTTATGTTGGTGTGCGTGCGAAAAAAGATTCTTTGGCATCTCAGTTGGTTGAGGGAGGGTCTTCCGACTTTTCCGGTGGAAACAGGATTAATTCCGGGCTTTTTAATGTTAACTCTCCGATAGCGGGGTGGCTCCTTTTTGCATTTGTGCTGGCGTTGGCGTTCAGCAATCATCTTACAACAATTTTGATAATCCCGGCAACGGCGCTGCTTTTCTTCCTTAGGTTTGGATTCAAGCGGGAAGGATGGATCACTTTGGTAAAAATGCTGGCGCTTTTTTTTCCTGTTTTGATACTTATTTACCTGTATCTTCCAATCCGCGCAGAGATGAAACCACTTCTAAACTGGGGAAACCCGACAGATTTAGAACACTTCATGCGACATTTTCTTGGTAAGCAATATCAGGTTTGGCTTTTTAGTTCTTCGCAGGCTGCGGCAAAGAATTTTGGGAATTTCTTCAAAGGGTTGCCGGGCGAGTTTTATCTCTCGCTAATTCCGGTGTTGTTAGGGGTGTTCTACTTGTGGGTGCGCTCAGGCAGACTTTTGGTGTTTGCACTGCTTCTGATTTTTGGAACGGTGTTATATTCAATCAACTATGATATCGTTGACCTTGACTCATATTTTCTCCTTGCATATTTTGGTCTTGCGCTTCTTGCGGTGTTTGGTTTGCAGTTTATCTATGAAAAAGGGAGAAATTTTGCCGGAACGGCGGTTGCTTTTGCGGCTTTAGTTTTGGTTCAGGTTGGCGCTCTTTATGCTGAAACGAACCAAAGCAATAACCTGATTTTCGAGCAATACACCAAAGAAATTTTGGATAAATCGCCCAAACACAGCATTATTTTATCGTATCAGTGGGATTTTTGGCTATCGGCTTCATATTATTTTCAGTTTGTTGAGGGGCAACGGAAAGATGTGGTGGTTGTTGATAAAGAGCTTCTGCGTCGTTCGTGGTATTACGGTCAGTTGGAGACCTGCTACCCTTCATTTTTGTCTTCTTTCAGGCGGGAAGCGGAGATTTTCAAAAAGGAAGTGGTGCCTTTCGAGAGAGAGATTCCCTACGATGGGATGGTGATTGACAGGGCTTACAGAAATGTTATCTCGGCTATACTTCTGAATAATCTGAAGGATAAACCCGTTTTCATTGGGCCCGAATTGGTTGATAAGGAATTGGCGAACAGGGAAATTGAGCTGCCGGATAGCCTTCAGTTGGTACCTTATATGTTTATGTATCGGTTGAGCGATTCGAAAGATTATATCCCAGCACCCGATCCCGATTTTCACTTTGAGACCGGCGGTGTGAGGAATATTTACACCGATCAACTGCAAAATATTGTCGGCACCATGTTGCTTAAGCGGGTTAGGTATGAATTGGCATTTAACAAACATGACAGAGCAAAAGTATATCTGGATAAAATTAAACAGGATTTCCCGGAGACAGTTGTTCCGCCTGAAATTTTGGAGAAGGTGAAATAGTAATTAGGCGTCCTGCTTCGCCCGGCTTTCAGGTACTATGTTCCGCCTGAAATTTTAGAGAAGGTTAGATAGTAACCTTAATAGTGTAAGTAAGAATTTCGAAAATTCCCGATTTTGGGGTGCAGAGACACGATTTCGTGCCAAAGGTTCCGTTTATGGGATTGCAGATCCCATTTACGGGAAAAAAAGCAAAACCCCCTAAACAGGGCAATTTAAACAGATGATTAATATTTAGATAACAGGAAAAAGAAAATGTTTGATAAAATTAAAAAATTAGACCCGACCGGGCAGTTTGAAGTTCTCAAAAAATCTGCCGATCAGGTGGAGGATGCCCTTAACAATCATTTTGATCTGAGGCTTGGGGATGGCGGTGGGGTTTCTTCTGCCGGTAGGTTGGGTTCTTCATCGCTCGGGGAGGCTGACAACGGTACCGATACCGGAAAAAATAGTGAGACTGCCGGTATAAAAAACATAGTGATCTGCGGGTTGGGCGGCTCAGCCATTGCGGGTGACATACTTGCGCTGTGGGGAAAAGAGGAGTTAAAAGTTCCTCTTTATATTAACCGCAATTACGGGGTTCCGAACTTTGTTTCGTCCGATTCTTTGGTCGTGCTTTCTTCATATTCCGGAACGACGGAAGAGACGCTTTCAGCATATCACGCTGCGGGCGAAAGAGGTGCAAAGCGGATATGCCTCACCACCGGCGGAACGCTTAAGGAGCTTGCCGGGCGGGATGGTGTTACTGTGGTTCCTCTGATGCCGGGGTTTCAGCCAAGGTATGCGCTCTACACTTCTTTTTTCAATATTTTGAATCTGTTCAGCAAGTTGGAGCTGTTGAAAAGGGATGATGAATTGCTGCGCAGAATTGTTGCAAATCTTCGCTCACTTGGTGAAAAATATTCGCAGCCGGGCAATCGTGCATATCAAATTGCGCAGGAAATTAACGGAAAACTGCCCATTATTTATTCTGCAGTTGGCGTTACCGATTCGATCGGCACCCGATTTAAAGGGCAGTTCAACGAAAACGGAAAAACGCACGCTTTTCACAATGTTTTCCCCGAGATGAACCACAACGAGATAATCGGCTGGGAAACTTACGGCAGTATGAACGAAAACTGGGCTGTTTTCGAGCTTCTGGATGAAACGATACACCCGCAGGTTAAGAAGCGTTTCGATGTTTTCAACGAAATCCTTGCTGAAAAGAATGTATCTTTATACAAAATTTCAAGCAGTCTGCCGACATATCAGGAACGCCTTTTCGACATGATCTATTTCTTAGATTGGATCACCTATTACCGCGCCATCGTCTGGGACAAGGACCCCGTTGAGATCGATTACATCCATCTGCTGAAGAAGAGGATTAGTTAGAAAAGAGTGTTTAGGTTTTTCTTGTTTAATAGTGCAGTTACCCTTTATATGATAACTTAGTTTAATAGAATAATCGTGGTGCTGCACTATTTTTGTTCTTTTGGCTAATTTTGCTTTTTAAGGCATTGGTATCTTTGCAGGCGAAGCTATTATAGATTTGGAATTGCATTCTTTGTATAATTTTTGCTTTTAAGACATTGGTATCTTTGCAGGCAAAGTGACTTTTAATCCTAACTTTGAACCCTATCAGTCATCGAATTCCTTTCAAATTAAGTCGCTCACTCCCCAAAATCAAGAATCTTTTTACTCCTAACTCGAGATAAATTTTTAATTGAATCTACTTAAAGATATTTTTATTATTTTTGTGCCATTAATCAATATTTTGCCAAGTGAATAATTTGTTTGCGACTGTTTCGTTTCACCTAAACCAACAAAACCGGAGTAATAAATGAAACTTTTCACACTGATTGTTATTTCAACAATTTTCTCACTCCCCCTTTTTTCCCAATCCGCAGAAGAATATTTGGGAATGGCGTTATTAGCCCACCAAACGGGTAATATATTAAACAAAATTGAATACGCGGAAAAAGCGATTAAACTTTTTGAAAAAAAACAGATATTTAATGATAAATATTGTCAAGCCTCCCTAATTGCTGCAAGTGGATATTCTGCGCTTGATAGTTTGTCAAAAGCGATTGAAATTCTCGAAAAAGCAAAATCAAGATATACCCGAGGTAGTACGAAAATAAAAGCAGATTTATACGGAACTCTAGGGTATTATTATTTTATTGCTATTGATTCAGTACATACTGAATCTTTGCTATTAGAGGCAGACTCAATTTACAATGAGCTGGGGTTAAAGGGTAACGAATACTTTTTGAATTTAAAAACTTTGGGTGAATATTATTGGGAAACAGGGAAAGACGCTGAAGCAGAACCGCTATTAATAGAAGCAACTGCATGGTTAAAAGAAAATATGCCGAATAATATTGAAACACTTGGTTCTTGGTACTCACTTGGGCGGGTATATTTTTCTCTGGGTAAGTTTGAGAAAGCCGAATCAACCTTTTTGGATTTGTTGAAATTCAATAGTACTAAATTTGAAAATAATCAATTGTTTAACGCTCTAATTTTTCATTATCTGAAGGAAATTGCCTTAGTTAAGAATGAACCTTCCAAAGCTGAATTATATTATTTGCAAACGATAAAAATTTTTGAGGAAACCGGAGAATCTAAGAGTCAAAATTATGGAATGGTTTTACACAATTTTGGTAGTTTTTATTTTAATGAAAAGAATTACCCCCAAGCCATTAATTATCTAAAACGCGCTTTAGAAATAAGGAAGATTTATCGCCAAGAATATCCACTTGATTATGTGATAACATGTGATTTAATTGCCACCGCGTATGCTCAAATGAAAATTTACAATGAAGCTGATAAATATTATTCCGAAATTCAGAAAGTCTTTTCAGAAACAAGGGATACATTAAATATTGATTACACAATCTTTCTTCATAATTTTGGATTGTTTTATTACAATCAACGGAACTTAGAGAAAGCCGAAGAATATTATAACAGATGTCTCAGTTTATCGGAAAAACTTGTCGGTAAAAATTTTTCTGATTATCCAACTATTTTATTTAATTTGGCCTCGGTATATAAAATGAAAGGTGAATATGCCAAAGCAGAATCTTTGTATGTTGAGGCTTTTGAATTAGCTAATAAAATAGATAAAAATAAGGAAATAAATGAAACAGTATTGGAAAACTTTGGTCAACTTTATATCTACACTAAGCAATATGAAAAAGCTTTTTATTGGATAGAAAAAGCGCTTAAAGATGCTAAAAGAAAAATAATAGATCGTTTTCCTGCATTAAGCGAAGAAGAAAAAGAGATTAGATTAATTAATTTCAACTATCAGACACTTTTTTCAGTAAATTCTTCTCTGGGGAATACAAAATCGAAAATTGTGTATGATTATTATTTGTTTCGAAAGGGGCTTGTGCTTAACTCATCGGCGAACATCAGGGAGTTTATTGCCAATTCGGATAATAAAAAGTTGAAAGAAAAGTATGAAGGATGGCAGTCATTACTGGCTGAGATAAACCAGATGATCTCGAAAACACCGGAACAAAGAGAAATGGCAGGGTTTGACCTGAAAGCAGCCCAAGAGAAAGCGGAATTGCTTGAGAAAGAGCTTTCTCAGATGTCCTCGGAATTTAAAGATTTTGTGCTGATTCCAAACTATAAATGGGAAGATGTTCAAAAAAAGATGAAACCGGGTGAAGCTTTGGTCGAGTTTGTTAATTTCTACATAGAGTCCAAAGAGGCTACGGATGAAACAAGATACGGTGTGTATATAACCAAATCGGGCCAAAATGAACCTATTTTTATTGAACTGAAAGACGGTAACAAATTGGACAGACTCATCATCCCTGAGCTGAATGAAAGAAATAAAAACCCATTAGCCTACGAAGCTGTAGATGACGGAAACAGCACGGGGAATAATGAGGAAAAGGGCGCGGGGAATGATGAAGACAACGGCGGTGTTATATCGGAAAAGACAATTTACAACGAACTTTTTGCCCAAATTGCTGAGCATTTAAAGGGGATTAAAAAGGTGTATATAAGCCCCGATGGTGAGTTTTACAAAGTAAATTTCAACACAATTAAGAACCCGAAAACGGGCAAATACCTGATAGAAGAATATGAAATAAATTACATAACGAGCGGCAACGATATTGTAAGAGGTACAAAAAGCACGAAACAGAATAAAACTGCAGTGTTGATGGGTTATCCTAACTACAATCTTTCCTCGGATAAATTCATCCCGCTTGTTCAAAATCAAAGAGACCGTGATTCACAACGGGATGTTACCTTCGAAATGTCGGAGAGCCGGCAATTCTATTTTCAGCCTCTTTCCGGAACAATGGAGGAGACGAAAGAAACTGGTTCAATTCTCAGAAGTGCGGGCTGGGCTGTAAAAACTCTGCTTTACGATGAAGCCACGGAAACGAACTTAAAAAAGGTGAAAGCACCGGGCATTTTATCGGTTGCCACGCACGGTTATTTTCAGGGAAATCCCGATTACAGCCGGGAGGATGAAATAATGGGCGGTATAGATAACAGTGTGGCTTTCTATAATCCTTTGCTCAGAAGCGGGCTGTTGTTAACCGGTGCGCAAACCTACCAAAACTCAACCCCGGAAGAGAGAGAAAAACTCCCTGAAAACGGAATTTTCACGGGGGCAGAGGCGGCGCAGTTGAATTTATTCGGTACGGATGTGGTTATCCTTTCAGCGTGCGAAACGGGATTGGGAAAAGTGAACAACGGGGAAGGGGTATTTGGTTTGCAGCGGGGGTTTTTCGGCGCAGGCGCCAATTCGGTACTTATGAGCCTCTGGAAAGTGAATGATGCAGCCACTAAAGAACTTATGATTGAGTTTATGAAGAACTACAGCACAACATTCGATAAACAGGGTTCGTTGAGAAAGGCGCAACTTACACTGATGAAAAAATACCCGAAACCTTACTATTGGGGAGCATTCGTGTTGGTTGAAAGGTAATAGTCGCATAAACTAAGGTTGTAGTCATTGTCTTTTTAGGTGCCTTCGTGTTCGCTAACAAGTAGAAATCGCATAAACTAAGGTTATAGTGTTCGCTTCTTCATGCACGAGTGTAGTAATTGTAGGAAAGAAACGAAACAAGGGAAATCCTTTTTTGAAACTGAAACAAGCACGAGTGTAGTAATTGTAGAAGAAAAACCCACTAAATTGTTGAATAAAAAAGTAATTAATGATTGATATTGTAAACCTATCCCTTCAGTTTGGAGGGAATTATTTATACCGTGATGTAAATTTTAAGATAAATGCGGGAGATAAAATCTCGCTTGTGGGTTCTAACGGAACGGGAAAATCGTCGTTATTGAAGATGATTGCCGGAATGATTGAGCCTGAAAAAGGGGATATTTTCAAACGGAAGGGGATGGCAATCGGTTATTTGCCTCAGGAAAATGTAACCCACAAAGGGCGCCCGTTGATTGAAGAGGCACTTGCAGGGGTGCCCGGTCTTAAAGAATTGCAGGGGAAAGAAAACGAAATAACAACACTTCTTAATGATCCCAATCTTGAAGAGGGGGAACGCTCCGGGTTAATTGAACAACTTGGTGAAATTCATTTGCGATTGGAGGAAACTGATTCCTACAGCGCCGAAGCACGCGTAGAAAAGGTGCTGCTGGGGCTGGGCTTTTCAATCGGTGATTTTGAGAAATTGACCGACCATTTCTCCGGCGGCTGGCAGATGAGAATCGCGCTGGCGAAGATGCTAATCGCCGAAAACGACCTTCTGATGATGGATGAGCCGACAAATCATTTGGATATCGATTCACTTCAATGGCTGACCGGCTTTCTGAAAACATACAAAGGTGCGCTGTTGCTTGTTTCGCACGACCGCCGTTTCGTGAACGATGTTACAAACAAAACACTTGAGATTTTCAACAGAAAATTCACGGTGTTTAACGGAAATTTTGACCACTATCTTCGGGCAAAAGCTGAGCGAGATGAACGGTTAGAACATGAATTTGAGCACCAGCAGAGAAAAATAAAGGATATAGAACGGTTTATCGAGCGTTTCAGGTACAAAGCAACCAAGGCGAAACAGGTGCAAAGCCGCGTTAAAATGCTTGAGAGATTCGATAAAATTGAACTGCCGGATTTTGAAAAAGGGATTGCTTTCAGGTTTCCGGAACCGCCAAAATCTGCAGAAATTGTGTTTGAAATTAAAGATTTAACAAAGGTTTTCGGTGATAATTTAGTGCTTGACAGGGTGAACCTCCGAATCGAAAAAGGGGATAAAATAGCCTTTGTGGGGCCCAACGGAGCGGGGAAATCGACACTTTCAAAAATAATTGCTTCGGAGTTGGCGCCTACTTCGGGCGAAAAAATTACGGGGTACAACACTTCAGTTGCTTATTTTTCACAGGAGCAGAGCGAGGTTTTAGACCCCGACCTTGATGTTTTTGAAACAATCGCACAGGAAGCGGGCGATATGACGGTGCCTCAAATCAGAGCACTGGCGGGTTCATTTCTCTTTTCTGGTGATGATGTGTTTAAGAAAGTCGGTGTGCTCTCCGGAGGTGAAAAAAGCAGGGTTTCACTGGCGCTGCTTCTGCTTCAAAAGGCTAATTTGTTAGTAATGGATGAACCAACAAACCACCTGGACTATAACAGTAAGTTAGTACTGCAAAAGGCGTTAATGAATTTTAAGGGTTCGTTGGTGATTGTTTCGCACGATGTCGATTTTTTGCAGCCGATTGTGAATAAGGTGGTTGAGATAAGAAAAGGTTCGTTCAGAATTTTCCCCGGAACGATTGAATATTACCTGCGAAAGCGGGAGGAAGAAATTGCCGGGTTCGCGGGTGGAGGTGGCGGTGGGAGTTTGCCCGGCGGAGGCGGTGGATTTAGCGGAGGTGGCAGCGGGAGTTTGTCCGGCGGAGGCGGTGGATTTAGTGGCAGAAGTGGCGGATTGAACAATATTGCCGGCGATGTTTCGGGTGGCTGTTTAGAAGGCAGCCCCGGCAGTGGATCAGGCGGCGGCCTGAGTGGGGCTTTAGGAATTGTTTCACCGGGTTCCGTGAATGAGGGGGAAAGAAAAGAAACCGTCGGCTCTGAAGAAACGCTGAATCGAAAAGAGCAAAAGAGATTAGAAGCTGAACTTCGAAACCGACGCTACAAAGCCACAAAAGAAATAAATGAAAAAATTGCAAATATTGAAACTGAGATTTCCGATTTAGAGGAAAGAACCACAGAATTGGAAAAGCAAATGGAATCACCTGAGTTTTTTGACAACCCCATCGCAGCGGGGGAGAAAACGCGCCACTACCAAGCCCTTAAAGATGAAACCGAACAAAAGATGGAGAAATGGGCTGAACTTCAGGAAGAACTGCAAAAAATTTTAGACAGTATTTCGTAGTGGGACTTGTTAAACCTTCACACCGAGGAACTCTTCGGTAATGGCACATCTGCCGTAGATGATGGCGTCCCGAAAGGGAACCCCGTTAAACCTTCACACCGAGGAACTCTTCGGTAAGAGCAATTCCTCCGTAGATTGCGGCGTCATCCCGAAGGTCAGTGCCCACCACTTCCACAGATTTTGCGGCGTCATCCAACGAATATTTTTTAAAAGCGGAGACAATTCGCGGCAGCATAAAAGTTTCGTTGGCTTCCATCACGCCCCCTCCGAGAATAATGGTTTCAAAATTCATCAGGTTATTCACGCCGGCAAGTACCCGCCCGATGGTTTTGCACGCACTTTCGAAGACGCCAATCGTAACTTTATCACCACTGTTCAGCGCTTTCATCAGCACTTTGCTTTTAATCTCCTTGTTTTTCTCGATTTTGCTTTTTAAAGTACTTGGCTTTCCTGATTTTACGAGTTCTGAAATGTCGCGGACTATTGCAGTTCTGCTTGCCACTGCCTCGAAGCACCCGACCTGTCCACAGCCGCACTTCGGGCCCTTTTCAGCCACTTTTATGTGCCCAATTTCGCCTGCAACCCACCCGGAACCGCGGTAAATTTTCCCGTCGATTATCAAGCCACTTCCGATTCCGGTTCCCACAAAAACTACCAACGCATTTTTTTTACTGATTGCGGCACCGAATGCAAGTTCACCCGCAGCGGCAAGATTAACATCATTTTCCACCAAAACAGGGTAGGGGAGCAGGTCTTTAAGATGTTCGCGAACGCGGTAGTTTTTAAGTCCTAAATTTGGCGCCAGACCGATTACCCCCGTTTCCATGTTCACGGAGCCGGGAATGCCGACGGCAACAGCGGCAACCTGTTCGGGCTTAATTTCGGCGAGCGAAATAACTTCGTTTGTAAGTTCAACCAAAGCACGGGAGAAGGCTTCGTGGGAGTGCCCTGCAGTTGTCTGTTTTTTCAGACGAACGCGCACACCGCTTTCAGAGTTTACAACGGCGGCGAGCTGTTTTGTTCCGCCAACATCGAGGCTTACTACAAATTTTGGTTCCACGATACTTCCTTCCTTTTGGGGTTGGGTAAATGATTCCTTTTAAAGTTGACCATCAAATTCCTTTTATAGTTGACCAACAGAAAATCGGCTATAATCAGCGTTTTCTATCCGTTTGAATTACTTAAAATCGATGATTGGTTGTATTTTTCCCCGTTTGAATAGCTTAAAATCTATGATTAGATGTATTTTTTCTCCGTTTGAATAGCTTAAAATCTATGATTGGTTGTATTTTTTTCCTTTTGAAAAGCTTAAAATCTATGATTGGTTGTATTTTTTTCCTTTTGAAAAGCTTAAAATCAGGGATTAATCTTCCAACATTTTTGCCAATCAACTTAGAATCGACTATTATTCGTAAATTTCGGACTGATTTTATAAAATTCCGATCTGTAAAATATAAAAACGGATCAACGAAACAAACTTTTAGCGCCACCAAAGCCACAGAAGCCGTAAAAACTTGAAGCCACTCAAAAAATTCGGGCAGAATTTCCTCACTGATCGCTATTATCTTGAAAAGGTAGTTGAAGCTTTTGCACCAAAGCCGGGTGATAAGATTCTGGAAATTGGTGCCGGCAAAGGGGCGATTACAGAGCAGATTTTGAGAAGCTTAGAGGTTGAAAGGAATGTGAAAGAGCATCACGAGCGGATGGCAGAACCCGTTGCACACGAAAACTTAAAGGCTCAGGGGAGGGGGAAAGAATTTTCAACAATTTCCGGAGGAGAACCGGTAACTCTTTCAAAAAACTTGTCTGTTGTTGAGATTGATACGAGAGCCATTGAATTGTTGAAGGAGAAATTCCCCGGGTTAAAGATTTTTGAGGGTGATTTCATGCAGCTAAGTTTGTGTGAAATTCTCAGTAGAGGCGACGGAAGCGATGAAAAACTACGAGTTATTGGAAACATCCCTTTTCATTTGACCTCACCTATTGTTTTCCGTTTGCTGAACGAGAGGGAAATTGTCCGGGATGCGGGACTTATTCTTCAGTATGAAGTGGCAAAAAGGATAACTGCAACTCCGGGAAACAAAGACTACGGCATACTAAGTGTGGTGCTGAGTGTTTACGCAACACTAAAATTTCATTTTAAGATTCCGGCGAGCGTGTTTTTCCCGAAACCGAAAGTTGATTCGGCATTTTTAAGTATAGTGTTCGATAAAGACACTGCAGGAATTAGTGACCATAAAATTTTCAGAAATGTAGTGAGAACAGCTTTCAATCAACGGCGAAAAACTTTGCGTAATGCGCTTGCTTCAATTATAGAAAGGTTGCCTGATGGGTCAAAATTACCCGTGGATTTAAAAAAAAGGGCTGAACAGTTAACGCCTGAGGAATTTGTTTCCCTTTCAAACTCCATCACTGAATTTGGTTCAAAGTGAAAAAACTGCAAAGTGAAAAGTAAAGTAGAGCGGGAAAGAAGTAAAACCGGTTAGATTACAGGAAAAAACTGCAAGTGTGCCTCAGAAGCGCAACACTTCACAACACTTCAAACCACTTCGTGAAAAAATAAAATCAAATGAAAAATTGTCATTAAATTAAAAAATAGTTTTATAAAATTTGAGTAAAGAATAGAGAAAAAATGTCAAACTCGTTGTTCGCAAAAGAAGAGAAAAAAACTGAAGTTAAAAGAATGTTCGATTCAATAGCCCCGCGCTACGATTTATTGAATCGGGTGCTTAGCATGGGTGTTGATAACCACTGGCGGAAAAAAGCACTGAAGCTAAGCAGTGTGGGGAAGGATACCGTTCTGTTGGATATTGCGTGCGGAACGGGTGATGTGGCGATAAAAGCGCGAAAATATGGCGTGACAAAGATTTTCGGCGCTGATTTTTCGTTTAACATGTTGGAACTCTTCAATAAAAAAGTGGACTGGATTAAGGGGAAAAACTTCCAAACGGCGGCTGAGTTTATCCCCCTTAAGGAAGAAACCGTAACAAATATCACGGTTGCTTTTGGGGTACGGAATTTTTACGACATACCGCAGGCTTTCCGCGAGTTCAACCGTGTGATAAAACCGGGGGGCAAAGCTACAGTTCTCGAGTTTGCAATGCCCAAAAACGGTTTGTTCAAGGCGATATATAAATTTTATTTCAAGAATGTTCTGCCGTGGGTAGGGAAGGTAGTTTCGGGGCACCCGATGGCTTATGATTATCTTCCAGATTCTGTGGAAGATTTCGACAGAAATGTTGATTTGGTGAAACTCTTCAAAGAGGCAGGCTTCTCACGAGTGGAAAGGCACCTTTTCACTTTCGGGATTGTTCAGATTGTGATTGCTACAAAATAACCATGCCGTTAATAGCGGCTGAAGTGTTGCATCGCCTGAAACCGCCGGCTGAATTGGCTTCCTAACTTCTACCTTAGGTAAAAAATTACAACAGCAACCACTTAATCTTCGTCCCCGCTGTTTAAGATGTTCCCCGCCCCATTACCACCACTATTGTCAGATAAATCTCCCGCACCAATACCACCACCGTTGCCGGTGAGAACCTCACCTTCTTTGTCTGCAGAAAAAGATGAAGAGGAAGAGGAAGAGGAATAAATTTTAATATCCTTAATTCTCAGTTGCGGATGTGGTTTGCAATCTTTCCCGGTGTTTTCAATCGTGTAAACCAGGTCAAACTTCGCACCGCGGTCGCGCACTTTTGCCTCTAAGTGCCCAAGATCGAAGCCTATTGCATCAAAAATTTTCTCACTTCCGTTTTGCCGCAACTGCAATAAAAGATGATTATGCCCCACTTTTTTAACAAACCCGGAAGACACCACGCCTTGAGAAAGAAACACGGGTCGTGGGTTATCAGGCCCAAACGGAGCGAATTGGTGCAGCACCCTCAAAAACTTCGGAGTGATTTCCGAAAGTTTAATTTTTGCGTCAATTTCAATTTGCGGAACCAAGTCATCGTCGGTTATTTTTTCTCTTGCAAACTTGTTAAATCTTCTGCGAAACTCGGGGATATTTTCAATGTCTATCGAAAGTCCGGCTGCCGCCTGATGACCACCATAATGGTTCAGCAGATCGGCACACTGTTGCAGAGCCTCGTAAATATTAAAAGTGGGGATGCTTCTTGCCGAGCCTTTCGCAACACCGTCTATTGTGGTAAGCATAACGGTTGGGCGATAGTACAATTCCACCAAACGGGAGGCAACAATTCCGATCACGCCGGGGTGCCACTCTTCTTCGTGGAGCACAAGCGCCATATCCTGCTCAAGATCGTGCACGCGCAGCACTTCTTCAAGAGCAGAGTTCATCGTTTCTTCGTCAAGTTTTCGTCTTTCGATGTTTTCACTTTCCAGCATTTTAGAAAGTTCTTCGGCGCGTTTATAGTCATCTGTCATTAAAATTTCAACTGCAATTCCGGCATCACTAAGCCTTCCGGCGGCGTTAATTCTGGGAGCAATAGAAAAGACCACCTGCCCGGCATTCAGTTGCCCGGGTTCAATTCTGGTGGAGCGCATAAGTGCAAGCAGACCAGGACGGGGTGCCTTATTAATGAGTTCCAACCCGTACATAACCAAAATTCTGTTTTCGTCAATCAACGGCACTATATCCGCCGCACCTGCCATGGCAACAAGGTCAAGATATTTCATAGGCAACTGCTGGTTGCCGATAAGGGCAGCAACCGCCTGTGCAAGTTTGAAAGCTACACCGGCGCCCGAGAGATATTTAAAAGGATAATTGCAATTCGGCTGCAGGGGATCGAGCACTGCAAGGGCTTCCGGCAACACCTCCCCCGGTTGATGATGGTCGCAGATTATCATCTGAATGCCGAGCGATTTTGCGTATTCAGTTTCCTCAACTGCCGTGATGCCGCAATCAACGGAAATCATCAGCGTAGCGCCCATTTCATGCACATAATCGATGCTGCTGTTTGTAATTCCGTAACCATCCCGCAGACGATTAGGGATGAAAAACTGAACATTTGCGCCAAGTTCTTTCAGGAACATGAACATTAAGGCGGTTGAGCATGTGCCGTCAACATCATAATCGCCATACACAAGAATTTTCTCGTTTGAAGTAATAGCCTTAATAACACGACGGGCGGCAGTGCGCATACCATACATCAGGAATGGGCTGTGTAAGCCTTCAAGATCGGGTTTGAAAAAATATTTTGCCTGAGGAAATGTTCTGATGTTCCTGTGAATTAACAGCTTCGCAAGAACTTCAGAAATGTTTAAAGAGTCAGCAAGTAACCGTACTTCCAGTTCGTCACGAACCGGTCTGATCTTCCACTGTTTAGTTAACATAGTGAACTTACCGTGGAATACAAACAATAGACCTGACTTATAAGCCGGATTCTGTTTTCGGTCAGAAAAATTCTATGTAGAATCTACACAAAAAAGCGTAAAATTTGGTTGGGTATCAACTACCCGGACGGGGATTTAATCTTTTTAGCAAAAATATCATTTGTGTAAACTCATTGTAAAATTTTAACAGACCGAAGGCAATCATTTATCTGGGATGTGGATCTCTCCACACCTCGTGCAGCCTACCCGAAGACCTCGGACGGACAGCCCTTCAGCCGCATCACCCCGTTTCCGAAGTGTTGCGCATGCCTTCTGCTTGGCTTTGCTCCGGGCGGGGTTTGCCATGCCACCGGTGTTGCCACAAGTGCGGTAGGCTCTTACCCTGCCTTTTCACCCTTACCCCGTAACCAAAAATGGTAAGCCGAGGCGGTATCTTTTCTGCGGCACTTTCCGTAGCCCAGCCATTATAACTAAGCTCCCGGGTGTTACCCGGCGCCCTGTCCTATGGAGTCCGGACTTTCCTCTGCCGTGTACAACACTGCAGCGATTGCCAAGTCAAGTCTATAAAAATATTCCGTTATTTAAATTATATGAAAATTATTTACAATGAGCAAATATACAAAATTCCAAGGAGATATGGAATAAAAAAATTAAGTGTTCTCCTTTTACGATTGCTCTTTTTCACTAAACTTTTTATTCAAGAATGTTCAGAATAAGTTTCGAAAAAGCGGATTAACTTAAGCGTGTTCTTCTTTTTCGCCTGCTTCGGTGGCAACTTCGGATGAAACCAAAATTCTGCCGCAGTACTCACAGGTGTACATTCTGTTATTTCTTCTTATTTCAAGTTGTCTTTGAGCGGGAATAATCGTTTGGCAGCCGGAGCAGGCGTTTCTTCTGATTCTTGCAACCGCCAGCCCTCTTTTTGCGCCTCTGACACGGGTGTAGAGTGAATAGTCGCTCTTTTTCATTTGTGCAACCAATTTTTCCCGTTCAGCAAGCAGCCTTTTTTCTTCGTTAGCGCTGTTTTCTTTAATCAGCGCCAGTTCAGAGTTTTTGTGCTCGAGGTCAGCTTCTAATTCTTCAATTTGCGGAGTAAGTTCAGCGATTTCCTCGTCAGCAGCTTCCATTTGCTCGACAAGCGCTTCGCTTTCTTTCTCCAACCGTGTGAATTCAGCGTCAGCGGCATCGATTGATTTCGTGATCATGTCGTATTCTTTATTGTTACGCACTTTGTAGAGTTGCGCTTTAGCCCTTTTTTGATTCTCGAGCAGTTCTTTAGTTTTCTCGTTATTCTCTTCTCTTTTCGCTGCGGCAGAAACTTTAAACTCTCTTTTTTCTTCGATAGCGTTTCGCAGAGCCTCAAGTTTTGATTCCAAAGCCTCAACGGTCAGAGGCAGGTCGCCCCTTTGCTCCTCGAGTTTATCAATGTTTCTGTCGATCAGTTGAACTTTATAGAATAATACAAGTACATCCTTCAATGTGGTTTCTCCTCTTATAAACTAAAATATTTAACGGGGTTCGGGTTCCCGTCGTGGATGTGAATGTTTGAAGATTCCCCGAGTGACTCGAAGAAGTGCAGCAGCCGGAGCTTAATCTCGTCAAGAACCGGAACTTCGGTTTCGAAGTGCCCGGCATCGATCAACAGGATCTTCCCCTCGGCCTCCTGGAAGGTGTGATATCTTATATCCGCCGTTACGAAAGCGTCGCAGCCGGCAGCTATGGCATCACTAAGGTATTCGGAAGCCGAACCACCAAAAAGTGCGACTTTCCTGATTTTCTTGCCGGTAAAAGCTGAGTGTCTGAGAAAACCGGTGCCAAGAGTTTCGGCAACGGAGCGCAGGAAATCAGCCTCGGATAATTCTTCGGAAAGGGTGCCGGTAACCCCCATTCCGTAATTTGTTTCGCTGTTTTTCACCGGATAAATGTCGAATGCGGGCTCTTCATAAGGGTGAGCCTCACGCATTTTCCTGATGACGGTGTGCAAGTTCTGTTCGTTCACCAACACTTCCAACCTGATTTCATCGACCTGTTCGAAGTTACCTTTGCTGCCCACGGCGGGGTTAGTTTCATCCGAACCGAGGAAAGTGCCTTTCCCCTCTGAGCGGTAAGAGCAGCGGGAATAGTTTCCTATAACGCCACCGCCGGCTGAAAAAATGGCTTCCGAAACCTTATCCAGGGAACCGGCAGGCACGAAAACCACTAACTTCAACGATTTCCCAACGATAGGATGCAGAAACCCCTCCGGCTGAACGCCAATGCGCTTTGCCAACCGGTGGTTTACTCCGTCGTGTGTGAAATCAAGGTTTGTATGGTAAGAAAGAAGTGAAATGTTGTTTTTAATGAGTTGAGTTACTAATTTGGAAGTCCTGTCGGAATTAGGAGTTATCCTTTTGATAGGGAAAAATATTAAAGGATGGTGGCTTAAAATGAGATTACATCGTAACTTTTGGGCTTTTTGTATCGCTTCTTCATCAACATCGAGACAGAGGAAGACGCCCGTAACCTCCTCTCTGTCGTCACCGACAAGCAGCCCCGTGTTGTCTTTTTCCCATTGGATAAATTTCGGAGCCCAGTTATCCAAATATTTAATTATCGTTTCAACTCTCATAGAAAAAAAAACACTTCAAAGGTTAATTGAAGTGCAAAAAAAAATGTATGAATGGCTAAGAAACAGTGGCTGCAACAAAGTGAAATGTTGGCGTTTTTCGGGTTTTAGACATCATACAAAATGAAAACAAAATCATAAGTTATACAAAAGTAAAAAAAAAGAACAAACCTGCAAAATGATTTTTTTTAATTTGCCCCAATTGACCAAAAAAATATATTTTTTTATTTAGTTTGTTGGCACAATTTAAACAGAAGATTGGCATTGTTTAATCAGAAGATTAGTATAATTTAATCAGAAGATTGGCACAATCTTCAAAACAACTTGGCAGCTGCTTGCGGAAAAATTAGTTTATCCGGCAAAATTACCCAATTCCGAAAGAGCTAATCGATCTTATAAAAATTAATTATTAGCGGGTTCAACCCATTTACCGTCTTCTCTGATAAGGTCAATAAGTCTGTCAACCGCAAATTTGGCGTCTATCGATTTTGTTACAATCTGTTTGCCGCGGTAAAGGGTTATTTTTCCGGGTCCGCTGCCTACATATCCATAATCGGCGTCAGCCATTTCGCCGGGTCCATTAACGATGCACCCCATAATTGCGATTTTCACCCCCTTCAGGTGCGAAGTTCTGTTCCTGATCATTTCGGTAGTTTTTTGCAGATTGAATAAAGTTCTGCCGCACGAAGGACAGGCGATATACTCAGTTTTAGAGATTCTGACTCTTGCCGCCTGAAGAATACCAAAAAGCACCCTGTTAACTGTTTCGGTGTTTATTTCATCCCGAAGCTCGGGGTCAAGAACGAGGAAGACGCCGTCCCCAAACCCGTCGATGAACAAACCGCCAAAATCGGTGGAAGGGTAAATTAAAAACTGTTCGGCGGTAATGCCGGAGTAGTTTCTTTGAATAACAACGGGATTCTGGATATCTTCTTCAATAAGTTTGAAGAAAAAGCGTCTTTGCTCGGCAAGCCCGTGTGCATTATCCGTTGTAAGAATAATTACGGCATATTTATCGTCTGTTAATTTTTCGAGGACGAAATCATCCAGCTCGGGCAATGAGAGCCTGACAAATTTAAAAAGGATTTCCGGGTTTTTGCCGTCTAAATATTGTTTTTTATTAAGCAAAGGGAGTGATCGCCCCTTGTTCGGCAGTTGTCGCCAGTATTCATAGTCAAATATCGGCCGTGTGCTGACGGGAAGATCAAAGCCGGGAGAATTTTCGCCGAGATAAAGGTAATCTGCTGCGTTGTTCATCGTCCATTTATCAGATTGTTCATCGTAAGTGTAACCAACTTGCAGAAGGCTCCCGTGTGTTGAGAGATCAGATTTTGATAAATCAGCGATCACAACCGGAACCGATTTATTCCCTATGTTCAGCACCTGAAGCGACTCGCGCTTGTTATAACTAAAGGGGTTAATCGGGTTAACTTCAATCGGTTCAATGGGGGGATGTGGTGCCCGCTTAACATACCTGTCGGCTAAAGTTCTTGCAACGGGAATTTCATATTCAGAGTCTTCGGTAAGGCTTACTCTAATAGTATCGCCAAGCCCGTCTTCGAGCAAAGTACCAATTCCGAGCGCAGATTTAATTCTCCCATCCTCGCCATCTCCCGCTTCGGTAACGCCGAGGTGCAGGGGGTAGTTCATCCCTTCTTCCTTCATTTTGCTTATAAGCAGGCGATAGGCTTCAACCATCACCTGAGTGTTGCTTGCCTTCATTGAAAGAACAATGTTGTGGAAGTTTTCGTCGCGGCATATTCTCACAAATTCCAAAGCCGATTCCACCATCCCAAAAGGAGTATCGCCAAAATAACTCATTATTCTGTCTGAAAGAGAGCCGTGGTTGGTGCCGATCCGCATAGCGGTTCCGTATTCTTTGCATATTCTGACCAAAGGGGTGAAGCGTTTCCGAATTCTTTCAACCTCGGCAGCGTACTCGGCGTCGTTGTATTCAATGAACTCAAATTTTTTTCTGTCGATGTAGTTTCCGGGGTTAATCCTTACCTTTTCAACCAAACGCGCCGCCATTTCCGCCGCATTAGGTGTGAAGTGAATATCTGCAACCAATGGAGTATCAAACCCTGCGGCACGGAGTTCCTTTTTAATCACTTCCAGATTTTTAGCTTCTTTGAGGCTCGGAGCGGTAATTCTGACGATTTCGCAACCGGCTTCAATCATACGAATCGATTCATCAACGGTTGCTTTTGTGTCCATCGTGTCGGTAGTAGTCATACTTTGCACTCTGACCGGATTGTTCCCGCCGATGCCAACATTCCCGACCATCACTTCCCTTGTTTTGAATCGGGAGTAAGCGGTCAGTGAGTTGCAATATTCTTTCAGTGCGGAGACATTATTGGTCAGAAGTACTTTAGCGTCAAACATGATCATCAATTGTTGTAAATTTAAAAGCGAAAAATTGAAAAAAGTGAAACTAAATATATTCGTTGAATCGCTATCTTTGTGTAAAAACGAAATTTAACGGTGCAAAGTTCGATTCCGTAGCCTGGCAATCCATTTTCAGAAGTGTTGGGATACCTTAAGTCAGCGATCTTTTTTGGTATTATATAACTTGTCTCCGCCGGTTTGGAAGTGTATCGATACCATAAGTTAAAAACCTTTCAGGTAGCAATCAGCCCCTTTCCGCCGGTTTGGAAGTGTAGCCCGCTCGAATTTTTAGCTTCTCTTATCAATTTTTGACTGACTGAGAAAAAATTTGTTCATTTCAGCTAAATATTTGTAAGGGAAAGATATTATTTATACCTTTAACTTAATATTTGCACACTTAATTTAATCTTTATGTTTGAAAAGAACAAAACAAATAAAACTTTTTTAAAAAATAGCCTTTGACAACCGGAAAAAATGCAGATACCGGAAGAAAAAATACAGGAAGTTTTACTCGCTGCCGACATCGTAGATGTCGTCTCTAAATATGTTCCGCTTAAAAGATCAGGCGGCACCTACAAAGGGCTGTGCCCGTTTCATCAGGAGAAGACCCCCTCGTTCACCGTTACGCCCAAAAAGCAGATTTTTCACTGTTTTGGGTGCCATAAAGGGGGAAATGCAATTAAGTTTCTGATGGAATACAACAACATTCCCTTTCTTGAGGCTGTAAGGGTTCTCGCAAATGAGTATGGAATCGATCTCCCCTCGCCGAATCCAAAAGATAACGAACTGCAAAAAAGGTTCGAGGTTCTTTACGATTTAACAAAAGCAACAATCGGCTTTTTCGCCGAGCAGCTGACAGCAAACCCCGATAACAAGCACATCTTAGAATATCTGAAGAACAGGGAGCTAAACGAAACTTCAATCAAAAATTTCCGGCTCGGTTATGCCCCGGGGGTAAAGGGAAAATTGGTTGAGTTTTACAAACAACGGGGGTTCGATCTTCGTTTGGCGATTGAACTCGGTTTCTTAGGGGAATCCGAGGGGCGTGTTTACGAACGGTTTGCCGGCAGGGTGATCTTCCCGATTTTTTCACATCACGGCAGGGAAATCGGTGCCGGCGGGCGAATAATCGAAAAAAGAACCGATGTGGGGAAATATATCAACTCGCCGGAAAGCCCCATTTACAACAAATCAAAGGTTTTATACGGGCTTTCGCATTCTAAGGATGAAATAAGAAAACTTGACCATGTTATAATAGTTGAAGGCTATTTGGATGTTATTTCACTCTTCCAAAATGGTGTTAAAAACATAGTTGCGGTTTCGGGAACTGCGCTGACTGATGAACAGGTGAAACTGCTTTCGAGCTTCACAAAAAATTTCTATCTCTTGTTTGATGCCGACGCTGCGGGCTACAAAGCCGCAATGAGAAGCATTGAAGTGGTTATGAAACAAAACCTTAATCTCAAAATTATGTCGCTGCCCGAAGGAGAAGACCCCGACTCTTTTGTGCGCAAGTTTGGCGGTAAGCAGTTTCGTGACCGGGTTGCAAATGCACTTGAGTTTATTGATTACCAGTATCTTTCCTTCAAAAATACGGGTATTTTTGGGGACCCCGAAAAAACAACAGCGGCAATTAAGGAAATGGTGCGCCCGGTTGCTTTGATCCCCGATGAAATCCGGAAAAGCATGCTGCTAAAAAGTATTGCCGAAAAATTCAAAATCCGTGAGCATTTGCTGGAAGAAGAAGCTGAAAAGGTAAAAAGGGAAGAGATTGAATATCGCCCGGCAGTTGGCGGCAGCTCACCGGCAATCTCAGGTGCCATGCCTGACCCTTGGAGCACCACAAAGGTGGTTCAAAGGGGTGTGCAGGTGCCCCGAGCGGCGCGCAAATCAGCTACGGAACTTAATGAGATTGAACTGATTAAGCTGATGTTCGAAGGAAATGAGGATGTGGTAAGGTTTATTTTTCAGTTTATTAGGCCCGAGGAATATACGGTTCCGCTTCACTATGTTATCGCCGAAAAAGTCTATGAGGAGATAGAATCAGGGATTATCCCAACGGTTATGAGCATTTCTTCTTCTTTTTCGCCTGAGGAAGTGGCGTATATCAACGAGTTAGTTGTCGAAAAATATAAAATAAGTGAGCCTTTGGATGATCTTCTGCCGGTTGATTTGAAGAGATCTATTTCAACCCACACGATCGATTCGGTTAAAAAATTCCGTTTGTTGCGTTTGGAAGCGGCTTTGAAAGATGTTCAGAAAGAAATCGCAATGAACCCGGGGCATGAACGAGCAGTGGAGTTAGCCGGAGAATTAAACTCGATAATTGAAGAAAAAAGAGATATTGAAAGAATTATGGGGGAGTTGAAAAAAAATCTCGGGTAGAAAGTTTTCCGTTAAAACCGGCTTTGTTGACTGAAAGGGCATTGTTAATTGAATTTTGGTTAAAAAAATTTTTCCTAAAAATAAACCCAAAACTGCGCACACCAAAACTTCATAACCTGATGAAAACAAAAAACTTACCTCCCTTTTAAGTTTTTTCATCTTAGAGAAACTACCCCCAAAAATTGCACACGATAAATTCACCATTTGCAGGAAAAAGAAAAAAGCATTAGATTTGCGACAGTTCTCTAAAACATTTACGGTGTTCTGCAAGGAGCAGAAAGAATAGGGAAGCCGGTGAGAATCCGGCGCTGTCGCGCAACTGTAAGAGGAAACAGTAAACTCAGATTGCCATAAAAGCCACTAAAAACTTGGGAAGGCATGGCAAAATACCTCAAGCCAGGAGACCTGCCGTAAATATTCAGGAATAAACCTTCGCGTAAAAGGTAGTTATCCAACAGCCGTGTTCAAACCAATAGACACGGCGATGCTCCTGCATATTTACACCTCTTCCTCCCTTGTTCCACCCCTGACAACCTTGAAACATTTACTACTATTTATGCTCGGTTTTGCGTCGTTGTATGCACAAAGCCGAATGAAAATTATCGATTCAACCACGGCAAAGCCAATCCCGGCGGCAGTGGTATCCGACGGCGTTACTCATCGCACAGCGGGAAGTGGCGGCGTAGCGGATATTTCCGCTTTTGATACCGGGAAACCGCTTGTTGTTTCCGCACCGGGTTACCGGACTAAAATGGTTTTACTCAGCAACAATTCAAAAAATCTGCCTGACGAGAACAAGGGTGATATCAGAGAATCAGAAGAGAATGAATCAGGGAAAAGCCAATCCAATGAAAGCACGGGAAACAAAAAACAAGAAGATAAAAACATCTTCGCCGGTGATACTGTCGTAATATTTCTCGCCCCTCTTTCTGAGGAATTGGATGAAATATTAGTTTCCGGCGAAAAGCCAATTTCAACCTCGGTTTACAATAAAGAGATTGAACTTTCGGAGATGCCATGGGGCGGTAACCTCGGCTTACCTGAACTAATTAAAGAACATTTTTCGCTGAATTTAAAAGAATACGGTGGTGCAGGGGCTCTTAAACAAATTTCATTCAGAGGGCTTAGCGCTGAAAACAGTCTGGTGCTCTTCAACGGGATTAGGGTGAACGATATAAGAACCGGTGGATTTGACCTCTCCGGTGTGAATATTGTTGATCTTTCTTACGCGGGATTTTCTTCTGCCATTTCAAAAGAGGGGAGCATTTCGGCGGGTGGAGTGCTTTCGTTGGGCACACGACCTGTTAAAGAAAACGGTGCTTATTTAACTCTTAAAACCGATAACGCCGGGCTGATTTCTTTTGCCGGTTCAGGCAGGCTTCGGGAGGGTGGTTTTTCGTTAAGTGTCAGTGGTGAAAGAAGTTGGTCTTCTAACAAATTTGATTATGAGTTTAACGGGCAGGTTTTACAAAGAAGTAATTCACACTTTAACCGCAGCTTTCTCTCACTTACTGCCGGGCAGGCATGGGCGGCGTTTTCGTTGGATTTTTATACGAATTATTCCCTTTTCAACTCGGGAATTCCGGGGTTCGTGGTAAGCAACAACACTTCTTCCTCACAAGCTGTGAACCGTACGGAGGGAAGTTTATCGATACTCAGGCTGAAGGGAAGCCCGGCGGATAATACCGGTTTGGAAATATCCGCTGCCTACAATTATCAGCAGATCGATCTTGATGACCCCAACCTTGCGTGGTATAAAGGAAACGGAAACGATCGCTCCGGTTTGAACAGCATTTCACTGAATTTTTCCGCTGATCACTCTTTGTACGGAGTAAAACTAACCGGTGGTTACGGTTTGGAGCTTGGCTCGCTTAACGACATAAAAACGGTGCTTTCAAACCAAAGGCGCGAAACTTCGGTTGAGAGAACAGTTCACCGTTTTATTCTGAAAGGTGAAAAGGAATTTGAGGCGGTTCGAATTGGGTTTTCATCTCTCACACTTAACGCCGGGCTGAACTACGATATTTTCAGCCAAAAAGGGATTGGTTCAAGGGAAGAAAATTTAATTTCGTGGAGCGCCGGTGTAGCGACAACCCCCAATTTTTACAAAAACCTTTCACTGAAAGGAAATTACTTCCGCGGTGCCCGTGTGCCCTCTTACAACGAGTATTACTATTCCTCTCTTTTCACAGTAGGTAATCTTAAACCAGAAGTCTCCTCAGGTTTTGAGGTTGGGTTTGTCATTCAGAAGCCGGTCATCTTTGTTGAGGCTGTTAATTTTACTTATTACCGGTTGAACACGGAAGAAAAAATTATATGGGTGCCCTCGATAATAGGGTTGCAGGTTCCGCGAAATGTTGCAAAAACCCGCTCGGTTGGTTTTGAAGCATCTGTTGAAGTGGCGCTGCCTGTTCCGGGGTTGAAAGCTGAGGCAGCATATTTCTACTCTGAAGCAGTGAACATTTCACCCTTTGGCACAGCGGATGGCAGCCATGAAAAACAGCTGATTTACTCTCCAAAACAAAGGGTGGTTTCTTCCCTCTCGTGGGAAAGCGAGCGCTTGAGCATCCGGATTGATCACCGCTTCACGGGTGAATCTTTCTACACTTCTGACAATGACCCAAAGTACAGAATAGCTCCGAACAATGTATTTGACCTCCACTTGGCGGGGAATTTTAAGATCGGGGCGGTTACCGAGCTTCTTTCACTCTCTTTTTTCAACATTTTCAACGAGAATTACAAAATAATCCAGTCGTATCCGATGCCACTTCGGTCGATTGTCTTTTCAATAACCACTAAAATATAAGAGAAACGATGAAACGAAACAGCATTTTATTTGCATTTTTTACACTTCTGACACTATTAACAGTTACCGGCTGTAAAGAGAATCCCATTGCACCCGATCTTCCAATCGAGCAGGCGAACAAAGGGCTTTATATTTTAAATGAAGGGTTGTTCAGCCAGAATAACTCAACCATTACTTTTTATGACCTGACCACTCAACAGGTTACACAGAATGTGTTTGAGGCGGCTAACGCAAGAAAATTGGGCGACACAGGAAATGATATCGTGATTTCCGGCAGGACTGCCTTTGTTGCCGTTAATGTTTCCAACAAATTAGAAATATTTAATACCAACAACTTTAAGTCAAAGGGAACGGTTGATCTCGGTGAAAACTCAAGCCCCCGCAGAATTTGGGCGAAAGATTCCGTTACGGTTTATGTGTCAGGTTACTCGGGCAAGGTTTATAAGGTGAATGCCAACACTTTGAGTATTGAAAAAGAGATTCCTGTTGGTTCGTTTCCCGAAGGGATTATTGAGCACGGGGGAAAACTTTTCGTGGCAAATTGCGGGCTTGGCGGCGGTAACACCGTTTCTGTTATAGATTTAGCGACGGATGCGGTTGTTAAAACTATTACTGTAGGTACTAACCCGATCAATTTGGTTAAAGACAGAAACAATTTTGTTTACACCGTCTGCAAGGGGAGATATGACTCATCTGATATTGGCGGTGCGCTTTACAGGATTGACCCGGTTACGATGCAGGTGCAGGATTCGATTATCGTAACCCAAAACCCGGAAGACGCCATCGTTACGGCAGATAATGTTATGTATTTGCTGAACAATCTCGGTTTGATAAAAGTTGACCTAAACCAGCGGGCGCCCGTTGCTGAATTGGTGGTTGATGGGATGAGCATTAACACAATTTACGGGTATCCGCTTTCGTTGGTGTTTGACCCCGTTTCAAAGCTGTTGTATATCGGTAACCCGAAAGATTTCGTTCAAAATGGGGAAATGGTGGTGTACGACCTTGACGGCAGAGAAATTCGCCGTTTTAACACCGGATTGAACCCGGGAAGCGTTGCGATTGTTAATTATTAAGCGGGGGAACCAAACAGAAACCAATGTATTGGTTTAAGAGAAGCATAACGATTGTTAATTATTAAGCGGGGCAGTAGTAAACGGAGCAGTAGTGTTAAGTACGGAACCGGTATTAAGTTTCGGACCGGCGACAATTCAACTATATGAGAAAATAATTTTCAACCGGCAAATTTTAACCGGTAGATTTTAACAAAAAGACTTTATTTTTTGACGGAAATAACTTAAATTGCACTTCTAATGATAAAAGGTTTTGCTAAGAACTGGAGAAAAAAAATGAAAGATGTGAATAAAAACAGACTTTTTCTGATTGTTGGGATGATTCTGCTTGCCGCAATAATGCGAATAGTGCCCCATGTACCGAATTTTACACCGATTGCCGCTATGGCTCTGTTTGGTGGTGCGTATCTGACGAATAAGAAATTAGCATTTGCCATTCCGATGATAGCGATGTTTCTTTCCGATTTGGTAATTGGTTTTCACAGTACGATGTGGGGTGTTTATATCGCCTTCGCTATAGTTGTGGGCATCGGAATGTTGCTTAGAGAGAACAACAGTGTGCTTAAAACTGTCGGTGCGGCGGTTGTTTCGAGCGTTGTTTTCTTTGTTTTATCGAACTTTGCGGTTTGGGCTTCAACCGGAATGTACACACCCGATTTTAACGGTCTGACCCAATGCTATGTTGCTGCAATACCATTTTATCAGTACAGCGTTCTTGGTGATTTGCTCTACACCGCCGTGATGTTCGGTGCCTTTGAGTTCGCAAGAGTGAAAGTGCCCGCTCTTAGTAAGATTTAAAGATAAAGCTTCATCTGTTATCTCCCTGCACTAAGCAGGGCACAAGATTAAAAATAAGGGGCGCTTTTGCGCCCCTTATTTTTGTTTTAAGTGTTTTAACCGAAGAGCTTTCTTTTCGAAGAGGTTGGGATGTTTTGCTGAGCAGTTGGTTTTTAATTTACCCAACTAATGAACTAACCGATAACGCCATCACACTCCCCGGTGGATGTTAAATTTACCGGCTTGCTAATTTAACCCTTTGCCCCTTATTACTTCTTAGCAGCTTTTTTTCCGGTGTCGTTAGCAGCTTTTTTTGCAACATCCTTAGAGGGTTTCTTAGTAACATCTTTTGATGGATTTTTATCGGGTCCCTTTGTTGATTTTTTTTCCAAATCTTTCAGGGTTTTGATGCGTTCATCAAGGTCTTTAATTTTATTGTTAATCTGTTCTATGTAATCTTCAAGTTTAATCTCATAACCTGATTTATCGTAGTAACCTCTTTCTTCAAAGTAGGTTGAGAAAAGCCAGTTTCTTTTCAGCGCTTCCATATTTTCGGCAAAACGGCCTGCACCCAGACGCACCTCTTTTGTAATTTCCAGAAGTTCGTTCAGCATAGAGTTGACGGTAACATCCGTCTCGCTGCCGTCTTTCAGGAGTTTACCGACAATTCCTTTTCCGCTTTTAACATCCAACACAATTCCATCGACATGCGCCATTAGAGTATCCATCGTGAAGAGAACGCCGTCGGCATTTCTTACAACCGAGTTGATGTTGCGCCCTAATTCGGTAACGATTGAGGTGAGGGTATCATATTTTGAAACGGTTTCTTCAAGCCCTCTGTTAGCAGTCAGCAGAATAACATTTGCGTTTTCATAGAGGCGGTCGTCGGAGATAAGTTTTCCGATAGTTCCCTCGCCGGAGTTCACTTTTTTCATAATTCCTGCAAGGTCGGCGGTCATCGATTTAGTTGAACCGAGAATTTCAGTAATTTCTTTAAGAATTGAGCCCAACCCCAACGGGTTCATCCCGATAATAAAGCCTCCGTCGGCAACTTCGGGTTCGTCGGCAGTCCCTTTTTGCAGATTAACCACCTTATTTCCCACAAGTCCCTCGGTTTCCACAAATGCCTGCGTGTTTTTTCTGATAAATCTTTTCACATCGGTTTGCAGGTTCATAATGACCAACACCTGCCCGGAAGTGTCGGGAGCGAGAGAAATCTGCGACACGGCTCCTACATTAATACCGGCAAGCCTGACGGGTGCACCCACTCTTAAACCTTCAATATTCTTGAAGTAGGCTTTTACAGTGTAAGTAGAGGCAAAAAGTGACTGTTTGCTTCCGATGTAAAAAATTCCAACGATCAATAAAAGGATCCCGATCGAGACAAAGATCCCTAATCTTACATATTTATGAGGTTCACCCATGTTCTTCCTCTATATAGTCGGGGCTAAAAAAGTTTTTCATAAAGGGGTCGTCTATTCCTGTAAGGGTTTGCAAACTACCTTCGAATAAAATTAAACCATTGTTCAGAACAACGGCACGGTCGGCAATTATCTGTGCGCAGATCAGATCGTGAGTAACAGCGATTGAAGTCATTTTTAGTTCCTGCTGCAAATCTCTGATCAGTTTACTAATTTCTTTTGTTGTAATAGGGTCAAGCCCGGTAGTCGGTTCATCATAAAGCATCAGCTGTGGCTCTGTAATAATAGCCCTTGCTAACCCGACTCTTTTACGCATACCGCCGGAGAGTTCGCTCGGCATTTTATCAATAGCGCCGGAAAGTGAGACCATCTCGAGCGCCCTTTCAACTTTTGCGGTTATTTCTTTTTGCGTGAATTTAAAATTTCTGATCAGTGGGAAAGAAAGATTTTCCCGGACGGACATCGAGTCGTAAAGCGCAGCGCTTTGGAACAGGAAACTGATATTTTTCCGCAGTTCATTCATTTTGTTCAAAGGCAGGTTTAGAACATCAACTCCGTCGATGAAAATAGTTCCCTTATCCGGTACCAACAACCCGACCATACACTTCAGCAGTACAGATTTACCGGTGCCGGATTTGCCGAAGATCACTAAGTTTTCGGTTTCCATGACATCAAGTGATACACCTCGCAGAACCACCTGCTCGCCGAAGCTCTTATATACATCTTTTACTTCTACTAACCTACGGGCCATATCCAGAGAGAAATTTGTACCAAAATCATGTCAAAAACAAGAATTAACAAAGATGAATAGACGACCGAAGTTGTGGATGCTTTACCGACACCCTCGGTGCCTTTGTCGGCATTATAGCCGAGAAACGAACCTGTAATACCAACAATGAAACCAAAAACAAAAGTTTTACCTACTCCCGGAATAATATCGCCAAATTTAACAACATCGATAACCTGCGAAATATAGAGGTCGAAAGTTGTTCCGCTGAGTATGTGCGATGTTACAAATCCGCCGCCGATTGCAAGGAAATCGACATATACGGTCAGGATCGGCACCATAATAGTGCAGGCGATTACCCGGGTTACCACTAAGAACCTGAAAGGTTCGATTGCGGATACTTCCATAGCATCGATTTGCTCGGTTACGCGCATCGAGCCAAGCTCGGCACCAATTCCGCTTGAGACTCGTCCGGCGAAAATAAGTGCTGTGAGAACGGGACCCAACTCACGAATGACCGAAAGCGTTACCATGTATGGGAGAAACGCCTCGGCGCCAAATTTAACCATGAACGGCTGCGATTGAAGCGTCAGCACAACTCCGATAATTAAACCGGTTACGCTTACAATCGGAAAAGTTTTGACCCCCAATTCGTACATGTGTTTTGCTATTTCCCGGAACTCATACGGCGGTTTCAACACATTCATCATGAATCTGTGTGTAAAAACGAACAGGAATCCGATAATATCAAAAAATTTGCGCAGTTGTTCGAATGATGATTCGCGAGCCAACTCAGTTCCGGTTATTGGGTTGCTGGGAAATAAGGTAAAAATAACTTATTAATCTAATAAAAATTAACTAAATTATCCATCTAATTATGTGATTTTCGATAAAATTTAGTAAGTATTACCTATTTTTAAGTTATGAAAATTCACCTTTAATGAACCAAACCGAGATAAAATGTTAGAACCCAAATTATTTTACAGAAACTTAGACGCACTGCTCGCCGGAATTGGCAAGGAAAAAACGGGTCAGGATTTCTTAGTGAACATTTTAATGAAATTAGAAGACACCTTCGGGAAAGACCTTCAGATCAGCCGCGGCAGAATTTATGAAGGGGTTGCCGGAAACTTTGAGTTGATTTATCCGGTGATCGAAAAACCGGAAGAAGCAGCCGGAAGTTCAGTTGGAAGTGCTGGTGATGAAGCCAGTGTTGGCGGTGAAGGCAGTGTCGGCAGTGAAGGCAGTGACGGCAGCGAAGGCAATGTTGACGGTGAAGGCAGTGTCGGCAGTGAAGGCAATGTTGACGGCAATGGGGAGGCAATTTCAACCAATGGAACAGGCTTAACCAATGGAACGGGTTCAATTGACGGAACGGGTTCAATTGACGGAACGGGTTCAACCAATGGAACAAACCACGAAGGTGATTCTGTCGCCGCTTACGGAGAGGAAAATGGGGAAGGGGTTGCCGGAGCTGATGGTAGTTCTGATGATGTAAGGGGGGTTGGCAGTGGCGGTAGTTCTGTTAACGGAAGCGGAGTTAGCAGTGGTGGTGGCACCGGTAATGGAAACCGTGGTGCCTCTGAAAAGGGAAATAGCGGAACAGGTTTCGCTGAGAGAATTTCGGGTGATGCCCCGGAAATTAAGTTAGTGCTGCAGTCGAAACTTTATATTTTTGATGATCCTTATGTTTCAACGCCTTTTAAGGCTTTTACGGATGAAGAATATTCAGCTCCTGCGGTTTTGGTTGTAAACAGCCCCGACCAAAAATTTCTTTTTGTATTCGAGTTGATGAGCGGTTGGGTTCGTGAAGAAATTGAGTTTTGTCTGAATGCTGTAAGAAGATCGGTGAATTATCGTTTGTTTTCCGAGGCGGTTTTTGGTGAACTTCAGCAGGCAGCGCGGATACAGCAGTCGCTGCTTCCGGCTGCACCACTTCAAATAGAGGGATGGGAAATTGCAACAAGATACAAACCTGCTGAACTTGTCGGGGGTGATTTATATGATTATTATAAATTCGACGCCAACGAGTTCGGCATTTGCTTTGGTGATGCGAGCGGGCATGGGCTTCCGGCAGCGTTAATGGTGCGTGATGTTGTAACCGGTCTGCGTATGGGCGTGCAAAAACACATGAAAATGATTTATACACTGAAGAAACTTAATGAGGTTATTTACAAGGGTTCATATTCCGCAAGTTTTATTTCGCTCTTTTTTGCAGAGTTTGAAAATAACGGAAATCTGTTTTACGCAAACGGCGGGCACCCATCGCCTTTGATTTTTAAGAAAGATTCGATTGTTGAATTGCAGGCAACCGGGCTAATTTTTGGCGCTTTTCCGGATATTAGCATTAAAGGTTCGTTTGCCCACATGGAAGAAGGTGATCTGCTTTTACTATACAGCGATGGTATAGTAGAGAGGCAAAGCGCGGAAGAGGAGTTTTTTACCATTAAAGAAGTAATAAAATTAGTCCGGGAGCACCAGGATTTGGGAGCATCGGAAATTATCGATATAATTTTTGAAGAAGCTGATAAATTTGGCGGCGGAGCAAAATGGGAAGACGACGCAACCATTATGATTATTAAACGCGAAAAACAGTAAAACCGGCACAATTATGAGCAAAAGAAGAGAATTTATAAAGAAAGCGGCTTTTGTATCAACTGCCGCCATGCTCCCGGGGGCATTATCTTCGTGCATGAGAAAAGAGAACCGGTCGGGAGCATTATCTTCGAAGAAGTTCAAGTGGAAATTAACAACTGCATGGCCCCCCAACTTTCCGGTTTTCGGAAGTCAAGCGGTTGAATTTGCCGAACGGGTGGGTGAGATGTCAGGCGGAAGGTTGGAGATCAAACCTTACGCCGGTGGTGAACTTGTGCCGGCAATGGAAAGTTTTGACGCTGTGAAGCAGGGGAATGTTGAGATGGTTCACTCGGCAAGTTATTATTGGGTGGGGAAGGAACCGGCGGCTGTTTTTTTCTCCGGATTACCCTTTGGAATGAATGCACCCCAAACCGCTGCATGGTTCAGATACGGCGGTGGGCAAGAGTTATGGACGGAACTGTATAATCGACACGGGCTTTTGGGATTTCCTGCCGGCAACACGAGCGGGCAGATGGGCGGATGGTTCAAAAAGGAGATTAAATCAGTGGATGATTTCAAAGGTTTAAAGATGCGAATCCCAGGATTTGGCGGAAAAGTTATGGCGAAATTGGGTGCCAATGCACTTCTTTTCCCCGGTGGGGAGCTTTACACAAATCTTGAAAGGGGTGTTTTGGACGCCCTTGAGTGGGTGGGACCCTATCACGACTATAAAATGGGTTTTCACAGAATTGCACCCTTTTATTACTATCCGGGTTGGCAGGAGCCGGGCAGCTCGATTGAATTTATTATTAACAAAAAGGCATTTGAAGAGCTTCCGGAAGACCTGAAAAATATAGTTCTGGACGCTATGGTAGCTTCTGACGCAAGATTTACTTCGGAAATGTTAGCAAAGAACGGTGAGTATCTTGAAGTTATAAAGAAAGATAAAAGTGTAAAATTGCTGCAATTCCCTGAGGAAATATTGGAAAAACTGAGGGAAAAAACAAAGGAAGTGCTGAACGAAATGATTTCTGCAGACCCTTTCAGCAAAAAGGTTTATGAATCGTACAGGAAATTTCACAGCCTGACATACGAGCTTTACAACATCGCCGAAAGGAACTATCCGCCGATATAATAGGTTTATTGTTTTTGAAATTATTGCGGTTTTTGCAATATTTGCAATATTTGTAGTGTTAAAGTTAATTGCGAATCTATTTAACGGATAATGAATCTAATGATTGGAGTTAAAAATCTTTCGCCCTCTCAATTTTTAGAAGGGATAAGCGATAACCCGGATTGTGTTCTGCTTGATGTGAGAACTGAAACTGAATTTAAAGTTAAAAGGATACCCGGCGCCATAAATATTGACATTCTTTCACCGGAATTTCACAGACGAATAGTGGAAATGGATACAAATAAATGTTATTATCTATATTGCAGAAGTGGCAGCAGGAGTTTTCATGCGGGTCTTCTTATGGCGCAAAAAGGTTTTTCGAAAGTGTTTAACCTTGATTGTGGTTTAGCCGGGTGGAAATATTCGGTGGAGAAAGGTTAGACTGCGTCAAAGAAGGTTTTTATTTGTAGGTTTGCGAATTTGTCCTTGAGTTTCACCGGGCGGTCTCCGGAGCGGACTTCAAAGAAAGGTTTTTTATTTTTAGGTTTGCGAATCTCCGATTTTTGGGAATTATATTGAAACCGAAAAAACAGATTGAAAATATTCCGCGAAAAAAACTTAAGTTATAATGTTTAAGATCAACCAAATAGCCGTTAAGAAATGGAGTATATTTATTTTACTCCTGTATGTATCGGTGCTTACCGAAAGCGCCGTGCATATTCATGGCTATGAGGTTAACCCACTTCCAAATGCGAAAATTGCAGAGCCCACAAACACGGGAAGTTCTCACTACGCTGTCACTCCCTATTCAGCTTGTTATATTGTTGTATTTGCCGGTGCTTCTTATTTAGAAACAAAAAAAACTTTTCTGTCGGTTGAATTGGGGGTTAACGGAACAATTGCCCCGAAAGAAATCAGAGCAGAAAAGTTTCACTTCTTAACTTCACACCTTGTCCGCGGTCCCCCGAACGGTTCTCTTTCATAGACCGGACTAAATATCATTGTAATTAAACGCAATTCCGGTGCATAGTTGTGTATCGAAATTGTGTATTTGCACGATTAAACGCAATTTTTGCACAGAGTTGTGTGATTGAAATTGGTTTTTGGCACAATATTCAAAAGCATTCACCGAATTTTGCAATTTTGTTGCGCTCTTCGTGCACCTATAGCACTTGCAGAGGGCTTGCAGTGCATGGGCACCTGTGGCACACCTGAAGTTAAGACACGGTAGCCGGCTTACAGTCAGAGGGCTTGCAGTGTATGGGCGTTTTCGGAGCTTTTAGAGTATTCTTAAACGCTTTTATCGAAATGTAAACAGCCAAAAGAACGATACTCATAAAAGTACTTTTGAATGATTAAAGAATTATAAAAAATGGAATTATAGAGATGAAAACGAGTTTAATTATCACTTTTACAATAGTTACACTGTTATTTTTTAACGGATGTAAATCAGAAGACAATGTTTTAGCACCAAAAGAGGAGCATTTTAAAGCCGAAGGAGTATATCTTTCAACTTCGGGCATACCGGTAGCTTCAATATTCAGGGGTGAATCCTCAGATACGATTAAAGTACCTTATGGCGCTTTGAGTGACCATATTGATGTGAAGTTTTTTGATTCTAACCGGAACATCATCAACCCACCAAGTGATCCCAACAAGCACTTAGCATGGAGCATTGCAGACACAAACATAACTGAGATCCTGCGGCACGATGAAGAATATGAAATTCATTTCCGCGGAAAACAAAGAGGTTTAACTACCGTTGAGTTTTTTATATCGCACGATGGTCATAATGATTTTCGTTCAGGTAATATTAAAGTATCAGTTGAATAAAAACCATATAACTTCTTTTTTAGAAAGATAATTTATTAGGTTTACCGTAAGTGACACTTTAAGATAAAATTTAAAATTTTTACCTGAATAAATATGAAAAACAAAATGATTTTGAAAAGGATTTTTTTCCTTTTCTTCATGCTCCCATTCGTGTTACTGGGGCAGGAGAAAGAGAAAATAGTTCTTCACGGAAAGGTGTATGACTCGTTCAGTCGCGAGCCTGTAGTTGCTGCCACTATCAGCTATGGTGATTTAACGAGCGGCTCGATCACAGATGCGAATGGTGAATTTAGAATCGTGCTGCCAAACGAGTTTAGGATTTCTTTGGTGATTTCACACATTAGTTATTATTCTTACACATTCACACTTACCGCCGGGCAAAAACTTAACACTGACTTAGTGATTTATCTTATACCAAAAGATATTCATTTAGAAACAGTGTTAATCACGGGGCAGCATACTCACTCAAAATTTGAAGAGATAAGCAACATCCGTGATTTAGTTGAAGGTGTTGATTTTCAGAAAAACTTAGGGTTAACCTTAGCAGCAACCCTCAAAAACGAAACGGGGCTTGCAATCCGGTCGATGGGTCCGGCTCCTGCCCGCCCGGTTATACGGGGTTTGGGCGGTGACAGGGTTCTGTTCACCGAAGATGGTGCTGTTACGGCTGATCTTAGTGGCACATCACCTGACCATGCTCTTACGATCGAGCCTTTCACAATCAATAAAGCCGATATTATCAGAGGTCCCCGGGTGTTGCTCTATTCACCGGTTTCCGTTGGCGGTGTTGTAAATGTTGCCCGGCACGATATTCCCGTTGAAACTGTAGAAGGGTTCACGGGCAATTTGGGTTCCTATTACGAAAGTGCAAACGGAGGTTTCCTTTATGGTGGCAAGGCAGAGTACGGAACGGGAGGTTTAGCATTTCAGGGGAGCTTTACGAGCCGTGCCGCCGGAGATATAAGCACACCTTCGGGTAAGCTCAACAATTCTTACTCAAATATTGAGGGATATTCCGGTGGAGGGTCTTACATTGGTGAGCCCGGTTTCATTGGCTATTCATATCGCTCACTGAATATGGATTATGGCATCCCCGGCGGTTTTATCGGGGCGCACCCAAACGGCGTTCGTATTTCAATCTACAGAAATGTCTATTCCGGAAAGGGTTCGTTAAACATAAATTCCGGCTTGTTTCACAATGTAACACTTCATTATGCCCGTTCTTACTACCGGCATAAAGAGTTTGAAAGAGAAGACCTTATCGGTGCGGAATTCAGAATAATCGATCATTCTTTCTATCTGACGGGCGAACATCACCTTTTGGGATTAAATGAGGATGGAATTGTCGGTATTTCAGGCAGGTACCGTGATTTTGAAGTGGGCGGTTTCGTTTTCACTCCTAATTCTGTCTCGAAAAATCTCTCTTTTTATTTCTGGCAACCTTTTAATTACCATCGATTAAGTGTTGAGTTTGCAGCGCGGTTCAACGGTGATATCATTACCCCGGCGATAACCAAACACTCAAGCATCGGTGAGATCAGAGAGCGAAAATATTTCACCTGGTCATTTTCTGCCTCGGGGATTTATGATCTTTCCGGCAATTTCTTTCTTGGGTTAAACCTGAGCAGATCTTCGCGGGTGCCCACAATTGAAGAACTTTATTCAGAGGGTCCACACCTTGCGGCTTATTCATACGAGACCGGAAATCCGGACCTTGAATCTGAATCCGGCATTGGTATTGAGCTATTTTCATACTGGAAAACGGAGGAAGCTTATGCCCTTGTGAATTTATATCGTTACAATTTAACGGGATTTATAATACCGCGCAACACGGGTAAAATCAACTACCAGACTTTTCTTCCTGTTTACGCAACAACCGGGAAAAATTCGGTGATTGAGGGAATCGAATTTGAGGTAGAATACAAGCCGGCTGAGCGGCTTTCAGTTGCTGCAAAACTCAGTTTCACACATGGTTATTTTGTGACGGGGGAAACCTCCGCTAACTTAGATAACCCGAATGCTGCCAATTTTTCCGATTGGTTTTCTGAGGGTGGTGCTTTGCCACAAATGCCGCCGGCAAAGTTACTTTTGGAGTTAAAGTATAAATTACAATATGGGACATCTGTTGAAGTGTCGGCAGAATTTGCCGCAAGCCAGGAGAGAACAGACCTGTTCGAGCAGGCGACTGCAGGCTACGGGATTGTTAACTGTAATATTTTTCAGCCTGTTACTGTCGGAAAATTAACCGGATTGATTACTCTTGGGATGGATAACATTTTTGATGTGGAATACAGAAACCATCTTTCGCGCGTTAAATCAATTATGCCGGAGGCGGGCAGAAACTTCCGTGCAACTGTCAGATTATATATTTAGAGTAAGGTTAATTACCGGTTCAAAATCAATAATGCAATGGTCAGGCAGAAGAGTTGGGCACTATTAACTCACATTTGTCGAAGAAAACAGGGGGTTTATCGAATAATTCAGGGGTTTCATCGAAACAAAATAAATCTGCCTGAGTTTAAGGTTAGATTTGCACTGTCGTTATTCATGATCCCTGCTAGTGGATAACGATATACATTACTCCCCCCAATAAGGCTGCTAATTTAGCAGCCTTTTTTTTATATTTGCCAAAAGAAAATTTCTTTCCTCACAACCGATTGCCCGGAGATGGAATCAGGTTCAAAAGTAGCGTTATTTAACTTCAGTTTGCTAAGCAAGGAAATATCGTTTGTTGATCAGGAGTTTATCTCGTCTGATACGATTGCGGTGTTTCAACAGCACTTCCCCGTATGGATTGAAGAAAAAGCAAATGAGAAAATTATACAGCTGGTGAAGACTGTTGATTTACTCAATTTTAAGATGATTGTTGTGATGAAAGATAACGATAATTACGCCGGAATGGCTGTAATAACCAACCTCAACCGTCACCAATATCTACAAAGCGAAAAACAGCCGCAACAAGTCGGGGGCGTGCAACAAAGCCGGAGCATGCAAGCGAACGAAGATCTTCTGAAAAGAAACAAAAACAAGCAGCAAGACGAGAACGGGATTACCGGCGAGAAAGCCCACCCAAAACCTGACCCCAAAGCTCCGGTCAAATTTTTATTAGTTGACGATAACAAGCACTCCAATAAAATTATTACTTACCAGCTCGAAAAATTAAATATTCAAACTGAGATTGCAACAAATGGGGTCGAGGCGATCTTCAGGGTATCAGAGAATCATTATTCGCTGATATTAATGGATGTTGCAATGCCTGGGCTTTCAGGGATTGAAACTGCAAGAATCATCAGGAGCATGCTCCCGGAACCTAACCGGAGCACGCCGATAATTGTTTTAACAGCTTCGCACTTCACCGAAATTGAGAAAGAAATGGCGTCTGCAGAGATTAATGGTTATATTCATAAGCCACTTACAGTGAATAATATCCAACACGAACTGCTCCCTTTTTATCTGAAAATTAAAACTGAAACCCGGATTCAAACTGATGAAACCATTGACGGGAGCAGGGCTAAAGATAATACCGTTGGACGAATCTCTCGTGTGGCACATCCGGCGCAAAAACCAAAAAAGGATGATTTTTTGGTAAATGACAAGATCGATCTTACTTATTTGAAGGAAGTGTCGCTTGGTGACCGGAGTTTTGCAGCGGAAGTGATCGGAGATTTTTTGCAAAATACCGACATTATTATCAAGAATATTCGAAATTGCCTTTTTCTGGGAGATTTTCAGAAGTGTCGGGAGTTTAGCCATAAACTGAAGCCAACACTGTCGTATATGGGGCTAAAACAGATTATACCTTTGATGGAACAATTTCATTCTATCATTTTGAACAGACGAATCAGCAGGGAAAATAAACTGAAGATGTTTGATGAAATTACTAAGTTAATATCTGAATCGTACAATCAACTTCATCAGATCAGGAACAAATTTATCGGTGATTTGTGAACAATTTGGAAGAATTTCGCGGATTTTTAGAAAAAATTTTCAGTGAAGCACTCGTGCTTCACTCGCCGGATAAAATTGTTTTTAATTATCTGCACGAATTAGGGGAAGATTTGTCCGAGGGGGTTGTCGAAAAGGAAAGAAATGAGCTTGTTTCTATATCCCGGCAAACTTTTATTTCGGGTGGAATTGACCTTGTAGCCACAGGAAAAAGTGCAATCCAAATGGCAGAGGGAGCGTTGAGGATTTTTGGTGATTCGATAAAAAGGGGACTTGTTATTACGAATCAGGAGGTGAAAACTTCACAGGGTGAAATTCGTTCAAGCCCCGCAGAGCCAAAAAGTTTATATGGTTCCGAAAATACCAAAAGTGAAGGAAACAGGGGATATACAGGCGGGAGTGAAGGAAACACAAAACAAACAGGCGGAACCGGTGCTTTTTATAAGAGGTGCGTTGCTGAACCGGAGAATTTTAAGATTGTGTACTCGTCTCATCCGATTCCCGATGAAAAAAGCCGGTATGCAGGGGAAGTGCTGCTCGACTTTTGCAAAAAAAGCAGCAAAGAGGGGACACTTCTCTATTTGCTTTCGGGTGGCACTTCTTCTATGGTTAATTATCCGCGCCCACCGTTGACAACAGCCGAAAAAGGAGAAATTTCCGGCATTTTAATGAAAAATGGGATTGAAATCGGCGATTTGAATGCTGTGCGAAGCTACTTTTCTCAGGTGAAAAACGGCGGTTTGCTGAATTTTATTCAGTCTGACACGGTGATAAATCTGATTTTATCCGATGTTTTGGATAACGATCCAAGTGTGATCGGTTCGGGTATGCTTTCGTATCGCCTAATTTCAGCGAAAAGAGTGGTTGAAATCATAAAATCATTTGGTGGCCTGAGGCGCAAAATAGCATCCTCAACCCCTGAAAACAGGGGGAAAGCAACAAGATTTCCCTCTGATTTAGAAAAAGTAACAACATCTTCCGCTGAATTAGAGAAAACAGCGACATTTTCTTTGGGTTTGGAGGAGGAAAAAATAGCATCAGAGAATTTGACGAAAAACAAAAATCCTGACTCTGAAAAACCGGTAACAAGTAAGGCTATTTCAAAAGCGATAAAATCAGCTGAAGAATTTAGGGGGGATTCATATCAAACCCAAGGGATGAACCCAACGATTCAAAAAGCAATAAAATTTGCGGAAAAATTTGGAGATACAAAACCGCCGGCACGAAACGAAGTATTTCGCAGGATTATTGATTCAAATCAGGCGATGGTTGAAGATATAGCAAAATTGATAAGAAAAGCCGGGTTTAATGTCGCGGTTAACCCGGAACCAATCTCCGGTAAGATTGAAAACGCAGTTACAGAGCTTATTAATAAGAAAAATGAGCTTTTACAAACTTTTTCTGATTTTAATTCAAATTTTAATACTGCACTTTCTTCTACTCCCAACCCTGTTCCTAACCCCAATCATATTCCTAATCTTACCGGAAAAGACAACACTACGCCCAAAATACATCCTAACGCTAAACCGTTTTTTTACATTTCAGGTGGGGAAGTGGGGGTTCAAGTGCGAGGTAGTGGCAAGGGTGGAAGAAACACCGAGTTTGCTATGAGAATGGCAAAAGAAATTCAGTCCGGCGATATGGTGTTTATGTCTGTAGGGAGTGACGGTATCGACGGGTCATCCCAATTTGCGGGAGCAATAGTTGACTCTGAAACCTACCAAAAATCGATATCTAAAGGGTTGAATTTCGAGAGTTATTTGCACAATAGTGACTCAGGTACCTGGGTCGAAAAATTAGGTTGTGGTATAAAAACCGGGCAAACGGGCGTTAATTTAGCAGATCTTATTATTTTGGTTTTGCTCTGAGTAATTTCGAAGGCTAAAAAAGATCCTTCAAGTTGGATAAAAAAGAATCCCGCAGGTTAAAAACAAACTCACAAGTTGAAAAAGAAATCCCGCAGGTTGCAAAGAAAATCGGGCAATTTAAAACAAAAACTGCCCCCGGGGGTTCGGGGGCAGTTCGTAAAATTGTTGCAACTATAATCTAATCTGTATTTTTCAATCTGTAAAGCGCCAAAAACAAAGTGGTTAAACTTCAACTTCCGGCAACACTTCCACAATCAAAAAAAGTGGTTGCTAAGTCGCCAAAACAAAGTGGTTAAACTTCAACCTCAATAATTTGCGCATCTGCTTCAGTTGCATCGCCAACGAGAGCGTCGAAGAAGACATTAATATCGATGTTAGCGATATTTTTCTGTTTACAGAACGCTTCAGCGCCGCTATCTATGCCATTTTTGGTGATTAACAGATACCTTTTCGAATAATTTGCATAAAGGGTTTTGAACTTAAAAAATTGGGTTGATGCCATATTAACATCATATTTATTAAGTGGTTCATCCTGAATAACCAGATTGGCGTACAACACAGCCCTTGCTGATTCGCTTACCACAACAATCTCTATTGTATCTTTTCGGTTCCAAACGGAGCCAACCTTATTGATCTCAAACGGGAAAAGATACTGAATATAGTGCGAATGCTGATAATCATGGAAAATTTCGCGGATAAAAATCCCAAGGCGGTGGTTAACATATTCACCCAATTTTTCAGAAATGTTGGTCAACATTTTGTCATACTCACCCATTTCGAAGTTAATTATATCAGGTTGTATAAAACGGAACCAGAAATTCTCGAAATAATTCCGGATAAAATATCTGCCAAATTTCGATCTTGACCCGTCGTTAGTATTAACCGGCAGCTGCCTTTCGATAAGTCTCTTCTTCTTTTCGAGTTCAAAGAGGTATTTCGTAAGGTTAGTAACGGGAATATTGACCGTTTTTGCAATATCCGACATTTTAGTGAAACCGGCGGCAATAGCCTGCAGAATCGAAAGGTATATTTTGTTGCCGCGGGTAAAATCGTTAATCAGCAGTTCTTTTAGTTCATAAGCCAGCGGTGCAAAATCAACGAACACCAATTCTTTCAGAATTGTTTCCAGGTCTTTATTCCACAGGCGGTGGCGTTCAATCAGGAAGTAATATTTCGGCAGACCGCCAAAAATAGTGTAAAGCTCAATAATTTGATTGGTGCTGAGTTTTGATCCGTTCATTCTGAAAATAACAATCACATCGGAAAGCCTGAACGGGGTCAGTTTAATGAAGTGGTTATTAATTCTGAAGAGCGGGCTTTCCTTTGACTCGAATTTCCTTTTCATAAAATCGATATTCGAAGTAACCACAATCAAATTGAGCATCGAAGTTTTCGAGTAAGTATCCCACATTTTTTTGAGTTCATCAAACGCTTCCGGCTCGATGAGTTCAAAGTTGTGGAACTCATCGATAACAACATTTACCGGGCGATTCCGCGCAATGTAGAACAGGAACTCGAAGAAATTTCCCCAACTCTGGAAAGTTGGAATAAAACTATCGGGGAAGGTGTACGATTTCAGATATTCCGAAATATCCTGAAGCTGCAGAAATGAAGATTTATTGCTGATTGTGAAATAAGCACCGGCGTTAGTTCTCAGAAACTGCTTAATCAGCGTGGTTTTTCCAACTTTTCTTTTACCAACGAGCAAAGTAAAATTGGAATGACCCACCGTGTTAGCGGCAATCTGGTTCAAATAAGCTAGTTGATTTTCTCTAAAATATATTTTCATCTGAATAAAAGAAATTATTATTAATTAGAAGGATATAAAACTTTCGCAATTCCAATGTTTAAAAATATAAAATTATTACTAATTACAAAATAATTATTAACAATAAGGGATAAAAATTGTTAACTAAACAGGATAGAATCTTTTTACTTTTTTTAGAAAGCCCGGAATGAGTATATTAAAGTTTGGTTATTTCGAATTCGCCGTTCTATTCTAACTAAACATTGCAGGAGCCGCGATTGTTCCGTAAATGTTTTATTTATTCGATAAGTTTTGCGGTTAATTCGTTCTTTTTTTTAATTCGTAAAAATTGATATTTTCGGAGAAATACTACGAATGACAGAATTGTATAAGACTTTAAGCCGTCTGAAAAAAATTAAACCTGATGTTTATGCAAATATACAGGGTGGTGATTTAATAAGGTTAGATGATAAATTAGATAATAATGTAATCGCATTTCTTCGGGAAGCAGGCTCTCAATTAGTGTTAGCATGCTTCAATTTATCGGGTGACGAGAAAACAATAGAAATCAACCTGGAAGATTTTGCGGGCGACTATACAGACGCTTTTTCGGGCAAGGTAAAGTCTTTGGCGGCAAAAACAACAATAAAACTTCCGCCATACGGAAATGCCATCTTTTCAAAAAATTAACTGATTCATTATTAAACAATTGATCAGACAATTAGTCAGAAAGAATAATTAAGAGATTAATTAAATAATTCGCCAAATAATTAGTAAAAATTAGTAAAAATTAGTAAAAAATTAACAAATATTCAGCAAAGAATTAACAAATAATCAGCAAAATCAGCAGATGATCGAGCTCCTTCCGACAGAGAAGTATGAACCCGTAATAGGGCTTGAGGTTCATGCTCAACTAAAGACCAACACAAAGATATTTTGTTCGTGCAGCACGGGGTACCCCGCACCGCCGAACAGCAATGTATGTCCTGTTTGTTTGGGGCATCCGGGGGTATTGCCCGTTTTGAACGAGAGCGCTGTTGAATTTGCCATAAAACTCGGGATTGCGCTGAACTCCCGTGTAAACCTGCGCTCAATATTTGCACGAAAGAACTATTTTTACCCGGATCTTCCAAAAGGATACCAAATCAGTCAGTTCAGTTTGCCCGTTGTTGGCGAGGGAGAACTGGAAATAACCCTTGAAGACGGCACAAAAAAGAAGATCGGTGTAACCCGCGCTCACTTAGAAGAGGACGCCGGAAAATCGATACATGACAGGGGGGACTCTACACTGGTCGATCTAAACCGTAGCGGGGTGCCTCTTTTGGAAATTGTGAGCCATCCGGATATAAGAAGCGGGGCAGAAGCTGCCTCTTATTTACGCACACTTCGGCAAATTTTGCTCTATTTAGATATTTGCGACGGCAATATGGAGGAAGGCTCTCTGCGTTGCGACGCCAACATTTCTGTCAGGCTACGCGGTGAAACCCGTTTCGGAACGAAGACCGAAGTGAAGAACATGAACTCTTTCAAAAATGTGGAGAAAGCGATTAATTTTGAAATTGCCCGGCAGATCGATCTTTTGGAAGAGGGAAGGGAAGTGGTGCAACAGACACTTCTGTGGAACGCAGATAAGGGAACAGCTTCGCCCATGAGGTCGAAAGAAGATTCACACGACTACCGCTACTTCCCTGACCCCGATTTACCGCCACTGGAAATAAGCAACGAATGGTTTGAAAAAATTAAATCGGAAATGCCCGAACTGCCCGCAAGGAAAGTTGAGAGATATACTAACGAGTTTGGATTGCCCCCATACGACGCCGGCGTTTTAACCCAACAACCCGAAACTTCCCGTTATTTTGAAGAGGCGGCAGGGTTTACTTCCGCACGAAAAGAGTTGAGTAACCTGATAATGACGGAAGTTTTGAAAGTTGCCAACGAAAAGAAAATTTCGCTTGCTGAGTTCGCAATTGAACCGAAAAGATTGGCGAAGTTGGTCGATTTAATCACTTCAGGCGTAATTTCCGGGAAGATTGCAAAAGATGTTTTTGCGATTATGCTTTCCGACGAGTCGGAACCTGAGGAAATTGTGAAACGGGAAGGTTTAAGCCAGATTTCTGATTCAGATGAGCTTGAAAAAATAATAACCTCAATATTAAACGATAACCCGGCTCAGGTGGCTGAATATCTTGCGGGCAAAGAGAAGATTCTCGGCTTTTTTGTCGGGCAGGTTATGAAACAAACCAAGGGGAAAGCAAACCCGGCAACCGTGAACTCGTTACTTCTCTCATTATTAAAAAGAAGTAGTGGTTAAAAAGGGGATAATTCTGCTACCAAACGGTTTAATTCGTTTTCGTAAATTTGTGTTTTAAATTGGAGTTCAAATTTGAATGTTAAGAAAGAGCTGAAGTCGTTGCTTCAGGCTTTTATTGCTGCACTATTTATCATATCATTTTTCTTTCAAAATACGCGGATACCCACCCCTTCGATGGAAAGCACAATTATGGTGGGTGATTTTGTCGTCGTTAATAAATTTATTTACGGAATAAACTCGCCGAAGTTCCTTCCTTATACTGAGGTTAAAATACCACATTTCAGGTGGGATATTTTCACCGACCCTGACCGGGGGGACATTGTAGTGTTCGACTTTCCCGGTGAAAAGGGGGAATTCCGCCCCAATCCTGAAAATATTCAATATGTAAAAAGGTGTATCGGTCTTCCCGGCGACACAATAACAATACGCAACAAGGTAGTGTTTGTAAACGGCAAACCTGCACCTCTGCCGGCACATATTCAATATAAAGAGCCACAAACCGATTCGAGGCTCGCCGGGTATATGTTCCCGGGAACTGAAAACTGGACGCCGGATAATTTCGGGCCCTTCGTTGTGCCGAAAAAGGGGGCAAAAATTAAATTAGACCCCAAAACCGCTTTCGCATGGCAGAATTTTATCAACAGAGAGTTTGAAGAAGAAGTGGTTAAGATCGACGGAAATGTTGTTTATATAAACGGAAAGCCAACGACTGAGTATCAGTTTCAGGAAGACTATTTCTTTATGATGGGCGATAACCGGGATGACAGTTCAGACTCGCGGTTTTGGGGACCTGTTTCCCGCAAAATGATTGTGGGTGAGGCAATCTTTGTTCTTTTCTCATGGGATAACCAAATTCCATTCAGTCAAATATTTAAATTGCTTGGTTCAATCCGAGGCGAGAGAATATTGAAAATCCTCCATTAATGAAATGAAACACCGGAAGCAAAAAAAACAGCAATGACACACATTGAATACGAAAGATTTTCTTTAGAGAACGGTTTAGAGGTTATTCTCGGGAAAAACTCGCAAAACCCTATCATTGCCGTTAACCTGCTTTACCATGTTGGCAGTGGGAACGAAGGGGCAAGGAAAAGCGGACTTGCTCACCTCTTTGAGCACATGATGTTTCAGGGGTCGGTTAATGTACCGAAAGGGATGCACTTCAGGTTTGTTCAGGAAACCGGCGGCAGCCTGAATGCAAACACGACCTTTGACCGAACCGTTTACTACGATAAACTTCCGGCTACGCACTTAGAGCTTGGGCTTTGGTTGGAAGCTGACAGGATGGGGTGGTTTTTGCCGGCTTTGGTGCAGGAAACCCTTACCAACCAGATTGATGTGGTGAAAAATGAAAGGTTGGAGCGCTACGATAACGCACCTTACGGGTTAGGATTTGAAAAAGTTTTGAAACTTGTTTTCCCCGAAGGGCACCCATACCGCAGCCCCGTTATTGGTGCGATGAAAGACATTGTTTCTATTAATCCGGATGATGTAAGGGAGTTTTTCACCACTTTCTATACCCCTGCAAACGCAACTTTGGTGGTTTACGGCGACTTAGAAATTGAAAAAACTAAAGGGCTTGTGAACAAATATTTCGGTGAAATTAAAGGGGCACCGAAGCCAACACCTCCGGCAAAGTTTGAGCCTTTTACACTCAGTGAAAACCATGAGGAGATTTACACCGATAAAGTATTTTTGCCGAAACTGCTGTTTGCCTGGCCCTCTGTGGTTGCTTTCACACGGGAAGATATTGCACTTGCACTTGCCGGTGATTTTTTAACCTCTTCGAAAAACTCGAGGCTGCACAAAAAGTTCGTTTTCACTGATGAATCGCTTCAAAGTGTAGGATTCACAAACTACACGGGGAAGTATCATGGGATGAATCTTCTGTCTGCTACCGTTAAACCCGGTTTTGACCCTGCCGAGATGGAAAAAGAAATTATCGACGAACTCCATAAAGCGATTAGGAGTGAAGTTACGCCCGAGGAGATGGAAAGAATTAAGTATAATTATAAGGTGCAGGCTGTGTACAGTTTACAAAGCGTAAACGGAATTGCTTCGAGAATGAACGAGTTTAATTTTTACACCGGTAACCCCGACCAAATGGCAGTGATTCTGGAGGAAATAGATTCAATTACACCGGAAGAGATGCTTTCGGTGATTCAGAAATACACTACCGAAAATTATGCACGCCTTCTTATTGTCCCCGGAGGTGAAGCATGATTGAATTAAACAGGGCACAACCTCCACTTCCAAACGCTAAAAGTGAGTTTAATCTCCCTAAGTTTGAGGAAAAATTCCTTCAAAACGGTTCCCGTGTTATATTTCACCAAAAACTTGGTTTACCGATAACCACAATCACATTCATTGTTGAAGCCGGCTCAAAGTACGACCCCGCCGGAGGTGAAGGGCTGGCGCAACTTACGGCTGCACTTCTGGATGAAGGCGCCGGCGAGTTTGATTCGCTTGCACTAAGCGCACTTCTGGAAAGCAAGGGGCTTACGCTGCGAGTGTTTGCAAACAACGACTATTTTGAAGTAAACATCAGCGGGCTTTCCGAAAACATCGACCTGATGTTAAAAATCGTTTCTGATGTTGTCTATGACCCGCACTTCAGAATGGAAGATTTTGAAAGGGAGAGAGACAAAATCCGCAACCGGATTCAACAGATGAAAAATCAGCCGGAGGCAATGGCGTGGGAGTTGCTGGATAAAATTATTCAGGGAAGGCCTAATTGCTATACTTTCACATCCGCAAATGAGGAATCGATTGAAGAGATTACTCTCTCGGATGTTACTTTCTTCCACGCTGAGCAAATTGAACCGCTTAAACCTGTTTTTACTGTGGTAACTGATTTGCCGTATAATCAGGTTGAAACTGCAATTCACAAACATTTCCTCGGTAAAATGGGAGCGCACGAACCTGAAAAACCGGATACCGGTTTCGCCTTAAAAGACCTCCGGTTTTTCATTTTGGACAGAAAAGGTGCGCCACAAACTGAGATTTTGGGCGGTTTTCCGACAGAAAGCCTCCGTTCATCCCGGGAGGATGAGGCTTTTAAGTTGGTTAATAACCTATACGGCGGGCACTTCAACAGCCGGCTTATGCGCAATCTTCGTGAAGAAAAAGGCTACACTTACGGTGTCGGGTCATTTTTAATTTCGATGAAAGACTCTTCAAAGTTTATTATCTCAGCATCGGTTGATACCGTAAACACAGGGAATGCATTGCTTGAAATTCTGAAAGAGATGAACGATGTCCGGAAAAATATTTCGGATGAAGAGCTTGAGTTTTCACGCAGCCAGCGCGTCCGGGGGATTCCGTTTATGTTTGAAACTTATGACATGATATCTTCACTGTTGCGCACAATTGTTGAGCTTCAACTGCCGCTCGATTACTTCGAAAATAGCCGGCAGGAGCTTACCCGTGTAACGATGGAAGATGCGATTTCTGCCGCTAATCATTATTTGAAGCTGGAAAATCTGCAGTTTGTTTTGGTTGGCGACAGGGAAGGAATTCTAAAAACTATACCCCAACCATTGCTGCGGGGTGTAGTTGAAATTAATGACCGCGGAAAGGTCATCCGCAGAGATGCCGGCGGTAATCTTTAACCCTTTTTTCCGCAGTTTAGCTATTTCATCCTCAACCCACTGAATCGCTTGGGGCGACATCAGAAAGATTTTGTTCTTCCCGCGTGCGCTTTTACTGATTCCTTCATTGAAAGAAATAACTGCGGCTTCTTTACTATCGTCACTAACCTGAATAAATTGGTCGCTTTCAATCAATTGTTTCTTTTTTGCTTCAAATTTTTCACGAACAAATGGAAAAATCATGGATTTTGCCAGAGATGAATTGGCGTCAGTAATAAACCACAGAGCCTTCGGAAAAGCTGAAACCAACCCTGAAACCGTCTGTACAATTCTCTTTTTTGATTGCCCGTCCTCAATTTTATACTCAAAATCAGCGTCGCTGCTCCCCACGCTGACGCAATATCGTACACCTTTTTGTTCTAAATCTTTCACAAATATTTGCATTTTTTTAGTAGGCTGAATCAAGATCATAACCTGTTCGGGGAACTCTTCCAGAAATTTTCTTTCTTCTTCGTCTGCTTTTTCATAATCTTTAATCATAATTGAGATTTCAGCGTAAGTTCTCGAGAAATTTTTCTTTTTCAGAAAGAGCATTTTCAACGATTTGTCGCCAATATTTACCGAAAGCAGCGTATTTTTCTCCTTTTTATCATATCCAATGGAGCATTTGTCATTAAACTGCGAAAAGATGTTCCAGAAGGCATTAACCACAGTTGGCAGAGGTAGATCTTCGGGCACAAAAAAGCGGTGCGGTTTATTCTTTTTTCCTCTCACGAAGAAAGAATCGGGGATGGCATAATCTTTTTGCACGGCTGTAATCACAGAATCGAAAATTTTTTCGGTCAGTTTCCGTTTCGCAACGAGAGTATCAACATGACCAGTATCCGCCTTACTTCTTTCTTCGCTGTCCGACTGTATATATAAGTATATAACTGCAGCTAACAGGATAAAAATAATAAACAGTTTGAACTTTATCAAGCCGTCGGTCGCCTTTTAATTGCCTTTGAACTCAGCTTTTCTTTTCTCCAGAAACGCAGAAGTTCCTTCTTTGAAATCGCCGGTACCGGCTGAAAGAGCAAATAGAGCAGCTTCGAAATCAAGCCCGGCTTCGATATTAAGGTCATTGGCAGCCAGAGCGGCGTCAAGCGCATAATTTAGTGCAAGCGGTGGCTTAGCCGCCAATTTTTGTGCAAATTCAACTGTTTTTGGCATCAGTTCTTCTTTTTCGAATACTTTGTTCGCCAAGCCAATACTCAGGGCTTCCTGTGCCGAAATTCTATCGCCGCCCAGAATCATTTCGAGTGCCCTTCCGGAGTTCACCAACCTTGTCAGGCGTTGTGTTCCGCCATAGCCGGGAATGGTGCCGAGGTTAACCTCAGGCTGCCCAAATGAAGCCGTGGCAGAAGCAAAGCGGATGTGGCAGGCGAGTGCGAGCTCACAACCGCCACCGAGAGCGAATCCGTTAACGGCAGCTATTACAGGTTTGCCAAGTGACTCAATTTTCGAGAATATCCTCTGCCCTTTTAGCGCAAAGGCTTTTGCGTCGGTAACCGAAAGTTGCGCCAGTTCGCTAATATCGGCGCCGGCAACAAACGATTTTTCACCCGCACCGGTGATTATAACAACCCGCACTTCGTTGTTGTTTTTTATTGAGTCAACTAACCTTTCAAGTTCATCCAACAGCCCGCCGTTTAAGGCATTAAGCTTATCGGGGCGGTTCATTGTTATTGTACCGATGTTGTTTTCGACTGAAAAGAGAAGATATTGAAATTCCATTTGGTATCCTTTATAATTTATGGTGAAACAAATTCAAAGCGCAACAGGTTTATAGTTTAACAAAGTTATTGCGTTTCAATTCAGTTGCAACAGGTTTATAGTTTAACAAAATTCCCGCAACTCAAATTGTTTAACAAAGTTTCCGCAACTCATATTAAAACGCCACATATAGCGGTAACCTGACCTTCAGATCGAGTGAAAGGAACTGGTTATCCTGGTAAATATTATAATTAAGCATCATATCGAGCACAAACGCAGAAATACCAAAGCCGGCGCTTGCACCGAAACGCACGCCGTCCTCTAAAAAGCTGTTCTTATGTGAGCCGGCTTTATAGTCTTCGAGTTCCTGATAAATCACCATTATCGCAGAAATTTCAGCAACAGGGGTAAGCAGAAATACATTTTTAAGAATTGGCGGGAAGTAGTGCCTGACCCCGAGCGACATCGGCAGATATTGCATACTGTAGTGCGTTATTTCGGTGAGCTGGTAATAGTCCTGGCTGCCCGGAAACTGCTCGAAACCGAGCCTTCCAAACAAGAAATAAGGCATTATTTTGTTATCCACATAAGATATTTCAGCGTTGAAGCCGTAACCAAGCATCGTTTTGGAAGAGAAGTTCCCGACCGGCACACGGGGACCCACACCAAAAGCGGCGAAAAATCCTCTTGCTTTGCTTTCACCGGGGTTTGGTAGGGCTTCAGTTGTTGTAATTGCGTTTGTTAAGTTTGTAGCGTTTATTGCAGTTGTTGCAGCAGATTCTTTTATTTCTGTTGTTTCTTTTGTTTCTGATTCTGCTGCATAAAATGATGTTCTTCTTGTTTCGTCTCTGCTATTTGTTGAATTAACTAAGCGGTATTTTTCTAAAAAAGGAATTGCTAACGGTTCTGCGGGGCTTTCCTTTATCAAAAGTCTCGCGTCGGCTGAACCGCGGGCAAAGTACGATGCACCGCGCGGCGGATCGCCCGCAAAAGCGGTTTGAAATAAAAGAAAGGCAAAAAACAGAGCAAAACTGCGCATTTAAATTCCTGCTATTTGAAGTTTACGGTACCCACACCGTACTGATAAACCAACTTTCCACCGTGGCTGCCCGTTTGATAAAGCAAAAACAACCCTACCAAAGCCAAAATTACAATTATCTTTGGAATATTGGTGAAAAATTTGGGTGGTTCACTCTTTTTCATGTAGGTTCTTACAAGGTATGTGAAGTGAAGTATAAGAATCACGGAGAAAATCATAATCGTCCAGGTGGCAAAACTTTGGTGTACGCTGATCAGGTCAGAAAGGCTTTGAAACTGCGGGCTTTGTTTGTTCAATTCTGCAAAGTGTTGGAAAGCGCCATTTCCGGTAAGAAGGGCAAAAAAGGCACCTATAACCCCAACGGCAAGGATAATCAACGACCCTTTTGCCAAATGTTCGTTTTTATAAAACAGGTATATGACCATCAAAATCGGATAGATACTCAGAAGCGCAATTGGATAATGAATTACCGTTGTGTGAAGCTGTGCCAGAAATTCCAAAATGTATTGCCTTTCGAAAAAAGTGCATTTTAAATTGTAACAAACAGAGTGTTTCTCAGAAAACTGTAAAAAGAAACCCGGTTTCTCAGAAAACTGTAAAAAGAATTTTAAATATACAAAACAAAGATGTTAATTGTAAGTTCCCGGCTGTAATTTCGCTGTATGTGTGATTTATGTTATCCTGCGCTGCGATTTATTTTGCCCGTTGTTGCGATTTATTTTGCCCGTTGTTGTGGTTTATTTTGTTCTGTGCTTTAATTTATTTTATCCGGTATTGTGGTTTAATTTGCCCGGTGAAGAGATTTATGTTATCCGATAAGAAAATCCTTAAATTGGATATTTCACCTTATACAGAAAAAGCCCTTTTGCCGGCGCTGAAGCCGAGGCAATTTTTCTGTCGTGCGAGTTTACCACAGCCTCCATATCGCCTGGTGAGCCGTTTTCTTTTCCAATGTTAACTGCCGTGCCCACAATAGCGCGCACCATTCCGTGCAGGAACCTGTCGGCTTCGATATAAAACAGAACGGTGTTTTTAAACCTGCTCCATTTTGCAGAAAAAAGGGTGCAGAAATGTTCCTCACGATCATCAGCAAACTTAGTAAAAGCGGCAAAATCGTGCCGCCCAAGCAATGGTGCTGTCAGGTTGTTTAGCAAGTGCACATCCAACTCTTTGTGATAAGCCCACACAAATTTTTGGTTAAAAGGTGATGGTTTCGCAGAAATTTGGTAGAAATAGGTTCTTGATATGGCATCGAAACGGCTGTTGAAGTTTTCGTGAACTTTAACCATTTCAGAAATCCGGATAGAAAAGGGGAGGAGCGAGTTCAGTGAGAAAAGAAAGCGATAAATATCCAACGCTTCAGAGGTTTTGAAGTTTGCCGTCTGCCCGAGAGCATGCACGCCCGAATCGGTTCTTCCTGCACCAATCAGCGTAACCTTCTTTTTGAGCAGCACCTCCAAAGCGTTCGTGATCTCACCCTGGATGGTTTTTCCTTTCGCCTGAATTTGCCAGCCGAAAAAGTCAGTTCCGTCGTATTGGATTGTCAGTTTGTAATTGTTCACACCGTTAAAAGGAATTGTCGGAAAAAATAATTAGCAGTTGTTCACGCTGTTAAAAGGAATTGTCGGTCAAGAAAGTTTCAATTTGCATATTCAAATAAAACAAAAATGATTCGTTCAAAATTAAACAGAAAGTTGATTACCCGCAACCAAAGCGACGGCTTTCTTTCAAGAAAAAGTTAAAAACCCGGCAAAAACCCGGCAACAGCTCCGCCAAAAACCCTGCACCAAATCCCCCATAAACCGGTACAAAAAAAAGAAAAAAGGCTGTCCGTTTACGAACAGCCTTTTAAAAGAGTATTTTTCGGTGTTTTGCGGTTATTCAAATAAACCGTTAAAAACCGGCAGCACTTCTTAGAAGTTATAACTTGCCGAAATATGACCGAAAGTGTTAACTGCACCGGTACCGATGTTTCTGAAGCCTTGTCTTAAAACTTCATCGTTAACGGTTGCGTCAAGGTTAAAGTTTCCAAATTTGAAACCAAGACCAAGGGTAACGCCTTCACGACCGTAAGATGTAACAACGGCTTCATTTTTAGTGGTTGCAGTTGCTGCGGTCTGTGTTGTGTTGCTGCGTGTTGAAGCAACATAACCAAGCCTTGCTTTCATCCAGTCGGTTACATTGAACTCAGCACCGAGGTTCCAGGCAGGGAAAATGAAGGTGCTGTTTGTAAGTTCCGGTGTGTTTGTTGTGCTTTTTTGAGTAGCACTCTGAATGCCTAAGCCAACACCGCCGGCGAGGAAAAGGTCACCGGTTCTGTAGTTAAGACCAACGCCCGCGTTCAAAACAGAGTAAGAAGTGAGGTCAGCGCTTGTGCCTGCGAGGTCAACTGTTCCACTCATTGAAGAATAGGAAGCAACAGGAACCAGAACAAAACCTTTACCAAGGTTATGGAAATATCTTGCGCCAACAGCGAGTGAAGTAGCAGAAAGTTTGTTGGTTTTTGCACCTTCATTTTTAACACCGTGTGAAACAAAAGCAAACGAGAAATCGATTGCATTGTCTTTGCTGAAGTGCTGGATAAGACCCAAGTTAATTCCAAACTGTGAAGCGGAAGATTTATCAGCAGTTCCTGAAGCAGGTGTGATATCGTTAGTGGATGCGCCGTAAGCTAATCCCAAACCGATTACTGTAGCGTCGGAAACCGAATAAGAACCGATCAACTCAAAGTTGTTATCGAGTGCAACTGCAGGTCTTGTAACGCCGGGTTGCCCGTTGAAGGTACCAACCAGAGAGTTTGTGGTACCAATACTTGAGATACCGCCGCCTTTGTAGTCATTTCTTGCGAGGATAGCGCCGAGGGTGAATTTGTTATCAACATTGAAGTTAAAACCGGCAAACTGGCCATCGCCATCGTCAACTGCAGCAGCAGAAGCACCGATATCGCCCCAGAGGAAATTTCCATAGTATCTGGAAAAAGCCGGGTTAGTTGTCATGTTGAAAGGATCAACAAAGAAAGGATTGTTGCCGCCCATAGCCTGAATTCTTGCATAACCACCGCTTTTTTCGGTAGGTACAATACCCGACTGAGCGTTAACAGCGGTTGCAAGAAACAGAAATGCAACTGCTAATCCAAATAATTTTTTCATTATAGTAACTCCTAAGAATTAAAGATTATGATTGATAGTGATTAAACTCTAAAAATATAAAAATGTTCAAAAACCATCGTAAAAATTGTCGAAAAACAAGGAAAAACTTGATTATCGACGCTGCAAATATAATTATGATTCATTAATTCAATATATTTTTTTTCACAGACGGTTGTTTTTAGGTATGAATTGTCCCTGTATTAAACTGATTTGTTCATCTGATTTGTTCTTCAAAACAGGGGTTTGTGGGGGTTCAGGAAAAAGAGTGCCTTTAATTTCGAAGATTATCGCCCGGCTGTTAACGAGCTTACTTTGACCAAGCACTAAGAAAAAAGAGTGCCTTGAATAACCCGTTAAAAAATGGTATTTTTACGGGCTATTTTTAAAAAAATTTTACAGAAATGTCTAAAACTATAAATTCACCAAATACACCGGAAGAACAGGATATTACGGTTGAGATACCGGAGATAATTCCGGTTCTTCCATTAAGGGACCTTGTAATATTTCCTTATATGCTTTCCCCCGTGCTTGTCGGGCGCGATCTTTCGATCAATGCGGCAAATTATGCACTTAACCATCACCGGCTGATCTTCCTTGCGGCGCAGAAAAACTCGAATGTCGATGAACCGGGTACCGATGAACTCTATCGCGAGGGTACAATTGCCAAAATAACCCAGATGATGAAACTGCCAAACGGGCTGCTTAAAATTGTGGTTGACGGTTTAGTGATGGGAAAAATTAAGCGGTTTACCGCAGAAACGGAATATTTTGAAGCGGTTATTCAGCTGCGTGAAGTGCAGGCTACAAACGACCCTGAACTTACCGCTTTAATGCGCCGTGCGGAGGTTGCTTTCAAAGAGTACGCTTCGCTTAACAAGAACATTAACGCTGAAACTTTGGTCGCTTTCGAAAATATCCGTGAACCGGACCGGAAGCTCTTTTTTGCTGCAGCGAATGTTAACCAGGCGATTGACGGCAAAGTTCAGATTCTGAAAAAATCTAAACTTAAAGACCAGTACTATGAACTGATTAAAATGATAAGGGGCGAGATTGAAATTCTGAAAGTTGAAAGGGAAATTGACCATAAGGTTCAGGAAAATATCGCCCGCACTCAAAGAAAATTCATAATTCAGGAGCAGATTAAAATTCTGCAGGAAGAACTGGGTGAAGACGACGCCATTTCCGAAGAAGCAAAACTGCTGAAAGCTATTGAAGAGGCCGGTATGCCCGCCTCAGTTGAGGATAAGGCGATTGAAGAGTACAACAAACTTTCGAAAATACCACCGATGTCGCCCGAATACACGGTTATCCGAAATTACTTAGACTGGCTGCTCGCCGTTCCCTGGAAGAAAAAAACCAAAGATAAGTTGGATATTGCCCATGTTCAGAAAATTCTGGATGAAGACCACTTCGGGCTAGAAAAACCAAAAGAGCGCATTATAGAGCACATTGCAGTGCTTAACTTGGTTAAAAATATGAAAGGGCAGATTCTCTGTTTGGTGGGGCCTCCCGGGGTGGGCAAAACCTCGCTCGGTAAATCTATAGCGCGGGCGCTCGGCAGACAGTCGGTCCGCATAAGCCTTGGCGGCGTTCGTGATGAAGCTGAAATCCGCGGGCACCGGAAAACTTACATCGGCTCGATGCCGGGGAAAATAATCCAGGCGATGAAACGGGCGGGCACAATTAATCCGGTTATAGTTCTCGATGAGATTGATAAACTGAACTCTGATTTCAGAGGCGACCCTTCTTCTGCGATGCTTGAAGTGCTGGACCCCGAGCAAAATTTCGCCTTCAACGATCATTATTTGGAGGTTGACTACGATCTTTCACATGTTTTGTTCATAACCACGGCTAATGTGCGGTTCAACATTCCCCTGCCGCTGCAGGACAGGATGGAGATTATTGAGCTTTCAAGCTATTTGGAAGTGGATAAACTTGAAATCGCTAAGCGACACATCATTCCAAAGCAGATTAAACTGCACGGGCTTGAGAAATCGAAAGTGAAATTCTCTGATGAGGCTATTTTGGAAATTATCTCCAACTACACGCGGGAATCGGGTGTCAGAAACATGGAACGGGAGATCGCCTCGATCCTCAGAAAAGTGGCAAAAGATGTTGTAAGCGGGGTTTACACTAACCCGGGCGGTAACAAAAAAACGATAAACATCACCCCGCAAATGGTTGAAAAATATCTGGGGGCGCCTAAGTTCAAAAAGCACATTTATGAAAAAGGAGCACGCATCGGGAGCGTAACCGGACTGGCGTGGACGAGCGTGGGCGGCGACATTCTGAATGTGGATGTTACGGTTATGCACGGCAAAGAAAAACTTACGCTTACCGGGCAGCTCGGAGATGTGATGAAAGAATCGGCTACTGCCGGGCTTAGTTACATCCGCGCAAATGCCGATAAGTTTGGTTTGCAGCCCGACTTTTTGCTTAATAAAGAGATTCACATTCATCTGCCGGAGGGCGCAATTCCGAAAGACGGTCCATCGGCGGGTGTAACGATGATTATGGCGATGCTTTCGGCGTTTCTTGGGCTTCCGGCGAGCGATTCGGTTGCAATGACGGGCGAAATAACGCTTCGTGGTGAAGTGCTGCCTATCGGAGGGCTTAACGAAAAACTTCTGGCGGCAAGGCGCAACGGCTATAAAACCGTTCTTATTCCAAAAGATAACACCGCAGACGCAGCAGAAATAAGGGAAAGTATTACGAAAGACCTTAACATCGTGCCTATAGAAACGGTTGATGAAGCTTTTGAATGGGTTTTCCCCGAGTGGGAAAAAGCGGTTAAGAATAACGGGGTTTTGGGTCTCGCTTCTGAAGCAGAAGCAGGTTTCAGGAATGCTCCGGAGGCCGGCTCTGTCGCGGAGGTTGCTACAGAAAGCGGTTCAACAACCCGGGCAACCAACAGCACAAAGAGAAAATGAGCGAAGCTGCTTCAATAACTTTTACGGGAACGGAAAGCAAAGAAGAGCGATACCGGCTTCTTCTTGCACAGGCTGAGCACCTTTTTTCGCCGGAAGAGCATTGGCTTTCTTCTTTTTCTAATTTCACGGCTGCAGTTAAAGAAGCACTTCCTTATGTGAGCTGGGTGGGTTTTTATTTTCTTTCCGGGGGGCGCTTGGTGTTGGGCCCCTTTCAGGGTAAACTTGCCTGCACGGTGATTCAACCGGGCAAGGGGGTCTGCGGAAAAGTTTGCCTGACGGGCGAAACTGAAATTGTGCCGGATGTTAACGATTTCCCCGGGCATATCGCTTGTGATTCCGGAAGTAATTCCGAAATTGTTGTTCCACTTTTTAGAAATGTTGGGGATGACGGTGCTTTAGGTTTATCAGGTAGTGAAGTCTCCGGTATATCGAAAGATAATGCTTTAGATTTATCAGATGACGGTGCGTTTGGTTTATCGGGCAGGGATGGGGCGGATTTTTCAGGTGAAGATAAGCGGTTGATGAACACTCAAACCGCCACCGCTGAAATGGGCGATGATAACTCGCAAGGCACAAAAACCGCCGCCGCTGTGATGGTCGATGATAACTCGCAAGGCACAAAAACCGCGGGAACTGAAGCAAAGTATAAGGTAACCGGTAACAAAGCTGAAAAAGAACTTTTCGGCGTTCTTGACCTCGATAGCTACCAAACGGCCGCATTCGATGAAACGGATAAGCATTATTTGGAAGAATTGACCGCAATTTTATTAACTAAAGCAACACTTCCTGTTGTGTAAAACTCCCTTTTTCAAGAGGTTTTAATGACTTTTCAGGTATCCGCAAGAAAATACAGACCGCAACGGTTTGATACTGTGCTCGGGCAGGAGCATGTAACTGTGACGATTAAAAACGCAATCGTGAAGGGAAGGGTTGCGCACGCTTACCTGCTTACGGGCCCCAGAGGTGTCGGCAAAACCACCACTGCGCGGATTATTGCAAAGTCTGTTAACTGCCTTAATTCGACCGACGGCGAGCCGTGCAACGAGTGCACAAGCTGCAAAGCGATTTCTTCGGGGCAGTCGATCGATCTGATTGAAATTGACGCCGCTTCCAACCGCGGAATTGACGATGTCAGGCAGCTGACAAGTTCCGTTCACTACACGGCGGCTAATGCAAAATACAAAGTTTACATTATAGATGAAGTGCACATGTTAACGAAGGAGTCGTTCAACGCATTTCTTAAAACGCTGGAAGAACCGCCCGAGAACACAATCTTCATTTTTGCCACAACGGATGTGCACAAAGTTCCGATCACCATCATTTCCCGCTGCCAAAGGTACGATTTTCGCCGCATTCCGCTTGATATTATTAAAGCAGGGCTTCGGGAAATTGCCGAAAAAGAAAACTTCACTATCGACGATAAAACGCTGACGCTTATTGCAAAAAAAGCCGATGGAGGAATGCGCGACGCCGAAAGTTTCTTCGATCAGGCGGTGGCTTTCAGTGGGGAAGTGGTGGAGTATGCCTCGGTTATTAAGGTGTTTAACTTTATCGATGAGGATATCTATTTTGAAGTTACAGACGCTCTGCTGAAAAAAGATTTCAAAATGCCGTTTTTGGTGTGCGACAGAGTTTATAAAAACGGGTGGAGCTTTATCGATTTCTTCAACGGGCTGCAGGAGCACTTCAGGAATATCCTTTCGGTGGCTGCCACAAGCGACACTTCACTTTTGGAAAGCTCGGTGGTCTATTATGAACAGTATAAAGCGCTTGCGAAAAATTTCAGCGAGGGCGATCTGCTGCGGATTATGAACTACCTAAGCCGTCTGCTGACGGAACTTAGGTATTCGCAGAACCATAAATTGCGCAGCGAACTGGCACTCAGCCAGCTGACAGGGTTTGAAACTTCTGAAACTATCTCGAATTTGATCGATATTCTCGCAAATTCAACCGTGGGTGAGTTTGAAATTAAAGGGAAAGCAGGCAGTGGCTTGGGGGAGCCGGAAGCTAAGGAGGGGGCGGCGGGAATTGTTGATGGCTCGGGTGTTTCAGGCAACGCCGATGGTTCCGGTGGTTCGTTCCGTCCGGCTGATGCTTCAATGCAGCCAAATGTTAAGGCTGATGAAACAGGCACAGTAACCCAAAGTGCACAACCGGCTGAACCGGGTTCGGGTGCGCAAATTAAATCGGTATCATCAGCGGGTGCTAAAACGGATGCAGCAGCGCAAAATACCCAATCTGCTGAATCTGATTCAGGTGCGCAAATCAATGCTGTTTCATCAGTTGAATCTGAAACCGCAACTTCTGATACAGATAACAATACTGCTGCAACAGTGCAAAAACCTCAGGGCAGGAAAAACAGTTACGAGAATGAATCACAGTTTTTCGCTTCTTATGCCAGGAAAAAACCTGCTCCGGTACCTAAAAAGCCCGAAACTAACCCCTATATCCGTTACATAATCGACGAACTTGGCGGCAAAGAGTTGGAAATGTAAAATTTCGCACCATTTCCTGCGCTCAACTCTGCCCTTAACTCAGCGCGCCACCACCAAGCAAAACCGCCCACCACTTCCTCAAAATCTAACCGTGAGAACGGGATTGTAAAATTAATCCCGAAATTTTAAAAATAAATAAAAAATAATATTTTTTATTAAACAGGATATATGTAATTTAAAGGAAACGATTTTAAAAAAAGATAGGTTAAAGGTAATGATTTGTCAGTTGTTCAAAATCACCTTTTATTTGGCTGTTTTTTCTTCTTTTCTTTACCCACAAGATAAGGAATTATCGCTAAAACCTACAGATTCCCGAGGCGATGAACAAATTTTAAAGAGCTACCCCGGTCATGCCGGCGTGGTTTTTTACTCGCAGTTTGATATTCTTTCCTTCACTTCCACTGAAAATATTGTTAAAATTCTGGGAAATCCCGGAACAAAAAAATATATCCTCATTTTAACCCCAATACCGCAAACAATAAGTGTGGCTTCACCGGGATATAATGCGAATGGGTTAAAAATTGTCTCGCTGCCGGCGGGGAAAGTTGTTTTTTATGAAGTGCAGGAAAAAACCGAAGGTGAAGCCCCCGCTCCCGCAGAAGTGGCGGTTAAGCCTGAAGTATCGACGGAAAACTCACCACCCGGCAATGCCGTTGAAAACAAACCCGGTAACGCCACACTTTCGCCGATTACTGTTAAATCAACACCTCAAAACGCTACTGTTTTTATCGATTATGTTGAGAAAGGTGTTACCGACCTTGGCTTATACATCCTCTCCGGCGTGCATGATATCCAAATTGAGCATCCGGACTACCTCCCCGTTCGTGAAAAAATATCCGTAGCCCCAACAACCGACAAATCCAAAAATGTTTTCAGCCATAATTTGGTTAAAAATAAGGGGATACTTTCCCTCAGCGTCGTGCCTGCCAACGCGGTTATAACTTTGGACGGCAAAATGATTAACAGCGGCAATAACGAAATTACCCCCGGCAAATACCTTTTGGAGGTTAAAGCGCCACATTACACGCCCTTTTCGGAAATGATTGAAGTGCAATTCGGTAAAACTGTGAACCGGAGCATTGAATTGAGAAAAAAGGCGGGCAACCTTCAGTTTACGATAAAACCAATTTCCGCCAAAGTTGCCCTAAAGCAATATGGCGAGGTAAAATATAGTTGGGAGGGTATCAATTTAATCGAAAATATTCAGGCAGGGAACTATGATCTTCTTGCCACTTCACACGGTTATGTGGACTACACAGACATCGTTTCTATTAAAGAGGGGGAAATAGTTGTTCTTGAAATTGATATGAAGAAGTGGAGCGATGTGGGAAACCTCATTCCCGTTTCCGGGGGTTCGTTCAGGATGGGGTGCACCGAAGAACAGGGTGCGGAGTGCGAGCGGAGGGAAACTCCCGCTCACGAGGTTACGCTTAACGATTTTTATATCGGAAAATATGAGGTTACTCAGGAATTGTGGCAGAGTGTTATGTCCGGCAACCCATCGGAAATTAAAGGTGCGGCGTTGCCCGTTACGAATGTTACCTGGTTTGATGCCGTTTATTTTTGCAATAAACTGAGCGAATTGTCGGGTTTACAACCTGCCTACAAAATTAAAGGGGAAAGTGTTTCCTGCGACTTCACCACCAACGGTTTCAGATTACCCACTGAAGCGGGATGGGAATTTGCTGCCCGGGGAGGGAAAAATTCAAAAAATTTAAAATACAGCGGAAGTAACAACATCAGTAGTGTTGCCTGGTATAGTGGAAATTCAGGACAAAAAACGCACCCCGTCGGCGAAAAACAACCGAACGAACTTGGATTGTACGACATGAGCGGCAATGTGTGGGAGTGGTGCTGGGATTGGTTCGAACTTGAATATTACAGTTCATCAGGTAAACTGAATCCGCTGGGTCCGACAGCAGGAGAAAACCGTGTAGCCCGAGGCGGCAGTTGGTATCACGATCCAAAAATCTGCAGAGTCTCTTACCGCAACCGCTCCGGCTCACAAGACGACCACCCCGATGTCGGCTTCCGCCTTGTTAGAACAAAATGATGATGGGGCAAGGAAAGAGGGGGGATACAGGGGGGAGAAAGGTTGTGAAACACGCTGACTCAAGCAAGCACCAAGCTTCAAGGTTAAGCGATAAGTTGAGAAAACACGCTGATTTGAATTTTGCACCCTGCTTACAAAAGAAAGCACAATTTCAAAAAAATGAATGAGGGAAAAAAAGTTTGTGAAAATGCACAAACATCCTGATGAAAACCGGTATTAGAAAAAGCTAAAAAAACAATAACATAACAAAATTAAAACAGACGCCCTAAAACAAACAGCAGAAGGGCAAAAGCAGAAAAGGAAACACCCACACACAAAGTGGAGAAACAGTCAGAAAGGTTTGAAAAACGGCACAAACCTTCAAATGACAGTCCCGAATAAGTAATTCGAAAGAAGGGTCAAAGTTCGGGATGGAGATCCCGAAAATTAGCTCAAAGTACAAGCACGAAGTTCGGGATGGAGATCGGCCTAAGTGAAAGTGCGAAAAAGATTTAGAGGGCTTGAAGCGTAAAAAGGGAAATCTGTTTGAGCGCAGCGAGTTATTTCCCTTTTAGCGTAAAGCCCGAAAAATCCGCACTTTCACTTCAGCCGGTTCCCCCCTCTTTCCTTAGGCAAGGAAAGAGGGGGGATACAGGGGGGAGATAGGTTGTGAAAAACGCAGATTCAGGCGGGCACTAAGCTTCAAGGTTAAGCAATAAGCTGCAAATGGTCTGCAAAAAAACGCTGACACAGGCGGGCACCAAGCTTCAAGGTTAAGCAATAAGCTGCAAAAACCTGCGAATAATCTGCGAAACACGCAGGTAAAAAAGCCCTGCACTCACAACAAATCTCCTCAAAATATCTTTAAATTTTATTGCTTAATTTATGAACCAAGCAGATAAAATGAAAAGTCAGTTACTAAAGTCAGTTTTGCTCTTAATTTTACTAACATCATTACTGCACGCACAAAATGATGAATCAGATGAAAGTAAAGTTCGCAACAAATCTACTAAAAACGAACTTGTACCGGTCGAAATAATTTCAGACCCTCCGGGGGCTGAAATAATAATCGACGACAGTTCCCAAGGAACAACAGACAGTACGCTGTTTTTACCACCGGGAGAGTATAAAATTCAGCTTATTCTTGCGGGCTATACCCCGGTAACCACAAAAATAAAAGTTACCGCCGGTAAAAAACTGAACCGGTTCAGATATACGCTCTCCAAAAATCCGGGGCAGCTTAAACTGATGATAGGGCCTAAAACGGCTGCAGTTCGCCTTAATAACGAAATAATTAACCACAAAGAAATTCAGGCTTTAGCGCCGGGCATATATCAAATTGAGGTTGAGGCGGAGCACTATTATCCGGTTAAAAGATCGTTCGAAATAGAATTAGGGAAAACGAATACAATTAAGATATGTCTGGTCAGAAAAATGGGGCGGCTGCAATTCTCTGTAAATCCACCGGATGCAAACTGCGTGCTCAGCCTGAACTCGCAAGTGGTTGAAAGATGGCGCGGTAAGAAATCTTTTGACCAACTTCCCGAAGAAGTGTATAATTTAACGGTAAAGGCTAAGGGGCGCAAAACATATAACGGAACCGTAAGAATAGACGCAAATCGCACAACTATTGAGACCATAAAGCTTGAATTTGGGGATGAAGTTCCCGACTGGATGGTTTCAGTTAAAGGCGGAACATTCACAATGGGCTGCACTTCGGATGGGGAAACCAACTGCAACGACAACGAAAAGCCCGCGCATTCAGTTACTCTGGGTGATTTTTACATAAGCAAATATGAAGTTACACTCGGGTTGTTTTCCGAATTTATTCAGGAAACCGGCTACATAACCAACGCTGAGAAAGCCGGCGGTAGTTACATCCGGAAAGATGATAAGTGGGTGATAGTTCAGGGAGTTAACTGGCGATGTGGCGCAGATGCTAAGGCCAGACCTCAGGATGAAAGAATGTGCCCTGTGGTTAATGTAAGCTGGTTTGATGCAGTCGCATTTTGTAACTGGTTGAGTGAAAAAGAGGGGTTGCAAAAAGCATACAGCGGAACCGGCAGCAGTATCGTATGTGACTTTACCTCAAACGGATACCGCTTACCGACTGAAGCCGAATGGGAGTTTGCCGCGAGAGGTGGCAAAAGCTCGGAAAACTATATATTCAGCGGAAGTAATACCATGGAAGAAGTTGGATGGTATAACCTGAACTCAGGCAATGAAAACCATGAAACAGGAACGAAAAAACCGAACGAACTGGGCTTGTTCGATATGAGCGGAAATGTGTGGGAATGGTGTTGGGACAGATATGCCGGTTATTCAACGGCGGCACAAGGAAACCCAAGAGGACCCCTAACCGGCGACTTGCGCGTTGCAAGAAGCGGCAGCGAACAGTCCGATGAAAATCAATGCCGTGTTTCATATCGAATTGGGTTTTCGCCAAATTCAGGGTATGTGTCAGGAGGTTTCCGCCTGGCAAAAACCCGGTGATTTTTTTTGGGGGGGGTGGGGGTGTGGGCTGGGGAACTGTGATTTAATCCTCGGTGTGAGATTAAGAAAATAGAAAGATTTTGAAAAAGATTTTTTCAGTTCTCGTAATAATTTATATTTTAACGAATTAGATTTAAAAAAAGATAGGTAAAAAACAATGATTAGTCAATTTTTCAAATTCATCATCGGTTTAATTGTTATTTCATCTGTTATTTACGCCCAACAAAAAGAACTATCAATAAAACCAACAGAATCTCAGGGTGATACTCAAATTTTGGGAAATTACCCTGATCGGGCAGGGATCGTATTCTATTCACAATTTGATAACCTTTCGTTTACCTCTACTGAAAATATTGTAAAAGTTTTGGGAAACCCGGGAACAGGGAAATATATACTCATTTTAAACCCTGAGCCTCAAACCATTAAAATAAACGCTCCCGGATATAATTCAGGAGTATTAACTATAGAGTCATTATCTGTTGGGAAGGTTCTGTTCTATGAATTAAAAACCAAGGTTGAGGGTGAAGATGATGAAAATGTTATTGTTGCAGAGAATAATCAACAGTTATCACCTAATGAACCAGTGCAGGAGGAAGGTTCTAAAAACATACCGGAGAAATCACAGATTTCGCCACTAACTGTTAAAACGATCCCTCAAAATGCAACTGTATTTCTAAATGGTGAAAATAAAGGGAGTACCGATTTAGGTTTATACACCCTTTCAGGTGTGTACGATCTTCGGATTGAATTAAAAGATTATCTGCCAATTCAAGAAAAAATTGTTGTAACTCCAACAAATGATAAAACCAAGAACATTTTCAGCTACAATTTAATAAGAAATAAAGGGAATCTTGTAATCACAACCGTTCCAAGTGAGGCTGTTATAACTATAGATGGGGAAATCGGTAATGTTGGAAAGAATGAACTTGACCCCGGTAAACACCAATTGGAAGTAAAATCTCCACTATACATCCCTTATTCTGAAGAGATTGAAGTGAAAATAGGTGATACATTGCAGAGACATGTTGTACTTAACAAAAATGCAGGTATCTTGGAACTTACGGTAAAACCCGACAATGCGCTTATAAAAATAAATAAGGAAATCAAAGCCGGTAAAAAATTTCAACTAAATCCCGGTCTCTATGAGGTTGAAATAAGTGCGGATAACTGCTTCTCTGAAGTTTTCACTGTTCAAATTGAAAATGGTATTACCGTTAATCGAAAAGTTGAATTAAAACAAAGAACCGGTACTTTACAATTTACCATTAAACCAATAACGGCAATTGTAACACTAAGTCAGAATGGGGAAGAAAAATATAAATGGGAGGGGATGAATTTTATAGAAAATATTCAGACAGGACGATACGATTTATTAGCTGTATCACCGGAATATGCTGATTACCGAATTATTCTAATTATTGAGGAAGGGAAAACCTTAATAAAAAATATTGACATGGTAAAATGGAGATACGGGGGGAATGCAGTTTTTGTAGAAGGCGGCACCTTCACAATGGGCTGCACCTCGGAGCAAGGTAATGACTGTGAGGATGATGAAAAGCCTTCTCATCAGGTAACCTTGAGTGATTTTTATATCGGTAAATATGAAGTAACGCAGGAATTATGGATGAGTGTAATGGGCAGTAATCCGTCATGGTACAAAGGTTCCAAACTTCCTGTGGAGAAAGTAAGCTGGTACGAAGCGGTAGAATTTTGCAACAGATTAAGTGACAGAGAGGGATTACAGCGAGCCTACAGCGGAAGCGGGGATAACATCACCTGTGATTTCAGTTCAAATGGTTACCGTTTACCCACTGAAGCGGAGTGGGAATATGCAGCAAGAGGCGGGAAACAAACAAAGAACTACAAATACAGCGGGAGCGACAACACAGGAGCAGTAGCCTGGTACGATGGTAATTCAGGCGATAAAACTCACGCAGTTGGATTAAAGCAACCGAACGAAATAGGAATCTATGATATGAGCGGCAATGTACGGGAGTGGTGTTGGGATTGGTATGGAGATTACACATCCCCAAGCCAAACGAATCCTAAGGGACCCTCATCGGGCACATGGCGAGTGCTTCGCGGCGGGAGTTGGGACGACCACGCGCGGTACTGCCGTGTGGCGAATCGTGCCTACGACATGCCCGACGGCAGGAGCAGCCGCAACGGCTTCCGGCTCGCCAGGACAAGATGATTAGATTTTTACCTTTGGCATTATTACCTTTTGCCGCCTTCGGAGAAGGCGATGAGGAACCCGTCCCCTTCGGGGACGCCACATAGCGAGGATGCGCAGCCAAAGCGGAGCGGGCGAGCATCCGAGCGCGTTTTGTTTTCAGGAATAATAAATCTGCCAATTTCAGTGAGTTCAAAATTAGTTCATAGTTAGTTCAGATTTAGTTCAAAGTTAGAGCATAATCGAAAAGCAAGATACCGGGTTCAGAATGGATTACCGAAAAAAAATCAAACTTAAGCACAAACTTCAAAATGGGATTACGGGAAATTAATTCAAAGTATAGCACTAAGTTCAGGGCAAAGTTCCCGCAGTAGTAATAATCAGGGAAAGCAGTAAGTCCAAAACGGCGGTCCCGAAATAGTAATTACTATCGAAGGTAGCGAGTTCAGTGCGTGATCCCGAAAAAATTCAAATTAAGGGCAGGAGGTTCGGGATGGGAGATCGGCCTAAGGGAAAGTGCGAAAGAGATTTAGAAGGCTCGTAGCGTAAAAAGGGAAATCTGTTTGAGCGCAGCGAGTTATTTCCCTTTTAGCGTAGAGCCTGATAAATCCGCACTTTCCCTTCAGCCGGCTCTCCCCTCTTTCCTTAAGCAAGGAAAGAGGGGGGATACAGGGGGGAGATAGGTTGTGAAACACCCACGCTCAAACCCAGCACCCCTCATCTTGGAAGGCGCACAAAGCTTAAACGCTCGTCACCGCAAAAAAGAAAAATTGATAAAATTTTTCTTTTTTACCACAAATAGTTAATTTGCCGACTTAAAAATCTAATAAAAACACACAAGAAGAAAAATGACCGGTCGGTTTGTAAAAATCTCTCTGTTTATAACCCTCTTCACAACACTGCTTCACCCACAGCTGAAGGAATTAATCGTAAGACCTACGGAAAACAGAGGGGGAATACCCATATTAAGAAATAACCCCGACCAAGCGGGAATAATCTTTTATTCACAATTTGATAACCTCAGTTTTTATTCAACATACGGCATCACGAAAATAACCGGTGACCCAGAGCACGGGAAATATATCTTAGTCATAGAACCCACCCGCCAAACGATAGAAGTGCGCGCACCGGGTTATAAAACAGAGATGATAAAGATATATTCCATAGAACCGAGGGAGTTTCTTTTCTATGAAGTACTGCCCAAAAAAGAAGAAATAACAGGTGTAGCTGAAGTTGCAATAACCGTTCAGGCAACCCCTACTGATGCAACAATTCTATTGGATGGTGCAGCATTTCCAAACAACACCACTACAAAAGTGTCAGTCGGCACCCACAACTTAACGGTTGAAAAGGGTGGTTACGCTCCGTATTCCCAAGAGATTGAAGTGACTGCGGAAAACACTTTCTTCCAAATTTCACTTCAAAAAGTTCAGCTTACACCTGTTACAATAAAATCAAACCCAACAAACGCTACTGTATATATCAACAACGAAAAAAAGGGGACAACAGAGGTGGGTTTTTTTCTTTTTCCGGGAGAATATGATATCAGATTAGAACTGCCGGATTACATTACATTTACGGAAAAGATAAATATTCGTCCGTCTGATGATAACAGTGTGAATACTTTTAGTTATAATTTAACAAAAAATAAGGGGAATTTAGAGCTTTCAGTGACTCCTTCAAACGCAACAATAAGACTTAACGGAAATAATATAACACGCGGTAATCATGAACTTAGCCCGGGAAAATATCAGCTTGAAGTTGTTGCTGATTTATATTTTACTCATTCCGAGGAGATTGAAATCAAGAGGGGAGAGACAATAAAAAAAGAGATTACCCTTACTAAAACAACGGGAATACTGAAGTTATCTTTAACTCCGGCAAATGCTTCAATAAGTATAAACAAAGAGAGAAAATACGGGAATGAGTTTGAACTTATTCAGGGTGTATATGAAGTTGAGATAAGTGCGGAAACCTATTACCCTGAGACATTTACGGTTGAAATAGAAAGAGGTAAAACGGTCAACAAGACGATTAAATTAATACAAAAAACGGGAACTTTACAATTTACAGTTAAGCCGCCTTCAGCGGAAGTAATTCTGAAACAAAATGGAGTTGACAAATACAGATGGCAGGGATTAAAGCTGTTAAATTCAATCCCCGTTGGCGAATATGATTTAGAAACAAAGACTGAGGGCTACAAGAGCTATAAGGGAGTAATAACCATAAAGGAGAACCAAACGACAGTAACAGAGATAGAGATGACCCCGGGAAGCGATGCTCCTGAAATGGTATTTGTAGAAGGCGGCACCTTCACAATGGGCTGCACCTCGGAGCAAGGTAATGACTGTGATTCTGATGAAAAGCCTGCTCATCAGGTAATCTTGAGTGATTTTTACATGGGTAAATATGAAGTAACAGTGGAGATGTTTTCTGAATTTATAGAAGCAACCGGTTACAAAACAGAAGCAGATAAGGGCGGAGGCAGCAGGATTTGGACGGGCAGTGAATGGAAAGAGACAGCGGGCGTCAACTGGCGTTGTGATGTAAATGGTAAAATAAGGTATGAGAGTGAGAATAATCATCCGGTCATCCATGTCAGTTGGAATGATGCGGTATCCTTCTGTAACTGGTTAAGTGACAGAGAGGGATTGCAAAGAGCCTACAGCGGAAGCGGGGATAACATCACCTGTAATTTCAGTTCAAATGGTTACAGGTTACCCACAGAAGCAGAGTGGGAATATGCAGCAAGAGGCGGGAAACAAACAAAGAACTACAAATACAGCGGTAGCGACAACACAGGAGCAGTAGCCTGGTACGGGGATAATTCAGGCGGTAAAACTCACGCAGTTGGATTAAAGCAACCGAACGAAATAGGAATCTATGATATGAGTGGCAATGTATGGGAGTGGTGTTGGGATTGGTATTCAGATAATTACTATACCTCCACAAGCTGGGCGAATCCTAAGGGACCCTCATCGGGCGAATATCGTGTGCTTCGCGGCGGGGGTTGGTTCAGCGTCGCGCGGAGCTGCCGTGTGGCGTTTCGTGGCAACCTCATGCCCGACGACAGGGACAGCAACTACGGCTTCCGGCTCGCCAAGACAAGATGATTAGATTTTTACCTTTGGCATTTTTACCTTTTGCCGCCTTCGGAGAAGGCGATGAAGAACCCGTCCCCTTCGGGGACGCCACATAGCGAGGATGCGCAGCCAAAGCGGAGCGGGCGAGCATCCGAGCGAAAATTTCAAGTAAAGAGGCAGGATACAAGTGGGAGAAAGGTTGTGAAAAACTCAGGCTCAAGCAAAGCACCGGCTCAAAGGAATAATGACAGATTTCAAAAAAAATAAGTTCCGGCAGGCAGCTCACTTTATGGAAAAAGAGAAAAGTTAAAAAAAACTTTTTCCCTTCACCCTTTTTCCCATACCCACCAACCTATACATCTCCTAAAGCGTTTAGATCGAGAGACAAAATTAGAGTTAAAACTCCTTCGCCTTCACCCACAAGTCAAGCATTTCCTCAAGGGTTGCGTCAGCGGGTGTGCGGTGGGATTTTGCAAGCTCGGCTTCTATGTAGGCGAAGCGGTTCATAAATTTTTGATTTGCCAAGTTAAGGGCGTTTTCGGGGTTGATTTTATTAAACCTTGCGTAGTTGGCAAGTGCGAAAAGATAATCGCCAAACTCTTCTTCTAAACGGTCGTGATCGCCGGAGGCTTCGGCTTCTTCAAGTTCGGAGCGCTCTTCGAGCATTTTTGCTTTAACATCTTCCGGTGATTGCCACTCGAAGCCGGTTTTGGCGGCTTTCTCCTGCATGCGCGCGGCACGGTGAAGTGCGGGCATAGCAACGGGCACCCCGGAAAGAACAGATTTCTTCCCCTCGGCAAGTTTAATCGCTTCCCAGTTTTTCATCACTTCGCCTTTGTTTTCCACCTGCACTTCCCCAAAAACATGGGGGTGGCGCCGGATCAGCTTTTCGGTAATTCCGGTTATCACATCCTCCAGAGTGAAGTGCCCCTCTTCCTCGGCAATAACCGAGTGGAAAGCCACATGAAGGAGGAGATCGCCAAGTTCTTCTTTCAGGTCGTTGAAGTTTTTATTATTGATAGCCTCAAGCGTTTCGTAAGCCTCTTCGATGGTTGCCATTTTGATAGAATCGTTGGTTTGTTCGCGATCCCAGGGGCATTCTTTACGAAGCCGCCTCATAATATCAATAAATTCCTTAAATTTAAACTCTGTCATAGATGAATTCCGTAATAACGCCTGAAAATTAATAAATAAGATTCAAAATTAGAGAAATAAGATGATAAATGAAAAATTAGCCGAGCTTGGAATCACGCTGCCGGAGGCACCGATGCCACTGGCTTCTTATGTACCGGGCAAAATCGTCGGGGGGTTTCTTTATACATCGGGGCAGGTTGCGCTTCAAAACGGCACCCTGACGCACAAAGGGAAAGTGGGCGCAAATCTTTCCGATGATGAGGGAATTGCCGCCGCACGAGTCTGTGCTCTTAACTGTCTGGCGGTTGCGAAGAAGTTCTTGGGCGAGCTTGACCGCATAGAAGAAATAGTAAAACTGACCGTTTTTGTCAACTCGGCGGATGGATACTCCGACCAGCCGAAAATAGCAAACGGTGCCTCGAACCTGATGGTGGAAATATTCGGTGAAAAGGGAAAGCACACCAGAAGTGCCGTCGGCGTAAGCGGTCTGCCGCTTGACTCACCCGTAGAAATCGAAATGATTGCGAAGATAGAAGAGAAATAATGTCTGAGAGCAGCCTTAAAAACAGGGTAATATTTTTAGACCTTCTGATGGCACCAGCGGTGTTTATGCTGATTTTTTCAATCGGCATCGAAAACACGCTCGCGCAAGAATACAGAAACGGGGGCACACCACTTCTTCAGTTGTGGGTGTATGTAAATTCACTCATAATTCCTTTTTTCATTTTCTCTTCGGGCACTTTGTTCATCTATCTTTACAAGACGAAAGAGAAGCCTTTTCGTGAGAATTTAATGGTGAAACGGGGGATTAAACGGGGGATAATACTCCTGCTTTTTGGCTATATACTTCAGTTGCCGTGGGGGCGGAAGATTGCGGGCGGTGGGCAGATTCACCCCGGTGACTGGGTTTCGTTTTCCGCGGTTGACCTGCTGCAACTGCTTGGTGTTTGCATGCTTTTGATGGTTCTGCTTCTATATTTTACCGAAAAATTAAAGCTGAAAGATTGGTTCACATTCACGGTTGCGGGGGTTTTGCTGCTTGCAAGCGGTGTTGTTTTTGAGCATTCAGGAATTGCCGCCCATCTTCCGGCGTGGCTTAAGGCTTGGTTCACGCAGGCGGAAGGCTCAAAATATCCTTTGTTCCATTTTGGGCTGTACTTCTTAATCGGCAACTGCACGGGCTGTTTTATCTACAACCATCCGGAGGCGTTCGAGTCAGTCAAAAACGCCCGGCTGTTGGTGGTTATCGGTATCGTGCTTGTTGCGCTATCTTTCGGCGGCGAGTGGTTAATGACACAATTAGGCGGTTACGACAGAGTTGGTGAAAAAATTGTGATTAGAATATTTAAAAAATCAGGCTTCATTATGCTTGGAATAATTGTGATTATACAGGCTTCGATATCGATTAAAGAAAACCCGAAGGTTGTGATTGTTTTAGCCCGAAACACACTTTTAGTTTATCTTGCGGCAATAATTTTGATTGAACGGACACCCTTAAGGAGGCTTTTCGTGCAGGAATATGGACCCTGGAACTCGTTCCTGATTTCCACCGGAGCAGCCATTGTTATGTTGCTTCTTCTGCTGGCTTACAATAAGTCAGACCTTAAAAATTTTTCGATGATGAGGGGGCATTAGTTTGAACAAAGAGCTTGATGCTTTGCCGGGAAAAGAAGATGCAGAACTGGACCAAAGCCTTCGTCCTTACTCGTTTACGGGGTTTAAGGGGCAGAAGAAGATAGTTGAGAACCTGAAAGTTTTTATAAGTGCCGCAAACAAACGGGGCGAAGCGCTCGATCACACGCTGCTGACGGGTCCCCCCGGTTTGGGTAAAACCACACTTTCTAACATAATTGCGAACGAACTTGCCGTTCCGATTAAGGTTTCATCAGGGCCCGTTCTTGAGAAGCCGGGTGATTTGGCGGGCATTTTAACCGGGTTGGATGAGCGGAGCGTTCTCTTTATTGACGAAATTCACAGGCTTTCTCCCGTTGTGGAGGAGTATCTTTACTCCGCTATGGAGGATTTCAGGATAGACATAATGATAGAAAGCGGGCCCGCTGCCCGGACGGTGCAGATCAGCCTGCCGAAGTTCACGCTTGTGGGTGCCACAACCCGTGCGGGGATGTTAACCTCGCCACTCAGGGATAGATTCGGGATTAATTTCCGCTTAGATTACTACGAAAACGAGACATTAAAGGGGATAATTGAACGCTCGGCGGCAATTCTGGGTGTTAAGATTGATCCTGAGGCGGCGCTTGAGATTGCCGGGCGCTCCAGAGGCACACCGAGAATAGCAAACCGCCTGTTGAAGAGGACGAGAGATTTTGCGGATCATTATGAAAGCGACGGGATAACCCCCGAAGTGGCGAAAACAGCACTTGAAGCGCTTGATGTGGATGAGTACGGCTTAGATGAAATGGATAAGGAAATTATCCTCTCGATTATTGAAAAATACGGCGGGGGACCCGTCGGGCTTACCACTATAGCGGTTGCAGTGGGCGAAGAGAAAGATACGATAGAAGAAGTTTACGAACCTTTTTTGATTCAAAGGGGTTTTTTGCAAAGGACACCCCGCGGGCGGGTGGCAACAGAGTTCGCATACAGACACTTCAAAAAACCGTTCAGAAAGAGCCACGAATCGCTGTTTGATGAGGAGATATGACAGAAGTAGAAGGAATTAAAATTGGCGGCGGCAACCCCTTGGTGCTTATTGCGGGCCCCTGCGTGGTTGAAAGTTCGGATATTGTTTTCGCAACCGCCGTTAAAATTAAAGAGATTACGGAGCGACTGGGGATGCCATACATCTTCAAATCGAGTTTTAAGAAAGCGAACCGAACGAGCGTTGCCTCGTTCACGGGACCGGGCGACGAGAAAGCGCTTAAAATTCTGGCGAGCGTTAAAAGCACGCTTGGCTTGCCCGTGCTGACCGATATTCATGCTCCGGAAGACGCCAAAATGGTGGGGGATTCTGCGGATGTGTTGCAGATTCCCGCTTTTTTGTGCCGTCAAACCGACCTTTTGCTTGTGGCCGGGAGATCAGGAAAAGCCGTTAACATTAAAAAGGGGCAGTTCCTTGCGCCCGAAGATATGGCACACGCTGCAGCAAAGGTTGCTTCAACCGGTAACAACAAAATTTTACTAACGGAGCGGGGAACAACTTTCGGCTATCACGATTTAGTTGTGGATATGCGCTCGTTGGTTATTATGAAAAAAACGGGTTACCCTGTCGTGATGGATGCAACACACTCAGTTCAGCAACCCTCTAAAGGTGCGGAAAGCGGAGGAAGACCCGAGTTCATTAAGCCACTGGCAAGGGCGGCGGTTGCAGTGGGGATAGACGCTCTTTTCCTTGAAGTGCACCCTGATCCACAAAACGCAAAAAGTGACGCAGCCAGCCAATTCCCTTTGGATCAGCTTGAGGATTTTCTGATAGATATTAAACGATTGGATGAAGCGGCAAGAGGCAAGGGATGAACACGGATATTGCAGAGAAAACTGAAACATTGAGCAACGGATGAACAACGGCAGCTACGCAAACCGGGGCAATAACGGAAACCGCGCAAACAATACTAACAATGGGAACAGCCGTATGAAATTGGAAAAAGAACAGGTTCTGCGGCTTGGCAGGGATGTTATAAGGATTGAGGCTGAATCGGTAAACGGCCTTTTGGCGAAAATAGACGAGGGATTTGCCCGTGCGGTTGAGCTGATTTTCAGGTGTGAGGGGCGGGTTGTGCTGACCGGTGTGGGGAAATCGGGCTTGATTGCGCGCAAAATAGTTGCAACGATGAACTCGACGGGTACGCCTGCAATTTATCTTCACCCCACAGATGCGCTTCACGGTGATCTGGGGATGGTACGGCAGGAGGATGTGGTGATTTTGCTTTCGAAATCGGGGGCAACTGAAGAAATGATGATGTTGATTCCGATGTTGAAACGCTTAGGTGTTTCGCTGATTGGTTTGCTCGGTGATTCCCGATCGAAAATGGCGAAACAAATGGATGTGGTGCTCGATGTTGAAGTAAGTGAAGAAGCCTGCCCTTACGATTTGGCGCCGACGGCTTCAACCACCGCTGCCTTAGTGATGGGGGATGCTCTGTCGGTGGCATTGCTTAAATTGCGCGGGTTCACGGAGCAGGATTTTGCGATGCTGCATCCCGGCGGAAGTCTGGGCAAAAGGCTTTCGCTTAAAATTTCTGAGATTATGTATAAGGGGGAGGCAATTCCCGTTGTGCACGAAACCACTTCTTTCAAAGATTCTATTTTGGAGATCACCTCGAAGCGATTGGGGGTTACCTGCGTTGTCGATTCTTCCGGAAAGCTGCTTGGCGTTATAACTGATGGTGATTTACGCCGGCTGTTGGAAAGAACCACCGAGCTTTCGACTCTGAGAGCACGGGATATGATGACGGAAAACCCGAAGAAGATTAAACCGGGGCAACTCGCTTCTTACGCGCTGCAAAAGATGGAAAATTATAAGATTACTACCCTGCCCGTTACGGATAAAGAGGATAAACCGGTGGGGATTGTGCACCTGCACGACCTCGTAAACCTCGGTTTAAGAATGAGATAATGAGAGATGAAAGACGATGGTGGAAAAGTGATCGTAAGTGGTTTAGCGAAATTTAAAATGATTGCCCCGGATGTGAGGAGTGAGTTAACCGGCACCCGGAGATATATCCGGCAGAATGAACCATAAATATGCACGGTTGGTTGGTTTGAAAAAGTTAAAAGCGCCCGTTATTACCGTTTCTTCATTTTTTGGGTTGAAATTTTTAACTGCCCTGTTTCTTGCCGCGCTTTTTCTTGCCGGATGCGGGGGACAGGAGAAAATAACGCCCGCAAAAATTGGGCTTAAGGGGGAAACCCCCGATCAGCAGAGTTTCAATTCAACCATTACATTTACGGATTCGGGTAAAGTGATGGCTGTGCTTACTGCCGGGGTGATCAAGGTGTTTTACTCCCGCAACTACACGCTGCTTGAAAAGAAGATAAAGGTCGATTTTTACAATGAAAAAGGGAAGAACGACGCTGTGCTAACGGGTGATAACGGGAAAGTTGACGATGTTACTAAGGATATTCAGATAAATAAGGATGTGGTGGTTAAAAACGACCGGGGGATGACCCTGAATACCGAAAAACTGATGTGGCGAAACAGCGACCGAAAAATCTGGACGGATGAGTTCGTGAAAATAAAAACCGCCACCGAAGAGATTGAAGGGTATGGGTTTGAGTCGGATCAGTCGCTGAAGAACTACACAATATTTAAAGTAACCTTAATTACTGACGGCAGTGCTCTAAAAGGGGAGAAATGATAAAACACCACTTCGGATTTCTCCTTTTTCTGTTGCTATTACTTTGCGGTGGTGCAATTTTTCCGCAGGGGGGGCAAAAAATTGTAATCACGGGCGAAAGGATGACGGGGCGAGAGACCGAAACCGAAAAAATCCGCGGATTCGGCGGCGATGTCGTTATCACCCATCTGAATGTGAGAATAACCTGTGACTCGGCAATTCACTTTGTTGAAAAAAATGAAGCCGAACTGATAGGCAATGTCGTAATCACACAGGATACACTGACAATTAAAACGGCACACGGCTACTACAACGGAAACACAAAACGGGCGTGGTCGGATCTTCCGGTGGAGCTTGACGATAAAAAGGTTTTTTTGAAAGCGCAGAAGGGGGAATATCTCTTCAACAGCACGCAGGCGCGGTTCGTCAATAATGTCCGGCTTTACGACGCAACCGGAACGATGACCACAAGTGAGCTGATCTACTTCCGGAACACACAGGTGGCGTATGCTTTCAATGGGGTTAAGCTGTGGGATGCAACAAGCTCGTTGGATGCCGATAGCCTTGTCCACTACAGAACCACGAAAATAACGCACGCCTACAGAAATGTTAAAATTGTGGATTCGGCAAATGTGGTGCTTTGCGACAGCGTAATCTACGACCAAACGGCAAAAATAACCGACGCCCGGGGAAATGTGCAGATTAAAAACTTTGAAGATAACACCATCATTCTCGGCGAGCATGTGAATGATCTCCGTGCGGAAAAGCACTCGATTGTGGAGGGAAACCCCTTCATTATGCAGATCGACACTTCCTCCGGGGTTACGGATACGGTGTTGGTTAAAGCGGTTTTGCTGGAGTCTTTCGGCAAAAAAGACAGCTCTATGTTCATTGCGCACGATTCAGTGGTGATTATCAGGGGAGGGTTTGCCTCGCTTAATTCATACACAGAATATACAAAAGAGCCGGAAAAAATTTACACCTACAGGAAAGAGAATGAAAAGGTGCCGCCCGTTTTGTGGTACGATCAATCCCAGCTTTCAGGCGACACGGTTACCGTTTTTATTAAAGAAAAAAAGGCTGACAAGGTTTATATTAACCAAAACAGTCTGATTATTTCCAAGAATGCCCCTTACCGCTACGACCAGGTCTCGGGGAACGATGTGGTGATGGAGTTTGAAGCGGGGAAACTGAAACAAACGAACATTTACGGCAATGTGTTGAGTTTCTATTATGTATATGATGAAGGGGTGCAAGACGGGCTTATCCGTTCAAGTTCAAACAACGCAGTTATTACTTTTGATAACAATAAAGTTGAAGATGTTAAGCTTTACGGTGACCCCATAAGCGAGTACTACCCCGAAAATTTAGTTTTGGGGAACGAAAAGAAATTCTTTCTGCCGACATACCGGGACTATGGTGCCCCCCCTGCGAAAGATGAATATTTTGGAAGTTTTCTGAGTAAAATAAGAGAAACAGAGCACCCGTTTCGTAAGTAAGAGAAACTAAGTATTTAATCCATCAATAAAAGAAACAAAGCACCCGTTCTGTAAAAAGTGAAACAGAACGCCAATAATAAAAATAAAAAACAGAGTAGTAAATCCTTAAATAAAAGAAACAAAGCAGCCATTCCATGCCCGAAGAACTTAGCAGTGAAAATTTAGTTAAAGTTTATAAAAAACGAACCGTTGTAAACAAAGTTTCTATTTCGGTCTCCCGAGGTGAAATTGTCGGGCTTTTAGGTCCCAACGGTGCGGGAAAAACCACCACTTTCTACATGATGGTCGGGATGATAAAGCCCGAATCGGGGAAGGTGTTTTTGGATGATGCGGAAATTTCATCGCTTCCGATGTACAAGCGGGCGCGCTTAGGGATTGGTTATCTGCCTCAGGAAGCCTCGATTTTCCGTAAACTTTCGGTTGAAGATAACATAAAGGCGATACTTCAAATGCTGCCTCTGACGAAGACCGAGAGGAAGGAGAAACTGGAATCGCTGCTCGAAGATTTTGGCATTGCGCACATCAGGAAAAGTCTCGGCTACCAGCTAAGCGGCGGCGAGAGACGAAGAACCGAAATTGCAAGGGCGCTTTGTACCGACCCGGGGTTTATCCTGTTGGATGAGCCGTTTGCCGGGGTTGACCCGATTGCCGTTGAGGATATTATGCACATCGTTTCCGGGCTGAAAGAAAGGGGAATTGGTGTGCTTATTACCGACCATAATGTTCACGAAACCCTAAGCATTGTGGATAAGGCTTACATTCTGATTTCCGGCGTGATTTTCCGCTCCGGGTCTGCCGAAGAACTTGCCGAAGATGAAGAAGTGAAAAAAATGTACCTGGGCGAAAAGTTTAAGTTGGACAGATACTAAGTAATAACCGTTTTGGGTTCACTTGTTATCGTTTACCCCCGGCGAAAAGTTTAAATTGGACAGGTACTAAGTAATAACCGTTTTGGGTTGATGTGTTATCGTTTACCCCCGGCGAAAAGTTTAAATTGGACAGGTACTAAGGCGGAGGGGTAAAAAAACTTTGCCGGAGCATTGCACCGGCGGTTTTGCTGAATAGCGGCAACCAAGTTGGTGTGTTTTCCGGTCTGTAACGAAACGGGTGGCTCCGCCGGCGGTTTTCTTAATAGCGGCAACCAAGATTGAATGTTTTACCTAATTGCCGCTCAGTTTAATTATAAAATAGATAGTTGAAATAATAACGATCAGAAAAATTGTTACAACATGACCGCCAAACCATCCGATTTCCGGAAGGGGAAGATACTCGGAAAGTATATTGTTCCAAAAAAGCATAACTAAGAAGATAACAATAGCGAAAAAGAAGTATGCTACTGCTAACCATACTCCTAAGTAAATAAGAAATACAATTAAAACAAGTCCGCTGAATAACTTACCAAGAAAACGCATCTCAAATCCTCCTGTTGTTAAAAAATCTTGTGCCCTACAAATTGATTATTTTTCAGGATTTTAGTTTGATTGATTTTAATTCTGCTTTGTTGTCTTTAACGAATATTCTGGTTTCTCTCCCGTGCGGAATTTTTTTTTTGAAAGTTCACATCCCACTGCACTAACTAACAGAGGGTTTGTTTTCCCAATTTTCCAAAATTTCCTAGGAATTTATCTTTTCACTGCTCATTTTCTCAGCAAATATTTTAGAGACCCCGGCAAGTATTGTAGGGAGATATCCCTCGTTTAATAGTGCAAAACTAAGGATTGCGTATTAAAAAAATAACTCATTGAATGATAATTTTTGGAAATTTCAGGAAGGGGTGCTTAACTCAAAACCGTTTTCCAAACCAACCGCGCCAACCCTCCCTGCCGCGCTTGCTGCCCCCAAAGATACGCTCAACTTAAAACTGTTTGCCACTTCTGTTGGGCACAGGCTCGCGGAACTTAAACTGTGAAAGATAAACCCGCACTTCCGGATATGAAAAACCCTCGCCTAATTTATCTTTCAGCGATTTCATATCAACAAAACCCTGTTTATATTTTTCTTCGATCTGTCTGTATTTGGCGGGTGTCAGCACAACCGGCAGGTCAATCGTGGGGTCGATGCTCATCAGTTCTTCAATTTGCATAGAAACCACTGTTTCGCTCATATTACGAGCAGTTGCAATATCTTTGAGAGTTCTTCCCGTTTTAATCATCTCCCATGTCGGGTAGAGCGCAGAGTTAATAATCAGTTTTTTATCCTGCGGGTTTTTGGGTTCCACAGCAATGGAATTAATCACCGAAAGGATATCCTCGCCGAACTTGTTGAACATCCTTTCATTAGTGCCGGTTATAGCCAAAAACTCCTCTTTAGTTTTCGGCTTAGCCTTTGAAAACTCCGCCAGCAATTCATCCGAACAGATAAGATATGCCGGTTGTGTGAAACGAAGTGCCGCCCGTTCCCGAACCCCTTTCAGTTTGAAGAAAAGCTCGAGGTCGGCATTCGGGTCAGAGGGCAAAGCGCTGTGGTTCTCATCATCAATCAGGCGCAGCTCCACCATTGCGGCGTAGCCTTTGTTAGTCAGAAAAACTCTGTTCCCTTTCGCACTGTTTTCAAAAATGTAACCGTTGGAAAGCAAAAGGTTAAACACCGGTTTCACCTGCCCGTATTGAAAAGAAGAGCAAATACCAAACATCGGCAACCTTTGGTAGTTTTCAGACTTTGAGTTTCCGAGAAGAATGGTAAAAATGTGCACGGGGCTGATACCATCGGGGAAATGATAAACTGTTTTCAGCACCGATTCGTTAACAAACTGGGTTGCATCCACCGGCAGGGTTGCGTTATCGCGCCGGCAGTTATCGCACTTTCCGCAGCGGTATTCTTTTCGCTCGCCGAAATATTTCAGGATATAGTCGAAACGGCAGCCGGAGTGATAGACATAATTTTCGATCTGTTTGAGCTTGTTGAACGAATTGTTGAAGTTTTTATCCGTGAATTTCGCATCAATAACCAACTTCGAGCTTTTAATTCTTGGGATCAGCAGCCTGAAAGTATCTTTCGAGGCGGGCGCCTGAAAGGTCAAAATTCCGCTGTTATCAAGCTCGAAGAGGCTGTTTCGCAATAAATCTTCAGCAGCAAGCACTTCCCGGGTCATTTTTTCCATATCCAACAGAACCGTTTTTTCGAATGGAGCGCTGCCGTACTCTTTGACGAGGTAGAGGATAATCTCCTTTTTCAGGTTATCTGTCAGGCTCTTGGTGAATTTTTTAAGCTGTTCGGGGTTCAGGATATAGGAAAAGAAATATTTTTGCCTGAAATCTGAGATAGCCACAAGGTAGCCCGCCTTTTCCAAAATATTAATTGCGCCGAGAATCACACCTTTCTGTATATCTTTCCCCATAATCAGGTTTACGAGGTCATAATCAATTTTCAGCAGTTTTTCCGGCAGGTCTCCTTGCTGCACGGAAACGGAATCGAGCAGTGCGTCGTAGATATCCGCCACCATTTCTTTTTTTGGGAAAGCGGAATCGATGAAGAATTGTTGCAGTTTCAGGTCCCCTCGTTCAAACAGCATAATTGCCTGCGACTCTTTCCCGTCGCGCCCCGCCCTACCGAACTCCTGGTAATAGCTTTCGATCGTGCCGGGCATGTTGAAGTGAATCACCAACCTTACATCCTCTTTATCAATTCCCATTCCGAAAGCGTTGGTGGCAACAATCACTTTCACTTTTCCGGTGAGGAACCTTTCCTGAATCATTCTTCTGTGTTCGTTTGGCAAGCCGGCGTGGTAATAGAGGTTTTCCACGCGTCGCATTGTAAGGTATTCAGAAACCTCTTCCGCTTTTTTTCGGGAGCCGGCGTAAATAATAGCAGGGGTGCCGTAAATCCGCAGCAATTCCGCAGTTTTCGCCTTTTTATCTTTCAGTTCAAAAACGGAAAGAGAGATATTTTCCCGCTCGAATCCTCGCACGAAAACGACAGGGTCTTTCATATTCAGCTGACGGAGGATGTCTTCCCGCACTTCTTCCGTGGCGGTAGCAGTGAAAGCGGAAACATTTTTAATTCCCGTGTAAGAGATGAAATCTTTTATTTTCAGGTATCCGGGACGGAAGTTATGCCCCCACTCGCTAATGCAGTGAGCTTCATCCACAAAAAGAAATGCAGGTTTAAGCTGCTTTATTTTCTCCACAAAAGTGAGATTTTCCAACCTTTCGGGCGCCACATAAAGCAGTTTCACCAACCCTTGTTCCAAATCCCGCATAATCCGGTCGATTTCATAGCCGCCGAGCGAACTGTTGATAAACTCGGCTTGCACACCCGCCGAGCGGAGGTTATCTACCTGGTCTTTCATCAGGGCGATTAAGGGTGAAATAACGATGGAAAAACCGCGCGAAATAAGCGCCGGAATCTGATAGCAGACCGATTTGCCGCCCCCCGTGGGTAAAATAGCCAGTACTGATTCTTTATTCAGAATTGCGTTGATAATCTCTGACTGGCCATCACGGAAGGTTGAGTGACCAAAATATTCTTTAAGTGCTTCTTGTGGAGACATAGTCTGCAAATTTATTAAATAACGGGGAGAGTAAAAAGGGGATTAGAAGCTTTCTGCATTTTGCGGTCAATTTTCGGTAGTTTGGGGGTGGCTTTCAGTAGTTTGCGGTCAATTTTCGGAGTTTTGCCTGCAAAATGTTTGGATGTAACTGAAGAAAAACCGAAAAAAGCGTTTTCAGAAATTCCCGTTCATTTCCGTATATTTAAAGATTAGTTTAAGGAAATTTATGGGTTCAATTAATATATTGTTCATCGGCGATATTGTCGGTAAACCGGGCTTTGAAATGGTGCAGGCATGGTTGCCGACACTTCAACAAAAATATAAAGCCGACGCCACCATAGTTAATGGTGAGAATACAAACGACGGTAAAGGAATTTTACAAAAAGAGGGGGAAGCCCTGTTCAACCTTGGGGTAAGAGTGATTACCGGCGGAAACCACACATGGGATAAACCTCATGCGCAGGAATATCTGAAAAATGAACCGCGCGTGCTAAGACCGCAAAACTACCCCAGAGGTGCTCACGGGAACGGGCACTACATCTTCGATACCCCAAAAGGAAGGGTAGCCGTGCTCAATCTGCAAGGGCGAACTTTCATGCCGATTATTGATTGCCCTTTTCGCTCGGCAGAGTGGATATTGATGAACAAAATAAAAGACGCAAAAGTTATAATTGTGGATTTTCATGCTGAAGCTACGGCTGAAAAACAGGCGCTTGCGCACTTTCTTGACGGGAAAGTTTCAGCAATTTTGGGGACTCACACGCATGTGCAGACTGCCGACGAGCGCATTTTCCCTCAGGGCACTGCTTTTATTACAGATGTCGGAATGTCGGGTCCCTACAATTCAGTTATCGGGATGAAAGTGGCACCTGCGATTAACAGATTTTTGTATCAAACGCCGCAAAAGTATGAAACCGCACAGGAAGATGCTCACATTTGCGGGGTTTCACTGAAAATAGAGATAACAACGGGCAAAGCACTGGAAATTGAAAGGTTTACTTTTCCCGAATTTGAAAGGTCGGTTAAAGCCGAATGATTTTGATTGACGGTAAAAAAGTTTCTTCCGATATAAAATCGGAGCTAAAAGAGGAGATTTCAGCTCTTTATAACAAAACGGGCAAATCACCCGGATTGGTGGTTATTATTGTCGGCAACAATCCGGCAAGCGAGGTATATGTGCGCAACAAGCACAAAGCCTGCGGCGAAGTGGGGATTAACTCAACAGTGCTCAACCTGCCGGAAGAAACAACTCAGGGTGAATTGTTGCAAAAAATCAGTGAGTTTAACGCCGACCCAAATATTCACGGGATTTTGGTTCAGCTGCCGCTTCCGAAACAGATTGAAGAAAGCGCCGTTATCCGTGCGATCGATCCGGGAAAAGATGTTGACGGGTTTCACCCCTACACTGTGGGCGAACTGGTGATTGGCGATCCGAAGTTTCAGCCGTGCACGCCTGCCGGAATAGTTGAACTGCTGAAAAGGTATGATATCGATCCATCAGGGCGGCATGTGGTTATAGTGGGGCGGAGCAACATCGTGGGAAAACCGGCTGCACTTCTTTTGATGCAGAAGAAAAAATTTGCTAACGCAATTGTTACGGTTTGCCACTCGGCTGCCAAGGATATTTCAGTTTTCACTAAACAGGCGGATATTTTAATTGCGGCGATGGGTGTCCCTAAGTTTATTAAAAAAGAGATGGTGAAACCGGGGGTTGTGGTTATTGATGTGGGCACAAACCGGATTGAAGACGCCACGACAAAATCCGGCTACCGGTTGGTTGGCGATGTTGATTTTGAGGAGGTTTCCACCGTTGCTTCATATATCACCCCCGTTCCGGGAGGTGTGGGCCCCATGACTATCGCTATGTTACTTAAGAACACGGTTAAATCTTTCAAAGAAACGATACGCAACGATTGAAATTTGATGCAATGAATAACGAACGAATAACGGAAAAGCAACGATAAAGCCTTTAAGCAACGAAAGAAAAAACGGCAGAATTTAAAAGAAACGACAGAATAATATGGACTCGAACAGAATTTCAAAGATCGTACATCAGGCGCTTTTGGAGAGGAAATTAAGCGATTTCTACTGCACTTCCGAGAGTTGCAAGGGGTGGGAGCGAAATGTTGTAACCCAGCCTTTAACGGTTAATAAAATTGTGAATGCCGGTGCTGAAAGAATTTCAGCCGGTATCGGTGTTGGGCACGAACTGAGCGACCGGGAGCTTGCCGGTATGATTGACCACACGCTGCTTAAACCTGACGCCACAATTGAAGAGATAGAAACTCTGTGCGCCGAAGCGAAGCAGTTCAATTTTGCGAGTGTGTGCGTAAACCCTTGTCATGTAACGCGTTGCAGCTACCTGTTAAAAGGCACAAAAGTTAAGGTGTGCACCGTTATCGGATTTCCTTTAGGCTCTAACCCCACACAAATTAAGCGTGCCGAGGCAGAAAACGCAATAAACGACGGTGCCGAAGAGCTTGACATGGTTATCAATGTAGGCTGGTTAAAGTCGGGGTTATACCGCGAGGTGTTTGAGGATATTCAGCAGGTGGTAATTCCCGCAAAAAATAAAAGAGTAATGGTTAAAGTAATCCTTGAAACCTGTTTGTTAACCGACGAAGAAATAATTAAGGCGTGCGTTATCTGCAAAAAAGCGGGTGCTTCGTATGTTAAAACATCAACCGGTTTTTCAAAAGGTGGCGCAACGGTGCAGGCTATCGAGTTGATGAAAAGAGTTGTCGGTTCCACTGTTGGCGTTAAAGCTTCCGGCGGTATCCGCACCACTGAAGACGCACGGGCAATGGTAGAGCACGGTGCCGACAGAATCGGGGCGAGTGCGAGTGTGAAAATTGTTACCGGAGGCGAAGCTGGTTCTCGAAGTGGTGGTTACTAAATCGGATGACGGCTACACCGCCGAGATACCCTCTATAAACGGGTGTGAAACCTGGGCGCACACTGAAGACGAAGTGATTGAAAAAATTTTGGAACAGGCGATGTTCTACCTGAAAATTGACGATTTAAAACGACTGAAATTGGATAAATCAAGGGGAGATTTTTCCGTTACGGTTTATAAATTGATTTGCTGATGTGTTGGTTGGTAGGTTTATTAAGCGAGCAATTTGCAAGGGTGCGGGGTATCCGGGTTAAATTATAAGCAGGGGTTTCTAAAAAACCACCAATTTAGAAATTAAAGAAAATCTGAAAATTAAAAGAATCCGCAAACGAATCAGCTGCATTTCGTAAATAAAATGGCAAGAACCGGAAGCATATCAGAAGCCCGCACAAAAAGACTGAATTTTGTAGCCTCCAACAGGCAAAACGATCTCACCATAGTTATCGAAAACATTCACGATCCGCACAATGTAAGCGCAATTTTACGCAGTTGCGACGCAGTGGGGGTTAAAACCATTTCACTTATTTACAACATCGAAAAATTCCCGAAACTTGGCGGCAAATCTTCCGCTTCCGCCTCTAAATGGATTGATGTCAAAAAATATAAAACAGTTGACGAATGCTTCTCCGACCTTCGTGGTGCCGGGTTTGTTATCGCCGCAAGCAGCCTGAACGAAAATTCCCGCTCTTTATACGAGCCTGATTTAACGCAGAAAACCGCTTTTGTTATCGGGAACGAACATCGCGGGGTATCGGAAGAAGCGATCGAAAAAGCCGATTTCAGTTACTATATTCCGATGAAAGGGATGATACAAAGTCTTAACGCCTCAGTTGCAGCAGCAGTTTCGTTGTACGAGGCTTTCCGCCAAAAATATAACGCAGGGCATTACGATTCCCCGCGTCTTCCGCAGGATGAGTTTGATGAACTCATCGGCAGATGGAAGAAAAAATAACTGTTTTTTTAATAACTGATTTTTCAGGGTTTCTTTTTTTTAGCTGTTGCTTTTCAATAACTCCTTTTCTTCAATAGTTTCTTTTCTCCCAAAACAATTACTCTATTCTTCAATATCTTCTTTTTGCACAAGCCAATAACTCCCTTTCTTCAGTGGTTTATTTTTCCACTAACCGAAAACTGTCTTTTTATTTAAACGGCAGGAAAGCCCATTTTCAAATTTTGCATTCCGCAATTTGTAACTGAATATTTTCACTGTTAGTTTAGAGCGGGGAAATGCTTATTCAATTTTAGTTTATGATCTTTCCGACCAATCACCATATCGTTTTTTTACTACATGGAAAAATTCAGTGGTATTACCCTGATTCTCCCCAAAGTTCGTTATTTTTAAATTTTGTTTCAAATTAAAACGGCAAACGGATCTTGAGCACTAAAGCGATAAAATTCATCGAGAAAATAAACGGCGAACTGCAGTTCATGGGGGATAAGTCTGTATCACACAGAGCATTAATTTTTACGGCGATGGCTGAGGGTGCCTCAAAAATCTTCAATCTTTCCCTAAGCGATGATGTCCGCTCTACTATGAATTGCCTCAGTGCTCTCGGTGCCGGGTTTAAGGTTGAAAAAGAAAAAACCACCACCCGTGTAATAACGGTAAAAGGTGTTGGTTACAAAGGGTTCACTGCGCCGGAAACGATACTGAATGCCGGCAATTCCGGCACGACTGCCCGGCTTCTGGCTGGGTTACTCGCAGTTCAGGATTTTGAATCTGAAATCACCGGTGACGAATCGCTTCAAAGAAGGCCCATGGATCGGATATCGATTCCCTTAAACTCGCTCGGAAGCAAAATAAAACTTAACGAAAACAAATATCTCCCGATTAAAATAAAGCCCGGAAAAATCACCCCGCAGGAAATAACACTATCCGTTGCCTCGGCACAGGTGAAAAGCGCCTTAATTTTGGCAGGTCTGCACACCGAAGATGGCGCACTTGAAATAATTGATCCTTACGAAACGCGCAACCATACGGAAGAAATGCTGGGTATTCTGAGGGTTCCCGTTGGTTTGTCACCCGCAAAAAAAATGGTTGTATCAAAGAAAAACTACCCAAAAGCGGGGGTTTACACCGTTCCGGGTGACATTTCAAGCGCTATGTTTTTCATTGTTTTAGCACTGATTGCCGGTGAAAAGCTAACCGTGAAAAACCTTCTGCTTTCTTCCGAAAGAATTGCTGCACTCGAAATTCTGAAAAGAATGGAGGGAAATATCGAAATTATCAGGGAAGAAACCGGGAATTGCGGCAGACTGGGCGATATCGTTGTGCACAAATCTGATTTAATTAACACAGAAATTCTCCCGGAAGAAATACCCCTTATAATCGACGAAATTCCCGCCCTTTCCATCGCAGGTCTGTTCGCCGAAGGGGGGTTTTTAATCCGTAACGCAAAAGAATTAAGACTAAAAGAAACCGACAGAATATCCGCTATTGTTAAAAACTTAAAAGCCTGCGGCGTCGATGTTGAAGAATATGAAGACGGGTTTCTTATATATGGTAAAGAATTGAAAGAAAAAGGGAAATTTGAAAGCTTTGGCGACCACCGGATTGCGATGGCGTTCTCGGTGCTTGCTGCACTTCTGAATGAAGGGGGATTGATTAACGACTATGAATGTGTCTCGGTTTCCAACCCTGACTTCTACAAACAACTCGATTCAATAACTGTAAGAGGCAGATCATGAAGAGAAATTTATTTTTTCTGATCATTTTTTCGGGAAGTGTGGCATTCAGCCAGAACTTCGATATTAATCGATACATGCCGTTAAATATTAAAAAAGCGGTTGAAAACTCAACCCGCTCATACGACGGAAAACCCGGCGCTAAATATGTTCAAAACGAACTTTCTTACAAGATCACTGCAGAGCTTCACCCCACTGAAGGAAAGGTAACCGGCTCGGAAGAGATAATTTTTAAGAACAATTTTGACGCCACGCTCGAAGATTTAGTCTTCAGGCTGTATCAGGATTCCTTCAAAAAAGGTGTAATGCGCGACTTCCAGATCGACCCTGCCGACCTTCACGACGGGACGATTATAACCAACCTCAAAATAAACGGTGTACCAATCAATCCCGAAGGGGACAAAGTAATGCGATACGGCACAACTATGAGCGTGAAGCTTGATGAACCAATACCCTCAGGAGGAAGTGTTGCCGTTTCCGTCAGCTGGGAAGTGCAACTGCCGAAAATCAACCGTGTCCGCATGGGAAAATACAATGATTCAACATTTTTCGTTGCTTACTGGTATCCTCAAATCTCTGTTTACGACGATCTGCAGGGGTGGGATATGTCGAGCTACACAATGAATCACGAGTTTTACAACAATTTTGCCGATTTTGATGTTACAATAACGGTACCCGAAGGATACTTGGTTTGGGCAACGGGTGAACTTCAAAACCCGGGTGAAGTTTACTCTGATGAACTTCTGAAACTTTACAATAAGGCAAAAGGCTCCGAAGAGGTGGTGCACATAATATCGAAGGAGAAAAAGAACGAACTCAAAACCCAAAAAGGGAAGAACAGATTCCATTACACTGCAAAGTATGTACCCGATTTTGCCTTCACTTCGGCAGTTGATTATTTATGGGATGCTTCGGTTATGACCGTTGACGCAAAAACGGGCAGAAAAACTTTTATTTCCGCCGTTTATAACGAAAACTCCAAAGATTTTTACGATGTGGCTGAAATTGCGCGCAAAGCGATAAAATATCTTTCGGAAGATTTGCCCGGTGTGCCTTATCCTTATCCCGCAATGACCGTGTTCAACGGGCAGGGTGGTATGGAGTTCCCAATGATGGTGAACGACGGCTCAACAGAAAGCTACACCTCTGCCGTGGGGCTTACTTCTCACGAAATTGCACACACTTGGTTCCCGTTCTTCATGGGCACAAACGAGGTTAAATATGCGCACATGGATGAAGGCTGGGCGGTTATGTTGCCCTTCAAGTTCCAGAAAGAAGCCGGAAATTACAACCCTGTAGCGAGAACAATTGCAGTTTATGAAGCCCTTGCCGGCAGAGAATATGAAGTGCCGCCGATGGTTCCCTCAAACCAGTTAAGAGGGCAAACTTACCGGATGACTGCCTATAACCGTCCGGCAACCGCTTATTATTTGCTGCAGGGTTACCTCGGTGAAGAAAAATTCCGGGAGGCGATGAGGTATTACATCTCTGAATGGAACGGCAAACACCCGATGCCTTTCGATTTCTTTAACTCTATGAGTACCTTTGCAGGTGAGGACTTAAGCTGGTTCTTCAAACCTTGGTTTTTCGACTGGGCGTATCCCGATCTGAGTTTTGAAGTAAGCGGCGGTGGCGAATACACTGTTACCAATAACGGAAGAATGCCCGTGCCGGTAAAGATTTATGAAGTAAAGGGTGATGAGAGAAAATTAGTTCACAGCCAACCCGTTTCTGTTTGGAAGGACGGCGCAACTTCCCTTAAAGTTAAACTTCCCAAACCGGCAGAGGGTGCTCACTTTGAACTGGGCGATAAAGAAACACCCGACGCAAACAGATCGGATAATGTAATAAAGTGAGGTTCTCTCTTACTGCTCTTTTTAATTTCCGGGCAACGGACTTTAACTTGGTGAAGTAATTAAATAATGTTCAAACGCACGACCGGGAAAAGGTCATATTTTGCAGCCTTTAAGCATCCTAACTACAGGTTGTGGGTAGTCGGTCAGTTAATTTCGCTTTTTGGAACCTGGATGCAGGCAACGGCTGAAGGGTTCCTTGTTTTTGAGCTTACGCATTCACCCGCATGGCTTGGATATGTCGGGTTTGCTGCCGGCATTCCGGTGTGGTTATTCTCGTCGTATGCAGGAAGTATAGCGGACAGATACCCTAAAAGAACCATACTGATGATCACTCAGGGTGTGATGATGGCTTTGGCATTCAGCACAGCAACGCTCACCTTTTTGGGTTGGATAACACCACATCTTCTCCTGTTTTTCTCTTTCATGCTCGGGATGGCAAACACATTCGATGCACCGGTACGGCAGGCTTTTGTTGTTGAAATGGTGGGAAGAGAAGACCTTATGAACGCAATTGCGATTAATTCCGGTATGACGAACGGTGCTACTGCAGTGGGGCCCGCTATGGCAGGCGTTACTTATGCTCTTTTCGGACCGGCATGGTGCTTCACGATGAACGGTATTTCTTTCATCGGTACCCTAACCGCACTGTATATGATGAAACTGCCACCGCATGAAAAAATTGAACGAAAATCGTCAATTATCGAGGATATTAAAGACGGTTTCCGCTATATAAAAGGCAAACCGGTTATGCTGGCGATAATTCTGGTTGTTGCGTTTAACAGTGCCTTAGGCTTGGCATTTGCCACACTTTTCCCCGCATGGGCGGTAAAAGTTTTGAATGGGGACGCCGCAACGAACGGGTTTCTGCAGTCATCCCGCGGAATTGGCTCGCTACTTGGTGCTTTGGTTATGGCAATGCTCAGCCGGACGAAAAGGATGGGAATGTTCCTCTCGATTTCAATGATGGCTTTTCCCGTTTTCTTGTTGTTATTTTCGCTAACCGACACATTATTTGCTTCACTAAGTCTTTTGTTAATTGCGGGTTTTTTCCTTCTGTTTGTAATAAGTTTATCCAATGGGTTGCTTCAGTTGCTTGTCGCTGATGAATATCGTGGCAGGGTGATGAGCGTTCATACGATGACCTTTTTTGGGATGACGCCCGTTGGTGCTTTCATTTACGGGCAGCTTGCCGATCACTTAAGCGCGCCTGCGGCAATCCAGATTTGCGGAGGTATTTTGCTGCTTTTTAGCATATCAATGTTCATTTTCTTCCCCAGACTTCACCACGAATAACACTATTTGTGCCGGTGAGAGAGAAAAGCGCAGAACAAATCTTCTTTATTCGTTTTTTTTCGATTGAATTGCTCTGTGCACTCAGGCAATGGCATCAACCCGCAATGATAAACCGCATTTCTAAAAAAAAATGGAAAGAAGTATTTCACGGCATTTCCAAAAAAAGAACTGCCGTTAAGTGCGCATAATTACACCTGAGCAAAGTGGTATATTTAGTAAATTACAGGTTAATATTTTTAATCTTTTCAGTGAATTATTACAAAGTGTTTAACAGATGAAAGAATACCTCGATTTAGTAAGGTTAGTGATGAACGAGGGGGTCAGAAAACCTTCACGCACAGGGATAGACACCATTTCATATTTCTCCGCTAACTATCGGGTAGATCTTGGGAAGGGGTTCCCTCTGCTGACTACAAAAAAAATGCAGTGGAAATCTCTGTTGCACGAAGTGTTGTGGTACCTTTCGGGGGAAAACCATATCAGAAACCTGAGGGAACACACTAAAATCTGGGACGCATGGGCTGACGAAAACGGCAATCTCGAAACAGCATACGGCTATTACTGGCGACAATTCCCTTCGGCAGAAATGGATGAAAACGGAAACTGGCAGGTGCGGCAGGTGGATCAAATTCGTTATATTATCGACGAAATTAAAAGAAACCCCTACAGCCGTCGGTTGATTGTTACGGCGTGGGAGCCGGGCAACGCAACAAAAAGCAAGCTGCCGCCGTGCCATTACACTTTTGCTTTCAATGTGCAGGGTGATCGGCTAAATTGTCATCTTACCCAACGCTCGGGGGATATTGCGCTCGGAATACCCTTTAACTTAGCCGCTTATTCAATTCTGACGATGATTATTGCAAATGAAACGGGGCTGCAACCGGGAATTTTTAGCCATACCATCATTGATGCTCACATTTATGTTGCCGATAAAGGCTCACCACAGGAGAAATTTGACCATTTAGAGGGGCTGAAACTACAGATTGAAAGAGAACCACTTCAGCTGCCCGCTTTGAAAATTGCAAAAAAACCGATTGATGAACTTAAATTTGAAGATTTTGAGTTAACAGGTTATAACCATTTGCCCGTTATTAAATTCGAGGTTGCTGTATGAAAAATTTTGAAAATAAAGTTTAAATCATCCCGGAGGCAGTTCAGCAAACTTTGAGAATGAAATTTGAGAGCATTGCGGGTGAAGTTTGAATAGAAAACAAGTAACTTAGCGCTTTATCAACTGAACTTCGGGCAACAATTCGAAAAGAATATGATGAAGCAAAATAAAATAAAACAAGATAAAACAAAATGAGAGGATTGATGGTTACAGTATGAGAAGAATTATTATTGTAGCAATTGCTAAAAATTTTGTTATCGGCAGAGCGAACGGTGATATGCCGTGGGATGTGAAGGAAGATTTTGAGCACTTCAAAAAAACCACTATGGGATATCCTATTCTGATGGGAAGGAAAACTTACAACTATTTTCAAAAACCCCTCAAAGGGCGGGAGCATATAATAATCACCCGTGACCCAAATTTTGACCCTCACTTCCCCGAAGTTAAAGTCTTTAACAATATTGAAGAAGGGTTGAAATACGCGGAAACTATTCCCAAAGACAGGATGTTTATTCTCGGCGGCGGTGAAATTTTCAAGCAGGTGCTCGAAAAAGACCTCGCCGATGAAATGATTATATCGCACTTAGATTTCGAAGCTGAAGGAGAGGTGCATTTTCCAAAGTTTGATGAATCAAAGTGGGAAATTACCGACCGCGACAGAAGAGCTCAGTTTGAAATTGTTTATTACAAAAAAAAGTGATCGGATTTCGGCCGTTCAATGAAAATTAAAGTTTTACCTGAAAATATTGCCGGAAAAATCGCCGCCGGTGAAGTGATTCAGCGCCCGGCTTCTGCGGTGAAAGAACTGATGGAAAACTCGATCGATGCCGGTGCTACCGAAATTGAACTGATTGTGATCAATTCCGGCAGAACTTTAATCAGGGTGATTGATAACGGCGAAGGAATGTCGGAAGAAGACGCCCTAATTTCGGTGCTCAAACACGCTACAAGCAAAATTAAGGATGAATCTGACTTAGACGCTATCACCACACTCGGCTTCAGGGGTGAAGCTCTTAGCTCGATGATTGCGGTCAGTAAATTTGAAATGAAAACAGGAACTGACCCCGCAAAGCTCTCCGCAATTCTTAAGATTGACGACAGCAGAACCATCGTGAAAGAAGTAGGTGGCTATTTTAAAGGGACGGATATTAGTGTTAAAAATCTTTTCTATAACACTCCCGCAAGAAGAAATTTCCTTAAAACTGATTCAACCGAACTCAAGCACATTATAGATGTTTTTCAAAAATTGGCTCTCAGCAGAAATAACATCTCATTCAGAATGTTTTCCGACGAGGCGCTCATCCACGATTTCCCCGCAGCTTCTTTGGAAGATAGGTTAATTCAGGTTTTTGGTGAAAAAATTGAAAATAATACCATTTTTGTGGAAGAACGGACTGATTACCTCAGTTTATCAGGATTCTTAGGCAAACCCGCTTTAGTCAAAAAAGTACGGGGTGACCAGCACCTTTTCCTTAACGGCAGGTTTGTTACTTCAAAGCAGGTGAATTTTGCCGTTTTTAACGCCTACGAAAATTTTTTGGAAAAAGGGGACTACCCTTTCTTTGTTCTCTTTTTGGAGATCGACCCCGCTAAGGTGGATGTTAATGTGCATCCGTCAAAATTGGAAGTCCGCTTTGACGAAGATAAAGATATTTTCAACTTCACTACAGCAGTGGTGAAAAAAGGGTTGGCAAGCTTCGATTTGGTGCCTTCACTGGGGTTCACTGCAAACATGCATGATGATTCGCAGAAGTTAGGGTTCAACGATTACTCACGCTCCGGAAGAGGAGACTTCTCTGACAGACCCGCTATCGGAGCGACGGCTAAACCGGGTCTGGGCGTTATTCCGGGCGGAGCAGCTGAACGGGGCAGTTTTCAAAATTTCAGGGAGGGTGGAACAGAGCGGAAAAAAGTCAGTCTTAACGAAAACGATATTGACCTCATTTTTGGTGCATTATCGGGTAAAATTGAAAGAGCACCTGAAGGCGCTGATATTCCAAATCCGTTTGATGATTCAACTGAACCACAGGCAACACCTCTTAACCGGGGTAAAGATGCGCAATACACGCCAAAAATTTTTGAAACCTACAATGCAGATATGACGGAAACTGATTCAACCCCATTCATTATACAACTGCATAACAAATATATTTTGTGCCAGATAAAGACCGGGCTGATGATAATTGACCAACATGTTGCGCACGAGAGAATTCTTTATGAGTTGGCGAAGAAACAACTTACCAAAGGGATGCCGTTGTATCAACAGTTGCTGTTTCCAAAAATTATTAAATCTGACCCCGCCCGCGTTCTGTTAGCGGGTGAATTACGCGAGTATCTGAACAGGTTAGGTTTTATTTTTAAACCTCACTCGAAATCTGAAGTGGTGCTGGAGTGTGTTCCCCAGCAAATTAAAGACGGCGAGGAGGAAAAAGTCTTCTTAGAAATTCTGGATCAATATTTAGAATATCGGGAAGAAAAAATATTGGATGAAACTGAAAATATGGCTAAATCGTTTTCATGCAAAGCGGCTATTAAAGCAGGGGAAAGGCTCTCACAGGAAGAGATGCGCCGTTTAATAGACGAACTATTTGCGACGGAGAATCCGTATGTTTGCCCGCACGGAAGACCCGTTGTGTTAAAAATATCTCTGGATGAATTTGACCGCCGCTTCGGGCGTACTTCTTAAATTAAAAAAGGCTGCCGTGATTCTAAAAATCTAAGGCAGCCTTATAAATTTAATATTCTAAAGTATCCCGGATTATTCTAAAGTTATTTCAGAAGTATTAGTTTTTTAGTATCTGTAAAGTTGTTAGTTCTCATTCTGCAGAAATAAATGCCAGAATTAAGATTTGTAGCGTCTAATTTCAGAGAATATTTTCCCGCACTTTTTTCTTCGTTTACCAGCACTTCAACCTCCCTGCCGAGTAAATCGTAGAGGGTAATGTTTACATTGCCGGCTTCGGCAATCGAAAAATCGATAGTTGTAACAGGGTTGAAAGGATTGGGGTAGTTTTGCATTAATTCTGAGTATTGAGGAAGCACAGATTCGCTCCCGATATCTGTAGTTGGGCAACTGACAGGAATGCAAATTGTATCAGTACGACAAAGAAGATTATAAATGGTATCATTTTGCGGAGGAAACCCGGGCATTTGTGGTGGTGAAGTATAAATTGCAGTTTGTATGCAGATAGTCTCGTTCGGGTTCACACCATAAAAAACTAAAGTATCTTTCGGCAAAGTCTGCCCCGGAGCTATAGGTGTGTTAAACATCGTTTTTGGGAAATATGCGCCCGGAGTTGTTGGGGTAATGCTGTAGCCGGAGGCTGTAACATTAGAGTTATTTTGAATCTGATACACTAATTTCAACCCGGTTACCCTGCAAATAACAGTATCGAAAATAAATGCAGAACAACTATCACCAAGGGCGGTGCCTGAACAATTGAGGTCTATCGTATCACGGCAAATTTCGAGGCAATTCTGCATCCATTTTACAATAATTTGTTGGTTGCCACTGGAGTTATTCTCGAGTTTCAGATTCAGAACATTATTGAAAGTACCTTGCCCAATCCCGGCTGAAGATGGGATAGAAACCAAATTCACCTTGTTGTTAGGTGTAATATTTGTGAACCCCCAACCAGGTTGCGGAGTTGATACATTAGAGAACATACCACCGGAGATCAACTCAAATTCAACATTAGTGAAGATGTTCGAGCTGTTATTAGCTAATGAAACAGCAAACGAACAATCAGTTGCAGAACCAACAGCTGAAGCGAAGAGTGAGTCGCAAAGAGTAGAGCCGGAACCGGAAGCAGTTCCGCAGAAAGTTACATTATTGTGAATTGCGAAAGAAGGAGTCATCGCTGAGCTGCCATTAGGCGCATACGGGAAAATACGGAGTGAGAAAGTATCGCCATTTGCAAGAGTTGCCCCTCCGGGAATCGTTTGGCTGAAGTTCTGCATCGAGGTGTTAAGATAAGATAAAATTCCGCCTAATTGAGTTGAAGTTTGCCATCCGTCAGTGGAAAAATAGACTTCAGAGTTCAGAATGTTAAAATCGTTCGGCAGAGGGTTATCACCGTAGTTGAAGGAGACTTGATTAATCGTTATCGTTCCACCCGGAAAAGGTGTTACCTTAAATTCAATAAACCGAGCAGGGTCAATCGATCCGGCCACCCAGCCGGAGTTACCGCACCATAGCCTTTGCCCTTGCGGAATATATGGAGGAAAGACGGACATAAAAGGTGCAGCAGAACCGGCACCAATAATTTCGCCGGTTCCGTTCATACCGGGGGAAGCGGAAGTAACGCCACCCGACTGCAATAAATCCCAGGTAATACAGGAAGAGATGACCGGGCACTCATAACTTTTTCTGAAGATGCCGTTTCCGGTAGCTGCAAACAAATAGGAATTATTGGGGACCAAAGCGGCAATTGTAGGGTTAGAAAGCCCGTTATTATCGGCTAACCAGGTTATTCCATGGTCAGTTGAGCGGGCAATTCCTCCCATGTTGGTTAAACCGGCATAAACATCCCCGTTGCAAAGCGCGGTTAACGAATAGACATCGCCGCCGTTCATCACATGCGACCAGGAATTTCCGGCGTCAGACGAGCGAAAAACCCCGCCTCCGATACTTCCGGCAAAAAGATAAATACCTGAAGAAGTTATCCCCCTTACATCAAGGGAAGTAATACCGTTGTTAACAGCCACCCATGAAGCTCCAACATCAGTTGACTTGAAAACCCCTCCGAGGGTACCGCAGTAAATATCAGCTCCCATTTGGTAGATATACCAAACAGTTAAATTCCCCAAACCGGAGTTGGATGTTGCCCATGTAACCCCGTTATCGTTGGATAAATAGACCCCCCCGCCGACCGAGCCTGCAAGCAGTGTTGAACCGGAAGACCGGAGGCAATGAAAGCTGCCCGGTTGAACAAGGCTCCAGTTCCATGTTGGTCCGTTTGATGATTTATATATCCCCCCTGAGAAAGTGGCGCAGAAAATTGAATTGCCACTTGTGGTGAAAGCACGGACATCTGTTGTTGTTAGCCCGGTGTTCTCATAACTCCAGTTTGTTCCGTCATCCGTGCTTCGTGTTACACCGGTATTATCACCGGAGAAAAGATTAACGCCATCGAAATAGAGAGTATTTTTGAACCCCGGGTTTCCCATGAATTGCCACTGTGGCTTGACTGTAAATGTCAGCAAGATGATAAAAAGTGCGATAGAAAAGGCGCTCTTGTTGCTTTTTTTAGGGTCAGAAGAAGAATTTTCCTTTTGCTTTGCTCCTTTTTTATCTCTTTGAATAATTTCCACCCTCGCCTTGTTCAGGTTGTTTTTGAATAAGAAGGCAGAAAGCCGACTGAAAAACTGCTTACATTTTTCCATTATTTGCTCCTTTTTTAGCGTAAAAATATTACGCTTAAACGGGGGGTAATATAGCGAATCTGCGAGCGGTGTTTGTCGGTTTGCAGGCGGTGGTTGAAAAGAAATTAACGGTAAAGTTAATTTGGATAAGTTTCACCGATAATAATTAATCAGGATAAGTTTCACCGATAATTTTGAATAACGGCTCCGGCAGTGAAATAATAATTTCCGTTCCCTGAGAATCATCTGAGGTGTTCCCGAGGTCTTCAATCACAATAGGTGAAGGCATTTCCATCTTTTGGCTGAGCAACTTCAGTCTTTCCTCTATAATTGCAATACCTTTAGAAATGTGACCGTTCTTTTGCATTTGTTTCGATTTGGTATATCCGACCCCGTTATCAGAGATTTTGATATCGATAACCGAGTTACTACTTAAAGCAAATGAAACGGTAATCTTACCTTTGTGATCTGATTCGATAATCCCGTGCCAGATAGAATTTTCCACGAATGGTTGGATAATCATATTCGGAATTAAAGTTGTATCAGGATTGATATTTTCATCGACTGAAATTGAGAAAGTGAATCTGTCGGAGAATCTCATTTTTTCAATCTCAAGGTATAGCTTCAGCCTTTCGATCTCATCAGAAATGGAGATGAAACCGCTTGAAGAAGCATCTAAATTCTTCCGCATAAGAGTTGCCATCATAGCAATGTAGTTGTTTGCATCCTCTTTTCTGTCGGAATTTACCAAAAATTGTACGGAATTTAATGAGTTAAAAACGAAATGAGGGTTCATCATAGCCGAAAGAGCCCGGTGTTTCAGATCGTTTATTCTTTCAGCCAGTTCAAGTTCCTGTGCATTTTTCTTAGCAGAGTGGCTTAGTCGTATCTTGAGAACAGCAGCAATAAGAGTAAAAAGCGAGAGAAGAATTATAAATTTAAACCAAAGGCTTTCGGCAAAGGTAGGTGTAACATCTAAAATGATAATTGCAGATTCGCCCGGTTGCTCATTTTGGTCGTAAGGTTTAATGAAAAGAGTATCTTTGCCGGGCTGTAAATCGGTAAACTGAATCAAATTACCTGAAATCGAATACCAACTGCCCGAATAGCGATATTTATATTTTGTAGAATTAGGTGAAGAGAACTGCAAAGACGAAATATAAACTTTCAGATTTCTACTATCAGGCTCTATTTTTAGTGTCAAATTTTTCGGCGGCGGAGTTCTTTCGTTTCCAACCCCGACGATTTTAGCGGCAGTTGCTACCGGTTTTGTTTTTTCGAAGAGTGATAGATTGAACACGGTTAATCCGTTGCCGGTGCTTAATATTAACCTGTTTTCCGGTTCGTCGTAAAACAGAGAATATATTTCATTTGATGGTAAGCCATTGTCGGTGGTGAAGCGTGAAAGAGAGCCGTTTTCCAAAGAGTAAAGGCCCGTCATTGTGCCGATCCACACTCTCTTCTTTTTATCAAAAGCAATTGACTTAGCACCCGAAAGATCGAAAGACTTATATTTTTCCCAAGTTGTGAAGCTGGTGTTGAAATTCGCCGAAGGGTTTGTGGAATTATTTTTTGAGATTTCTTTTGAAACACCGGAAAATCTTGCAATGCCAAGCTCTGAAGCAATCCAAATATTGCCGTAGTGATCCTCGATTAAAGAGTTTATTTTTGACATCAGAACCTTATTTTCCCGAAAGTATATTTTTTCCCGCGATTTGATTTTTCCGTTATTTGTAATCGGCATGATCAACACAAGCCCTGCGGAAGTGCCTGCCCAGATTCTTTTTTTGCCGTCTTCCAACAAACAGTTAACTCGTTCAAGAATGAATTTATCGCTAAACAATGTAATTTCCTCAACAATTTTTTCATTACTGAAAGTATTGAAAGAAACCTGAATGGTATTGTAAAACATCCCGAGAAGAAAATTTCCGCTTTTACTTCTGAAAAAAGAAGGAAAATTTATCAGGTTGAAACGCTCTTTTTGATAATTCAGGCTTTTTGTGCGCTTAGAAGAAAAAACGCCTGCAACAAAAAACTCACCATCGTTTTCTGAAATATTGTAAATATATTCAGTCTGAGTGGGGTGTGAAGTGTTGAAAGCTCTGTTGAACTTTCCGTTATTTTCCACATAAACCCCGTCAATTGTACCGGCGACTAACCGGCGTTTGCTGCTGAGAATTGCTGAGGTTATAAAGTCACTTCCTAAACCGTCAAATTCGTTATAAATTGAAATATGCAGATTGTTGAAACAAAATACTCCCTTACCGTATGTTGCCACCCAAATGTTCCCTTCCCGGTCGCTGTAGATTGCGTTGGTTTGAGTTCTTTTTAACTGAAGTTTCGCCGGTAGGTCGAGCACCACTTCAGAGCCGCTGATGATGCAATAAAATCCACTGTTGATGGGCGAAAACCAGATGTTACCAAACCTGTCCTGCAGGACTTCGGTAATATCCACCGGGGGAACAGGGTAGTTAAGGGAGTAAGTTTTTACAACTTTGAAATTTTTCACCCGATAAATAACTCCTTTTCCGCAGATTAGAAGCTCATCATCGGGTGCAATCTGTAAACCCGTAAGTTGCGTTTCAGGCAACCCTTGTACTTGAATGGGGCTTAGCTTGTCGTTTTCAACCTCAAACAAACCCTTGTTAGTAGTAATAAGTATTTTATTTTTCCAAGGTTTAACTCTGTTAATCAAGAGCCCTTTTTCAATTTTGATATTTGTTCGTTTAAGTTCTCCGTTGCTCACTTTCAGGTAATTTATTCCGGCAAGTGATTTAAACGACCAAATGGTTTCGCCTTCTTCTTTATTTCCGGTGATAAAAATATAAGAAGAATAGAACTGATTGCCGGTTGTATCATGATAGAAATTGTTGATTTTTCCGTTGCGATAGTAATTGATTCCGTTTAGATAAGTAGAAAACAAAACATCCCCGTTGTAGCGCTGAGAAATTGCAACAGCCGCCGGGGCGTTCAACCCTTCCTTTGAAGAGTAGTTGATGAATCTTTCTCCATCGAACCTTACAGCGCCGCTGAGAGTTGCCAACCAAATAAAACCTTCAGTATCTTGAATTATATCAAAAACTGTTGATGAGGGAAGCCCGTTTTCTGCGTTATAGTGCCTGAATGGCGGAGTTTGCGCGTGTAGGCTGAAGAATTCAAGAATTATCACAATAAAAACGAGCGGGCTTCTTACAGACTTCATATCGGTTTTGCACGCAGTTTGATTTTTTGAAGGAACTCGGCAGTTTTTCTTCTGGAAACTTCTATTTTTGTGCCGTCTGTCATTGTAACGCTTCCCCCGTCGATTATTGAGTATTCTCTGACAAGGTCGAGATTAACCAGTGTTGACCGATGGATTCTGCAAAACATTCCATCGGGGAGAGAATCTTCAAAATCAGCGAGAGTTCTTGAGACAACGGTCTTTTTGCCGTTTTGAGTAAAAATGACGCTGTAACTGCCTGCAGCTGCAATTCTGGTAATTTGATCTACGGTGATTACCGCAAACCCATGGGATTCCGGAATCATAATTTTATCCCTGTTCACCCCGTAAGCCTCCAACGATTTTTTTTCAAAAAGCTCTGTCAATTTTTTAACAGTAATCTTAAGTTCTTTTATGTTGATTGGCTTTAGAAGATAGTCGGATGCGCCTGCTTTTATTGCGTCGATACCATATTCCTGATATGCAGTTACAAAAACGAGGAAAAAATCGCGTTTTTTTAATGTATCCAAGAAATCGAAACCGGAGAGAACGGGCATGTTGATATCTAAGAAGAGGAGGTCAGGCTCAAGGTTTTCGAGGAGATCAGCGGCTTCAGCCGCAGAAGCCGCAAGCCCCACTATATTAATTTCGGGGCAGTATGTATCGATTATCATTCGCAGGTTTTCTCTGCCGTGAAGTTCGTCATCCACGATCATGGCATTCAGAAAGCGCTTTGGTTTGTTCGGAGACAATTCTAATCCGATCGGTTTACTCACTGATTTCTGAAATCAGGAAGTGTTGGTTGTTTCCGGCAGCAGTACATTTTCCAATAATGCAGAAACGAGAGACGAAAAATAAAAAATCTTTTGACAGTATTTTAAATTTTCCTAACTTTGTTGATTATTTAAATCGAAAAAGAGTATCCGGCGGTTAAATTGTGAGAGATGAGTATCAGGTGGCATCTGAGTATTTTGAAAGATATGAGAAATCTGATAATGTTTTTAGTTCAACATAATCATTTTTCCCGGGGAATCGGTAACTTCGGGGGGAGTGTGGGTTACCCGGAAGATTAGAAGGTGCAAGCAACCCGCGAGCGGGGAGACGCCTAAGGTTTCGGAAGGAGTGTGGGTTACCCGGAAGATTAGAAAAGAAATTGAAACAACAGGAGATACAAATAATGAGTGATGCTAACTACACCAAAAAGCTGAACGAGTATAAAGAAAAAGTAGCAAAGGCTAAAGATAACGGTTTGAAATATACAACCGTAAGCGGTGAGCCGATCGAAGTGCTTTACGGACCTCACGACACGGAAAATATCGATTATATGCAAAATATCGGTTTTCCGGGTGAATTTCCCTATACCCGTGGTGTCCATCCAAACGGTTATCGCGGTAAAATCTGGACGATGCGCCAGTTTGCGGGTTTTGGATCGCCTGAAGACACGAACGAGCGGTTTCATTATTTGTTGAAAAATGGTCAGACCGGTCTTTCGGTTGCCTTCGATCTTCCGACACTTATGGGGTGGGATGCAGATGCTCCGCTCAGCCGGGGTGAAGTGGGTATTTGTGGTGTATCGGTATCTTCACTTCAGGATATGGAGACACTTTTTAAGGGGATTCCATTGGATAAAGTATCCACTTCGATGACAATAAACTCGCCTGCGGCTATGATATTTGCATTCTATTTAGCGGTGGCACAGGAACAAGGGGTTGATTTCCGGCAACTTAGGGGTACACTTCAAAACGATATATTGAAAGAATATATAGCGCAGAAGGAATATATCTATCCGCCGCATCCTTCGATGAGAATAATCGTTGATATGATTGAGTACTGCACAAATGAAGTGCCGCAATGGAACCCAGTTTCCGTGAGTGGTTATCATATCAGAGAAGCCGGCTCGACAGCAGTGCAGGAACTGGCATATACTTTAGCCGATGGGTTTGCCTACATTGAAGCGTGCATGGAACGGGGGTTGGATATTGATGAATTCGCACCAAGAATTTCATTTTTCTTCAATTCACACCTTGATTTTTTTGAGGAGATTGCAAAGTTCCGTGCAGCCCGCAGAATTTACGCCAAACGCATGAAAGAACGCTATGGTGCAAAAAATCCGCGCAGCTGGTGGTTACGCTTCCACTCACAGACAGCCGGTTGCACATTAACCGCACAGCAACCTGAAAATAACATTGTGCGCACGGCATTTCAGGCACTTGCGGCAGTGCTTGGCGGAACCCAATCGCTTCATACTAACTCGATGGATGAAACGCTTGCTCTTCCGAGTGAAAAAGCCGTTAAGATTGCGTTGCGCACCCAACAGTTAATTGCGTATGAAACAGGGGTGATAAATTCGGTTGATCCGCTTGCAGGCAGTTACATGGTTGAGTCGTTGACCGATAAGATGGAAGCTGAAGCGAACCGGATATTTGACGAGATAGATTCACTTGGCGGGGTTATACCTGCAATAGACACGGGGTATTTCCAGAAGCAGATAGCCGATGCCGCATACGCCTATCAACAGGAGGTTGATAAGAAAGAGAAAATTATTGTAGGAGTGAATGAGTTTGTAGAAACTGAAGAGAAAATAGATATTCCCATACTTACGATTTCACCGGAGGTTGAACAACTTCAAAACCGAAGGCTGGCGGAACTCCGTGCCAACAGAAGTGGTGCCGAAGTTGAAAAATCGCTTCAGGAAATAAACGAAGCAGCCTTGAACGGAAACAATCTGATGCCCGTTTTTGTTAAAGCTGCAAGAAACTATGTTACCCTTGGCGAAATGATTGATGTTCTGAAAGAGCCTTTCGGTATTTACACTGAAGAAGTTGTTTTTTAGCGATGAGATGTTTGTGACTATTAATTTCACAGCTTTAATTTGAGAGCATTAATTTGAGAATCTCGCCATATATAAGGCTGCTTCGGATACCTCACTGGATAAAGAACATTTTTATTTTTGTCCCGTTGGTTTACTCACGAAACCTTTTTCACTGGGAGTACACATCCGTATCTTTGTTGGCGTTTGCCGGGTTCTGCTTTGCTTCAAGCTTAGTCTATATACTCAACGACATAGTTGATAAGGAGAGGGACCGGCTACACCCTAAAAAAAGGTTGCGCCCGATAGCCTCCGGTGAAGTAACAACAGGCAAAGCCAATATATTAATGGCGGTATTCGCTCTCTTAACAATAGCAGTTTCGCTCTTTTTGGCGCCGTTATATCAGTTGATAATTACGGGTTACATCCTGCTGAATATGGCTTATTCGTTTTGGTTGAAAGATATTGTTTTGTTGGATATCTTCTCCATTGCCGGTGGGTTTATCCTCCGGGTTTGGGGAGGAACGGTAGCAATAGCCGTTGAGGCTTCAAGTTGGCTGATGTTGATTACGCTCTTCATTTCTCTGTTTCTGGCGGTTATGAAGAGGATGTCTGAGTCGGAACTTTTAGATTCTGAAGAACAGGAACAGCAGTTGGTTCGTAAAGTACTGGAAAATTATTCAAAAAGGTTTATCGACCAGATATCCGCGGTTTCTGCCGGAAGTGTTATTGTTTTCTATGCGATGTACACGGTAGCCCCCCGTACGATAAAAATTTTCGACACGGAAGACCTCATTTACACCACGCTTTTTGTCGTGTTTGGAATTTTCCGGTATATGTACCTTGTTCACCGTTATAAGAAAGGCGAAAGCACGATAGAAATTCTTTTAAAAGACGCTCCGACGATAGTTAATGCAATTTTTTACATTTCAACAACAATTCTGATTGTTTATAAGGTTATTTGATGGTAAAAGGTTTTCCGGTGTTAGGCGTTTATCCGGTGTTGGGAGTATTTGCGTGTTAGGAGTTAATCAGCCGTTGAGAGTTTTTCAGGCATTGGGAGTTTTTCCAAAGTCAGATGTTTATCCGATGTTGGGAGTTTATTTACCGTCAGGAGTTTCCGGATGTTAAAAAGAAGTGTTGTTAGTAACATTAGAAACCGGTTCGCCACAGTCAGCGGTCTGAAATCCATAAGTGTCAGCGGTCTGAAATCTAAAAATATCTGTTGGCTGAAATCTATAAGCGTCAGCGTGTTGAAATCTATAAATGTCAGCGGTCTGAAATCTAAAAATATTTGTTGGCTGAAATCTATAAGCCTGGTTGTGCTGATTGCGTCACTTATTGTATTACCATTCACCGGGTGCGGAGCGTGCAAAAATGGTGCGGAAGGGGGCGCTTCAAAAGAAAACGGTGCAAACCAAAGCGGTGTTAACGGAGGAGCAGGAAATATAAACGGAGGTAACGAAACGGACGGCAATATTAACAACGGTAATGATTCCGGAAGCGGAGGTAATACCGTTCCACAGGTTGGTTATTTGATGGTTAATGAAGTTCAGATTTGGATTGACCTGATGCCGGGCGGACCCTCAGGTTTCCTTTTTGCCGGCAGCGCAACTTTTGCACCTTCAGAGAAACCTGAACTAAAAGATATTATACCTCTTCAGGCTATAATCACTTCGGGTTCAATTGTGCGAAAATTTCCCTTTAAAATTTTGAATGAAGAGGATTTGGGACAAGGAAATGGGGGACAAAATCCGGGAGGTACGGGTCAAAGCCAAGGAGGTGGGGGACAAAATCCGGGAGATACGGGTCAAAAACCGGCGAGGGGGAATCTCATAGCCTTCAGTTTTGCTTCTGCAGAAAGAAACAATACGGAGGGATTAATCGATATTCAAAAAGCGAGCATCGAATTGATGGTGAAGTACAAAGGTGAAATTTACAAAGGAAGCTCGCAAATCGTAGAAGTGAAAAGAACACACTAATACTATGGAACATGAACTGATTATAATCGTAATTGCTGTCCTGTTCAGCGCTTTTTTTTCGATGACGGAAATTTCCTATATCGTTTCCAACAGGTTGAAGATTGAGCTGAAAGCCGGTAAGAAAAGTGCCGGAGGGATTTCTGCGCAATATTTTATTAATAACCCGGAAAGTTTCTTCCCGACAATTCTAATCGGAAACAACATTGCAAACATCACCTTTGCTTCAATCTCGACATTGATTTTGCAACGGCACTTTGACCTGAATGAGTTGGAAATTTTGCTGATTTCAACGACAACCCTCCTGTTTTTAGGCGAATTAACACCGAAATATATCGGGCGGGAACTTGGCGACGGCTTCTTTACTCTGGTTTCAGTGCCACTGCGGGGGATATATTTTCTGCTTTACCCGCTTGTTAAACTGGCGGCATTTCTTACCGGGTTGATCAGCAGCGGCAAAAAGGGGACGCCCTCACTCGGGGAGTTGGTTCGGCGAGAAGACCTCAGATACCTGATTGAAGAGAGCGAAAACGCCGGAAGAGTGAACAAGAAAGAGGGTACAGCTATTCGAAAACTTATCGATATGCAGGATCAGCGCGTGAACGAGGCGATGAGACCAAGAACGGAAATTGTAGGCGTGGAAATGAGCACCGCAATTGACGATGTTATTGATGTGTTTATTGAATCGGGATATTCAAAACTGCCCGTTTATGAAGAAAATCTTGACAATATTAAGGGGTTTGTTCTGGCCTACGACCTTTTTAACAGACCAAATGAACTGCGCGAGATTGTTCGGGAAATCCTGAATGTGCCGGAGACTAAAAGAAGTGTGGATATGCTGAATGACTTCCTGCGGGAGAGAACTTCGATTGCCATTGTAATCGACGAGTTTGGAGGAACTGCCGGCTTGGTTACAGCGGAGGACCTGATTGAAGAGGTGTTCGGTGAAATTAAAGATGAATATGATGTGGAAGAGAACATCTGCAGAAAAACCGGGGATAACGAGTTTCTGATAGGTGGAAATGTTGAGATTGACAACCTGAATGAACAGTTTAACCTCGGGATACCGGAGGGAGACTATAACACCGTTGGCGGCTACCTTATGGCTGTTACGGGTAAAATTCCGGTTCAGGGTGAAATCATAACAACACAAAACTTTAGATTTCATATAATCAGGGCTTCAAGCCGCCGTGTTGAAATGGTGCGCCTTTCGATATTTGATGTGGTTTAGTGTTTTGCCGGTTTTTGTTTTTACTGTTTTAACGGTTTTTATTTTTTAGAAAGTTTTACTAAAGTGTCGGATAAATCGATAATCCTGTTTGACGGAGTTTGTAATTTTTGCAACTTCTGGGTTAATTTTATTATAGACCGTGATAAAAGAGATATTTTCCGGTTCGCTTCTTTGCAGTCTGACTACGGACAGGAAGTGCTTCGAAAACTTCAGCTTTCCGAGAAAGATTTTGATACATTTATTCTTTTAGAGGGGGAAGAGCACCTGATCAAATCCACGGCAGGTTTAAGAGTTGCGAAGAGACTGGGCGGAGTTTTCTCGTTGCTTTACCCGCTGATAATTATCCCACGATTTCTGCGCGACGGGGTTTATAATCTCATCGCCCGAAACCGCTACAAACTTTTCGGCAGGGAAGATGCCTGCAGAATCCCCACACCTGAGTTAAAATCAAAATTCCTAGAATGAGTTTTGCACAAATCGCGCCTTATTCCTGCAGAAACCTAAACACTCAAAACCAACGCCTTATTCCCCCTGAAGCCTGAACAATCAAAGCCAGCGCCTTATTCCCCCTGAAGTCTGAACAATCAAAACTGACGCCATCTTTCAGCAGAAGCCTAAACACTAAAAACCGGCTAATTGAGTGCAGATTTCCCTTTATTTAATCAACAACAGTTTAACCACACCTGTCTGTGCCGGTATTCCTGTGGTTTCGTTTTCAATAAATGAAACAGTAACGGGATAAAAACCACTTGAAAGATGAAGTTTTTCAGCGTCCACTTTAATTTCGTGAGAGCCTGCCGAGGCTTCACCCGAGAAAAGAGTTGAAATTAAACTCCCCTGTGAATCATAGATTTTTATCACCACATTGCCCGAAGAGGGAAGTGAATACTTAATCGTGGTGGTCGGGTTGAAAGGGTTTGGGTAGTTAGCCACTTCCAAACTTTGCGGAATAACCGGCTGCTCTGTTTGAACATCCGTGAACCCGTTGATCGCAGAAGACATCCACTGAATCCGGGTGGTTATCCAACTTTTTAGATAGTCGATTTCCTGCTGATAAGTGGTGCCGATGAAATAGTTAGGCCATACATAAACCCCAAGAACGGGCCACCGCTGGAAATTTCTTGTGCGTGCTTCGCTGAGATAATCGGTCAGAGAATCGATCACGGAATAGATACGGTCTTTGTTAAAAGAAGTTTGCAGAAGCACAGCCCACCTTTGTTTGATCAGACTTTTAAAATGGTCCCAGGCGAATAATTTTTTCCACCAGGTCGGAACGAAATAAGCGTCATTTTGCAGAAAATAGCTGTCAGTGGTGAGAAAATCCAACTCCCAGCCTGTGGTCTTCCAGCCGTCGTAATAGTCGGCATTTCCGAGTGCGATGTTGAAATCCCAAACGGGTCCCATGTAAAGTTTAGGGTCTTTGTTGTCTCGGTCTTTATACATGAAGGTGCTAAGCCGGTATCCGTCCACATTTTTAGCGAACTCGTTAATCAGGAAATAATCGACAAAAGAAGTGTCGTTTGCAATTTTTGGGAATCCAACAGCGGTATCGGCAAAATTGGAAGAATTCATCACAGTTTCAAAATTGGTGATAAATTGACGAATATAATTTTTTTGCTCCGGCACAATTTTGGAGTTCTTTGGCTCGTGGTACTGATAAAAAATCGGTTTGTGTGCACCCGGGAAGGGGAGAAAAGGAGAGTTCCACCCACCGATATCTTCACCGTCTAATTTATCAATTTTCACAATATAACCACCCGTAAGCGCAACGCCGGAGGTATCCGTTATTTCCATTCCTTTAATTGCCACCCTGTTTTTGTCTCTTTTAATTTTTTCAAAAAGTATGTACAGCCCTTTATAGTCACCGTTGACAACAAGTTCAAAGTATCGAGACCTCGAGGCATATCTTCCTGTTTTTCTTGCAGCGTCGTACACCAGCACATCCCTCATCAGCGATTTATCGTTGTAAGTAGCGTTGAACACCCAATCGTTTTCAGCCGGAAACCCCATCAATTCAACATTCAGATTTTCGCCTGCTGAGTCTCTCGTTTCCACAGCGTAGCCTTTTTTGGGGAAAGACTGAGAAGATGATCCGCGCAGCTCGATACCAATTTTTCCGTTGTAGTGGTTTGGCGGGTCGGTTATGTTGTTTCTTTGCCCGTCACCGTTCCAGATAACTTTCATATCTGCGGTGATTTTTGTGGTGTTGGGAATCGTCTGTCCGTTTGTGTTGATAATAATTATCGGCAAATTTGATGATGTGAACTGAGCATTAACCGGAATTGTTGATAAGGTAGTCAGAACAAAGAGGATAAGAGTATTTTTCATAAGTGTCGTTATTTGGAGGAAAAGTTAAATAATTCGTTCTGAAAAATACCAAAAAATTTGTGTTAACTCACAATGCGACTAAAAAACAGAGGCATTGCAGCCAAAAAACTTTCACAGCAAAGCCAAAAAGCTGACGCACTTCAATACGAAAAAATGTTGAATATTAACCCAAATTCGCAACTTAAAACCTGCAGGGCAAAAAAAATTTGCTTATTTGAAATATAACTGTTATTTTTATATAGATTAAATCTAAATAGTTTGAAAAGACATTGAAAAACCAACAGGCAAACGAATTGTTCCGCGATTATCTTAAGAGAGGGAACAACCGTATCACACCCGAGAGATTTGAAGTTCTCGACGCCGCATTGGAGTTCGACGGTCACTTTTCAGCCGACGAACTCTTCATCTCCATGAAGAATAACAACTCACGGGTTTCAAGAGCTACTGTTTACAACACTCTTGAGCTGCTCTGCCAGGCTGAACTTCTCTCGCAGAGAAATTTCTCCAATAAAGTAAACTACTACGAGAGTAACTATAAGAGACAGAACCACTTCCATTTAGTTTGTATTGATTGCGGAAGAATAGTTGAGTTCACGGATAAGAGGATCGAAAAAATCTCAAAAGAGATTGGGTTAAGCCTGGGGTTCAAAACTTCAAGTTATTCGTACAACATTTTTGCGCGGTGTGATAATAAATCGAACTGCCCATTTTCACATGATAAATCGCACTCTTGACGGCGCCCGGAAGGGTAAGTATATCACGGTTCTGAGCCTCCCGGAAGGGGTGCTCAGGGTTCAATTGATCAGATTAGGAATTACGATTGGCGATAAGATTTTTTGTGTGGAAAGACTGCCGGGCGGTACGGTTGTGATTCAAAAGAACAGACAGGAAATAGCTCTGGGTTATGAATTGGCGCGACAAATATCAATTTCGGAAGACCATTAAAAATGAGAACTGAGACAACCGGAATTAAAGTAAATCCGGAAGATCTGTTACAGAAAAAAGAATTTACAACTATAGAAAGTGACCGAAAAAGGGTTGTTCTGGTGGGTAACCCAAATGTGGGTAAGTCGCTTGTTTTTAACTATTTAAGCGGCGTCTATGTGGATGTATCCAACTTCCCGGGAACTACCGTTTCAATCAGCAGAGGCACTCACAAAAACTACGATATTCTGGATACCCCCGGAATTTACGGGGTTTCTTCGTTCAACGATGAGGAAAGAGTTGCCCGAGATGTGATCTTAGAAGCGGATATTATTCTTAATGTGGTGAACTCGTTATATTTGGACAGAGACCTCTTCCTGACAAAGCAACTGATTGAAATGGGGAAAAAGGTTTCGATTGTGCTTAATTTCAGCGATGAAGTCAAGAAAAAGAAAATTAAAATTGACGCGAACAGACTTTCTGCATTGTTTGGTGTGGAAGTTATTGAAACATCGGCTGTATCGGGTACCGGTTTCGACAAGTTGGATGAGGCGATCGAAAAAGCGCGTGCAGGGGTTGTGAACAACGAAATTACCGCAAGGCTTAATCCTGAAATTGTGAAAGACAGGGGCAGAGGAATAGCCCTTCTGGTTGCAGAAGGTGATGAGGAAGTTTCGGCTAAGTACAACTACGAACCCGGTTCACCGGACGACAGGGAAACAATTTACATTGAACGACGAAACACCGTAAACGAAATTATAGCCGAAGTTGAGTATGAAGATACTCAAAAAGGGCGGCTTATGAGCAAATTGGGCGGTATGTCGCTTAACCCAAAGACAGGCTTACCGATTCTTGCTGTTGTTTTGGTGATTCTCTACTTTTTAATCGGGGACCTTGTAGCACAGCGGTTGGTTGACTACACAGAAGGGGTTCTGGGCAAACAGTACTTCGAATTTTACACTAAAAGTTTAGTGAGTGAATACGCCGCAGTTGATGTTACGGTGAATCAGTTGGATGGGGAAGAGAATGTTATTCACTCCGATAAATTTAGTTTCCCCGATGGCTTTGCAGCTAACCGCCCACAAAAACTTGCCTTTGACCAAGCCGCATCGCACGAAAATACAGAGGTGCAGTTTGATTATAAAAACCCGATTGTGCGGCTCTTTTTCGGTGAATTTGGCGCATTCAGCATGACTTTAACCTATCTGATATTCCTGTTGTTGCCGCTTGTAACCGCATTTTATTTCGTGATGGCAGTAATGGAAGATTCGGGTTATTTGCCGCGGTTAGCCACAATGATGGACAGGTCACTGTCACGCGTTGGTTTGAACGGTAAGGCTATTATCCCGATTTTGCTCGGTTTTGGTTGTGTTACGATGGCAACAATAACCACCCGAATTCTTGGGAGTGACAGAGAAAAAACAATAGCTACGGCTATACTTCAGTTTGTTATTCCGTGTTCGGCACAATTGGCAGTAATTGCAGTTTTAGCGGGGACTGCCGGGCTTGGAGCAACGCTGATTTACGGCGGTGTAATTGTTACCGTTATGATTGCTCTTTCAACGATTTTGAACAAAGCGCTGCCGGGGCAAAGCACGCCTTTACTTATTGATCTTCCGATGATGGGAATACCAAAACTTAACAATGTTTTAAAGAAAACCTGGTACCGCACCTTAGGCTTTATGAAAGAAGCTTCAACCTGGTTCTTTATCGGTGCTTTGGGCGTGGGCATACTTCAAATTACTGGGATTTTGGAACTTTTCACAAAAGCGTTAGAGCCACTCACTGTTTATTGGCTGAAACTTCCTAAAGAAGCCGCTATTGCATTTGTGATGGGAACAGTTCGCCGTGATTTTGGTGCTGCGGGCTTGTTCGACCTGACGCTCACCCCGATGCAGGTTGCCGTATCGCTTATAGTAATTACGCTGTTTGTTCCGTGTATTGCATCTTTCATGGTAATGCTTAAAGAAAGAGGCTGGAAAGAAGGTATGCTAATTTGGTTGAGCGCTTGGGTGATAGCGTTTATTGTTGGTGGGCTTACTGCTTTGGTGGTTATTTAATTTGCAACAGCAAAAACAGACAACAGCGGAGACAGGCAACTGAAAGCTGAATCGAATTAACAAACAGAAAAATTTTAAATGATTAAAACAGAATATCCGATTTACTGGGAAAAAGAAGATTTCAGCATAAAGATTTTCTGTTCCATCCCGGCAATTGCCACGGGCATTTTATTGAGGGCGGGGGGGGCGAAAGTGGTTATCGACCCCGGCGACGGAATCCTCAGAGATTTGAACGAAGAGCTTACACCTGAAGAAATCCTTTCGATTACCGATGTTTTCATCACACACGGGCACCACGACCATGTCGGCGGGGTTTGGTCACTACTCACTTATTTGCGGATTATGCGCAAGCGAACCACTCTGAATATATGGTTCCCCGAAGGTTGCCCGGAGATTGAAAGTATCTACAATGCATTCCGGACTGTTTACTCGAACAGCATACCTTACCCGATAATTCTTCGTACAATAATGGACTATAAACCCTTTACACGACGCGGGTTAACCGTCAAGCCTTTCCCCGTAATACACGCCGAAAAGATAGAAGACGGGCCCGAAACCCGTTTAGTCCCATCGTTAGGGTTTAAATTTACTTGGCAGGGGAAGAAAATATGTTACGGTGGTGATACTGCCTATTGTGAAGAACTTGTTAAGCAGGCGAAAGGAGCTGATCTTGCAATTATTGAAGCAGGAGAGGATGAAGACAGCGTGCCGGGTATGCACATGACGCAGGAAGAAGCTGAGAAGATTGGCAGAACTGCCAAAGAATTTTTCCTCGTTCATGTTCCTCAATAACACAATTTTTTCTTATCTTTAAAACTCTTTCTTATTAATTTCCGACCGGAGTATTTCGATGAAGAATATCACGATTTTTATGTTTATACTTTTTACCGCTTCAACGGTGGTTTTCTCACAAAACGAGGGCGACATGTCGTTCAAGGGTGAAAAAAGGCTGAAGAATATCAGAATGCTTACTGACCGCGGTGAAAACGCCGAAGCATATTACTCGTTTGATTATAAAAAACTGAGTTTCCAAGCCAGATTTGACGGAATGGGATGCGACCAGATTTTTACGATGAATATTGACGGGAGTGATAAAAAAATGGTTTCGAACGGAGAAGGAAGAACCACATGCGCTTATTATCTGCCGGGTGACTCTACTATTATCTATGCAAGTACATATTTAGCAAGTCCGGACTGCCCGAAACCACCTGATTTTTCAAAAGGTTATGTCTGGAAACTTTACGATGAATTTGAACTTTTCATTTCAAATGCTGACGGAAGCAACATAAGACAAATTACCGATAACAATGCTTACGATGCTGAAGCTACGGTTTCCCCACTGGGAGATAAAATTGTTTTCACTTCCATGAGAGACGGTGACCCGGAAATTTATGTAATGGATATAGACGGAAGTAACCAAAAAAGGTTGACTTATGAAAAAGGATATGATGGCGGTGCCTTCTTTTCGGCGGATGGTTCCAAAATTGTGTTCAGAGCAAGCAGACCAACTACGGAACAAGAGCTTAAAGATTATGACGACCTTGTGAAAGAGAAGTTAGTAAGACCTGGTACACTTGAAATTTATGTGATGGATGCCGACGGTGGAAATATTCAGCAGGTTACTAACTTTGGAAAAGCAAGTTTTGCGCCTTATTTCCACCCGGATGGTAAAAGAATTATCTTTTGCTCAAATATTATGAGTAAAGACCCCCGCAACTTTGATCTCTATTTGATCAATGTTGACGGCACAGGGCTTGAACAGGTAACTTTCAACGAGACATTTGACGGGTTCCCGATGTTCAGTAAAGACGGTAAGCAATTAGTTTTTGCTTCTAACAGATTTAACAAGAATAAAGGTGATACTAATGTTTTCATCGCTGATTGGGTCGATGACACTGAGTAGGATCAAAAGAGCACTTTTGCCGCTCGGATTTTTCTTAGGTATAATCTGTGGATTAATCTATCCGCAAGACACTGTGACTGTTACAGTTTGCAAGATCAGCGCTCAGTCCGGCAATTTAGCAACTAAGCCAAAAGGTTTACAACCGGCAGATAACACTCTTGATGTTTTCAAACAAAAAGAGCATGAGTCAAATCTTTCGGACTCTGTAGCCATTAAGTTTTACAGACCGGGTACCCCTTTTAAAAAGTTGGAAGTTCAACCGAAAGATTCTCTGACAGTGATTAATACACTTTTTGTATATAAACCTAAGGGATATGATTCAGGCAAGGGTAAATTTCCGTTTGTATATTTGTTGCACGGGTGGTCAGGTGCCGTCAAAGACTGGAAGGTAAACTACGATATACAGAAGTTAGCCGATAAATATAATATGGTTATCGTCCTTCCGGAGGGCTATTATGACTCGTGGTATGTTAACAGCATTAATAAAAAAGACCTGCAATACGAAGCGGCATTTTGGGCGCGTATCGATCCGTTCATAGTTAAAAATTACCGGGTGGATCCAAAAAATCGTTTTATTACAGGTTTGAGCATGGGGGGGCATGGTGCCGTTACTTTTTATCTTAAAAATAAAAACAAATTCAAAGCCGCCGGTTCTATGAGCGGGATACTCGACCTGACCCAGTTCCCCGATAACTGGGGAATAAAAAAACGACTGGGCGAATTGAAAAAAAACAGAAACCTTTGGGAGAAAAACTCGGCGCTTCAGCTTTTGAAAAATTATAAAGCAAAACCGGAAAATCTGAACATTTTTATTGCGTGCGGAACTAAAGACCTTGCTTTCAAGGTAAACCAAAGTTTCAATGAACTTGCTGTAAAAAAAGGGGTACCGATTCTGTTTTTAGCCGATAAGGGAGACCATAACTGGGACTATTGGACCTCGCATGTTGATGGACAGATGCACTTTTTTAAACTTATTTCCGAGGGTAAAAAGCCCGCTGAAATTAAAGAAATCCTGAAAATAAAATAGCCGCTTAGAAATCTTATAGATTACACAGCTACAACAAATTTCTTGTTTCAAGTATTAAGAGATATCCAGCGACAGCAGATTTCTTGTTTCAAGTACTAACAGTTACGCAACGGCAACAGATTGTTTTAATCAAGTTTTAACCGTTATACAACCGCCGGCTGTTAAACCAATTTTATAGAGAATGTAACGGTGGTACCTTTGCCTTGTTCACTTTCCAATTGAACGGTGCCACCCATCATTTCAACGAAATTTTTCACCAAAAGTAGCCCCAGCCCCGAACCCTGTTCGTTATTAGTACCTGAAGTTGTAACAATAGTATCAAGCCTGAAAAGTTTCTGAATATTTGCTTCAGACATCCCAATTCCGTTATCCGTAATTGAAATATACACTTTATCATCTTTAATATCAGCGTTAGCTTTAATAAAGCCGCCGTATGGAGTGAATTTCACGGCGTTTGAGATCAGATTTTTCAAAGTCAAATCGAGTATAACCACATCAGCTTTAACCATCATTTTTTCAGGCACACCATTTTCGACGCTCAACCCTTTTTTAAGTGAATTAGTCTCAAAAGAATTGAAAGCAGCAGTTACCATATTTCTCAGATCGAGTTGAATCGGGTTATTTTGAATTTTACCGAGTCGCAGGCGCGTCCACATCAAAAGGTTATCGATTAAGGAGTAGATAGTCCTAACCACTTCGTAAATGCCGGTAGCAAACTCTTTAACCTCTTCAGGTTCAAGCTCACCGCTTTGGTGAAACAGAAGCTCGGAAAGCCCAATAAGCCCGGTGAAGGGGGATTTGAGGTCGTGCGCCAGAATCGAGAGAAATTTATCTTTGGAGATGTTTGCTTCCCTAAGTTCCCGGTGCTGTTTAGCGAGTGAAAGATGTGCAGCCACACGGGCGTTTAGCTCTTCAAAGTTGATTGGTTTGGTGATATAGTCAACCCCACCGAGTTGGAATCCCTTAATTTTATCCACAGTATCGGTTAGTGCAGTAAGAAAGATTATGGGAATATCCCGGGTTCTTTCCTCCTTTTTAATCATTTCGCAGACAGCAAAGCCGTCGGGATCGGGCATTCTAATATCCAGAAGGATAATATCGGGTAATATTTCCTCCAACAGACTTATTGCTTCTTCACCCGAGATAGCTTTGGAAACATCATACCCAACTTTAGTCAGCCTAAAGTGAAGGTATTTCAGGTTAGTCTCGTCATCATCAACGATTAAAACTTTTGCTTTAGGCTCAACATTTTCTTTCAATGTTCAAATCCGTATTAAATAAAAGGTATTTTTTGTTAAAATAAAGAGGATTAAATTGCACCATAACTTACAAAAACTTTTTGATATAATCTGATACCGCCATCAAAATATTTCTCGTAATTCCTGTTTATGAAGACCCCCGTTCGTTAGAAACTTTGTTGGATAATGTGACAACTGACGAAAACCGCGGTTATTTGAACGGTATTGTGGTAGTTACAGGCTCTGAGAACAAAGAGATAGAGTGGGTAGTTGGCAAATTTAGCAATAACGGGTTTGAAATAACACTTCTTCATAACCCCAACAGATATACCCCGCACGCTCTGAATATCGGAATTAAATACGCCTTGGCACAGGGGGCTGATTTGATTCAAATGCTCGGTGCTCACAGCGTGGTGAGTGACGGTTATTTCAGAGACCTGCACAGAATTGCTGAAACTGAAAAGGATGTCGGCATCATTTCACCATCTTACGATTTCTTCCCGCCACAAAATTTGATAGAACAGGCAATAATGCTGTTTCACCTTTCCCGATTAGGCAGGAATTGGGGGAGAATTTACCATATCGATAAGCCGGTACCGGGGTTTGGTGCAGGTGGTTGCAGCATCAGAAGAGAAGTATTTGAAAAAATTGGGCTATACGATCTTAAATTTATTCGCAATCAAGATAATGAACTTTACCACAGAGCAGTAAAAGCCGGCTTCAAAGGTTACTCTTACCCCGAAATTGTATATATTTACCGCCCAAGAGGCTCGATAAACCAGTTGAAGAAACAAAATTTTAACTTCGGTAAATATTTTGCGTTAAGCCCTTTCAGTCATTCATTGAAACAGGCGGGACCGTTTTTATTTTATACTTTTATGCTGTTGCTTCTTTTGGTTACAGGTACTTTAAGTTATTTTGAAGCCTATAAGCCTGCAATAGTTACGATAGGAATTTTTATGGCGACACTCGGTATCTATCTTGGTGCTGTTATGTTTGAAACCTTCAGAAAATTTTTAAGTTATGGCAAAGCAGCGCTGTTTTTGCCGGCAATTTTCATAATGATTCATTTTTACTATGCTATGGGGAGTTTTTCAGGCTTTCTGTTTGGCTTCCCGAAGGGAGAGAGCAGCAACAAATAGCCAAAAAATTATTTTTCTGAATTGTAGCTGTTTGACTTTTTGCTGTCTTATGAGTGACAACAATCTGAAATATCATGTTGCGTTAGTTTTAGCCATTTTTAACCGGATTTTTGTTTTCTGAAAAGCGTTGATAATAAAAAATTACCACAAGGAAGCAGAGCCAAAAGGGGAGATCGACCATCAGCCAGCCGTGCGTGAGCAAGCCAATTGATTCAAACATTGTTCTCGCAACCATTCCCACACCCAAAGCGGTAATTCCTGCAACAATAATATAACCATTTCGATTTTTCTTTTTTAGCAGCCTGAGCGTTTTGCCACAGTAAAAGAAAAAAGCGCCGGGCATCCAGAGTGCAGTAATCAACCCGCCAATTCCCACTTCTGTCAGGCGAAAAAGAAGGAAATTGTGTGAAAGCCCACTGTCGCCGGCTTCTAAATAGAGATTTGTGATCATATAGTGTGCGTAACTGCCTTCGGGGGCGGTCATGTATCTGTAGAAATAGTCTTTGAAAAGGTCGGGGCCCGTGCCAAAAAAGGGGTTATCTTTTATTACATCCCACGACATCGCCCACAGGTAGTCCCGGATATTCAGGAAGTTTTGCGCCCGAAAAATCAGAAACACAAAATCGTGAACGGGAGGTATTAAAATTACCGAAAAAGTAATCAGCGCAACCGCTCCCGCGAGAATAATACGCGATTTTGGGTGAACAATCAGGAAGAAAAATAAAAAACCAAGCAACGCCACCAACATCGAGGCACGCGAATTGGAGATAAGCACAAACAGAAATAAAACAATTGTAAACAGTACATTAATTATTTTAACAAAAGGTATGTGCTTTTCGTTATTTGCCGGTAAATGTGCTTCTTCAGTTTGACCATCTGCGGTCGGGTTGTTGGCAGCAGGCTCGGAATTGTTTTTAGAGTTAGTCAGGTGAGTTAAGATCAACAGCAGTACCGACGCAATTGCTATAGTTGTTCCCGCAAAATTCATATTTATGTATTTGAAAAACCCAATGAATCTTATTGGTCCGGCGACCAAAGTAGCGGCGGTTATCCCTTCGCTTAGGATTGTATGAAAAATGCCGTATGCGTTAAGCGCACCCATAAAAATTAATGAATAAAGAACCAATTTTACATCTTTGAATGACCTGATGTTATTATAGGTCAGCCACACAAAGACAAAGAAAATTAACTGCCGAAATGTTGCGGATAGTGCTTTTATGGGTCCGATTGAGAGCAGGGAAGAGAGGGTCATCGAGAAAACTGTGAAAATGAACAACCAAACCAATCCGGCGGGGAGTTGTGTCGAGTTAGTTGTTTCAAATGCTTTTGTTTCAGGTTTTTCACCGTCTTCGGTAATTTCTTTATTATCAACAAACCCAAACCAAATTAATGATACAAAAGACCATCCAATAACAGTAACACGAATTACAGGGTCCATTGCACTGCTTGTCAGTTGCAGCAACAACACCGAAATCAGCAGGTTAAATCTTCTTCCACCGACCTTCACCAACGAAAAAAATACAACTGTGGCAAGAAGTGCCGCAACTATTTCCTGTGGCATAATAGTAGCAGCCGCTGCTAACAGAAGCATTAACAGCAGGAAAGGGGAGTCAGAATTTTTAATCTCGATGAATGAATTGCGATAAATCGAACCGGATCGGAAACTGCTCAATTTTTCCTAAATTTTTAAAAAGATATTTGAAATTTAATGAAGTTTGTACGAATTACTAATAAGTTGAGACAAGTCCCGACAAGCCTGCAACCATTCAATTTTTCCCGAGGATTTCCACCAGCACTTCAACCACGCCATCGTTAAGCATATCAATTGCTTTTGCGGCAATATAGGAGAGATCAATCTCTCTTTCTTTCACAAAGGGGCCCCTGTCGTTAATTTTCACGATAACGGTTTTCCCATTTTTAAGGTTGGTTACCCGAACCAAAGTGTTAAATGGCAGGTCTTTGTGTGCAGCAGTAAACTTGCTTTTTTTATAAAGCTCGCCACTTGAGGTTGGTTTATCCTGAAAAGAATCAGCGTAATAGGTTGCAGTTCCTTTGAAAGAAGAAACGACCTCCAACCCGAAAGCCTTAACCACTTCGTTGTAATTGTTGGGTGTGTTGGGGTCGGTATCGGTATTTTGATTTTTGCCTGAAAGCTTACCGTTTTGGTTGCTGTTTTTGTCAGCGGGTCTTTCGGAATTGTCAGTATCAATACCCGGGTATCGTGCTTTGTCGTGGTTGCTTTTTGTATCAGAAGATTTATTCTCCGGTATTCTTACGGTAGAGACGCAGCCGGTAAATATTATTGAACCGCCGCAAAAAAACGAGGCAATACCTAATAAAAGAAAGGCAGAGGAAAAACCGCTGCCCTTCGAAAATTTATTTGGTAGTGAGCTTGAAAACCCCATCCCAATCCTCTTCAGGTGGTGTCTCTAAGTAGAGTTTCGATCTTTCGATATAAACTTTGGAGGGACCGTCACCAGGATCGATATTAAGTGCCTCGGTGAACCCTTTAATAGCGTCCTGAAAATCCCGGTTACGGTATTTTTCCATTGCTTCAGTATAGAGTTTGACGCATTTTATGCGACTTTCGGGCAGATGTTCATTTGCATCGGCAATAAGTTCATACACTTTTACGGGATGCGTTTTACCTTTGACCACAAGCAGGTCAAGCTCGCGGGTTACGAACTCATTTTTTACAAGTTCGTATGTCGAGTCAGCAATCATAATAAAAGTTCCGTATGCTTTGTTAGCGCCCTCCAAGCGTGAAGCAAGGTTAACATTATCACCCATAAGGGTATAGTCGAACCTTTGCGAGCCGCCGACATTTCCAACAACCATATCACCGGTGTTAATACCGATTCTCATTTGGATCAGGGGTTTGCCCTCAGCCTCCCAACCTTTTCTCAGTTCATTCATAATTTTTTGCTGCTGAAGAGCTGTTCTGCAGGCAAGCTGAGCGTGGTTTTCCAAAGGAATTGGCGCTCCCCAGAACGCCATTACTGCATCCCCGATATATTTATCGAGCGTGCCGTGGTTTGCCATAACCACATCGGTCATGGCGCTTAAATATTGATTCAGAAATTTCACCAAATCTTCCGGATCCATTGTCTCCGAGAAAGTGGAAAAGCCGGCAATATCAGAGAAAAATACGGTGAGATATTTCTTTTCGCCACCGAGACGGAGTTTTTCCGGGTCGGCGATTAACTGGTCAACCATTGATTTATCGACATATTGCGAAAACATTCCCTTAATCTGGGTTTTCTGCCGTCTTTCAAGTATAAAGTGCAATGCCGTACTTGAAATGTATCCGAGGAAGATACCGACATCAATGCCGACATAAGAAAGAAGCAGCTTCTGTGAATTGAACAGGTAGTTGGAAATTTCAAAAATTCCGAAAACTAATAGGAAAATCACTAAAACACTCGCAATTTCCAACAACCAACCAATGCGGAATTTTATTTCCCTCAACCCGGAAGAGATGAAAAAGCTAATGAAAACAAAAACTATTATCAGCAGGATTTCACCCCACTCGGGGAAACGCTCGATGTAGTTGTTATCGATTACATTCTGAATAACATTAGCGTGGAACTCGACCCCGTACAGAGTGTTACTTCCCGAAGTTTCATCAGAAGAAAATGCCACCTGCACAACATCACGGTCTTCTTCCAATGTTGAGCCAATAAGAACTATTTTGTCTTTAAATCTTCCATCGTGTAGGATGCCCGACACGGGGTCGTCCCACATATTTACAGGTTCACCAAGTTCAATCTCTTCTTTAGTGTTGAACGAAGAATCATCCAAAACATCTGCAAAATCAACACGGGGGAATTTGCCCGAGGGACCGTATATATTCACCAACATCGAGATTTTGTCGTATCTTGGTATTTCGTGCCCGGCAAGTTTGAAATATCCCGGTTCACGATCAGAAAGTTGCAAGGGTTTTAAGCCAAACCATTTGTTCAAAACAGCGAAGCTGAATGTGGGGATACTTCTTTGCGAAGTTTCGGAATAAGCGAAAGGAAGGTATCTTCTGTGGACGCCGTCGTTATCTGCAATCACCTGAACAATACCGATTGAACTATCGACAGGGAAGAGAAAGCTGCCGTAGTTTTCGTTTTCGCGGGTTACGGTTGCCTGAACATTTTCTGAAACCTGAACATTTTCATCGAAAGTTTTTCCGGAAACAACAACATTGTGCTTTTCCTGTATTGCCTTGATCAGAGTGGAGTCATCTTCAGCGGAAAAGGTTAATGGGTTTTCCATCAGAAGATCGATACCAATAGCCTTAACTCCGGCTTCGTTCAGGTTGTGGATAACGCGGGCGAAAAACTCCCTGGGGAAGGGCCACTTCTTATATTCATCCGGCATACTCTCAAAAGTATTCCGTGTGATCTCTAAAATTATGACATCAGAGGTGCTGTCCTTAAACGGAACAGCGCCTCTGTTGGTAAATTTTTGATCTATAGATTTGAGTTCAAGTTCTTTAATCTGCCCGATTGAAAGAAAATGGTCGCCGGTGATAAGAATAGTCAGAACTGCAACAATAGCAGCAGTAATAATTTTTGCAAGCAACCCTGTTCTTTTTTTAGCAGAAGCAGCTTTATCTGAACTCATACCTTGCCGTTAACCCCGCAATTGAATCGTTAGACACTGCATCATTAATCAGATATCTGAATTGAAATTGCAGTGAGAAATTTTTCAGAATAAAATATTGCGCTGTGGCGTCAATCGCTGTTCTTTGAATATCACCAAAAGTTGGAGATACTGCCCCGTTCAGAATAAGTTTATTATCCATCAGGTAATATCTTGAGCCTAACACTAAAGAAGTGATATTAAAAACAGTGGTTACATTTGAAAGCCCGTTAATAATTTCGTTGCTGCTGTAGTTCAAATTAAGAGATGACTGCAGCACCTTGCTCCACTCGATAGAATAATTCAAACCGAACATGTTGTTGTTGGCGTCGAATTTGTTGATTGTGTTATCAATTCTGCCGGAAAATGAAGCATTAACGGAGAGGTTGTGGTTGTAACCGGCAAAGAAGCGGTAAGTAACCTGTGCTCCGAATCTGTTTGTGTAGTCGTCAATAGCAAAAAGTGAATCGCTTGCGGTTCTTAAAATGCCGTTGTTATTTTCATTTCTTGTGAACGATAAGATGAACCCCGGCAGATCGAACGAAGGGTAGTATGATACCGACGCGTTGAAAGTTGTGAAAGAAGTTGTAGCAAACTTCGTTTTGTTACGGTTATCTTTCAGGTTTTCGTAGCCGAGTGTAACAAACAACTTGTTATCCAAGAGTGAAACCCTGTCGAAAATGTTAATTCCCGAAACATCAGTTCTTAAGTAGTTATTACCGAACGAAAAATAATCGAACCCGCGGCTGATATATGAACCTTTAAGATAGTTACCGAAGTAATTTAACGACAGGCTTGCTTCGTATGCCAAAGAAGAAAGTTCTTCCGGCTTCAACGGGGAAAGGAACTGGTTAAAAGTGATAAACTGGTTGATAATATCTTTAATTTTCTTGATATCATCAGAACTACCGCCGAAAATTTTCCCTTCGCCGAAAAGTTTATCGATAGTTGAATCGGCAATAGTACCGGTTGCAATATCTTTGTTAATTACAGAGAAAGCACCCTGCCCGTAGAGCTGTATGTTTCCGTCGTCAAAATTAAGAGCGAGGTCGGTACCAACGACTAAGTTTTCCTGCGGACCTCTTGTATAAGCAGCCGAAGCATAGTCATCTTTCGAATGCAAATAGGTTAAGCCGAACTTAAAGGTTTCACCGGCGGTAAAGTAAGGGTTTATCGCCAGCACATCCCTTTTGAAGGTTCCCTGCTTAATTTCAGCAATACTTCCGTCTGATAACTTCATTAAGTTGGGACCCAACAATGAAGAGTTAGGCGGCAATATATTGAGAATCGATCCGTCTATTCCTCTGTTAATTTCGCCATAAGAAGCCTGCAGATTAAAGAAACCTAAGTGAATCGAGCCGTTAACGCCACGAACCCTTTTACCGTTCATTATCAGTGATTGGTAACTTGGTGTATAGTCACCACCGATGATATTGAAATATTCGTTAGAAATGCTGACTTTATATCTGTTGTAAGGCTGCAGGTAGCCTTTTTCTTCAGAAGTTGCATAGACCGAGGCGTCCAAGTCAAAGCCGCCGTATGTTGCTTTTCCATCAAACGAAAAATTGTTATACCAGTTATTGTTATCGCGAACATTTTCGTTTCGTGACTCAGCGCGAACATTAAAGAAATATTTGAAAGAAGTACCTTCAACCCTGCCGCCCAATTCATCGGTGACATCAAAACCTGAGTACAAGGAGTGATAAGCAGTTCCGTCTTCTTTGTAGAGTTCAACTCTCATCGAGTTAACAGAGCCTTTTTTTAGGTTAGAAGCAAGTTCCTCTCCGGCAAGAATGATAAGGTCATCAGCAAACAAAGCAGAAGAAGTAACATCAGTGCCGTTGATATAAATTTTAGTTTTGGTTTTGTCAACAGATTCGTCCGCTTTTAAAAGCGAAAGAGTTATAAGTGCCTCATCTGCAGAGAGTTCCGTACCCGGATCGGGGCTTAGAACCAACACTTCGTCATCTTTTTCTGATCTGGGCTGAACCTGCACCATCAAGTAATTTTGGTTTACGGCGTCAATTGGGTAATATTCGGTTGTGTTGTTTCTGGTGGAAACAATAAAATAGTATTCGAGTGAAGGGACTTTAATTTTTTCCCCCGGAATAGTAACCTCAGCTTTGGGTCCCCAGATATCCATCTCGACTCTTACGAACTCCGATGCGCCGAAAACACGATATGCGAGAGTTATCTCGGAAATATCATTAGTGTTGAGCAGGTCAGCTTTAAAAGTGAGTGCTGCTCCCTCTTTTGCATCTGACAACTTAACGCTCGAGATATAATTGCTGACCTGAGCAAATAAAGCCACCGGAAAAAATACAAAAAGGCTTATCTTAAGTAGATGTCTTAACATAATGGTAAACCTCCGGGTTAAAATGAAGAATTTTGATTAAAAAAATAAAAAACAAACTGAATTTACAAAATTGCGGTAATAAAATATAGAAATGAGCAAAAAAAAAAGCCGCCAATCAAAAAAATAATGAAAGGCGGCTTTCTTCATAAGGGATTTTAATCTGTCAGATATTCGATAATCAAGTCACCCTGTGGTGTCTTAAGAATCACTTTTCTCACATTAGTTTTGGTTGAGTTATTGTATTCTTGTTTTTGTTTTTCGGTCATTTCACCGGCTTGAATTGTACCATCAGAAGTAACAGTACAGCCCATTCCTTCCTGGAGTTCATAGGTATCTTTTTTACCAAGTTGTGCCTCGCAGAAAAGCTTTCCTTCCATCAGGTAAACATTAGTAGTGTCGTTATCGTATCCGAAAAGAAATTCAGTACCACGAACCGACGCCACGAGTGTCGGGGATTTAACTTTGAAATCTTGCTGGTCTTGTTTGGTAACCGAAGCGTTAACCGTCCCTTTGCCGATATCAACAGTTTTAGAGACATTTTTACCATTTTTCGTGACGGAAATTGTTACCTGAGAATTTTCTCTGACTTTCAGGACGGAATTGTCGGTAAATTTAAGAACAATAAGAGCTTTCCCGGAAGTTTTCACCATATCGTTGGTTGAAAGCGCCTGCCCGACCTTCAAGGTAGTCCAGCTTCCTGAAGCCGGTTTATATTGAGCGGAATTAACCACTTTTGTAACCACCGCAGCCGGAGCCGGCGGCATTTCCGTTGCGCCGGAAAGAAAGAAGACCGCAAACGAAAGGATGCAAAAATTTACAAAATATTTTTTCATGGAATTACTCTCTGAACTTATTGCTGAATGTAAATATTGCTTAAAATATCAGGATTTGCAATGATCATGTTAAGAATATTCAAAAATTCGTTAACATTAATTGACTGCCCTGCGTCACCCTGATAACCGGTGATTGACGAACCATATTGCACAAGGAATTGCTGCACTTCGGGGGAAACTAAGTTTGGAGGCAGAAACGACATCAGCGATGTAATCAGCTGGGCAACAACTGATGATTGCGGAGCGTCAGGGTTAGCAATCTGGAAAAGAATTATGTTACTGTTTAATTCCTGAACGGACTGTGCACCCGGAACAACTGCAGTTACCCTTACAACCACGAAATCACCGGGACGCCATGGGTTTTGCGACTGCAAAGAAGCAAGGTTGTTAACCTGTGTTACACTTCCTACATCAACATTTTCTATACAAGGTATTCCATTTTCAAGTGCTGCTTCGAGTGAAGCGGGAATGGAAGTAACGCGCACAGCTTTAATTCTGTATGAAGTGGCACCAATAACCGGATTCCATGAAGCGGGCACGGCATTCTCGGGGTACGACATTAACTGAACCGGTTGTATCATAGCAAGAGTAGCCGTTGGGTTGGTGAACTCTCTGTTTTCGGTAGCAGCACCAAGAAAGTTTCCGTTTGCATCGTATAATTCCACAGTGATTCTATAACTACCTACCGTAACACCTTTTGCCAGTGCATCCTGCAGCAAATCGTTATTTGATGTTTCATCAAAAACTGTGATCTCTGAGTTACACAGATCGGTACTGTAGAAATCCCGGATCGTGAAAGGGTTAGTCTGCATTCTATAGACTTCTGAATAGTTATTTTTCCCTATATCTTTCCATTCAAATTTTGCTTTAATATAGCCTTGAATACCTTTAGGATTCAGGCGAACAAGGAACACTTCCGGTGCTCCGCACAAATCTTTAGCGTTAATGAATTGTGTTAAGTCCACCGTTGGCAGTGGGTTCACAATCTGAATCTGCACTGCCTGAGAGAATGCAGAAAAAGAGAGCAAAAGAGAAAAAACAATGATGATCATTCGATTTTTCATGGGTCCTCCGTTGATTATTAAAACTCAGTGATACAATCCACAGAATACTGTGAAAAAGAATTTGAATTCTAAATATTCTTGATTAAATTGTATAAACGATTATTGCACACTTATAAAGTACGAAATAACCAAAACTTACAATGCCAAATTATGGACGATAAATCAACTTATTTGTGATACAGGTTTAAAAAGCCAATGAACTTGACTGAGATCACAAACAATAGTAAAATAAAATCTCCGGCAAACAATTTAATAAATATTCATAAGATTTCCTCAATGAAAAAAAATTTCTTTTTAGTTTTTTTGTTTTTTCAGGTGGTTTTTGCCGGTCCGGGGGATGCCGGCAAATTAGTTGATCAGGCGAAAGCTCTGTTGGATCAGGCAAAGTATCAGGAAGCGGAAAAGATTATCATACAAGCACTTGAGGCGTCTGATAAAGAAAAAGACAACTATAACTTAGTTCGGAGCACCAAACTGCTCGGTACGCTTTATTACAACTATCGGGAACTTGCCGCAGCTGAAAGTTTTTTTGAGTTGGCTGATTCGTTAGTCAGCGCTTTTTTCCCGGGTAAACTTACCCCCGAAATTGAAGAAGAACTTTACAACATCAGGAACAATCTTGCGATTACTCTAATGGAATCAGCCAGGAAGTCTTCTGTTTCAGGCAACCTTCAAAAAGCTGAGGATATATTCACGGATGTTCTTGATTACTACAAAGAACAAAACAACGACGCAGGAATTGCTGCCGTGCTTTCGAATTTGGGAATACTTTACAGGTTAGACGCTGTTTCCGACCCTGAAGGTGATAATTTTGCCGGCACTTTGCGCGACGCATTGGATGTTCTTGAAAAAGCTGAGGATTATGCGGATAGAACCGGGGATAAAAACCAATTGAGTAACATTTGGTCAAATCGGGGGATAACCTATCAGTTGCTCGGCATGTTGGATAGCGCCGCATATTTTCTTAAAAAAAGCATCACTGAGTTTGGCGAAACCGGTAACGAATACTGGGCTTCCATAACTTCTCTCAGGCTTGGATATCTTTACATAGAAACGGCTGCCGTAAATGAGAAGGATTCAGCTTTAAGAGGTGAAGGGATTAAATTATTAAGAGAGAATATTTTGAAATTAGAGGATTTCCGCTCGAAATTGGGTGATGAAAGGGGTAGAGCGCTTTTCTTGGATGACCTCACAAACTACTATGTGTTGCTAATTAACGAGCTTTTTAAGGATAAAGATACCGAGGGGATGTTTAACCTTGCGGAGATGGTTAAATCACGCTCTTTCATTGATATGCTTTCAACCAAGGCTTCGGGGTTGGAAGAGAACATACCGGAAAATCTAAAAACACTTTTAGCCGAAAAAAAAGAGATTGAAACCATTTTTAGGGATTCGCTTTGGGTGTTTGCTTACACACAAAATTTTGAACGGTTCATTTCGTTAGTTAACGAATACTCAAAGATTTATCAGGAGCAGGAAGAACTTCAACCAAACCTGCAGACATTAGTGAGCGAAGAAACGATTAAATTACACGATTTTCAGAAATTGCTCGACGACAGCACTGCCGTTGTTGAGTTTTTTGTCGGGAATAGTGCCGTTTATTCATTTTTAATAACCAATAAATCAGCTGAGGTATTCAGAGCGAAAGATACACCGCAGAGAATCGATTCTCTCGTTACAAAAATTTTGGCGGATATAGAGGAATTTTCCAACAAGAGGGAAAGATTCGTTTCGTTAGAGGCAATCAACCACCGGTTTGATGACCTTGACAGCGCCGACTATGCACGGATGTGGTTCAACTCAAATGCGGACAGAGCGCTTCAATATCAACTGTTTAATTTATATCAAAATATCATTGGAAATGCTGCAAATAAAACCCTGCGGGACTATCGCAGGGTGATAGTTATTCCGCACGGGTTTTTGCACAGTATGCCGTTTGCCGCATTGGTTTCAGATTTTGGGAACCTTGATAACACGAACAGCCGGCATATAGCCCGCCCAAAATACTGGATAGAAGAAAAGGAGATACTTACAATTCCTTCCGCCTCTTCACTGCCATTTCTGCTAAAATCGGGCAGAGATGACGACGGTACGATAATGATAATCGGCAACCCGGTTTACCCGACGAAAGACCCGACACTTCCCTTTGCAGAGAAAGAGGCTAAAAGCATTGCAAAGCATTTTGACCCTGAGAAAACTCTGTTGCTGATTGGGCAAGACGCTACTGAAACAAAGATTAAAAAAGAAGCAAAGAATTTTGATATTATCCACTTTGCAACACACGGCGTGTATAAAGATGATGCGCTTCAAAGCTACATTCTTTCTACGAAAACTGACACTGATGATGGGTTTTTAAGAGCTTCGGAAATTTTTAAGATGAAACTTAATTCAAATCTCGTAGTATTAAGTGCATGTCTTTCCGGTAAAATTGGTTCATTCGGAAAAACTGAACATATTTTTACAACAGACGATTTAACCGGCTTAACGAGGGCGCTTTTATACGCCGGTTCGGCAAATGTACTGGGAACTTTATGGTCGGTCAGTGACCAGTCAACCGGATATATGATGGAAAAGTTTTACCATGCCTATCGGGATGAAAAGAAGTCGATCCTTCAGTCGATGCGTGAAGCCCAATTAGCAGTAATGAATTACCCAATAAACAGCGACTGGAGCCACCCGTTTTACTGGGCTCCTTTTATTTTAATTGGTTCGCCCCGATAGGTATAATAAAAATGTTCTTTTGAAAAAAATAGTATTTTGAAAAAGTTTTTTTTACTCATAGAAACAGGTTCACCTCTATAAATTGAGAGAGAAAAAAGATATGAAAAAACCGGCACTTGCATTAATCTTCGTTTTGACTGTTGGGCTGTTTTCCGCTGCGTCATTCAATCCCAAAAACGGAAAAGAAACCGGTGTTAACAAGCAGCCTTCCGGTAGTGTTGAAACGCAATTTGTTGCAGCAAAAGGTGCAACTGCGTTACAGCCGGCGCACATAGAGTCCGATTCACTGATAAACGAATTCAACAGAGCGCTTGAAAAATTTAACTCTAAAGATTATGTTGCGGCAATTCATATCTGGTATGGGATACTTCCCGGGCTGGTTGCCGAAAGAAACTACGCTGATTATATAATATCTGCGCAGAACATAAGTGCAGCTTACAGCAACCTGAAAAAGTTGGATTTACTTTTAGACTGGAAAAAGCACGCCCTGGAGTTTGCTCTCTCAAAAAACGAAATCGCATCTGTTGAAAACTGTTTTGATGACCTGGTTAAAACTTATTACAACGACTTCAGTACAGGCGCGCCGGCGTTAAAATATACTAAAGAAGCCTTAACTTATTTTAAAAAAGTAGGTGATACAGCAGCCGTTGCCAAATATCAAGGTTGGGAGGATGAAATTAACCAGTTTCAGGAGGCAGTTACCGCTAAGATAAAAGAAGATGAAAACCTAAAAAAGAATGAAACTGCTCCTGATAAGTTAGCAGAGTACTCGCTGAGGTTAGGAGGTTTTTATAGTTTTATCGGTGATTACGAAAAAGGAAGGGATAATTACCTTACAGCGTTAAAATTAAACGGAGAGAACGGACCCGATTCTGTAGCTTCTGATGCGTTGTTTGGTTTGACTAATCTTGATATGGTCGTCAAACATTTACGCGACACAAAATTTACCGCGCTATGGCAGGTTCCTTCTTCAGGAAGCATAATTAAACTATTTTCACTTCAGAAAATCGATTATGTTACTGCAGATTCAGCCGTTATTTTAGTTAACGGCGGTAAATATGACAACATTTTGCCCGAATCTAAAGTTGAGATTTGGGCGTGTATTTACCCATCACTTCCTGATCACAATGTCTATCATCTTGCGAATGGAAAAATTTTAGAGTCGGGGGATTATACAACCAAAGTTGGGGTTAAGATATTAGCTCCTGACAAACCGCAAAGAAAGGTTTTTGTGGTTGATTACGCATACATCCGGGTAGCGGTGCCGGAGCAGGAACCATCACCTGTAAAAATGGTGGCAGGATATGGGGTTAATTATTACGATTTCGGGCGAAATCAGTTATATAGTTCTAATGTTCTGAATAAAATAAACGATAAAAAAATCGAGCGGAAAATTAACCGGATATTCTTAGATGATTTTGAAGAAGTAGCAGACGCCGTCGATGATTTAGTGAAAAAAGACCCCGAAAACTACGGCAACGCTGACCGCGGTACTTTTAAGGGGCTTAACTCGGCTGAAGCCGTCCGGAAATCAACGGCTGAAAATGTTGACGATTTCTTCATGTATATTAACGATTTCCCGGGCACATATCTCGGTCTTTCAAAACGATTTGTAGATGATTATTTCGGCTGGATTGCTTCTGAAACGCCTGCCGGAAAAACTAAAATCAGCAAATTGATTTTGAAAGCGCAAAATGAAGAAGAACTAAAAAAGATTTTTTACACCGACAGTTCGTCGATCAGAAAAAATAATATGGTTCAGGATTTTACCGATTCATCCGACGCATTATACCCAATTGGAGAATTGGAAAAAGCCGGCAAATATTCCCTGGCTGCGGTCAGTTTTGCAGATTGGTTGGGCGACCGGGACTTAATGAAATCAGCGTGGCTTTCACGAGGGTTATATCTGAAGCAAATTCAGGGGCAAAAGGGTGTTCTTGAGGCGTATTATAAAAGTTTAGGCTATGCCAAAGAATTGAACGATCGTCCTTACATCGCTATCGATTACCACAATATTGCAGTGTTTTTATCCGACGCAGAAAAATACGAGGAGGCAATTTCTTATTTCGACAGCAGCATCGCCGTGAGGAAAACAATAATTAAAGAGTCGCCTTCTGACTGGAATTGGGAGAGGCTCGGCAGTTCATACTGGGGGAAGGCTTACGCTTTATCAGGTTTGGATAAATACGGTGAAGCGGTTGAGTGTTACGAACTCTCTTTGGCTGCGTACGACTCTTCTAAAAGCAGCACAAATTTTGAGGATAAAATAGTTGTAATGCGCAACATTGCCGATGTCTATACAAAAATGGGGAATAATCGGAGAGCAATGGAGATTTACGAACAAGTTCTAAAAATCGCCACGGAATTGAATATTACCGATCGGGAAGCACAGGCATATTTTGACATTGGCTATGCACTTTTTGCGCTTGGTGAGTACAAAAATGCAATTTCTTACTATGAAAAAAGCTACAGCAAATATTTGGAATTGCAGCAATATGATGATGCCGGGTTATGCCAGTCAAATATTGGTCAGTCGGAGTGGAATCTTGGCAATTTTGTAAAAGCGATTGAAGCCCACAATAAATCAATTGAACTGCGTGAAAGATCGGGAAACAAAGCGGATCAGGCTTTTTCGTACGATAAATTGGGTGCGCTTTATACACAACAGGGCGACGCTGATAAAGCGATGGAATGTTTCACCAAAGCTTTAGAATTATATCAGATGCAAAACGATGAAAGCGGTATGGCTGTTGTGTATGACGATATTGGTGCGATGTATAAAAAACTCAATAATTTTCAGAAAACTTTTGAATATCTGAACAAAAGCCTTGAACTGAAAGAAAAACTTAAAGATAAATTCGCCATTGCTGCTAATTACAGCGAGCAGGGGCTTGCCTATATGTCGTTTAACGATGTTCAAAACTCACAGATTTGGCTGCAAAAATCGTTGGAACTCAACTTAGTGCTGAACAACAAATTGGATGCAATTTATTGTATGCTGAACTTGGGACAGTTGCAATATGGGTATCGCAGCAATTTCGACTCGGCGATGGTTCTTTTTGATGATGCTTTGGCAATGTCGAAAGAATTAAACTTCAAAAGCACAACGGCATATGCTTATAAACAGATTGGAAATCTTTTTGTAGAGAAAGGGGAAAGCGCAAAATCCAACAAATACCTCGATTCTGCTTTAACTATTTACACCGAGATGCAGGAGAAAGCCGAAATCGGGAATGTCTATATTGCCTTGGCGTCTGCGGCAATTTCGGGCGGTAATTTCGATAAGGCGATGGAATATTTGTATCAGGCTGAAGAGGTGGCAAAATCGATGAACAACAACTTCCTTCTCGCTAATGCTTACAATATGAAAGGCGATCTTAAAAGGTTGTTGGGTGACTACAAAGAAGCAATACAGATATTTGACTCAGCAAGTGTTTACTATTCCAAAGAAAACAACCCCTGGTTGATTGCCAGCATGGCAATTTCTTACGGTAATATTTACAACTCACAAGGCGAGTACCGGCAGGCGATTAGTCAATATCTTATTGCTGACAGTATTTATACCGCGCAAAATAACGACTATTACCGCTCAACCCCTCTTAATAATATCGGGACGATTTATTTCTGGCAGGGTGACTATGATGTGTCGCTTCCCTATTTTTATAAAACACTTGCAATACTCGATTCAATAAAGTACTTTGGAGATTTCCGGGCGACAGTTCTCTCAAATATAGGTGAGGTGCTCTACGAACAGAAAAAATATGATGAATCAGAAAAATATCTTTTGTTAGCGGTTCAACATGCGCAGAAAAACAATTCAAAAACCTATTTAACCACCCCCTACGGTTTATTGGCATCGTTGAATATAGAACGGAATAATCTGCCGGAAGCCGAAAAGTGGGCAAAAAAGGCAATGGATTTGAGTGAAGAACTTAAAGACAGAGGTGATTTGCTTTCAACCTCGCTGATTCTGGGGCGCTTAAACCACAAAAAGAACAATGTTACAGTTTCTAACCGGTTCTTGGATCAGGCTATTTCCCTTTCTAAAGAGCTTGGTACAAATAAATTGATCTACCAGGCTTACTACTACAAGGCGATGAATTTCCAGAACGAAAAGAATTCTGACTCATCCATTACCTATCTGAAATTTGCGGTTAATGTGCTGAATGATATCCGAGGGAAACTTTTTGGCGGGGATAAAGCTGCTAAGCTCTTTCAAAGCGGTGACATGAAAGTTAAGATTTACGAGGCACTTATAAACGCTTTTATTCAGAAAGGGCAGTTAGACAGTGCACTATACTACTTAGATATGAGCTACAACGAGGGATTGAAAGAACAGTTCGGGAATGTTACTCCAAAATTTAACGATAAAACTGACAACGAAGCCGTTGAAAAAGAAAAAGAACTGAAAAATAAAAAAGAAGGGTTGGAAGAACAGCTACAGAAGGAAAAAGCGAAACCTGCAGAACTCCAAAACAGTGAGAAAATTGCAAGTCTGGAAGCAGGATTGGAGGTCGCCGAGAACGACTATGTAGAGTTCATTATGAACACTGTTCAGAAAAACCCGGGATTGGATGACTACTTTAAGGATAACATAAACCCCGTAAGCTTTTTAGAGTGGCAGGAGTACATACCGGATGATGTGGCAGTTCTGGCATACCTGATGGGAGATAACAACCTCTACATTTTTGGAGCAACCAACGATACCGTGGGTGCCGTGGTGATGGATATTAAGAAAGATGAGCTTGAGCAAAAACTGACGGAGTTCTACTCGATGCTTAAAGATTCTTATGCGGCTAAAGAGATTGGCGAAATTGATATTGATTCGTTTACACCGAAAGACAAATCGATGGATACAGAGGATGAAATGTATCTTGCACCACAACGCGAACTTAGTATGGAATTGTATCAGATTTTAGTTGCGCCGGTTAAAAGTATGTTCAAAGGGAAGAAAAAGTTGTGTATTGTTCCTTTCGGAAAGCTTTATTACCTGCCGTTTGAAACATTAATATCATCAAAGAAAGGTGAAAATGTAAAATTTTTAATTGAAGATCACTTAGTGTTTTATGTAACATCTTTCAAAGTTTTCTCGCAGAGTATGAATAAAACCGCAGCACCAATTCAATTAGTAGCCTTTGCAAATGCGGATAATTCACTTCCATCGGCAGAGACGGAGGTTGCAAAATTAAAAGGGCTGTTCAGTGACGCTGAAATTTATTCAAGGAACGACGCAACAGAAGATATTTTGCGCTCAATTCCAAAGGGTAAATATAATATGCTGCATTTTGCAACGCACGGGAACATGAACTATGGCGAGATTACTAAGTCGTTTCTTACAATGGCAAAAAAAGGGACAGGAGACGATCCGAAAAACGACGGGCAGCTTACAATAAATGAAGTGTGGGGTTTAACAAACCTGCGGAACTTTCAGTTGGTTACGCTTTCTGCGTGCAAAACGGCGGTGAGTGAAGAATTTTCTAAGGGCTGGCTTGTTTCGCCCGCAAATGCTTTTCTGAGGATTGGCGTTCAGACTGTTGTAGCCTCGCTCTGGCAGGTTGAGGATGAAGCCACTTCAATTTTGATGTCTGAATTTTACTCGAATCTAAAGACGATGTCGAAGAGTGAAGCACTTCAAAAAGCGAAATTGAAGCTGATTAAAAATCCAAAATATGCGTTTCCATATTACTGGGCGCCTTTTATAATGGTAGGTGATTACAAGTAGAAAAAAAGTTAACAATTTATTAACAACAGGGAATTTCAAAACGGTTTTTTTAGTAGCAATCTTCGCGGCATATTTCGTTGATAAATTCGAAATTTTCCGCGAAGAAAATGAAGTTCCTAAAATACCTATTATATCTCCTTCCTTTAATTCTTTTTATCGTCGTTTTTACCTATCGCGAGCATGGTAAAAACAGTATGGCGCTGGGCTCTTCAAAGAACCCGGTCAAAATTTATTTTACCCCGTCAGTCGATGCAAAGGATATTACGAGAACCGCAACGGAGTTGCTTGATTACCTTCACAGTGAAACGGGTTACTATTTCACATCCGCAATACCCGCTGATTATGTTACTGTAGTTGAAAGTTTTGGCAGTAATAAGGCTGATATTGCCATAACCAACACATTTTCTTACCTGTTGGCGCACGAAAAATTTGGCACGGAGGCGCGGCTAAGGGTGGTACGCGACGACGGGGAGTCGAGCTACCGGGGTCAAATAATAGTGAGGGCAGATTCCGGTATCGATTCACTCTCCGACTTGATGAGCAAACGAATTGCTTATGTCGATCCCTCTTCCACCTCCGGATACATCCTCCCGGCAGCACTTCTGAAAAAACACGGTATAGTTCCCTCGGATTCAGTATTCGCAAAAAAGCACGATTTTGTAGTTTCGATGGTGTATCAGAAACAGGTTGACGCCGGTGCAACTTACTACTCGCCGAAAGATAAAAGCGGGCAATACCGCGACGCGCGCGAGCGTGTAGAGACACAATATCCGGATGTTTATAAAGTAGTGAAAATAATAGCACTTACGGATACTATACCAAACGATCCGGTAATTTTCAGAAAAGGTCTGCCTGAGGAGATGAAAGAAACGATTGTTAACGCAATGCTGAAGTATGTATCTACGAAAGAGGGGCAGGAGTCGCTTCACCGCATATATAATGTGGAATCATTAATACCCACTTCCGACAAAGATTATGATCCTTTACGGGCACTTCTGAAGCAGATAAATTTCAAAATATCGGGGGCTTTATGACGCTTTTAAGGGTGAATCAGGTCCACAAGATATATCCTTCGGGCACGCATGCACTCAAGGGAGTTAGTTTTGAAGTGGAGAAGGGAGAGTTTCTCGTGATAATCGGGCTTTCGGGTTCAGGTAAATCAACACTTCTCAGATGCATTAATCGCCTGCACGAGCCAACTTCGGGGAATATACAGTTTAACGGCAGAGACATAACACATGTTAAGGGAAAAGAATTGCGGCAGTTGAAAAGGCAGATTGGGATGGTTTTTCAACAATTTAATCTGATTAAAAGGCGAAGCGTACTTGTTAATGTGCTTACCGGTGCGCTCGGAAGAATGGGTACTTTCCAGTCACTGACTGAAAACTTCCCGCAAAAATTGGTTGATGAGGCGATGGAAGCGCTGAAAACCGTAGGTATTGAGGAGAAAGCCCATATCCGTGCGGATGCCCTTTCGGGCGGGCAGCAGCAACGGGTTGCTATTGCCAGAAGCCTGATGCAACACCCTGATCTTCTTTTGGCAGACGAGCCGGTGGCGTCGCTTGACCCTGCCACATCAAATTCTGTTATGCAATACTTCGAAAAAATTAACAAAAAATTTGGCACTACAGTGATTTGCAACCTGCACTTTCTTTCCCTTGTTCGAAAATACGCAACAAGGGTGATTGCACTGAAAGCCGGTGAAATTATATATGAAGGGTTGCCTGAAGATATCGACGACGATTGGTTTAAAACTATCTACGGCGAAGAAGCCGAAGAAGTGGAGATTAGATAATGACTTTGAGTGACGCACAAGGTGTAATGGAAAAAAAGAGGATGAAAGACCGCACTAAAGCTAAGGTTAAAGCGGCATTACTCGACTCTTTTTTCGTGTTTTATTCAATTTTGGTGGTCGATCGGGTTATTTGGGATCGGTTCATTCTTCAGTTGCGCGAAACGCATTTCAGTTGGGCAGAAACAGGGCTGTTTGCGCTTATTAGTTTGTTTGTTGGTGTTGTGTGGAGCCTTACGGGGACTTCACTATCCGACAGGCTTTTTGGTTTGGCAAAGCCGACAAAAACGGCAAAACTTACATTCGAAATTTTCGGTTGGTTTCTTTTTAACATTACATTTATTGCCGGCTGGATAATAACAAAAATTTCAATCGTTGATCTTTTTAGCGACGAAGGTGTTGCTGCGGCACAGCGGATTTTTGCTGCGTTGTTTTCGCCTCGGATGGCAATTTTTGATGAAGCTCTTTTTGCAATTATAGAAACGATATATATCGCTTTGGTTGCGACTCTGATATCAATTCCGATTACTTTGGTTGTAAGTTTTCTTTCCGCACGCAACCTTATGAACGACAACAAATTTACGCTATTGATATATGCCTTTTTCAGATTGATTTCAAACTTTGTGCGGTCAATCGAACCATTGATTTGGGCTATTATTTTCTCTGTTTGGATAGGAATTGGCCCCTATGCCGGAATGTTGGCGTTGTTAATTCATACTATTGCTTCTAACGCTAAACTCTATTCGGAGGCGATTGAATCTATAGAAGAAGGCCCAATTGAGGCTATTTCAGCTACAGGAGCTAATAAACTTCAGGTGATTTGGTATGCGGTTATTCCTCAGATTATTTTGCCCTTCCTTTCATTTACGATCTACCGGTGGGATATAAATGTGAGGATGGCGACAATTATCGGACTTGTAGGCGGCGGAGGAATCGGTACGATGCTGATACAATACCAAGGGTTAGCGCAATGGCACGAAGTTGGTCTGATTGTTATTATGATTGCACTGGTTGTTTGGATAATGGACTATATCTCGACCAAAATCAGGCAGGCTATATATTAATTTGTCGGTTTGCAGCCGGGTTAAGTTGAAAGATGTTGTTTTCTCTTTCAGTTGATTACCGGTGTATTGATTGGATTGCAGCCGTATGTTATTGCCTAAAGCTGTTCAGGGTTTGTTCAAAATAATCCAAAAGTTTTTTTAAGCCGGATGTTAATGCCCAAAGCTGTTCAGGGTTTGTTCAAAGTAATCTAAAAGTTTGTTTTGAGCAGGGGTTTCTTCCGCATTTAGAGTTGAGTTAAAGATTTCCTTCATCAAAGGCATCATACTCGTTTGAATTGTTAGGATCATTGCTGCATCTTCTTTTGGGGCAATTAGGGAGTCTTTGAAATATGCCGTAAGCACCAACTTAAGCACTTGTTCCTCTTCCAAAAGGAGATTTGCAAGAATCTCTTTTTCCTCAGCTAATGAATTTTCCGACAATTCCGCCATAATTATTCCAAAGAGGAGTTTATACTCATTTTTCAACTGCGATTTCAGGGTGAAATAGTTTCTGAATCTTTCCTGAAATTTCTTCTCTTCATTATTAAATATATCTTTCACAGCAGAAATGTAGTCTTTCGCTTGTTTCTTCATTACGGCGATATAGAGATCGTCTTTGGAGGCGAAATAATGATAAATGCTTGATTTAGAAAGCCTGATATCCCGTGCGATCTCATCAAGTGTGGTTTTTGAGACACCATGCTTTATGAAGCGTCTCTCTGCAGCCTTTAGAATATCCGGGTGTCTGTTTCGTTCCATTTAAATAATAAGAAAATTTGTACAGGTAAATTTAGTTAACCTTGTTCAATAGAGTGTAAAGAGTTGTCTGAAGAAGCGTGAAAAACGGGGCAGAAGTTAACCGTAATTCCGGCGTGAAAAATTTATCTGCTTAATCTGATTGATTTTACCCATTAAATGGTTAAATTTAAAATTCATTTTTAAAAAATCCCGGAGGCATTCTTTAATATGGGTTATATGGAGAGGCTCAGGAGTTTAGCTCCTTGGTTCATTCTTGGAGTTGGCGGAATCTTCATCCTGTTCATGGTAGTTAGTGATATGAATTTCAGCCAATTATTTACCGATAGAGGAACTATCGGCGAAATAGACGGCGAAAAAATTAGTGCGCAAGAATTTGAGGAATTTTATCAGCAGTATCTAAACCAGTTGCGCCAAAGTGGTCAGGAGCCTGACCATGCGAACGATCAGCAAACCAGGGAACAAGCCTGGAACCAGTTCGTTATGCACAAGTTGGTTGAAAAGGCTTATAAAAAATATGGGATCACCGCAACGGATGAAGAGATTCATAATGTTATCTGGGGTGACTCGCCACCGCAATTTCTTACAAGTTCGTTTATGGATTCTAACGGTGTCTTTAACAGGGCAGCGTACGAAAATGCACTCAGGGACCCCCGTAATAAAGAAAACCTGATAATGGTTGAGGATGCAATTCGTCAGGATATTCTTGCCAAAAAGCTTCAGGCGTTGGTTACTGCCGGTATCGTGGTAACCGAACCGGAAATTAAAAGAAAATTTATTGACGAAAATATCAAGATGAATGCGCAGTATGTGCTTGTCGATGTTAATGTCTATCCGGATTCTTTAGTGAAATTTACTGACGACGATTTAAAAGAATATTATAACAAGAACAGTTACCTCTACAAACAAGAAGCGGACAGGAAGCTGAAATATGTTGTATTTAATATTCAACCCTCGAGCAAAGATTCACTTGCGGTTCAAACTATTTTGAAGAATATTCTGAAGAAGATTGAATCAGACTCACTCGCTTCATTTCAAAGTTTCGTGGAAGCGCAAAGTGATTTACCGTATTCCAAAGATACCGTTCATCTTGACGCCCTACCACCGGCGCTTCAGTCGATGGTGGGTAAATTGAAAGCGGGTCAGATCGTTGGGCCTCTTGCCGGAGGTGATGAAATGGGCTTATATAAAATTGATCAGACAATAAACGGCGACTCAGCTTTCGCAAGGGCTTCGCACATCCTTTTGGAAAAAACGGGTGATGATGCGGCGGACCTTGAAGCTGCAACTAAACTGTATAATGATCTTAAAGGCGGAAAGAATTTCGAGCAGACAGCGAAAGCAGTTTCGAAAGACCCCGGTTCGGCGGCTAACGGCGGTGATCTGGGCTGGTTCCCAAAAGGCAGAATGGTAAAACCATTTGAGGATGCCTGCTTCAACGGGCCCGTAGGTGAAGTACAGCCACCGGTTAAAACCGAATACGGCTATCATATAATTAAAGTTACAAACCGTTCATCGGAAAAATTTGTAATAGAAAAGATTGTTAAAAAGCTTACTTTCTCGCCACAGACAGCAACTGCAATAAGGCGGGAAGCAGAAGACTTTAGATCGTTGGCTGAAAGTATCGGGTTAGATTCAGCGGCTAAAACAAAAAATTTAGCCGCCATGGAGACTCAACCTTTTACTGAAAAAGTATCAGCAGTTCCGGGTGTGGGCTACAGTAAGGCATTGGTTGTTCAGGCTTTTAAAGAGGGGTTAAACGACTTTCTTCCGGTAACTACGATAGATAACCGTATAATTGTTGCACAGATAACTGAAGTAAACACTGACGGTGTAAAGAAATTTGATAGTGTTAAAGAAGAAGTTAAAGCGGCAGTTATTCGTGAAAAGAAATTTGAACTGGCTTTAACGGCTATTAAGAATATTAAATCGAAAACAGGCGGTGATCTTTCCAAAGCACCCTCGATTGATAAAAACGCCCGTTTTGGGGTTGCCGATTCATTCACACTTGCCGGTAACATCAGCGGTTTAGGGATGGATTATGCTTTCAGCTACAACGCATATAAGGCAAAACCGAACACCATTTCCGAACCGGTAAAAGGTCTGAGAGGTTATTATCTTATCAAGTTAACAATGAGAGAGAACTTCAATGAGCAGGATTATCTTTCAAAGAGAGTTACTATCAGAGATCAGATGCTGAACGAACGGCGTCAGACCGCCTCACAGCTTTGGATGCAACAGGCTATTGAAGATGCAAATGTAAAGTATTACCCGCAAAACTAATCCGGTTTTAATAACCCCGCCTTGTGTTTTGCAGCAAGCAAACCCCGGTGGGGTTTTTTATATAGCAGCCTGATAATTAAATTAATATTCTGAATGAAAAAATTTTCTGTTGCTGCAGCCTTTTTGATAACCGCTTTCACGGTTTATCCGCAAAGCGGTTTCACATTTACTTTAGGTGCCGGTTATGGCACAGCTTCGGAGTTGTACCCCTACGCAGGTGTGAGTGATTTTGATCTGAGTAAAGTATCCGTTGGGTTGGGTTCGTTAGTAACGCCGCACATCTCAGTCGGTTACCGCTTCAACGGTGATCTTAGAGGCGTTTTGGCTTTAGAATATTTGAGTAAAACGGCTGAGTTTTACGGGCAAACAGTTGAAAATGAAACGGGCACGATCTTTATCCCGGTTAAAGATGGTTATTCTTTTCTGCCGGTTGAGTTATCGTTGGAGTATATTTTGCCCTTCAGTTCCGAGGCACTAAAAGTTTATATAGGCGGCGGTGCCGGTATCTATTTCTATTCTTCAAAGAGGGAAGTGGCGGGGATAAAACCAAAAAGTGGGGGGAATATCACCGGTTATGGGATACACATCCTTTCGGGGATGGAGTATTTTTTTAGCGATAACTTGGGGATACTGTTTACCATGAAATTCCGTGATCCGGAAGTTTTGTTTGACGGTGAATATGCTTCTGACGCGGGAGTATGGAACGGGATGCCTGTCAGGTTGGGAAACACTAAGTTCAGGGAAAAACTGTCGCTCGAAGGAACAATGTTTATTTTAGGTCTTAAAACACGGTTTTAACGATAAATGCAGCATAAAAGAATTTACCTGACGGGATTTATGGGTACCGGGAAAACAACACTCGGCAGAGTGGTGGCTAACTGTTTAGGGTGGGAATTTTACGATACTGACAAAGAAATTGAGAAAGATACCCAAGCGCCCGTTGCAACCTTTGTACTAAAAAACGGCGAAGAGGCATTCCGCAAATTGGAAGATGCAAAACTTTTGGAACTTTCAGTTGTTGAGGGAGCGGTTATTTCGCTTGGTGGCGGCACACTGATGAACCCGAAAAATATCGAAATTTGTAAATCTTCAGGGTTACTCGTATATCTGAAATCTAACCTTTCAGTTATTTATAATCGTGTGAAGAAGAGAACCACACGACCCCTTTTCAAATCGGAAGCAGACCCCGAGATGAGCCGGGAAGAGGCAATGAAAAAATTGAAATTATTGTTCGAACAAAGAAGAGAAGGCTACGAAACCGCTGACTTAACGGTTGAGATTGAAACCGATAACTTTGGGATGAGTATCGATAAAATAGTTAATGTTATTCGTTCGGGCAGACCGGAGAAAAAAACATGGAGTTAAAAAATATAACAATTGAGAGCAACAACGGTAATTTTAACTATGCTCTTTTCCCTGCTTTAGAGGGAGTCTCAGCGGAGCTTCAGAAAATCAGCAGTTCCCACAGTGTATTTTATATTGTTGATTCGAAAGTATATAAGCTTTACAAACCGATTTTTGATGATTTAGTAAACCGGGACGATCTTTTCGTGTTTACGGCAACTGAAGAGAATAAATCGTTTGATTCGTTGTTCACTTTGTACGATTTTTTATTAAACAGAAATACCGACAGAGGCAGCTATATTGTTGTAGTTGGTGGGGGGATAACCGGTGATACCGGCTCGTTTGCCGCTTCCACTTTTATGCGGGGCACAAAGTTAGTGCTTGTTCCCACCACGCTTCTTGCGATGGTGGATAGCAGTATCGGTGGAAAAACGGGAGTTAACTACAAAAAGTATAAAAATTTTATAGGAAGTTTCTACGAACCTGAAGCCGTTATTTCGTCGGTTAAGTTTTTAGAAACACTCGACCCTAACGATCTGCTAAGCGGGCTGGGGGAAGTGTTGAAATATGCTCTTTTAGACGCAGAATTTTTTGAATATTGCAGCGAAAAATTAACCGGTTCGCTTGAAATTGGGCAGGAAGACCTGCTTACGCTGATTGGGCGCTCTGCGCGAATTAAAAATGATGTTGTTACGCAGGATCGTTTGGATATGAAAGCTCGTCACGCTCTAAATTTAGGACACACTTTCGGGCACGCGATTGAGTCAGTTTCTCATTTTTCGATTAAGCATGGTATTGGGGTTATTGCCGGGCTTCGCGGAGCCGCATTTCTTGCACATAGAACGGGCGTGATGACCGAAGCGGTATTTACAAAAGTAATTGAATTTTTATGCAGATATAAAACTGACGAGTCGATTAAAAGATTAGATTCTGAAATGATATACACTGCTATGCAGGGTGATAAAAAACGGCTGAATGGTGAAGTTAAATTTGTGTTAATATCGCAACCCGGTTCGCTGCTTATAGATGTTTCAGGCAAAAAAGGGGATGTTATTGCATCTATTGATTTTATGAAAAGCACTATATAGATCCGGTTTGCGGTAAATTTGTGACGACAGGGTAAAATTATTTGAAATTAGTGATGGAATTATTTGATCTTAGGGTAAAATATTAAAAATAAAAAATCAGAATTTTAATCGAAACGAATTTAGACATACTTCTTTAAAAGAAGAACTGCCGGAAAAGAGGGCACATTTCCGGCAGTTAGTGTGTTACTATAAGGAGGGTAAAAGGAACATCTCATCGAGTACATTAATTATAGCAATAATTATGCCAAGAAAAAAAGTGCAAAACAGGTTCGTTTTAGCGGGGTTGGTTTCTCAAGTTATCAATTTAGAGAGCGCTATTTTCAACAATGAGAAATAACTCAGTCTGAATTATTAAATTGTGTTTGTTCGAAAACGAATTTTTGCCAATTCAAACACAACTGAAAATGTTTGGCATGAGGTTTTTTCAGTGAAATAACGGATGCCGAAGCGTTTACCAATTCAGTAAAAAACTCAGCCGGAAGTTTTTCATTATAAAGATTAACGGCGGGATGTGCGCTACTTCATACCTGGATAAAAAGAGGTAAGACTGCTGAACCCTAAGAAAAAAATAGTTGTTATAACATGTATTCAACAATAAAAAAATGGAGAGAAACAAAATGTTAAATCCGGGAGACAAAGCACCGTATTTTGAATTACCCGATCAGGATGGTAACAAGGTTAAACTGACTGATTATGCCGGTAAAAATTTAGTTCTGTATTTCTACCCAAAAGATGACACCAGCGGCTGCACAAAAGAAGCATGCAGTTTCAGGGATAATCTTCCGTCGTTCGAGGGAATAAATGCAGCCGTAGTAGGCGTAAGCCCCGACCCGGTTAAATCGCACAGAAAGTTTGCCGATAAGCACAGCCTGAATTTCACTCTTCTGAGCGATGAAAACAAAGATATGCTCACCGAATACGGTGTATGGAAAGAGATGACAAGGTGTGGAAAGCAGTTTATGGGTGTTGAAAGAACCACATACCTGATTGACGATAAAGGAGTGATCAAACAAATTTTTAACAAGGTTAAAGTTGACGGTCACACGGCGCAGGTTCAGAAAGCGTTGAGCAAATAAAGCAATGGGCAGAAAAGTATTTGTATCCCGAAGGGAAGTTTTCTCGGCTTCCCATCGGTTATTTAATCCCGCTCTCAGCGATGAAGAAAATGAACGGGTTTACGACAAGTGCAACAACATCTACGGGCACGGGCACAATTATGTTCTCGAAGTGGTGGTTGAAGGCGAGATCGATGAAAAAACAGGGTATGTGATTGATCTGAAAAAATTAAAAGAGATAATTAAAGAACATGTAATTAAAAAAGTTGACCATAAACATCTTAATTTTGATGTAGATTTTATGAAAGGGGTTATACCCACTGCAGAAAACATTGCGGTTAAAATTTGGGATCAACTTGTTGATAAAATACCTAACGGCAAATTGTACAAAATTAAATTACATGAAACTGAAAATAACAGTATTGAATATTTCGGAGGTTAATTTTGAATTTAGAGAAAGTACAGGGTTTAGTTACCACACTATTGGAAGAAATTGGGGAAGACCCCAACAGAGAAGGTTTATTAAAAACACCCAAGAGGGTTGCAAAGGCTTATGAATATTTAACTTCGGGTTACTCCAAAGACATCAATACCGTGCTGAACGGTGCGATATTCAGAGAAACTTACGACGATATGGTGTTTGTTAAAGACATCGATTTTTACAGTATGTGCGAGCATCACATGCTGCCCTTTTTTGGAAAGGTGCACATCGCTTATATCCCCGACGGAAAAGTAGTAGGCTTAAGCAAACTGCCAAGGATAGTTGATGTTTTTGCCAGAAGGCTTCAACTTCAGGAAAGAATGACAAAAGAAATTGCCGAGGCGATTAACAGATACCTCAGGCCGAAGGGTGTGGCAGTTGTTTCCGAAGCTCATCACATGTGTATGATGATGAGAGGGGTTGAAAAACAAAATTCTTCGACCACCACTTCTGCAATGGATGGAGTATTCAAAGAAGACCCTAAAACCAGGATGGAGTTCCTGAGTCTGATCAGACCCGGTTCCAGGGCAATGATGTGAAAAAAATTTGGATTTCGGGTGCAAGTTCGGGTATAGGGCGTGCACTCGCTATTGAATCTGCAAAACGCGGGCACTTGGTGTATGGAACATCAAGAAGCATTGAAAGGCTAACAGACCTCAGCAAGTTGGTTGATTCCGTGGTTGATTTCGCTAACTTTCAGGTTTCGGTTTGCGATATATCAAACAGGTCTGAAGTTGAAAAGTATGTTAAAGGGGCGTTTGGTGATAATGCCCCTGATGTTTTAATCAATTCTGCCGGTGTAACTTCATTCAAAGAAGCGTTAGACACCGATTTAGAAGAGACAGAGCAGATAATATTTACAAACCTTCTTGGCTCTATTTACACCATAAAATCTGTTTTGCCGGCTATGGTTAAGCGTAGATCAGGGATGATAGTGAATATTAATTCAGTTGCAGCTTTAGACCGTCTGAAAGGAAGCAGTGTTTACTCGGCAACCAAAGCCGGGTTGCTGCAATTCAGCCGGGTTCTTCGTGAAGAAGTGAGGGAAAACAACATTAAAATAATCGATATTTTGCCCGGTGCCACTGAGACACCAATCTGGCACGAGAAAGTACGCGCTAAATATTCAGATAAGATGATGAGCCCTGAAAAGTTAGCGGGCTACATCATTGATTTTGTTGAAGACGAGAGTAACATAGTTCAGGAAGAAGTAGTTTTCAGACCAATAACCGGTAATCTCTGATATTTAGGATTTAACTTCACGGTTAAATATCATATAAAGTTTAAGGGAACGATTGCGTAATCTCTGATATTTAGGATTTAACTTCACCGAAGGTTTTCGGATGAGATTTGCCCGAATCGTGCAATCTTGATGTAATTGATATGATCTCTGTCATATCTGCACTTCATACATTCAAATTTATCAGATTAGATTTTGTAGAATAACAAACTAATATTAACTTTGGAGGTTTGAATTTTTAGTTATTAACGGAGATCAAAAAAACCGACTTGCAGAATACCGTCAGAAGTAGTTGGCACGGTGAAGATATTAATAACCTCATGGGAAAACACGGAAGTTTTATTAAAAGACTAACAGACATTGTCCTTAGCAGTTTAGCCCTTATTTTGTCATCACCGGTTTTGTTAATCGCAGTGATTGCTATTAAGCTTGATTCTAAAGGAAGCGCTTTTTTTATCCAGGAGCGAACCGGTTTGAACGGAAAGCCTTTCAGAATGATCAAACTTAGAGGCATGATTGAAGGAGCCGAGTTTTTGGGTCCCGACTTTACACAAAAAGACGACCCGCGCCTTACTCGCGTCGGCAGGATACTTCGCCGCACTTCAATAGATGAATTGCCGCAGGCTATTAATGTGTTACTTGGCGATATGAGCATTGTGGGCCCCCGCCCGGAACTTACAAAAATCACCGACCAATTCACGAACGAGCAGCGGGAAGTATTCAATTTCAAGCCGGGTATTACCGGAATTTCACAAATTAACGGCAGGCAATCGCTTACTCCCGAGGTTAGAGTTGATATGGAAATTGCTTATTACCGTAAGGCTACATTTTGGTCAGATTTGAGAATAATCTTACGCACGCCTAAAGTAGTGATAACCAACGAAGGAAATATTTGATGAAAAGGCTGTTTTTTATAATAGCCCTTTTTAGTCAATCGATACTTTACTCGCAACCCGAACCAATAAACGCTGAACATCCTGTCTATTTTTTTCTTCGAAAAGCTGCTGTTACCGGGTTTATCCCGGAGTATGACGACGCTATTATCCCGAAAAGCCGAACGGAAATCACCGAAAACCTGAAAATATTGGAAAGCAGGAAAAGCGAGCTTACAACTGCAATGCAGGAGGAGCTTGAACGCTATTTTCTTGCATTTTCGATAAAAACCACCGATAACACAAACCCTGCTGAAGAACCCAACAGAATATCGGCACTTTTTAGCTCGCCCAAAGAAGCGCATTTGTTTAAGCACAACGAAACCGGTTTTGAAGCCACACTTGACCCACTGTTAGCTATAAAATACCATGAAACACACGACCCTAACTATAACGAAAAACGGGCGGGCTATTTCAGATATGGCGCTTATATCCGTTTTAACTACAGCGATTGGTTTTCGGCATACATAATGGCTTGGAACGGCAACTCTTACGGGTCGCGGCAGTTAAACGGCTCGGATCCAACTGTGGGGCAAAAATTCACTTTTTGGCACACAGGTTTGGACCATTTTGACGGGACCGAAGGAGGTGCGTTTGTTAAAAAGGGCATTTTTTCCGCCTCTATTGTACGAAACAGAACTTTGTGGGGCGAAAATTTCTACCTGAAGGATAAAATTTCAGGTGCTTCTCAAATGTTTGACAGGTTTGAGTTTGAAATTAAAACCGGCTTTTTCACCTATAATTTTATGCACGGAACATTGGTTACGCCACAGTATATAACCCCCGGCGACACCATGTACGGCGACCCCAAACACAGGGATGAAAAATACACTGCACAAAACCGACTTTCGTTTCAGATATCAAACAGTTTTCGGTTATCGCTTTGGCAGGCTGTGATCTATGCCGGCAGGTCAATTGAACCGGCGTACTTAAATCCGTTTCTCTTTTGGGAGTCGGCACAGCGTTCTTTACAAGATTTGGATAACTCTCTGATTGGGTTGGATGTAAGATACCGCCCTGCTGCGGGGGTTGAACTAACGGGTAGTGTGATTTTCGATGATATAAATTTCAGCAACTGGCTGCCGGGTAAGTTCCAAAAAAACAGCAACCGAATGTCGTTTTTAGCCGGTTTGATGTATATCCCTCAATTTGCTCCCCGATTAACATTTAATTTGTCATATTATTTTGTAAGACCTTACACATTTTCTCATCCGGGTGATGGGGAGAACCTAGCCTATGTGAACAATCATTTTCCGCTTGGGTTGGATGTGCAGCCAAACTCGGATATGTGGAACCTGCGGGTTGACTGGCAGATTATGGCACAGTGGCGGATGTCATTCGACCTGAAGCACATCAGAAATGGTGCAAATATGTACGATCATTTGGGAAACATGACTGAAAATCATGGGGGGTCTTTCTTTGTACCGATTAATAAGCTTTCAAAAGAAGACGCTTATTTTCTTGCCGGCGATCTTCACAACACTACTTCGTTCGATATTGTAACTGAGTATGCGCTAAGCGCCAATGTCAGGGTGAATGCAGGTATTAATAGCAGATCGAGAAATTTTTCGGAACCGACAATTCCTTCATCGTATTACTACTGTTCGGTTTCTCTTTTCTATTTTTAGAAAAACAATGCTTTAATTAATAGTACGCTAATTTTTTCTCTTGTTTGGCAATTTACTTTATGGCTAAATTGTCATTCAATTTATAAAAACAACGGTTAAGACGACATGGTAAAAGCCTTTGCAAGAATTTTTGTAATTTTTGTAATTTTTGCCTTACAGGCGCTGCCCCAGAAATATACAATCCTTGAGAAAACAGAAGATCATATAACAATTAAATTCGATCTGCGCAGTTTTCCTGAAGTTAAAGATACTCTTGTAAACGGTCGGAAATTCTCATACTTCCCCGGAGAGGGGATGTACTTTATGAAACAAGGGGAACCGGCGGTGCCGGAGTACTCCGTTTCAGCCGGTATAAATTTCAGTTCGAAACCCAAAATAACTGTTCTGGCATCGGAAAAAGGGCGCACTGAAACAAAGTTTATACTTCCATTCACCGTTGTTGATTCGCTCACCTTCGAGCCTGACCTGATCTATTTTGAAAAAGATGTTTACAATGTAAACGGATATTTCCCCAAAACGCTTGCCCGTTTGGATGGGCGGCACTCGTTCCGGTTCTCGGAAATTCAGCCGATAATTATTTCGCCGTACCAGTATAACCCTGTAACAAGGGAATTGGTGCGCTACAATTCTATTACCGTTCGTTTAGATTATAACATACAATACGGTGGCGAATCGTTTGTTGTAAAGCCTGTTGAAGACCCCACAACGGATAATTTCCTTAAAAATGCTGTTGTTAACTACGATGAAGCCCGCAACTGGATAGGGGAAAAGAAGGAACTAAGCAGCAATTCGCCTGCAACGGATGAAACCTGGTATAACCCGAACAAAACCTGGTTCAAAATCTATCTCAACAAGCGGGATATTTATAAATTAACTTACGAGCAGTTAGTCCAGGCGGGCCTGCCAACCAACAGACAAATTGAAAAGAAAAAACTTCAAATGTTCAGCAGCAAGGGGGAAGTGCCGCTTGCTATTTATGGGGGGCAAGACTCAATCTTTTCACCCGGCGACTATATAATCTTTGCGGGCGATTCTCTTCCGCCGTCACCTTATACGGCAATGAATGTTTACAACACATCAAACCTCTTTTGGTTCTCATTTGAGGCGGATAGTGCAGGGCTTAGGTACCAGGACCGGGACGGGAGAATTACTCAGAATAACCCGGCGGTTAACTATTCGTTGAAGACACTTCATTTTGAAGAGGATAGAATTTACGAACGGCTCGGTTGGGCACCGAATGGATTGCGTGATTACTGGTTTTGGGCGAAGATAAACGCTTTTAGAGGGGTGCCACAAATGGGGTTTGCTCACAGGTTTAATGCCTTGCCTGACATCAAAGGTGAGCTTCCTTTCTTAAGGGTTAGAGCTGAAATTCACGGTATAACTACCACTGTTTATCCGTGTAATTTTGTGCACAGTGTTAATCTTTATATTAATGATAAAAAATTGGCTAACCTCAAATGGAACGGGCAGGATAAAATTCTTTACGACTCGACCTTTAATATTGTGAACGACACGATTGTAATTGCAAGCCAAGGGAATGAGTTTAAGGTCGTAACAGATGGTGACATCTGCTTGGACGATAAAAATGATGAACTGCGAGTTAACTGGTACGAACTTCAATATTATAAAGAAAACCGTGCTGCTGGTAAAAAAATATTCATCAGGAACCCGGAAGGGGTTTCCGGTATTAAATCATTCTGGGTTTTCAACTGGACGGGGGATACGATGTTCGTTTATCTGCCCGACAGGGCTGAGCGGATAATCAACCCGCAAATAGCGCACAATCAATACGGTGATGTTTTGTTTCAGGATTCGGTTCAGTCGGAGAAAATCATCGATTATATGTGTGTTGATGCAGATTACGGAATTTCGGTTGACTCAATCAGAATTGACACCCCTTCGGACCTTAGGAACCCTAACCGCGAAGCGGATTATATAATTATCTACCACCCTAAATTCAAATCGATTGCTGAAAGATTGGCGAACTTCAGACGAAGCAAGCCACTAACACCCGGCGCAAACCCACCAAGAGTGTTTATTGCTGATGTTTTGGAAATTTACGACGAATTTTCCAACGGATTGCTTGATCCCGAAGGGATTAAAAGCTTCCTGAAATATGCTTTTTATAACTTCAAACGCCCCGCACCCGTTTATGTTACTCTGCTCGGTGATATGAGTTACGACTACAGAAAAATACTTCCCGACAGTCGTGAGAACTTCATCCCGTCGTTCCCATTTCACTCGATTCAATATGGCGTGGCTGCAAGCGATAATGCCTTTGTAGCGCTTTCAAGCACCACGGTAACGCCTGACATGGCCATTTCCCGCTTTTCAATCGAAACAGTGGAAGAGGGGAATATTGTGATGGATAAATTAGAAGGCTACCCGGGTGATAACACAAAAGTGTGGAGAGAAACCGCACTTCTGATGGCTTCAGGGATGGACCGCCAGGACGAGCTGCAATTCGGTTTCAATCGTGAATCGATTAAATTAATGAACAATTTTATTGAGAATCAGGGTTACCGTGCCACGATAATTTGCCGTTTTCCAAGCACACCTGAAGAAGAGCAATACGCGGGGTCAACTCCCGAAATTCTAACTGCTTTTAACAGAGGTGCGGTGCTCGCCAACTACTACGGGCATGGTGGCGGCTATCAGTGGGATTTAACTTTCACGAACAACCATATATACCAGTTGGAAAACCAGGCACGCCTGCCGTTTGTAATAAGTGTAACTTGCTATACAGCCCACTTCGACAATCAGGATGTGTTCGGCGAGCAGTTTATTAAGGTTCCGGGTAAAGGGGCAATCGGATTTTTTGGCAGCTCAGGGCTTACTCACTGGCAGATTGGTACCTACATAAACGGTTTGATGTTCGATGAAATGTTTAACATGAAAAACCATGTTACAGGGCTTTCAATTCTTGCGTCAAAAGTCCGCACACCACCCATTGGTTATTATGCAAACCAGATAGCACTTTTAACCTACCTTGGTGAAGTGGGGCTTTCGTTAGCTTTACCCAATAAACCTGATTTTGCAATAACAAACAGTGACATTACATTTTCGCCCACTAATCCATTGAAGGGCGATACTATGTTTGTGCAGGTGAAGCTTTCCAACTATGGTATTAAAATAGCCGATTCTGTGGATGTGGAACTACGATTTGCCGGGCAGGATACTTCGGGTATCATAGAAACTGTCCGAATCCCAATTTTCACCAATTCAGATTCTCTCACTTTTAAGTGGGCACCGTCAATAAGTGGTTTGGTATCGTTAACCGCAGAGATTAACAAAGACAGAAGAATAGAAGAAGACGATTATTCCGATAATGCAGGGAATATCCAGTTGGCTGTTTATGATATTTCTGAACCGAGTATTCTCTACCCACGAGATGGTTTAGCAATAAATGCGCAGTTCAAAGTTGATTTGGCTGATATCGGATATTATCTTCAGCGAAATTTCAAATATGAGATTCAGATAGATACTTCTTTTTCGTTTGAAAACCCCCAATTTTATTTTAAAGATTTAACCGGTACAAACGGTTTGTTAAAATATCCGGTGCCGAGCTTATCACAAGGAAGATATTTCTGGCGGACGCGAATATTCGACGGTAGTAACTACGGAATCTGGTCTGAACCCAGAGCATTCTCTTCGGTTGATGGGAATATACCCGGTTACTACTACAAAGGGAACCTTCTAACAAGTTTTGAAAGCAGAAACCTTACTTTCTCCAAAATTTACGACGGTTACCTGCTGAACACAGAGTTAAACCCACCACATCCTGATAATGAAAGGTGGAAACGGGAGTATGCACTCGGGAATATAGCAGCACTTGATACCGTCGGCCTTACCTGCATTACCACTGACGGCAAATTTGTCTATTTGGCTGATTACTGGTACGATGTGCAAAAGCGAAACCCTGACGGGAAAACGAAAATCTACAAAGTAGGTACCGGGCGGCAGGGGACCAACCAGGGGGCATATTACGGTACTATACCGAATTTCCGGGAGCAGATCAAATTCCAGATGACCTATGTTAATGGCTACATATATTATCCCGGTGACTCTCCCTATATCCTGTATAAATTAGACCCAAATACCGGAGTATTGGATTCTGTTATAGTTGCTCCGGGGTTGCTTGATTTTGATTTTGGCGACACCCGTGCCGGCAAGTTTATGATCGCTTCGTACGATGGAAAAATTTACAATTATGCACAGAAAAAGTATAACCTTGCATCCGGGATTATTGTTCGTGTTATCGATCCGGTTTCAGGTATAAAAATCAAAGACTATGAATTTCCGAATACAGAACCGTTCCTTTCACTGGCGGGTTTCTTTGTGGTTGATGATGTAATGTATATGTACGAAGATTATCTCAGTGGAACCATGATGGCGGTCAGGCTTTCCGACGGTAAATACTTAGGTGACTGGCTCAGTTGGAAAACTTCCATTCCTGCACAAAATAAGAGATTCTACTCGTGGGTTTATGATGAAGGCGTCGATGAAATCTATGCAACCGGCTACAGAAGAAACGACAGCATTCCTAAAACTATTGCAGTTTTTGCCGGGTATTATCTTGACTCAAAAGGTAAACTGATCTCCAAACCTATTGGGCCCGTTACAAAATGGAAAAAACTGAACTACGAAATTGTTAAAAACAACATAACTTCGCTTTACGATGTTGATCTTCTTGGGTTTAACGCACAAACCCGAAGGTGGGATACACTTCGTGCCTCCGTTCCAAACGGTTACAGTTTGTCTCAGTTTAGCCCGCAGGTTTACCCGTATATGCGAACGGTGGTTTCGATGGAAGATACTTCTTACTCAACAACAAACCCAATGTATGTTAAAATGGTCCACTTTGACTGCGAGACCGACTTGCCGGAGTTAATGATAACCGATAAAGACTTTACTTTCGCACCCGATAGTCTTTTGCAAGGTTTGGATATAGATATTAAACTAAGAGTTGCAAATATTGGTCTGATTGAAACAGATACGGTGACGGCTCAACTGTATTTAAACAATGAAGATGACCCGTTTTACACAACTACATTCACAATACCTGCTGACTCATCTATTGTGATACACGATGTTTTAAACACAACCAGAACAGTGTTCTTTTCCAAAGTACGGGCAGTGGTAAATAATTCGGGTACCGAGCTATTCACATTTAATAATATAGCAACCGACAGTTTTTATGTTGTAAGAGATACCGTCAAGCCCGATTTCCACATTACTTTCGACGGCAGGGAGCTGATCAACGGCGATATAATTTCAAACAGTCCTGTGATTGAAATGGTGCTTACTGACAACAGCCCGTTACCTTTGGATACTTCGATGGTAAGTATTGTGTATAACGGAAAACCGGTGGGGTTTGCCAAAGACAGCATTCAGGTTAGCTACACACCATATCCGAACTCGAAATTAAATTTAGTTTGGCATCCCGTATTCAAGCAGGGTAAGCACACGGTTGAAGTTTTCACTAAAGATGCTTCGGATGTGCCCTTCAGTAACATTTCGCAGAAATATCAATTCTATGTGTATGACGAGGATGATATTCAGCGGATATACAATTATCCGAATCCATTTACTGATGAAACATGGTTCACCTTTGAGTTAAGAGGTAACGAACCACCGGATGAGGTAAAAATAAAGGTGTTCACTATTGCCGGAAGACTGATAAAGGAGTTTGAAATCCCGGCTTCGGAGATGAAAATCGGGCTGAATGCAATTCACTGGGATGGGCGGGATGCTGACGGTGACGAAATTGCAAACGGTGTTTATCTTTACAAGTTAATCACTAAGTATAAAGACAGAACTTTCACCACGATTGAAAAGATCGCGAAAGTTAAATGATTAACAGACGATAAACTTATGGTAAATATAGAGTCCGGAAAGGATTTTATAACCGATGTTATCGATTGGGATGTAGTGAACTGGAGAAAGTGCCTGCCTTTCTTCGAAAAAGATAATTTTTGCTTTGCAGGTAAAAAAGCACTTGCCATCGGTGAAAAGGATGGCGGGCTTTCCCTGTGGCTTGCTGCTAAAGGCTCCTCAGTAATTTCAACCGACCTCAACGGCGTTTCCGACAGAGCGAAAGAAAAGCATGCCGCGTATCACTTGCAGGATAAAATTAAGTACAGCGAACAGAATATCCTTTCGCTCAACTACCCTGACGAAACCTTTGACATAGTGATTTTTAAATCCGTTTTGGGTGCTCTGCGCGAAAAAGAGAAACAACAAGCCGCAATTAACGAAATCAGAAGGGTGCTGAAACCGGGCGGAACCCTCTTTTTTGCCGAAAATTTAGTTTCAACATCTCTGCATACTTTCTTAAGAAAAAAGTTTATAAAATGGGCTTCTTACTGGCGTTATATAACCATAAGCGAAGCTAAAGAATTGTGTGCAGAGTTTACCCGTGTCGAAACCAAAACCGCGGGTTTTTGGGAACATTCGGCAGAACGGAAGGGCAAAGAGTGTTTCTTGGGAAGTTGGATTCTTTTTTTGAGAAGATTATTCCGAAAAGTTGGCACTATATCGTTTTTGTATCCGCAAAAAAATAAATGATTTCGAATAAGGCAAAACAAAAAACCCTTTTTTGATTCGTCTGTAATATTTATTTTTGAGAATACATTTTATTATTTTAATCACAGAGTAAACACACATGTGTGGCATTGTCGGATATATCGGTGATAAAAACTGTGTTCCTGTTGTAATAGACGGGCTTAAACGCCTTGAATACCGGGGTTACGACTCCGCCGGGATCGGCATGTTCAACAACGGCGGTATCAGTGTTACGAAAGTAATCGGCAAGGTTGAAAATCTACAGCAGGAAGTTAAAAATCAGGGGTTAGATTCCACCACCGGTATCGGCCACACTCGCTGGGCAACACACGGCGAACCAAATGTGTTGAACGCCCACCCTCACTCCAACAACGATGGCACACTCATCGTAGTGCACAACGGCATTATCGAAAACTACCCAACACTTAAAGCAGGCCTCAAAAAGCTCGGTTACACATTTAAAAGTGCCACGGACACCGAAGTGCTTGCTCACCTTTTTGATGCTTATCTTAAATCAGGTTATCCCTTTTTCGAAGCCGTAAGGCGCGGTTTGAAGGATGTAGAAGGAACATACGGTATAGCGGTTATTTCAACCAAGGAACCCGACCGTATTGTAGTTGCAAAGAAGGGATCGCCGTTGTTGATTGGTGTTGGCGAGGGTGAAAATTTTGTTGCTTCGGATGCGGCTTCAATAGTTCAACACACAAAAAAAGTGGTTTATTTAGAAGATGGGGAGATGGCGGAGGTTTTCAAAGACCACTACCATACAAAAACGACCGATGATGAAGAGGTGAACAAAGAAGTTCACCAAATCGAAATGACTTTGGAAGAAATCGATAAAGGCGGCTACCCTACCTTCATGCTGAAAGAGATTATGGAGCAGCCCGAATCGCTGAAGAACTCGATTAGGGGCAGACTGCTGCAGGAAACAGGGGATGTAAAACTTGGCGGGTTAGAGAATGTTTTAGACCACCTTTTATATGTAAAACGATTTTTGATCATCGCCTGCGGCACTTCCTGGCACTCGGCTTTAGTTGCCAAATCTATGTTCGAAACCTATCTTCGGATACCAACGGAAGTGGAATACGCAAGTGAATTTAGATACAGAAACCCCATAGTTGGTCCCGGTGATGCTGCATTTTTCATCTCACAATCTGGTGAAACGGCAGATACGCTTGCCGCACTTAAGGAGGCAAAACGACTCGGGGCATTGTGCATAGGTGTTTGCAATGTGGTCGGAAGTTCAATTGCTCGTGAGAGCCATTCAGGTGTATATATTCATGCAGGACCTGAGATAGGAGTAGCTTCCACGAAAGCATTTACGGCGCAATTGGCAGTTTTTGCTTTAATCACGATACTTCTTGCACGGCGGAAAGGAATGTCAGTTGAGGAGGGGCAGAGTTTAGTTTCCGAGTTCGCAAAGATACCTGAGACGGTCCGAGGGATTCTTTCACAAAACGATTTGATTGAAGGGATCGCCGAGAAATTGAAAAATGCCACAAACTTCCTGTACTTAGGAAGAGGGTACAACTTCCCCGTGGCGTTGGAGGGCGCTCTGAAGTTGAAAGAAATTTCATACATTCACGCAGAAGGTTACCCGGCGGCAGAAATGAAGCATGGCCCAATTGCATTGGTCGATGAGAATATGCCCGTGGTATTCATTGCGCCTAAAGATGCTACTTATGATAAAATTATCAGTAACATCCAAGAAATTAAGGCTCGCAAGGGAAAAGTGATAGCCATTGCCACTTCCGATGATGAAAACATCGATCAGCTGGCTGACTATTCGATTAAAATACCGGTGACAAGATCGATCCTGATGCCAATTCTGACTGTAATCCCGCTTCAACTGCTCGCATACCATATTGCGATGAAAAAGGGCTTAAATGTGGATCAACCACGAAATTTAGCTAAAAGCGTAACAGTAGAATAAACAAAATGGAGAATCTATGGAGCGGAAGAATGTCCTTATTATGGGAGCCGCAGGAAGAGACTTTCATAACTTTAATACTTTCTTTAGGGATAAAGAAGAATATAATGTAAAAGCCTTCACGGCAACACAAATCCCGAATATCGACGGGAGAAAATACCCTGCCTCACTTGCCGGCAAATTATACCCCGACGGCATAATGATCTACGATGAAAAAGACCTTACGAAACTGATCAAAGAATTTGACATTGACGAAGTCTATTTCTCGTATTCCGATGTACCCTACAATTATGTGATGAACAAATCGGCTGAAGTTAATGCAGCCGGTGCTTCTTTTATATTGATAGGTACAAAACAGACGATGCTAAAATCAACCAAACCCGTTATTGCCATTGTTGCGGTAAGAACCGGCAGCGGTAAATCGCAAACATCGCGGAAGGTTGTTGATCTGCTTCGTGCAGCGGGCAAAAAAGTGGTTGCCGTAAGGCACCCGATGCCCTACGGTGATTTGGCAAAACAAAGGGTGCAAAGGTTCGGAACAATTGAGGATCTGAAGATACATAAATGCACTATTGAGGAGATCGAAGAGTATGAACCGCATGTGGCTACAGGCGGTGTTATTTACGCAGGTGTTGATTACGGCGACATTCTGCGGGAAGCAGAAAAAGAAGCTGATGTGATAATCTGGGATGGAGGGAATAACGATTTCTCATTCTACCAACCCGACCTTACCATAACTGTTGCTGACCCGCACCGCCCGGGGCACGAATCGACTTATTACCCCGGGAATGTTAATGTAAGACTTGCTGATGTGGTGGTTTTGAACAAGGTTGAGTCGGCGCATCCCGAAAATATACTTTCCGTGCGCAATTATGTACGGTCGGTTAATCCAAACGCTGTTATTATCGACGGTGCTTCACCAATCAAGGTGGATAAACCGGAACTGATTAAAGGGAAACGCGTTCTGGTAGTGGAAGACGGACCAACGCTTACACACGGAGAGATGGAGTATGGCGCCGGAACTATAGCAGCACTTAACTACGGTGCGGCAGAATTGGTTGACCCAAGACCTTACACCGTGAAATCGATAACGGCTACATATCAGAAATATCCCAAAATCGGAGTTCTGCTGCCTGCAATGGGATACGGTGATGAACAGGTAAAAGACTTAGAAACCACCATTAATGCTACAGATTGCGACGCCGTTGTGGTGGGAACACCTATTGACCTTGGCAGAATATTGAAGATTAATAAACCTTCCGTTAGGGTTGGCTACGATCTTCAGGAAATTGGAGACATTACTTTAGAGAAAATTCTTAAAGAAAAAGGACTTTTATGAGCAAACTTGCCGTCGTTGCACTCGGCGGCAACGCTCTTTTAAAAGGCAACCAGGAAGGTACGATAGTTGAGCAGGAAAATAACGCTATGGAAACCTGCAAAACGCTCGTCAGCCTGATAGAACGGGATTACAGAATTGTGATTACTCACGGAAATGGTCCTCAGGTGGGTAACCTGATTCTGATGAACGAGGCAGGTAACGAGAAATTTTACCTTCCGAAGATGCCTTTGGATGTCTGTGTCGCTGAGTCTGAAGGGCAAATAGCCCACATAGTAGCGCAACAATTGGAAAGATTGTTGTTGGAGCATGAGATAGATAAAGAAGTAATCTCACTTCTGACCCATGTAGAGGTTGACGGAAACGACCCCGCATTTCAGAACCCGACAAAACCCGTCGGGCAGTTTTTCAGCAAAGAAGAAGCTGATAAAATGGCTGAAATAAACGGCTGGCAATTCCGAGAAGACCCCCGCAAGCGCGGCTGGCGCCGGGTTGTCCCTTCGCCAAAGCCGCTTTTTGTCCGTTCTGCTAATATAATTAAACAACTAACCGACGAAGGTCACATAGTGATTTGTGTCGGTGGTGGTGGCATCCCGGTTATTAAAAATGAACGGGGGATGATTCACGGTGTTGAAGCGGTAATAGATAAAGACCTCGCCTCATCAGTATTGGCAACACAAATTGGTGCCGATGAACTGATAATATTAACTGATATTCCTAAAGCTTACATCAATTTTCACAAAGAAAACGAAGTGGCATTGAATGATCTTTCGTTGGAAGAGGCTGAAAGCTATCTGCTGAACGGCGAGTTTGCTGCCGGCAGCATGGGTCCGAAAATAGAAGCGGCAATAAATTTCGTTCGAAACGGAGGAAAAATTGCCGAAATTAATGAAGCGGGTGAGCTTAAAGAAGCTCATCACGGAACAAGAATAATTGGAAATAACGGATAATTTATGGCTGTAAACATGAAAGGGAAGAGTTTTCTTTCCATTAATGACCTTACTATTGAAGAGGTGTATCAGGTTTTTGATCTGGCACGCACTCTTAAAGAAAAACATTACACAGGCGAAGAACACCATCTGTTGAAAGGGAAAACGCTCGGTATGATTTTCTCAAAACCCTCGACGAGAACAAGAATCTCTTTTGAGACCGGGATTTACCATCTCGGAGGTATTGGGATGTATTTTGGGCCTAATGACCTACAACTTAACCGAGGCGAGACCATTCACGATACGGCAAAGGTGCTTTCGAGGTATTTGGACGGAATAATGATCAGGACTTTCAAGCATGAAGATGTAGAAGGGCTGGCGAAATACGGTTCGATTCCTGTTATTAATGGGTTAACCGACCTGCTGCACCCTTGTCAGGCTATGACTGATTTGTTCACCATTCTTGAGAAAAGGAGAACACTCCGCGGACTGAAACTGGCTTTCATTGGCGACGGTAACAATGTGGCGCACTCACTTCTGAACGGCTGTTCAAAAGTTGGTATGGATATTACCGTTGCTTCCCCGAAAGGGTATGAGCCTCTTGGTTGGATAGTTGAAGACGCACGGAAAAATGCGGCTTATATGGGTTCGAAGGTCGAGATAATAAACGATCCAGTTGAAGCATGCAAAGGTGCGGATATAATCTACACGGATGTTTGGGCGAGCATGGGTCAGGAAAAAGAAGCGGCTGAGAAAAACGCCCGTTTCGCCGGATTTCAGGTGAACGCAAAATTGGTTGCAAACGCAAAAGATGACTATCTGTTTATGCACTGTTTGCCGGCGCACCGTGAGGAAGAAGTAACAAATGAAGTGGTGGATTCTGCTAATTCTGTTGTTTTCGATGAGGCGGAAAACAGGCTTCATGTGCAAAAAGCCATTATGGCTTTGGTGATGTAGTTTAGTTTGCCTGAAATTACGGGCAGATAAAACAGATCATAAACATTCAAAAGCCACCCGAGGGTGTTCGGGTGGCTTTCATTTTTCAAATTATGGGGTGATTAAGTGCGTAAGAAAAGTGAGGGAAATTCTTTATTTTTGTTGACTGTTTGAAAATACTGGTAGATAGTGAAAAATCAAATCTGTTTTTTAGTTTTTGTGCTTATTATCGGCACTTCAGGGATATTTGCGCAGCAAAACCCGCAATCTGCGCAAAAGGATAAGGTACTTACCGGCAAATTTGAGGAAATTACCCGTTTTGCACTTCGGGATACTTTCGGGTACGGTTTACTCCGTCAGGTTTGTAGTTTTGGTAACCGGCTTTCCGGAAGCGAAACTTTGGTTAAAGTGGAAGATTTTTTCATCGAAAAATTGAAATCGATGGGGCTCGATTCGGTTTACACCCAATCGACAACTACCAACAACTGGAAACGGGGGAGTGTCGGCAGGTTTACACCCGTACAATCTGATGAAAAGTTCACGATTGCTGCCGTAGGTGGTTCGGTTGGCACCAACGGTGTAATCAAAACCAAAGTTATTGAAGTTGCCGGTTTCGATGACCTCGAAGCTAAAAAAGATCAGGTGAAGGGGAAAATTGTTTTCTACAATTTTGCATTTCCGCAGGATGTTTATGATTCTTTCGAATCCTACGGCCCCACCGGTGCTTACCGCTGGATGGGTGCGATTAGAGCGGCAAAATACGGTGCTGTGGGTGTGCTTATTCGCTCAGTTGCTTCCAATTTCGACGATGTTCCGCACACAGGTTCACTGGGTTACTTTGACTCAATTCCGAAGATACCGGCTGCAGCACTTGGCGTAATCAGTGCCGTTAAATTGAGCAAATTCTTAAGCGATCCCAAAAACCATAACTCAGATTTTGAGTTTGAAATGGACTGTCGCACGGAAGAACCGGCAACCGTAAGGAATATTATCGGTGAAATAAAAGGGAGCGAATTTCCGGATGAGGTTATCGTTGTAGGGGGGCACATCGATTCATGGGATGTGGGCGAGGGTGCACACGACGATGGTGCAGGCATAGTTCAGGCGGTAGAGACACTTCACCTTATTAAAAAAGCGGGGATTAAGCCGAAGAGAACGATCCGTGCGGTGCTTTTTGCCAATGAAGAGAACGGTCTTGCCGGCGGCAGATTCTACGGCAAATCTGCAGCCGAAGAGAAAGTTACGCACATTGCAGCAATTGAATCCGACAGGGGAGGCTTTTCACCTCGTGGCTTCAGTGTTGCTTCTTCACCGGAGGTTTTAGGGAAAATTCAGGCATGGCTTCCCTATTTTCTCCGTACAGGGATAGAGTGGATTCAGGAAGGGCGGGATGGCGCAGATGTTTCACAAATTAAGAATTGTTCGGCAATTATTGGGTTTGTTCCCGATAGCCAACGCTATTTCGATATTCATCACTCCGCAAATGATATTTTTAGTGCGGTTAACAACCGCGAGCTTGAGTTAGGGTCAGCAGCAATAACAATTTTAACGGTTTTAATCTCAGAATTTGGTCTCTAAAAAAATAAAACCCGTTTTTCGGAAGATAAACCCATGGAAATCGCTGTCTCGAATGCCCAAAAGCATTTGGACGATTTCTTTTGCTACATTCATCAACCGTGCCGGTTCGATGTTTCTCACCTTTTTGGCAATTTATCTCACCAAATATCAGGGTTACGGCATCGAGTATGCCGGTTATGTTCTGTCTGCTTACGGAATAGGCTCGCTTATTGCAGGACCTATCGTCGGTAAATTAGCGGATAAAGTTGGCAACCTGCCGATAATGAAGCTTTCGTTTCTGTTAAGCGCTCTCGTGCTTTTTCTCTTCCCGTTTTTCCATGAGTTTTGGATGGTTATGGTGCTCACGCTGCTGCTTTCATGGGTGAGTGAGGCGTTCAGACCTGCGAGTTTGGCTTTAACTTCCGAATTGGTGAAACCTGAGGATCGGAAAATTGCTTTTGCGCTTAATCGGTTGGCGATTAATTTGGGGTTTAGCATTGGGCCCCTTTTGGGTGGTTTTTTAATTGTTTTTGACTATCACTGGATGTTCATTTTCGACGGATTAACTTCGTTGATTGCGCTTGGGTTTTTGATGTCAACAAATCTTTCTGAAGAGGAAAATAACAGAAGAAAAGAGACAAGATTGCAGAGCAACCCGAACGAGGGGATTAAGATGAACCCGTTTAAGGATTCCCGGTTGCTATATTATGTGCTTGCGCTTTCGCCGATATACATCGTTTTTCTTTCGCAAATAAGCACCATTTCCCTGTATGTGGTGAACGAACTGAAGTTTTCCGAACCGGTTCTTGGTGCCTTGTTTTTGGTGAACACCATGATGATTATCTTTTTGGAAGTGCCTATAAACAACCTGATGATTAATTGGGAAGACCGCAAGTTGATTTCGCTCGGCGGGTTTTTGACCGGAGTTGGTTTTGGTATGTTCGCTTTTGCTGATAGTTTGCCGCTTTTAGTTCTTTGTGTTGTGGTGATTACGATGGGTGAAATGATTTTTTCGCCCGCTTCTGCGAATTATCTGGCTGAAATTGCACCCTCTAACGCAAAGGGTATGTATATGGGCTTTTTACAGTTAGTGTTTAACATTGCGCTGTTTGTGGGGCCCGCCGCAGGAGCGTTTATGATGGAAGGGTACGGCTCGAAAACGATGTGGATTTCATGCTTCTTTGTTGCACTTGTTGGTGTGCTTTTGATATTGAAAATTCGCACCGGAACAGAGAAACCCGTTGCCCGGGGAACAGTTTAGTTAACAAAAGAACCATCGCATTTTTCTTATCCAATTCCATCTCCCAAAACCCACCGCTGAGGGTACAGCATATTTAAGGAAAGAATTTGAGACATAGAAAAATTGTGTACAGACAGAAAGCCTGTTACTCTGGGTTCAGTGTAACCAGCCTAATGTTTGCGAGTTGAGACAGAAATAGTTATATTTGCAGACGAAAAATCGGGGATATAGCTCAGTTGGGAGAGCGCTTGAATGGCATTCAAGAGGTCAGGGGTTCGACTCCCCTTATCTCCACTAATTTAACCCTTAAAATGTTGCTTTTTGCTCCGTTTTAAGGGTTTTTTTATGTTTTTGCGTTATAATGCAACCTTTTTGATGAATAATCTTTAAATAATCATTCGTCATAGATTGTGCATTTTTGGTCCGATTTTTGTGTTTTTTTATCGTTTTTCTAACATATTTCTAACATGGAATCACAAAAACATTAATAAAATTCCGGCATATTTCCAACTTGTTTCCTGTTTTCGATGAGTACAACTAACCAGAAATTTTTGAGTTCTACGACTACAACTGTCCCAATTTTCGGTTGTAATTTCTATCTTCAATTTTCTCACTCATTTATCAGTTGTGGTTTTGTCTTTTTCTTAATTATTTAGTTAAATTTATCTTTATCAGTAGAAATTATATTTTAATTTGTAAGTTAAGGTTTGTTACTTTTATAGTCTCTTTTAAATTAATTTTTGAATGTTATGAGTGAAGAACTTCAAACTAAGTATCTGAAAAATGGCAAGATAACCGGACAGAAGTTTGGGAAATTCGAATATTTTCAAATAGGCGCCACGACTTTTAAACAATTGGCGACGGCAAAAATCGTTCCTGCACCGGTTAATAAAAAATTTAACAGTTACAAACCTGACAGACTTATAGTTGACCGCAGTGGTACCCGACCGGTTGTTATAGTTGTGATCGAAGATAAGTCAAAAGGTAAATTTAACAACGAGAACGAAGTAAGAGATGCTATTCGGCAATGTAATAATTATTGCCAAGAGATTGGAAGCAGAATCGGAATTATTACAGATGGCGCAACTACCTTTTGGATAAATCCCGGTCAAAAAGATGATAATAACAATTATTTTGATGAGTCAATCAATAAAGAAAGATCGTTCTCTTTCATTAAAAAAATTGACGGGTTAGTATTAAACAGCAATTTTAACATTTCGGAAAAAGAGGATATCTCCGATCCTGATCAGATGGGAGATGAAACAAGGAAAATTTACCAATTACTACTGCAACTTCTTCAAATAATCAATGACAAAAATTCTATAATCAAAGAGCCGGAAAGAATTGATCCACTCCCATTAGCGAAGAGAGTCTGGCAAGATATTTGGGTAGCAACCGGAAAAAGCCCCGAGAAATGTCTTTATAATGTTGCAGAGCTTTTTATTTACAAATTTCTCAGTGATCTAAAATTACTGCAAGAGCCTGAAAATTTTGAATTTTTAATATCTATGATGGGGAAGCGAAGTAACAAAGATGTGCTCAGTCATTATGCTAAAACATGTCGACCGAAGATCAAAGAACTTTTCCCTAAAAGTTGGGAAGATGGCACCACAATAATTGACGGAACCATTTTTGTTAATGAAGATGGAGAAGCAAACAGTAGCCAGTCATTGTTATTTGTTAATTCGCTGAAAAAATTTAAAGAATTCGAATCAGAACAGGGTACTTTCGAGCATATAGATAAGGATTTCAAAACAAAGATATTCGAAACATTTTTTAAACAGAGTGTTGGGCAAAAAGCTTTAGGTCAATATTTCACGCCGAGAAAAGTTGTTCAGGCGGTGGTAAAAATGTCAGGTATTGAAAATTTAAAGAAAGGTGCAAGATTCTGTGATCCTTTCTGTGGAGTTGGTGGTTTTGTTCTGGAAGCTATTAATTTATATCGAATTAATGATTTTGAACCGATAGAAGGTGAAATAAAGCCTCCGATAACTTATTTCGGCTTTGATAAAGGGTTCGAGAAAGATGACGAAAGAACGATAATTTTAGCCAAGGCAAATATGCTGATTTATCTGACTGAAATTATAAGTAAAAACCCCAACCTGTCTCAAAAATTTGCAGGCTTATTTAATAATGTTTTTAAACTATGGCAGTCAAATCTTGGAACACTTGAGAAAATATTTGAAAAGGAAGAAGAGCGATTTGACTTAATAATGACCAACCCTCCCTATGTAACAAGTGGTTCTTCGACAATCAAAAATGAAATATCTGATAATAGCGACCTTGATAATTTTTATTCAATTAATGCTACAGGAATTGAAGGGCTTGCACTTGAGTGGATAATTAAAAATTTAAAGAAAGGCGGAAAAGCGTTCGTAATTATTCCTGAAGGAATACTTAATCGGTCGAATGATACGAAACTTAGAAAGTTCATTTTAGAATCTTGTTTTTTAGAAGCTATAATTTCTTTACCCGGTAAAACCTTCTTTTCAACTCCAAAGAAAACCTATATATTGGTTTTAACTCGCAAACAGAATATTCAAGATAAACAAGATTTTCCGGTTTTTACATATTTGGTCAGTAAGATTGGTGAAACTTTAGATGTAAAACGATTTGAGACAGATGAAAATGATTTGGATGAAGCCGTAAAACTATTTAGAATATTTCAGGTTACAAAAAAAGAAAGAAATGTAGCCCAAGATTTAAGTAAAAACAAAAGGTGTAAAATACAACAATTTGATTTGTTTGCTCCTGAACAGCATTGGTCTGTTGACAGATGGTGGACAAAAGATGAAAAAATAGAATTAGGTATTGAAGAAGAAGCGCAGCTTATTACTGTAACTGATTTTTTAGATTTAATAGACGAAACCATTACTGAGTTAAGCAATATTTCGAAAAAAAGAACGGCAATTTTGAATAAAAAAGTTCAAAAAAATGATGAAATAAGGTATAAGACCGTTAGTCTTTCAGATAGAACTTATTTTAATTTAGCAATTGGACGACGGCTTTTGAAGAAGGATTTATTTTATGGTAAAGGGAATAACCGGGCAACAATTCCTGCCTTCAGTGCGAATGTTTTCAAACCTTTTGGATATGTAGAGAAATCTAATATCTCTGAATTTAATAACCCATTTATACTGTGGGGAATTGACGGTGAATTTGAATTATCTTATAAGCCAAAGGGGGAAATTTTTGCTGCTACCGACCATTGCGGAACAATAGAGGTTCTTGATGAGAACCTAAATCCTGAATTTATACTTTTATCTTTGAAACTTGTGAAATATCAGTATGGTTTTGATCGCGGTTTAAGAGCAAATTTAAAAAATGTAGGAAATGTTAGTATTGACATTCCTGTAAATGAAAAAGATGATTTTGATTTAGAAACTCAAAAATACTTAGTTGACAGTGAAAAAGAGATATCCACTATTCAGAATAGAATAAGCGAACTGAACAATAATATTCAAAAGGTTAATGTGATTTTCTGACGAATACTACAAAATTGGAAGTCAAAATCAGTGAGCGACTAAGCATTAGGCTGCCCAATTATAATCTGGTTTTTCACGGATAATTCTTTAACATCTCTTATTCCCTCAATTTCTTCATGGGCTGAGAAGCAACGGGATAAGCCAAATAATTCTTCCACAAGTTTTATTTCCTCATCTTTAAAATAATTAATAATTCAAATTTCTGCTCTACTTTCTTTTTTATAAAATAATTTGTAGTTTTGTCCGATTCAAAAAATTTTAAACTATCGGGAGATAATAAAATGAAAATGGAACACAAAATTGGATTATTTGAATTCTCAAATGCAACACCGATCTACAATGCTTACCAAACCAGGATATTGCGTTATGAAGCTTCTGCTCTTCACAGGGGCCTTAATCTTCATAAAAATGTATCAGCGCCCGACCTCGATTCTCTTCAAGCTAAACTAACTATGTTGGGAAACGATTGGGATGAGAAATGGAAAATAAAAGACGAAATATTAAGGAAAAGGGAAAAAGACCAGGATCTTCAGCTTCAAGCTGAAGAGGACACAAAAGCTGCAGAAGAAGCGATAGAAGAGATTCAAAATATTCTAAATCATACGCTCGATATTGATGATACACTTGATTGGGAAAGCCTAAAAAATCATAAACCATTTTCAAAACAGCACCCACAACCTGAATTTGAAAAGAAAATCGATGAACTTACTGTTCCGACGGAAAAAGAGGATATTAAGTATCCCCTAAAGCCTAACAAGGGTTCAGTTAAATATTTACCCAGTTTATCTTTTTTCGCAAAAATATGTCCGGGAATCAAGCGAAAAAGGATTAAAGAAGCTGAAGATCGTTTTAACGCAGATATGGCTAATTGGGAAAAAGAATGTTCTGAAATAGAGCAAAAAAATGCGATTAAACATAAAGAATTTCTGGCTTCCAAAGAAAACTATAATTCTCAAGTCTCAGAGCTGAAGACAGAATTAGAGAAAAAAACAAAAGCCTGGGAAAAAGCGAAGCATAAATATGAATTAGAACAAGAAAATTACAACAATAAGATTGATGATTGGAAAGAGAGATATTTCAAAGGGGAAGAAACTTCAATAGTTGAATATGTGACACAAGTATTGAATGATTCTGAGTATCCTGATTCTTTTCCACAAACCTTCGAACTTTTATATCAACCGGTAAACAAGACATTAATTATCGAATATCAATTGCCAAAATTGGGGGATATTCCTACAGTTCGTGAATATAAATATGTAAAAACAAAGAATGAAATAAAAGTAACTCATTTCCCTGAAACCCAAACCAATGCACTTTACGACAAAGCATTATATGAAATATCGATCAGAACTATTCATGAAATATTTGAATCAGATTCAGGAAACTGGATAGATGCGGTTGCATTTAACGGGTGGGTACGAGATATAGACAAAGCGACGGGCAAAGAGGTAAATAATTGCATTTTGACTGTTTTTGTTAAAAAAGAGACTTTTTTAGAAATTAATTTGGGTAATATTGAAGCAAAAATTTGTTTCAAAAGTCTGAAAGGCGTTTCTGCCAGTAAGTTAAACACGATGACACCGGTTCAGCCTATTGTTACATTAGTAAAAGATGACCCCAGGTTTGTGGAATCTTATAAAGTTATCGAAAAAGTTGATAAGGGCGATAACCTTGCTGCGATGGACTGGGAAGATTTTGAACACCTTATTCGTGAGCTTTTTGAGAAAGAATTTCAGTCAAATGGTGGCGAAGTTAAGGTTACACAAGCGAGCCGGGATGGAGGAGTGGATGCTATTGCTTTCGATCCTGACCCTATCAGAGGCGGAAAAATTGTGATACAGGCAAAGAGATATTCAAACACGGTGGGTGTTTCTGCGGTTAGAGACCTTTACGGTACAGTTATGAACGAAGGTGCCACAAAGGGGATTTTAGTAACTACAGCTGATTACGGTCCTGACGCTTATGATTTTGCAAACGGCAAGCCATTAACTTTGTTAAATGGCGCGAACCTTTTAAGTCTTTTAGAAAAACATGGGCATGCAGCTCGGATAGATTTGCAGGAAGCAAAAGCAATTCTAAAAGAGAAAGGGGAAGAAAGCTAAAGGGCAACTAAAGACAAATTATCAAATATTTGTATTACTGCTTTTTACATGAAATTTAGGCAAAGGTGTGGATTTGTAATCTTCCAAGCTAAATTTCTCCTCTAACAAGGTGAATATACTCCCGAGCAAGGTGAATATATTCCCAGCGAGATGAAAGTGGAATTTCTGCTCAGACAAATAAAAACCAAAACCTCATAAGGTGAAATTATAATAATTTAATATATATACCTTGAAAAAAAAGAGTAATAATAACAAAAAATATTAGGAATATAAAAAAATTGTCTATTTTAGGAAAGGAAAAATAGATTTTTTGATTTATTAAAACCAGAGAGTAATGGAAGAGAGAAAAACTATAGCAGTGGCTGTTATAGGAAATGACCAACTCGACCTTAGTTTGTTCAGTAAGATATTAGTAAACAACGAGTTATCGCCGTACGAGTGTGGTTATACAGACCTACCGGAAAGGGATTTCAGTTCTGTTCGATTGTTCTTTCTGTTCCCTCCCGACGACAATTCGCTGCTTGCAGCAACTGCAGCAAAGTTAAGCGAAACCAAAAGCAACACAATAGTTATAGTTGCATCTAATGAAATGTATCGTTCACTTCCGCAGGAAATTATTGAAATGGTGCACGATCATTTAGTTTACCCCTCCGATACATTCACAACAGTAAGTAAATTAAGGCTTTACCGCTCATTTTTAATTCCGTGTCTTACATCTGTTGCCGAAAATGAATTGGAAGACCTAAAATCCAAAGTTCTCGAGCTTGAAGAGCAAAATATTTCCAAAGATAAATTTTTCGCAATAATAGCTCACGACCTTAAAAATCCGTTCACCGGTTTTCTTGGTTTCTCGGAATATATAGCCAAGTATTACGACGAGATAACAAAAGAAGATTTGGGTGATTTTTCGGTCAGGATGTACGATTCAGCCAGATTGGTTTACGATCTGATTGAAAATCTCTTAGCATGGAGCAGATTGCGAACGGGAAACATTGCTTTTGAACCGATAAGACTTAACCTTTCGGAAACAACGGAGCATGTGCTTAAATTATGCGAGCAGAGCGTAATTAAGAAAGAGATAAATTTGGTTAATACCCTTCCGAAAAGAATTGAAGTTTTCGCCGACGGCAACATGCTCGATACTGTTGTTCGGAATGTGATTACTAATGCCATTAAGTTTACTCCGCGGGGTGGTGTAATACATGTCGGGCACATGTATGAAACAGGTAAAACCGTGATGTTTGTTGCCGACAGTGGCGTTGGAATTCCGGAAGATATTCAGAAAAAGATGTTCCGGTTAGGATACCGGGTAAGCAACGACGGAACAGATGGGGAAACGGGCACCGGGCTGGGGCTGATTTTATCGAAAGAGTTCATGTTGAAGAACGATGGTGATCTCTATTTCGAGAGCAAACCGGGTAACGGAACAAAATTTTTTATCAGTCTGCCAAATGTGAATTAATCCGTTTCTGAACAGAGATGAACCGGGACGAACAGAAGTAATAAATACCACAAATAAGATACTGCACGGTAAAAAATAAAAGCAGTTATTTCGTTCTGAACTTATACTCCAAAATCAGCAGACTTTTTACGGCGAAAGGTTTCAGTTTTTGCAGGAAGTTATTATCCAGCATTTCCTGTAAGCCTTTTGTATTTCCGGCAAGGTAAATATCTTCGGGTGACTTATCGCTGATACTCGTTTGTGTTTTCTTATAGTTATTCAAAACACTTGAAAAGTTTTTAGCCGAAACTTCTGAAGATTTTTTGAAGAGTTCCTCTAAGCTTGAAAGTTTTTTAGTCGAGAAAAAGATAATAAATTTATGTTCACCTTTAGGAGGAAGTGCAGAGTATCCTTCAAATTTCGGGTAAGTTGAAGTAACTTTTGCCGTTGCCTTTCCGGATGAAAGGAGTTTCACCTTTCCTTTTGATTCCATAAGAAAATAGACAAACCCTGCAGCCTCGGAGTTCAACAGGATTCTAAATTGGTTGCTTGCTTTCTGAAGATCGTTGGATTTCAGTTTGCTTACACCGTCGCCTTCAGAAATCATTACCGCAGTTTTAACATTGAACGATTTTTGAGGGAAAAGTGCAGTTGCCAAAAATAGGGCTACAAATAAAGAATAAGCAATTGTTTTCATATTAAATTAAATTTTACGGTTTCTGAAATAAAGATTTACCTGTTTAGAAATAACGGTTAATCATTTTTTGCAATACCAATTGAATAGTTTTTAAAAATAACTGTTTAGAGAAATTACCATTTAACCATCAGCAAGAAAAACTGCACAACCGGTTATTTCACAATAATATTATACTCCAACAACATTTCACCTTTGTTGGTAAACGCTTTAAACTTTTTCAGGAAGTCTGTGTCAATTTCTTCCTGTTTCCCCCTGGTGTTTCCGGCAATCATAATATCATCCGGATTATCGTCTGTAATATTCGGTTTTCCTTTAGAGATTTCGTTTATAATTTTCAGGAATTTGGAATCGACAATGCGTCCGGATTTAGCAAAAAGTTGGTCTATCTTATTCAATTTATTTGGAGAAAAGATGAGGTAAAACCGATATTTACCTTTGTTTGCGAAAGGAGCAAAGTTTGTTTTAGCCGGATAAACCATTCTTTGGTTTTTATAAACTTTTCCAAAGTTAAGCAGTGTGGCATAACCTCCCTCAATCATAACGAAGTAAGCATAACCAACAGATTCGGGTTGCAGTAAGATTCTAAACTTATCGCTTGATTTAACAACCGAATTAGATTTCAGTTTTTGAAATTTATCGGAAGATGAGATTATAATTCCCGCTTTGGTTTTTATAACAGCCTGGGTGAAAACCGCAAAGGCAGTAAAAAGAAAACATAACAGGATGATTTTTGTATTCTTCATAACACTTCTACTAAATTGTTATGATAATTGTTCCGCAAATATCGTCAAATTTTGGCTATAAAACCAAAAAGACGGAGAAAAAAAGTGTATAAAATGGCTAAAATTTTGAGTATATTTGTTACTATTATTTTTTTTTGAAAGAATTGAACAAACGCATAGCAGTTTTTTGTGCTTCGAGCAGGAAAACACAGGAATTATATTTAACAGAAGCCTATAACCTTGGTGCAGAGATAGCCCGTCGGGGCGATGTGCTGGTATTCGGAGCCGGCAGCACGGGTTTGATGGGGTCGCTTTCCGACGGAGCATTGGCTGCCGGTGGCAAAGTGATTGGGATAATTCCCTCTTTTATGATGGAACTTGAATGGGGGCGTAATGACCTTTACCGTTTGGAAATAACCAACAGCATGGAAGAGAGAAAAGAGAGAATGATTGACGGAAGCGACGCTATAGTTGTGCTTCCGGGCGGAAACGGCACAATGGACGAGTTCTATCAGGTACTTACAATGAAAAGGCTGGGGCAATACTTAAACCCAATAGTTGTGGTTAATGTTAATGGATTTTACGACAGTTGGGTGGAGTTTATGCAGCACACAGTGCGTGAGAACTTTATGAGTGAAGAGCACATGACGATGTTCACCGTTGTTAATTCACCCGGTGAAGTTTATGACGCAATCAACAATTCACCCACCTGGGATACAGATTCCATTAACAGAGCCAGATTATAGAGAGATGACTTCTAAAAGCGCTGAAGGAAGAGAGAAAAAGAACATTTACAAAGAAATTTTCGATCATATTTTGGATAATCTGATGATTGTCGATGGGCAATCAGGTATTATTCTCGATGCAAATAACATTTGGGAACCGACAACCGGGTTCAGCCGCGAAGAAATAATCGGCAGCCACTTCTCAAAAGTATTTGCTGACGAGCAGATTAAATCGGTGGATAGTCTGAAAAGTGAAAACATGCACGACTACATAATCTCTGCCCGTTTACTGCGCAGGAAATCGGGTGCGCCTCTGCCGGTTGAAGTATCAATTACAATAATAAACAACGACGGGAAAGACGCAATTCTTACCGTTTTACGCAACATTGAAGAGAGAACCGAGCACGAAAACACAATCAAACTGATGAACCAAAAGCTGAAAGAACTTAACTCGACCAAAGACAAGTTGTTTTCGATTGTTGCGCATGATTTAAGAAATCAGTTCATGACTTTGATGTCTTTCAGCGAGATACTCAGGGCAGAAAGTGATACGCTTTCGGTGGAGGAGAGGGATTCGTTCATCGGGGAGATAGAGACGGTTTCCCACACAACATACGGGTTGCTCTCCAATCTGTTAAACTGGGCAGCCAGCCAGACAGATAAGATTAAAGTTCAGAAAAGTGTGTTCAATCTCCCGGAGAACATCTCGGGAGTAGTTACGGAACTTGGAGGGATGCTCCGTCGTAAAGAGATAGAAATTGAAACTGATTACCCTGAGGATTTCCCGGTTTATTCTGACTCTGAAATGATAACGGTAATCCTGCGAAATCTTCTGACAAATGCAATTAAGTTCAGTTTCCGGGGCGGTTTGGTTAAAATCAGCCTCAAAACAGAGGGTGATCATGCGGTTTGTTCTGTTACAGACAGAGGAAAAGGGATGACAAGCAACAGAATTAAAGAGATTTTCGAAACTTTTTCCGGTTCGGACAGAGGGACTGAAAACGAAGCAGGAACGGGTTTGGGGTTAACTTTGTGCAGGGAATTTGTAGAAAAACTTGGCGGCAGAATTGGCGGAAACAGTGCTCCCGATGAGGGAACAACAATATTTTTCACCGTTGAATTGCCAAAGAATTAAAATTAAATTGATTAATATCTAAATACTGACTATTTTGTGAATTAGAATTACATAAATTTCGGAGAACACAATGGCATTAGATGCTTTAGGAATGATTGAGACAAAAGGATTAGTCGGCGCGATTGAAGCTGCGGATGCAATGGTAAAAGCAGCCAATGTTGAACTGATCGGGAAAGAAACTATCGGCGGCGGGTATGTAACCGTTATGGTTCGCGGCGATGTAGGTGCTGTTAAAGCAGCTACGGATGCCGGAGCAGCGGCAGCACAACGCGTTGGCGAATTGGTATCAGTTCATGTAATCCCAAGACCTCACAGTGATGTTGAGTTGATCATACCGAAGAGAGCAAAATAAGCGGGAAACAATTGAAAGAGTTACCCGCACTTGGACTGGTTGAAACAAAAGGCTTAGTAGGTGCAATAGAAGCAGCCGATGCCATGGTTAAGGCGGCGAATGTCCGGTTAATCGGAAGAGAGACGACAGCGCCCGCCATGATAACTGTTAAAGTGACAGGAGAGACGGCAGCGGTAAAAACCGCCGTTGAGGCCGGTGCTGCCGCTGCTGCGCGGGTCGGCGAGCTTATTTCTACGCATGTAATCCCGAGGCCTGATCTTCAACTTGAGGGAATAATCGGCGGGGCGGCTAATGCTCCGGTTTCGGTTAAAAAAGTTGAATCCGGCGGTATCTCAGAGCGAACCAAAGGCGGAATATTAGAAAAAAGACCTGATATTAGCGGCAAACCCGGTGTACGGGGAGGTCAGCAGCCCGGCGTGCAGGCAAGTTCACAACCTGAAAGGCAAGCAAGTGCTCAGGCTGAAAAACAGACAACCGCGAAAGCCGATGGACAAGCGCAAAAACCTGCCGGTGGAAAGCAATTAAGCGCTTCGGGAGGCGGCACTTCCTACACTAACACTCAATTAGCGGGTATGAAGGTAACGGAGTTGCGCAATTTAGCAAGGTCAACTGAAGGCTTCCCGATTAAAGGAAGGGAGATATCTTCAGCGAACAAGGAAGAGTTACTGCGCTATTTCGACTCAATCGGCAAAAGGTTTTAAATTGTTTTCCGCAGAGAGGGACTACGGTGACGGCTAATGAAGCAAAACCTTACATTACTGATTCTCTCGGTGCTGGTGGCATTGGGAGCATGGGCATTTGTAACCTTATCCAACGATTTTTACTATACCACCCGGGTACCTATAAAATACACTAATCTCCCAGCCGATTTAGTGGTTGACAACACCCTGCCAAATTCACTTGAAATTAAATTAAAAGCCACCGGGATGGCATTGTTGTTTTCGCCTCCGGGAGATGATAACAGTTTTATTGTACCTGTTTCTTTCGACAGCGCACACGCCTGGATCGATCTGTTTAAGTTAGTTAACGAACAAAGTTGGCTTACACGATATTCTGTGATCGATATTTATCCGGCAAAAATCAACATTAAGATCAACAAGGCGGGGGAAACCGTTAAGCCGGTAACAGCCGACTTATCACTCCAGTACGAAGATGGGTTCGGATTGGTTGGTAAGATAAAAATTACCCCCAATAGTGTAAAATTAAAAGGTTCTGAAAAACTTCTGGCAGGCATCAATTCAGTAAAAACAAAAAAAACAATCCTGACCGGGTTGAAAGAAAAAACAGTGATTGAAGTGCAGCTCGAGGGAATTGAGGGGGTAAGCATCGCCCCGCAAAAAGTTACTATAGAGTTGGATGTTCAGAAAATAGCTGATCGTGAAATTGAAGGGGTTGTTTTGAGTGTACTTGATAAGCCTAAGGAGCGTGATATTCTTCTGAACCCTGATAAAGTAACGGTTACTGTAAGAGGTGGGATTGACATTATCAGCACGCTGAAAGCTGAAGAGATAAAAGCCGTGATAAACTATCCGGAAATTGTAAATGATACAACCGGCATTACTGTTCCGAAAGTGATTTTGCCGGAAACTATAGATTTTATCGACATTAAACCACCACACATTAAATATATAATCAAGAAGAATTAGCATGTTTATAAGTTTTGAGGGAATAGATTTCTGCGGCAAAACGACACAAATCGAGCTTTTAAAAAGATATTTGGAAAACAAGGGGCGAAAGGTTTACATAGTAAGGGAGCCGGGCGGAACCGTAATTTCTGAGAGAATCAGAGAGATTCTTCTGAATAAAAAGCACTTAGAAATGTGCGATGAAACTGAAATTTTTCTCTTCTCCGGTGCAAGAGCACAATTAGTAAGAGAGGCGATAAGACCCTGGTTATCTGAAGGTAATGTAGTTATTGCCGACCGTTTTTTTGATTCAACAACCGCGTACCAGGGTTACGGCAGGGGTATTGACTTAGATTCTGTGAAGAAAATACATCAAATTGCCACAGGGGGTACTGTGCCCGATATTACTTTCTATCTGAAAATATCGATGGCGGAATCGATTAAAAGGCAGGAACTCAGAAAAACCGACCTTGACCGAATAGAACGGTCGAACGATAATTTCTACGAACGCGTTATCAGCGGTTACGAGCAGTTAGCGTTGGATAACAACGAAAGAATAGTAACCATCAACGGCAGCAGATCGCCCGAGGTAATACACGAAGAGATAATAGAGAAACTTAACGAAAAAATGATTTTAAGCAGCTGATTTTATGAAAATTTTTGAAAAAACGGTCGAATTTCTGAAACGAAAAGCTCGCACGGAAGATACTGAGGAGAAAAGACCCATAGTGAGAGTTGCCCGGTTTCTGAAGAAAAGGAAACGGAGTATTGGCATTGCGGTTCTTGCAGTGGTTTCATTCGGGTTTTACGGAACTTTTGGTGATATTTACTTCGAAATAGCCAAAAACATCGATATTTTTAGTCGGGTTTACAGAGAGATAACTCTTAATTATGTAGATGAGATAAACCCGGAAGAGTTCATTCGTGCCGGTATCCGGGGGATGTTAAACGAGTTGGACCCTTACACAGTTTTCATTGATGAAAAGCGCCAGGATGACATTGACCTGATAACCAAGGGTAAATACGGCGGTATCGGCATAACGATCGGAGTGCGGGGTGAAGAAGTGCTGATTGTGGAAGTGATGGAAGGATACGCCGCACAGAAGCAGGGAATTTTGCCCGGCGATATTCTTTATGAAGTATCGGGGAAAAGCATAACCACAAAAAACTACGACGATGTATCCAAATTAGTAAAAGGTGCGCCGGGTACATTTGTTGACTTGAGGGTTATTCGCGGCACCCAAAAAGATACGCTTGATTTTACTTTGATGAGAGAAGAGATCACGGTAAAAAATGTAACTTATGCCGGGTTTGTGCCGGAGAACTCCAACAATGTTTACATAAAATTATCAGGATTCAGCCGCACTGCCGGTGAAGAACTTCGTTCTGAGATAACCCGTTTACAGAGTATCAAACCGATTAATTCCGTTGTGTTCGATTTGCGCGGCAACCCCGGCGGATTGTTGGATATGGCAATTGATGTAGCGAACAAATTTCTTAACAAAGGTGAACTAATAGTAAGTACCCGTGGGCGTGATTCACTTTCGGAACGAAGTTATTATGCAGTTCAGGAGCCGATGTTACCCTCGGTTCCGATGGTTGTACTGGTGGATACAGGTTCAGCTTCAGCTTCTGAAATTGTGGCGGGAGCACTTCAGGATAATGACCGGGCAGTGATTGCGGGGCAGAGGTCGTTCGGCAAGGGTTTGGTACAAAGTGTAACTGCACTCAGCTACAACACTTCTTTGAAGGTAACCACTTCCCGGTACTACACACCTTCGGGCAGAAGCATTCAAAAAGTTGACTATGCAGTTGGAAATAAAGTGATCGGAAAGCACGATTCGGTGTTGACTTCGGCATTCAGAACCGGTAACGGCAGATTAGTTTACAGCGGGCAGGGGATAACGCCCGACTCTATGATCGCAAATTACGAACGCCCGGATATAGTGAAAGACTTAATGGCGAAGGGTTTAATCTTCGAATTTGTAAATATTTTCTTCTCCAAGAATAAAAACACAAATTTCGAGAATATAGATAAAAACGCACTTTTTGTTCAGTTTAACGAATTTTTAACCGATAAAAAATATTCTTACCAACCACCCGGTACAAAAGAACTTGAAAGCCTGCTTGAAACTTTCGGACAAAACAAAAATTACTTACATTTGCAGGATAAAGTGAAAGATTTATCGGCTGACCTTGAGAAAATCTCAAAAACAATGCTGACAAATTACCGTGAAGAAACCACGACGGAGTTGCTCGCCGAGCTTTCCGTACGCTATTTTAATTCAGCTTATCGAATCCGGTTTTTGCTTGATTATGACCCGGGCTTCCAAACGGCGGTGCAAATTTTAGAGAACAAAAAATTATATGATAAAATTTTGGCAATAAAGTAAAAAGATAAATGGCTCAAAAACGCAGACTAAAGACAAAGAGGGTAGGATTTCGTAAAGACGCATCGTTTTCAAAATGCCCTTCGTGTAAGCAATATAACACATTACGGCGCTCGAAAACCCGTAATATTTTTGAAACGATAGTTAAGGGCGGCACATGGTTTAAGGTATATCGCTGTTCGAATTGCGGGTGGCGCGGCTATAAATCAACTTTTGTGCTCACACGGGACAACCTGAAAATGTTGGGCATCTACATAATTATAGCGTTTGCGACGGGTTTTGCCGTGAAGTTTATAATTCAGAAATTTATCAGATGACCCCTAACATAATCTCCGCACTTGGTGAGATAGTATCCAAAAAGAATATTTTAACCGACCCGGTTCACTTAACGGCATACTCTTACGACGGTACGCCGGTAATGAGCCGAATGCCGGAGGCGGTTATATTTCCGGAGAACGCCGAGCAAATATCAGCGGTGATGCGGCTGGCAAATGCCGAGCGGTTTGCGGTTGTTCCGAGGGGTTCGGGCACGGGGCTTAGCGGTGGTTCAATCCCCGTTGAAAACTCGGTGGTAATGGTTCTGACGAAGTGGAACAAGATTTTGGAAATAGACCGTGCCAACCTTACGGCATGGGTTGAGCCGGGGGTAATAACCGAAAAATTGCAGACCGAAGTTGAAAAATTAGGTTTATTTTACCCCCCCGATCCGGGAAGCGGCAAGATTTGCACGCTCGGCGGAAATGTAGCCGAGAACGCCGGCGGGTTGCGGGGGCTGAAATACGGCGTAACAAAAAATTATGTGATGGGTTTAGAGGCAATTTTGCCAAACGGTGAAATTTTAAGAATAGGCGGGAAAAATGTTAAAGATGTTGCCGGTTATAACCTCCGTGATATTATGGTTGGAAGCGAAGGTACGCTGGCTATTTTCACCAAAATTTTGCTGAAGCTGATTCCCAAACCACAAAAATCGATTACGATGACGGCGTATTTTGATTCGATAACCGACAGCGGAAAAGCGGTTGCGGATATTATTGCCGCACATGTTACACCAACTATTATGGAGTTTCTGGATAATACAACCATTAACTGCGTTGAGGACTTCATCCCAACCGGGCTGCCGCGCAAAAGTGAAGCGATCTTAATTATTGAAGTTGACGGCAAAGGTGCAGAGGTTGATGAAGACGCCGAAAAAGTCTTCAAAGCCCTGAAAAAGAACGGATCAACCTTTGTGAAAGTGGCAGGAAGCGCCGAAGAGGCTGCACTTCTTAAAGAGGCGAGAAGGATGGCGCTTAGCGCACTTGCAAGGGTGCGCCCCACCACCATTCTGGAAGACGCAACCGTCCCCAGAAGCGAGTTACCCGTGATGATTGAAAAGGTGAAAGAAGCCGCAAAAATGTTCGATGTTACAATCGGCGATTTTGGGCACGCCGGCGACGGTAATCTCCACCCTACTTGTCTGACTGATGAGCGTGATAAACAGGGGATTGAACGGGCGCACCGCGCTTTCGATTTTATTTTTAACGAGGCGATAAAACTCGGCGGCACGATTACGGGTGAGCACGGAACGGGTTTGGCGAAAAGAGATTTTCTGGAGAATGTTGCCGGAAATGTCGGGATTGATTTTATGAAAAAACTTAAGCTTTCACTGGATGAGAACAATATCCTGAATCCGGGCAAAATTATAACATCAAAACCAAAGTGCGAGGGGCCATTGCCCGGCAGAAGGGAAGATATTCCGGAGAAACCGCACGGGCACACGCATTAGTGCGGCAACAAAAGAGAGATAACTCAAAACTTCGACAAAATTTGGGAAAAACCTCAGATACGACGGTGTCAAACAGGAACCACGGCTATAAGAAGATACGATTGATATAAACAGATACCCTGAAGAATGAAAGAAAACAACACACAACGAAACATAATAAACTCACTGATTTCTGATGATCTTCTTGTGCAGTGTATGCATTGTGGTTTATGCCTTCCGACCTGCCCTACATACAATGTTGATCATCTTGAATCTTCTTCCCCGCGGGGCAGAATCAGGCTGATAAAAAATGTTTCTGAGGGTAAACTTGAAATAAACGATACCTACCTGAACGAAGTAAGCTTCTGTTTAGACTGCCAGGCTTGCGAAACCGCATGCCCCGCCGGTGTTAAGTATGGCGCAATTATTGAAGCTGCGCGGGAAGATGTTTCGCAAAGACAATTAGAACCGATAAAAACCAGATTTTTGAGAAGGTTCGGGCTAAATTTCATAATCGGGAACCACACAGTATTAAAAATAACCGCTAAGTTCCTCTATTTTTACCAAAATTACGGGATCAGGAATTTCCTCCGCAGAATCGGCTTTTTTAAAATACTGGGTAAAAGTCTGGGTGAAGCCGATAGCCTTTCGCCGCAAATTTCAAAACGGTTCAGCAGCGACACGATGGACGAAATTTACAATCCGTCGGGTGAAATCAGATACCGCGTAATAATGCCTTTGGGTTGTATAATGGATGTGGCTTACGCAGATATTCACTCTGACACGCTAAATGTATTGCTTCAGCACGGCTGTCAGGTGATAATACCTCGTAATCAGGGTTGTTGCGGTTCGCTTCATGCACACAACGGCGAGGGGAAAAAGGGGCGGAAACTCGCACAGGAGACTTACGATCTTTTTTCAAAGTACAACTACGATTACATCGTTTCAAACTCAGCAGGATGTGGTGCTTACATGAAAGAATACGGGCATGTGATCCCCGGTGACATCATCGAACAGCGCCCGGAGAAAACCCCCGACACTTCTGAAAAAGAGGGTGCGCAGAAATTCGCTTCGAAAGTGATGGATATTTCAGAATTTTTAGCTAAAACCGGGTTCTTTGCGGAAAACTACGAGTACAACGGGAAAGTAACCTACCACGACGCTTGTCACTTAGTGCACACGCAAAAAATCTTCAAAGAACCGCGCGAAATAATTAAACAAATTAAAGGTGTGCAGTACACCGAACTGAACGAAGCTTCATGGTGTTGCGGAAGTGCCGGTATTTACAATGTTGCCCGCTACGATGACTCGTTAAAATTCTTAACCAGAAAAATGGATAATATAGCCCAAACGGAGTCAGAAGTGGTGGTTATGGGAAACCCCGGCTGCATGGGGCAAATTAGCCACGGTACCGATAAGTTCAATGTGAATACTGAAGTGGTGCATTTTGCCACTTTTCTGAACCGGGCATGGAAGCCAAAAAACAACCGTAAAGAGCACACCGCGGTTATTTGACCGGGCTTGGGGCGCTTATGTGCGGAAGCCAAAAAAATATCGGGGAAAAAGCCCCTTTAATTAACTTTTTTACAATTGTGTAAGAAATTTACTTATAATTATTTAAACGATTTTTCTTACCTTTAAAAGTTACTTTAAGCGAAGTCCGCAAACCTTAAATACAAGCAAGAACCGAAATTTTTTTAGTAAATTGCGTAATTCTGAAAATTGATACTCAATTACACATACACCCAACTTTTATTTTTAAATTTAACAGTAACAGGTGTGGCGTACTCTGCATTTTTTGCCCGCCAGACAACATTTCAAAACAATAATTTTTCAGTAATTCAAGCGAAGGCATACGATGAGTAATTTTATCGACTATCTACTACGGATTCGATTACCGATAGTGGTATTTGTCGCTCTGGTGTCTTTTGTATTCACTTTTTATGCTTCCAAAGCGGAGCGGGACAGCGTCGGCTACTCTCCGGATCAGCCGATTGCCTTCTCGCATAAGTTGCATGCCGGTACTATGCAGATTGACTGCCAGTACTGCCATACCGGAGTTGAGAAGACCCGGTTTGCGACAATTCCCACCGCAGGTGTTTGCATGAACTGTCATACACAAGCCAGAACTGACAGACCGGAAATCATTAAACTGACCGAATACTATAAGAGCGGTAAACCGATTCCATGGAAACGAATACATGAGACTGCTCAATATGCGTATTTCAACCACTCGGTGCATGTCAGCAGGGGGATCGATTGCGCTTCCTGCCACGGTGATGTTGCGAATATGGAGAAAATTTCACAGGTGAATCCTTTCAACATGTCGGATTGTTTAGATTGTCATCGCAACCCTGAGAAGAAATTGCCGTATCTTAAGAATGTTAACAAAGGTCCGCAGCACTGCTGGGCTTGTCACAGATAGGAGATATGAGATTATGACTGATAATAAGAATGTTACGCAGATGAAAAATGCTACAACGATGAACAGAAAGAAATTCATCGGGAACTTAGCGCTGATTAGTGCGGCACTTTTTGCTTTTCGGAATGTTTTCTCTCTTTTTGGCGGGAAAAAACAGACCGACAGCAAGAAAAAAGTTACGATTAAAGAGAATCCTGATTCTATTAAAAGAAATTCGACGGTGGTGTAAATGAGCGATCAGAACAAAGACAGAAAAGATGTTAAAAGAGATGAATTGTGGCGGAGTGTTGATGAGTACAATGCCGGTGGTGTAACCGATGAAACCCAATATCACGAGTTTGCGCCAGGTGTTAAAGAAGAATTTGATGTTGATAAGGAACTTTCGGGGATTTCCCGCCGCAAATTTCTAGCATTAATGAGCGCCTCGGCTGCGTTTATGGCCGCCGGTTGCTCTGACTACCGTGATAAGGGCGAACTTATGCCCTATAACAGAAAACCGGATGATATAACAATAGGTGAAGCCAATTTTTACGCTTCAACCTACATGGGTTGCGGGCACGCTTGTGGTGTTCTGATTAAAACACGCGAAGGTCGCCCGATAAAAGTTGACGGCAACCCTGATCACCCTGTTAATGCGGGTAAGGTTTGTGCAAAAGGTCAGGCTTCAGTGATGGATCTTTATGATCCGCAACGGTTTTCCGAGCCACAAACAGTAAACCAAGGAGAGTACACACCGGCAAAATGGCAGGATGTTGACGGCAAAGTTATTGCACAACTTACACTCGGCGGCGAAGGTTCGGCAGTGTTTATTTCGCACAAGGTTCACTCGCCAACAGCAATTAAGTTGATGGGCGAACTTCAGGAAAAATACAAATCGGTAAGGTTCATTTATTACGATCTTTTTGCGGCTGAAAACAGAACGAACGCCTGGAAGAAATGCTATGGCGAAGATTCAGTTCCGGCGGTAATCAAGTGGGATGAAGCTGATGTTATTCTTGCATTGGAAGCGAGCCTTTTCGGAACCGACGGTAATTCGATCGAGCAACACAGGATGATCAGAGACCGCCGCGATGTCAACAACACCAAAAAATTCAACAGGCTATATTCTGCAGAAGCTAATTTCACAACCACAGGTGCAAATGCTGACTACAGAATCAGAATAAAACCAGAACACTACTACGATTTCGTTCTCACTTTAATGAATGAAGTCTCGAAAAGAGGGAAAGGTAAGGGAGTTATCCCTGAGTCACTTTCCGGCAAATTAAGTGCTTTTACAGTTGACGCTTTCTCGAAAAAGGCTCAACTTTCTGAAAAAGGAAGAAAATCGTTAAACGCACTGATTGGCGACCTCGTTTCCAACGGTTCGAAATCGATCGTTTATGCCGGTGAAGCCGTTCCGGAAGATGTGCAGGTTCTGGTTCACTTGTTAAACGAAGTAACCGGCGGAAGCGCCCTTTACAGCGACACTGTTGCTAATGTGGAACTTCACAAATATTCAACTTCAAAAGAAATTGCCGGTTTGGTTGCAGACATGAAAGCCGGCAAGGTCAGTCTGTTGGTGAATATGGATGCAAACCCTGTTTACCACTTCCCGAAAGAGCTTGGTTTTGAAGAGGCACTTAAGAAGGTTAAACTGGTTGTTTCTATGGCGCTTCTGCCGAACGAAACAAGCTACTCTTCCAATTTCGTGCTGCCACTCAACCACGATTTCGAAAGCTGGGGCGACGCCAAAATCAGAAGCAACTTCACCTCTACTATGCAGCCTGTTATTGCGCCGCTTTACAACACACGGCAGAAAGAAGCAATTCTGTTGCAGTGGCTAAGCGGCAAAACCGACGGTTATAAAGATACCAACTACTTGGATTATCTTAAAGCTGCGTGGAAAGAGAACTACAAGGGTAACAATTTCAACAAATTCTGGGCAGGCTCGCTGCACGACGGTGTTTCGATGATCACTGATGCCAAAGTTGTAGCTCCTAAATTTACTTTGAAAGATGTGCCTACCGAAAACCCGTTAAAACCGGGTAAAACTGCAGTTATTCTCGCTGAAAGCTATGCACTCGGCGATGGAAGACACGCTAACAACGGATGGTTGCAGGAGCTTCCGCACACCATTTCGAAGGTTACCTGGGATAACTATGCCGCCATTTCGGAGAAAACTTCGAAAGACCTTGGCGCCAAAACCGACAGCCTTATAGAAGTATCGCTTAACGGTAAAAAAGTTACGCTGCCGGTTCTGGTTCAGCCCGGTGTAGCCGATGATACGGTTATAGTTGAGCTTGGCTACGGCAGAACCAAATGCCCCGTAGTGGCGCTTGAGGTCGGGCAGGATGTTTCAGTTTTCCAAAAAACAATGAACGAAAAAGTGTTCACCACCGCGACCATAGCGGTTGCCGAGGGCAGCTACACTCTGGCTTCAACACAAGACCACTACACCTACGATAAATCGATCGTTAACACCGACGATGCGCACCTGAAGCGACACATCATTCAGGAGGGTACGCTCGCTCAGTTTATTGCGAACCCCAAATTCCTGAAGGGTGAAAAGCCTTCATCGGTTTCCCTATACCCAAATCATGAGTATCCCGGAGTTAAATGGGGGATGACAATCGACCTGAACAAGTGCACCGGCTGCGGTAACTGCTCCGTGGCTTGCTCTATTGAGAACAATGTTCCTGTTGTCGGTAAAGACCAGGTGATTAAAGGGCGCGAAATGCAGTGGATGAGGATCGACAGGTACTACTCCGGCACCCCGGAAGACCCGGATGCCTCAGTCCAGCCGATGTTGTGCCAGCATTGTGACAACGCCCCGTGCGAGAATGTCTGCCCGGTGGCGGCTACTCAGCACAGTATCGACGGGCTTAACCAGATGGTTTATAACCGCTGCGTTGGTACAAGGTACTGCTCGAACAACTGCCCTTACAAAGTAAGAAGATTCAACTTCTTCGATTTCAGGGATCACTTCGCAAATGGCTACTACTATGAAGAGCCCGTTAACTTAGCGAACAACCCTGAAGTTACCGTGCGCCCAAGAGGTGTGATGGAAAAATGTACCTTCTGCGTCCACAGAATTGAGGAAGCAAGAAGCAAAGCTTTGGCTGAGGGCAGACCACTCAAGGGCAGCGATGTTAAAACCGCATGTCAGGAAGCATGTCCTGCAGACGCCATTTCGTTTGGCGATTTGAACGATAAACAATCTGATTTCAATCTTTTCCACGAGCATGACCTGGCATACACCGTGCTTGAGGAGCTAAATATTAAAGCAAATGTCAGATATATTGCAAGATTACAGAACACAACAGCGGAGGAAGTGTAAGTGAACATAGACTACAGTAAAGAACTCCCGTTAATCCACGGCAGGCTCTCTCTCGGTGAGATAGAGGACCTGATCGCCAAACCGATGTCGGAGAAGCCAAACCGCAAATATTATATTGCGTTGGCGGTAACGCTCACTCTGTTCCTGATCGGTGCGATTTCTCTTGGATATACATTTTACTACGGCATCGGGATGTGGGGTAACAACCAACCCGTTGGCTGGGCGTTCGAGATCGTCAATTTCGTCTTCTGGATCGGTATCGGTCACGCAGGGACGCTGATCTCTGCGATCCTCTTTCTTTTAAGGCAGAAGTGGCGCACTGCGATAGCCCGTTTCGCCGAGACAATGACGATTTTCGCTGTGATGGTTGCGGGTATCTTCCCGACAATTCACACGGGGCGCCCCTGGTTGGATGGTTATCTTCTCCCGTATCCGAGCCAAAACGGGCTTTGGGTTAACTTCACCTCGCCGTTGCTTTGGGATGTGTTCGCAGTTTCAACTTACTTCACCGTTTCGTTGGTTTTCTGGTATATCGGTCTTATCCCCGATTTTGCAGTTATGAGAGACCGCACCACCACGAAAGTGAAGAAGTTCATCTATTCGCTCTTTTCGCTGGGTTGGCGGCACTCGAACCGTAACTGGCAACACTACGAAAAATCTTATGTTATCTTGGCGGGTTTTGCAACTCCGTTGGTGCTTTCGGTTCACACGATCGTTTCGTTCGACTTTGCCGTCTCAATCATGCCGGGCTGGCACACCACAATTTTCCCTCCCTACTTCGTAGGCGGTGCAATCTTCTCAGGCTTTGCGATGGTGGTTACGGTGTTGCTCTTTGTGCGGAAGGTTTTCGACCTTGAAAACATCATAACGGTTGACCACTTAGAGCGAATGAACAAGGTAATTCTTGCCACGGGCATGATGGTCGGTTACGCTTACGCAACCGAGTTTTTCATCGCCTGGTATAGTGGCGTTCCCTTCGAACAGTTTGTGTTTATCAACCGCATTTTTGGTCCTTACGCATGGGCATACTGGATAATGGTAAGCTGTAATGTTATTTTCCCGCAATTCTTCTGGTTCAGGAAGCTGAGAAGATCGATACCGGTGATGTTCATCATCGTAATTCTGGTAAATGTCGGGATGTGGTTCGAGCGGTTTGTAATCGTAGTAACTTCGCTTCACCGCGATTATCTCCCCTCAAGCTGGGGTTACTTCAAACCCACAATATTCGATATTGGCTTATTAGTCGGAAGTTTTGGTATGTTCTTCACTCTGGTTTTACTTTTCGTAAAGGCAATGCCGGTTGTATCAATAGCAGAAGTTAAAGCGGTTGCTGATGGCGCGCAACCGACACATCACGGAGGTGAACACTAATGGATCGTACGAATAAACTTTACGGAATTGTCGCTTTGTTCGATACCCCCGACCAGATTATACACGCTGCTGAGGAAGTGTCGGGCAAAGGATACAAAAAATTTGATGTGCACACTCCATATCCCGTTCACGGAATGGACGATGCGATGAAGCTGAAACCCTCGAAATTAGGGTTTGTTACCTTAGCTTTCGGGCTTGGCGGAATAGCTGCCGGGTTGCTGCTTCAATACTGGACGATGGTGGTTGACTATCCGATGAACATCGGCGGTAAACCATTCTTTTCGCTTCCTGCGTTTATTCCGATTACTTTCGAGGTTACCGTTTTAATGGCTACTTTGGGAACCGTAATCGGAATGCTTTCTGTATTTTTCCGTTTCCCTGATAACAAACACCCGCTTCACGAAACACCCTATATGACTTCAGTTTCGAGGGATAAATATGGTTTGTTTATCGGTGCAAATGATGGCAAATTCAATGAAGCTGAAGTAAAAGAGCTTTTCAGCTCGCTCGGCGGTAAGGGTATCGCAGAAATTTACGAGCCAGAAAGAACGCTTTACGACGCATTCAACCCGAAGTTTGTAGGGTTGCTCGTACTCGTGGCTCTTTTGGTTTCGGGTGGAACATATTTCAGCTTAAATAAACTTATGTACATGAACCCTTTCAACTGGATGGATCATCAGTTCCGCGGCGTGCCGCAACAGGCGAGTGATTTCTTCGCAGACGGAAGGATGATGCGCGAACCTGTTAAGGGAACCGTCTCAAGAGGGCACATGCCTTACGAGTTCGCAGATTCTGCAGCGCAGCCGGCTGAACCCTTGGCGAACCCATTGGTCGCTTCGGCTGAAGTGCTGAAATTAGGGCAGAAAAAATTCCTCACTTTCTGCTCACCTTGCCACGGCAACCATGGTGACGGCGACGGCAGGCTGAACGGGCAGTTCCCGGTTCCTCCAAGCCTTCACACCGAAAAATTGCAAAAGTGGCAGGATGGCAACATCTATCATGTTATCGCCGTTGGGCAGAACATTATGCCCTCGTACGCAAGCCAGCTTAATGTGAAAGAAAGATGGGCGGTGGTTACATACATAAGAGCGCTTCAAAAAGCGGGAAATGCTTCCAAAGAAGAAGTTCAACAGTACAGAAAGGAGAATGCCGCAAATGTCAAATGATAATTTGCAATACGAAAAGAAATTTCTGCCGGGTAAAGTGCTTAACATTGGTATGGCGCTGCTTGCAATCGGGTTGATTGTTGGCGCGCTTGCTTTCGTACTTGATCCTGTTCGTGCCGGGTTCTCTTACCTGCTCGGGTTTTTCTTCGTCCTTACTATTGGCGTAGGGGCACTTTTTATTATTGCACTTGAATATGTAGCCGGTGCTGACTGGAGCACCCCAATGCGAAGAGTTCCCGAGTTTTTAGGTTCTTCAGTTCCTTTCTTTCTGCTTCTGGCGGTGCCGCTTTTCTTCCTGATGAACGATCTGTATCACTGGACTCACACAGCAGCAGTTGAAAGCGACCCCATTCTTAAAGGAAAAGAGCCTTACCTGAACATCTCGTTCTTTATTATAAGAGTGGTGGTTATTTTCGTTTTATGGTCTGCGTACTATTTCTTTGTTGTAAGGAACTCACGGAAGCAGGATGAAACGCGCGACCAAAAGCTCACCAAAAAGAACATTGTTCTCTCGGCTGTTTTCATCCCAATTTTTGCAATTACCCTCACTTTGGCAGGAATTGACTGGATGATGAGCCTTGATGCGCACTGGTTTTCAACCATCTATGGTGTGTATGTTTTTTCAGGCGCACTTCTCGCGGGTTTGGCGGCAACAACTCTTGCCGTTGTAATGCTTAAAGAGAGGGGCTACCTTCACCCGAGGATGCACAACGATTCGCTTGCCAGCCTTGGCGGTTTGCTTTTTGCGTTCATTAACTTCTGGGCATACATTGCTTTCTCACAGTTCCTGCTTATTTGGTACGCAAATCTTCCTGAAGAAACAGTATGGTTTATCAGAAGGTGGGAAGGTGCATGGTCAATTATAACATTAGTGTTAATTGTGGTTCACTTTTTGGTGCCCTACACAATGTTAGTTTCCGCACCTTCGAAGAAAAACCCGAAACGGCTTAAATTTGCCGCCGTTTGGATTCTGTTCGCACACCTTATAGATCTTTACTGGTTAATAATGCCTGAGTATCACGGAGAGAAAAGCGGGTTTATCTATGTACTGACCGAGTTCGGCTTCCCGATTGCAATGATCGGCGGGCTTGTCGTTCTCTTCTATTTTAACTTTAACAAGCATAACGCAGTTCCCGTTGGTGATCCAAAACTTGAACGCGGGCTGATGAACAGGCCATAGGAGGAAAGCTAAGAATGAGTGAAAAAAAGATGAGAAAATGTGATAACTACGCATTCACGCTGTTGGCGTCGTCATACCCGTACTTGCTTATAGTTCTGGTGGGAATTGGCGCTTATTATGCCTTTAATATGGGTAAGATTTATCAAAACAGCCTGCCGGCAAGGCTTTTTGATTCCTCTTATATTGTTAAAGACTACCCCATAGCCGAGCCAAAAGTTGTGAAAGCAGTTGATGAAGCCATGCTTAAGAACCCAACCCCCCAGCTTATTGCGTTGGGCAAAGAGAAGTTTAACACTCTTTGCGCCGCATGTCACGGGGCGGATGGTAAAGGTGACGGCGCTGCAGGCGCGGCGATGAACCCGAAACCGAGAAACTTCCACTCTAACGAGGGGTGGACTAATGGTCCCGACTTTCTTAACATGTGGAAAACCCTGCAGGAGGGGATTCCCTCGAAAGGAATGGCGGCTTACGGAGTGCTTCCGGCTGAGGAAAGAGTGGCAATGATTCAGTATATCAGAACCACTTTTATGCAGAATGCCGAAAAATTGACCGATGCCGATATTAAAAAACTTGATGATCAGTATCAAATTACAAAAGGCAATTCACAGCCCGGCACTATTCCTGTTTCAGGGGCTATTGCAAGAATAACTAAAGAAAATGACGAAAACGCTAAAAAACTGGCGTCTGCGATTTCCGCATTGGAAAAAAATGTAAAAAACGACGAAGGAGCGAACTTATTTTATCACTCAGTTGTTGATTATAAAACAGCCCTCTCTTTCCTCGTTGAAAATCAAAGTTGGAAAGACGGAAAAGACGCCTTTGTAAAGATGGTTAACAAGAATATTGATGTGAACGGTTTCAAGTATAAACTGCTCACTATGGATGATAACGATTTGGAGAAGATGTTCAGCTGGCTGAAAGCCTTGTTATAGTTTAATATCTAAAAAATGTATGCACTAAAAGTTTTATTCTTTTTTCTTTTTTTACCCGCTTTTTTATTCCCGGCGGATAAAAAAAATTCAATACCGGGGTTAGACGACAGCAAATTGGGAACTACTTTACCGCTCGAAATGGTTTTTACCAATGAGAACGGGGAAAGGGTTTCGTTAAAGTCGTTAATTGATAAACCGACAATTCTGATGTTCGTTTACTACAAGTGCCCCTCGTTATGTTCACCTATGATGACCGATGTGGCGGCGCAAATACGAAGGGTTGACCTTAACCCGGGTAAAGATTATCAGGTTATCAGTATTTCAATAGATCACCATGAAACCCCTGCTGATGCAATTGAAAAGAAAAACGGGATATTATCATCAGGTGCTGCAGGCTTACCGCCCGATTCGTGGCATTTTCTTACAGGTGATTCTCTTTCTGTTAAAAAGATCACAGATCTCGCCGGAATTTCTTTCAAACGGGTGGGCGACCAGATAGCCCACCCGGGTGTTTTAGTTACTCTGACGAAAGATGGTATGATCTCCCGCTATATTATTGGTCCTAAATACCTGCCTTTCGACATCAAAATGTCCGTATATGAGGCTATGGATGGAAAGACCGCCCCTACCATTGCAAAGGTGCTGCAATTCTGCTTTAATTACGACAACGAAAGCGGCAGTTATGTCATGGATTTTACCCGTATTTTTGGCATTCTTACTTTGCTTGCTGCAGCTGTTTTAATGATTGTGTTACTAAGAAAACCCAAAAAAAAGAATCTAAAAGAAGGTGCATAATATGTCATCAACTACAAGTGATGTTAATGTAAGTTACCTCGACTATAAAGGGAAGCACTCGGGGCTTCTCGGTTGGATAACTTCAGTGGATCACAAGCGGATAGCCATTTTATATCTGGTATCTATGCTCGTGTTCTTTTCGGTTGGGGTCACCTTTGGATTTCTGATGAGGCTTGAACTTATAGCCCCCGGAAAAACCATAATGGAACCACAAACCTACAACGCAATTTTCACCCTGCACGGTTTAATAATGATCTTTCTGTTCATTATTCCCGGTTTGCCCGCCGTGTTTGGTAATTTCTTTTTGCCTATTATGGTTGGCGCACCCGATGTGGCTTTCCCGCGGCTGAACCTGTTTTCATGGTATTTGTTCATAATTGGCGGGCTGTTGGCTATTGCCTCTATCTTTATGCCCGGCGGTGCACCCGATACGGGATGGACTTTCTACATACCTTATTCAATCAGAACGACCACTAATGTTATTCCGGCGCTTTTCGGAGCCGTGCTTCTCGGGTTTTCTTCAATTTTAACGGGAATCAATTTCGTGGTTACCGTTCACCGCCTCCGTGCAAAAGGGATGACTTTCTGGAAGATGCCGCTTTTTGTATGGTCAACTTATGCAACTGCATGGATTCAGGTGCTTGTAACCCCGATCATCGGAATAACCCTTTTAATGGTAATTGTAGAGAGAACCCTCGGTGTCGGCATGTTCGACCCCGCTCTTGGCGGCGACCCGGTTTTGTTTCAGCACTTGTTCTGGATATATTCTCACCCTGCAGTTTATATTATGATTATTCCGGCGATGGGTGTAATTTCAGAGGTAATTCCTGTGTTTGCACAGAGGACGATTTTCGGTTACAAGTTTGTTGCAGGTTCCAGCATAGCGATCGCATTTTTGGGTTCGCTTGTATGGGCACACCACATGTTCACTGCCGGTATGAGCAACACTGCTATGATCATCTTTTCGGCGCTTACATTCATGGTATCGATACCCTCAGCGATAAAAGTTTTCAACTGGGTGGCAACGCTTTACAAAGGCTCCATCCGCACCGAGCCGCCGCTTCTTTTTGCGCTCGGTTTCATTTTCTTGTTTGCAATCGGCGGTTTTACGGGTTTAATTCCCGGGGCGCTTTCTGTTAACTTAAACATACACGATACTTCCTTCATCGTGGGGCACTTCCACTATGTAATGTTTGGCGGAACGGGTTTCGGTATCTTCGCCGCAATGCACTACTGGTGGCCCAAGATGTTCGGCAGAATGTATAACAGAACTGCCGCCAAAACCGGCTTCTGGGTGCTTTTTACGGGCTTTAACCTGCTATACTTCCCGATGTTTATCATGGGTTGGCTGGGCATGCCAAGAAGATACTACGACTATCTCCCCGAATTTCACATCTATCACCTCATTTCAACTGTTGGCTCATGGATTCTTATCACAGGGCTGACCATTCTTTTCACTAACCTGATTCACGCCCTTAGAAAAGGGGAAAAGGTTACCGAAAGAAACTACTGGAATGGTGAAACGCTCGAGTGGATTACACCGACACCACCCTATGTTTTCAACTTTGACAAGGAACCCGTTGTTGAAGCGGGCCCCTACGAATATAAAAGAAATGATGTTTTGGAACCCGCTTTAGAGGAGGAAAAAGCTTGAGTAACTCGACTTCTGCCGAGGGAACCATGGAACACGCTCACCGCGACGACGCCGGCTCCCGTTTAGGCATGTGGCTGTTTTTGTTCACGGAACTGCTCCTGTTCAGCGGGCTGTTTCTGACTTATGCAGTTTATAAATTTACCTATCCCGACGAGTTTCACGCTGCGGCGAAAGAGTTAAACACACTTTTCGGCGCACTGAACACCATCATCCTGCTTACCAGCAGCCTGACAATCGCCCTTTCAATTGTTGCTATTTCAAGAGGGCAGAAATATCTTTCGATCTTTTTTCAACTGATGACAATCGCCATGGCTCTCGGGTTCATGGTCAATAAATATTTCGAGTGGTCGGCGAAAATTGGGCACGGCATTTACCCCGGAAGTGAGACACTTCAGGATAAGGGGCACGGTCAGACGCTCTTTTTCGGGCTTTACTATACGATGACGGGCCTGCACGGTATCCATGTGATCGTCGGAATGGTGCTCATCGCACTGATGACTTTTTGGACATGGAAAGAGAAGATCAACGCAGATACTTTCGTCAGGCTTGAATCTGCAGGTTTATACTGGCACTTGGTGGATATCATCTGGATATTCCTTTTCCCATTATTCTATTTAATTTCGTGAGGTTTTAGATGACTGAAGAGAATACTCAGGTAGAAAAAAGCCATGCACACGGTTACGGTCACTATATAATAATATGGTTTGCGCTTTTGATCCTCACCGGATTAACGGTTGCAGTTGCGGGCTTAAATTTTGGCAACCTCACGATCATAACAGCTTTGGCGATCGCGGGGCTTAAATCTTTCTTCGTATTAAAAGTGTTCATGCACTTGGAGAACGAAGGGAAGCTTTTCACATTGTTTGTTTATATATCGATCATGTTTCTGGTAATAACGCTTGCGTTGTTGTTCGCAGATTATAGTTTTTTGCAAGGACGATAAGAAATGTTTAATGAATCTAATTACATCGACAGTGTAAATAATGCCATGACATTTATCGTTGCCATATCTACTATACTTTTGGTTGGTATAACGATAACAATGTTGTACTTTGTTTACAAATACAATGCTAAACGCCACAAAAAGGCGGTTAATATTGAAGGAAATATGACGCTGGAAGTGGTGTGGACGATAATTCCGATAATGCTTGTGGGCGGCATGTTTTGGTACGGATACCTTGGCTACAACACTTTAGTAACTCCTGTGGATAACGCCACAAAAATTAAGGTCATCGGTCAGATGTGGCGCTGGCACTTCGAGTATGAAAACGGCGTTAAGGCTGATACACTCTACCTGCCGGCAGCGCAACCTATTCAGTTTGAAGTTTCTGCTCTGGATGTAAGCCACAGTTTTTACATCCCGCATTTTCGCTTTAAGCAGGATGCACTTCCCAACAGAAACCGTATCCTGTGGTTCCAAACTGATGAGAAAGGAACCTGGGATATCGCCTGCGCCGAGTATTGCGGGCTGAACCACTGGAATATGTACACTAAAGTGCATGTGGTGGATAAACCGGAGTTTGATAAGTGGCTTGCAAAACAGGCTGCGGGAACTAAATGAAAACTCTGCTCGACTTAGTTAAAATCCGCATTACTGCGCTGGCAACCATTACTACAAGTTTTGGTTACATCATGTACAGCGGTGCGCTTGAGTGGGGAGTGATACCCCCCTCGCTTGGTATCTTTTTGGTTGCGTGCAGTTCCGCCGCTATCAATCAGTATCAGGACAGCGACATCGACGGGATGATGAAGCGCACGCGTAACCGCCCGATCCCTTCGGGGAAGCTGACCAAAGCGCAGGTTCTTCTGATAGCTGCGTTTTTGGCAGTTGCCGGTTCGGCGATACTGCTGATTTTTAACAGTTGGTTGGAGATGTCACTTGCCTTACTTGCGATGGTGTGGTATAATGTAATTTACACACCGATGAAAAGAAGAAATCCTTTTGCGGTGGTGCCCGGTTCAATTATCGGCTCGATCCCGCCGGTTGTCGGCTGGATAGCAGCCGGTGGTGATCTCTTCGCACCGGAAAGTATTTTCCTTGCGTTTTTCTTCTTTATATGGCAAATTCCACATTTTTGGTTGTTATTACTCTTTTTGGACAAAGACTACACCCGCACGGGAATCCCTACTATTAAGACGCGTTTTAACGAAGTGCAGCTTGCCCGTATCACTTTTGCGTGGATCTTTGCCACTGCAATTTCGGGGCTTTTATTCCCGGTTTTTCACTTAGTAAACGGTTGGGCGGCGGTTATTGTAATAGTTGCCTCAGTTGGTGCTTTGGTGTTTTATTCGGTTCGGCTGCTTCGTTACGATACGCGCCACCTCGCTTTCAAAAAAGCTTTTATGGGGATTAATTTCTTTGTTCTTTTCCTGGTTATTGTTATTTCAATCGATAAATTGATGCCGAAAGGATTGTTTTAATATGGAGTTTTTAGACAAATTAGTGTTACCACAATCGGCAGGGCACATTCAGCTCCTTCACTACATGATGTCGTTGGTGCTTTTTGTTTATCTTCCGTTTGTTTCGTTGCTGCTTTGCGGGCTGGCGCTTTCGTTGTGCGCAAAAAGGAAAGCAAAGAAGACTCAGGATACTGTGATGATGCGCTATTCTATCGATATTATAGAAACGGCTGCGTTCAATAAAGTGGTTGGGTTTGTTCTGTTGATTATTTCACCCTTTGTGCTTACATTTATTGCCGTTCAGTTGTTGCACGGTATAGCTACCGCAGCGGTTTCGTTCATTTTCTTCGGCGCCATTGTTGGTGTGCCGGGTGTTTTCTTAGCGTTTGCCTACAGATATTCGTATGAAATTGAAAGGGTGATGGAGAAATTTGAACCCAGCCCTGATGCTGACCACTATTATAAAAGCGCGCTTTCGCTGAACAACTATTCCGGTCCGTGGGCGTTAATCCTGATGTTGTTTTCGGTATATTTTGTTTTTGCGGGCGTTGTGCAGGGTATTTATGCACCAGAGGCGCATTTCAGCATTGTTACCGAAGCGTTTATTATTAAGTTCCTCACACTTTTGGCGTTTGGGTTTTTGGTAACCGCTGCCGTTATGCTTTTCAAATATTTTTACTGGGATGGCGGACTTAAGGGTGAAAGTGATGAGTTTATGGAACGCTCCCGTAAAGAGTTTTCGAAACTGGCGATGTTTTCAGGGTATGCGCTTCCGGTTTTGGTTCTGCTGCACATCGTTCACCTCCCCTCAACGGTAGTTACTGCACAGACACTTCTTTTTGCTGTGCTTGCTGTGCTTATGCTTTTCGGGCTTTTCCACGCCATTTATAATGTAACGAAAAAGAACAACGGCGCCGCAATGAGCTGGGGGCTGCTTTTTGTGATTTTTACCGCCATGGCGTTGATTATGGGCGACCAAAGCGCGTTGGAGCAAAGCACGAAAATGAACTCGATGCAAATGGCTGCCGATTTTGACTCGATGATGGTGAAAACTGCCGCTGCAGTTGCTCCCCCGGCAGGTGAAGAAATCAGCGGTGAAAATATTTTTAATACGAAATGCTCTGCCTGCCACAAATGGGATGTGAAGTTGGTGGGACCCCCTTACAAAGAGACACTGCCGAAGTATGAAGGGAAAATGGATGAGCTGATTAGCTTTATCACACATCCGACTAAGAAGAACCCCGACTATCCCGCTATGCCCGAGCAAGGGCTGAAACCTAAAGAGGTTGAGGCTATTGCCAAGTATATTATGGCTACTTATAAAACTAAGTAGAGGGTGTGAGGATTTTTTTCAAAGTATGTTTTATAAAAGAAAGAGGCGATCCCGAAAAGATTGCCTCTTTTTTTTAGTTATTCGCGCAATCTTTTTGTGGGTGTGTGGATGGAGAATTCCTTTAGAGAATTTTATTATTAGCGCAGTCTCTTTGTAGGGTGCAGTGGATAAATTCCCCCTTTAGAGAGTTTTATTATTAGCGCAGTCTCTTTGTGGGGTGCAGTGGATAAATTCCCCCTTAGAGAGTTTTATTATTAGCGCAGTCTCTTTGTGGGGTGTAGTGGAAGAGGATAATTCCTTAAAAGATATAATCTTCTTCTTCTGCGGGTGGAAATTCAAAATTTTGAGCGATGAAAAGCTTCGAGCAAACTTCACCCTTAAATTTTCCTGTTTTGCGACAATTCTTAAAGTTAGCTTCTGCATTTTTAGGGTCTAATGCTTCATCGGAGAGTGCATAGTCATCCAATGAGGCACCACACTCTGTGCAGAAAACAATCTTGTCACGCTTATCGTTATCTTTTTTGTGATTCATCGTTTCATCAAAATTTATTAACACAAAGATAACCATAACGGTGGTCAAAAGGTTCAAAAAGGTTTAATAAAAAAGAAAATTTTATTCTCCCTCTTCCTTTTTCGCAACTTCTTCCTCTTCAATTTCTTCCTCTTCCTCTTCCGGCATTCTCACTATTTGTACTCTGTATTTACTATTAAAAGATAATAATCAACATTTCTGAAATTCCGGCTCTCAAACCGAGCAATTGAACTCTCAGTGTCTGAACAGTAAGAAAATTTTCTACAGAGCAATTCTCTGACCGATTAAATCTTCTACTCGTAACCTACTCTGTAACGGCAGTGCCCGGGATTTGAGGCAGTTGGATTCCCGGGCACAATATACTTTCTGTTCGTTACTTACTCCACTTTCGCTGTTACGGTGATGCTGTAAACTCCCCGGTGGCTTTTCTTTGCGATGTCAATTTCATCTTTTGAAAGGTATTTTTCAAACACTTCATCAGGTACTTCAATTTTGCGGTATTTCACTGCGTTGATCTCTTTAAATCCGTTTTTCTTTATAACGGACAGATATTCATCTTTTTCGAGTGCGCCGGAGATGCACCCTGCGTACATTTCGATTGATTTTCTTAAACCGTCGGGCATGTAGCCTTCGAAAACTATGTCGGAAACGCAGAAGTGCCCGCCCGGTTTTAGTACCCTTTTTATTTCGCTGAATGCTTTCGCCTTATCGGGCACTAAATTGAGCACACAATTAGATATTACTACATCGACTGAGTTATCTTCCACCGGCATTGATTCGATATCGCCAAGCCTGAACTCTACATTGTTGAAGTGCAGCTTCCGCTGGTTTTTCTTTGCCCTTTCCAACATTTCGGGGGTGAAGTCTAACCCTATAACCCGCCCGGTGTTTCCGGTGATTATAGCGGAAATGAAGACATCGTTCCCTGCACCACATCCAAGATCGAGCACTGTGTCACCCGGTTTAATGGCAGCATGCTCTGTGGGAAGCCCACACCCGAGACCGAGATCGGCCTCTTCAATGTGCCCCTCAACGCCTTTGTATTCGTTCCCGATCATACTCACTTCAATAGTTGGTTGCCCACAGCACCCGTAGCAACCGCAACCTGATTCTTTTACGGCGGTGGCGATCTCAGAATATTTTTCACGAACCTGTTCTTTGATTTCAGTTGACATTTTTTAATTCCTTATTTGTTTTGTTCTTTTTGTGTTTGACTGTTTATTAATCATTTCGTTAAATACCGAAATAAATTAGAAAAAATTTTTTACTTACAACAGATGATCTCGCGGTCTGCTTTTTTTGCTTTCATTTTATCTTCAGTGATCGTGCTGTCATCTGCAAACCAAAAATCGAAAGCCGAAAGAAAGGCGGTGATTCTTTTATCCCGTGGATTTGGGTTTAACCTGTAGTTCACCCATTTCCCATCCTTCCACTCGAGAATAAATCCGGCGTTCTTCAACAGTTTGAGGTGTTGAGATACAGTGGAAGGCGCCAGATTGAGTACTGCGGTTATTTCGCAGACACACAGCTCTTTAACCTGAAGCATCTTAAGGATACGCAGCCGGTTAGGATCGGAGAGCACTTTGAAGAATTTTACATTGTCTTTCATTTTTTCAAAAATCGTTTCGTTAACTACCGAAATATAAAATGATGTTGTGAAACCACCAAAAAAAAAATTGCATTTTACTTAAAAATCTCAGAGAAAATTTATTACTCTATGTTGAGAAAAAATTTTGAAATTATCACTATATTATTATCAGATTTAATGCAAATTATTTACTACTTAAACTCAACGAATAGGAGACTTCTGTTTTGCTGAAAAAATTTTTAATTATCACGCTTTTTTTGCTGACCGGAACCGGTGCTGCACAATACCTTGGATATAACGATCTGCTTGAACTGATAAAAATTGCAGACACCCCGGCTAAGTTTGATAAATTTTTAACCGAACGAGGATTTGACTACTCCGCAGGGGAGGATGAAGGGGGGTATGGCGACGGCATTTTAAGTTATACCTACGCTAAAGAGATGGATGATGATTACTATTATGTGGGGGTGTACCACGATTCAACGAACGGCTACACTTCCGTTGGTGAATCTTCTCTGAAAGAAGCAAGGTGGGAGCACTACCTCGATATTGTAACCACCCATGGGTACACAAAATCGGAAGAAAGTACCGACGACGATGAAGTAATGTGGATTGAGTTCGAGAAGGATGAATATTCTATCAGGATTATCAGGCACAAAGAGGACGATGAAGTTGACTATAACCTGATTCTTACCAAGGATACGCAAAAGAACAGCCCGCATGTTCATTGATTTATATTCAGGAGGAACCGCGTAAGATGGTACCGTGGAAAACAAGAAAAGCCTGCGTGTTTTTTGATTTATATTCAGGAGGAACCGCGTAAGATGGTAATCAGGCAATTTGTTTTTGAAAAAACGCTTTTTTTCGGTTTGCTTTTGGTGGGTCTGCCTTTGTACTTTTACTTTAAGCCTCCGGATAACAGCTTTCTGGACTATCCGGAACTGACCGAGCTTAGTCTTAATTTGGAGGATAGCAGCAAAGTTGAATCGTTTTTAACCGAGAAGGGTTTTGTGTGGGATTCCACCGATTCGCCTCATTGGCACGGGATTGAAAGATACGATAAATTTATCGGAGGGAAGTGGTACCGCGTGGATGTGATGACTGATTTATTCTTAGGTTATACAGAAGTTCTGCAAATCAGCAGAGACTCACTAATGTTTAATTATTTTGCGGGGGTCCTCTCCGATGAACGCTTTGTGCAACAGGGGGATACCATTGTGGTTAAAACACCCATGAAACCGGCGGGAAATGGTGCTATTGGAAAAAGTGGTATCACTGGTGAGAAGGAAGGCACTGAAAACTTTAACGAAAAGAATTCAAAGATTGTGCAGCCAAAGCAAACCACCACTGAAAACTCTGACAGTATGAAGAAAATGAAAACCGAAACCCGGAAAATTTACCAAAGTTCCAATGAGCGTGTTTTGATAGCCCACGGAGAAGACCGGTTCGGGCGCTATTATTACATCAAATACAGAAAGTTTGATTGAGTGGGAGGTTACTATTTTTTTGCCTGATCAAAGAAGACCGGTTCGGGCGCTGTTATTATATCAAATACGGAAAATTTTAAGCGAGAAGTTTTTTTATTATTCACAATTTCACAACAAGATAAAGAGGAGTGATAAATCATGTTAAAACGATACATTTTAATTGCGCTGTTCCTTTTAACCGGAAGCAGTTTCGCACAATATTTAACTTATTCAGATTTGATTAGTTTACTGAACATAGCTAATGATGATAAAAAAGTTGACAATTTTTTGGTGCAAAGAGGATTTGAGTATTATTCGGGAGATTTCGAAGATGGTGTAAAAAATTACTTTTATCTGAAAACAATCGATGATGATTTTTATGCAATCAATGTATATTCGAATCCAAGTGTCGGTTATTTATCGGTTGCTGAACTTTCACTAAAGGTTGCCAGATGGAATTACTACAAACAAATCGTTTCAGGTAACGGATATAAACAAACAGACTCAGAGACGAAAGATGATGGGGAAACAGTGATTGGCTATTCAAACGGGAAGTATGATATTGTAATGCAGACCTGGATTGGCGAAGCCGGGAAAAATTATATGATAATATTAAGAGAAGCAATAGAATAAATTAGAAATGTTTTTCAGCTTCACATCAAAATAACAAGGAGTGATAAATCATGCTAAAACGATACATTTTTATTGTGCTGTTCCTTTTTACGGGGTGCAGTTCTGAGGAGTATGATGAGCAAAAAGAGCAAAAAGAGCAAAAAGAGCAAAAAGAGCATGAAAAGTATTTAACTTATGAAGATTTAACTGATTTATTAAATATTTTTCCTGACAGTGTAAAAATTGATGAATTTATGAAAAAACGAGGTTTCAGTTTGAGTTCTTGGGATGGTAATGAATATGATACAGATATTACATATACAAAAGTGATTGGAAAAGAGAATTATGACATATCGATTGGAGAATATAAGGCTATTAACTATTTATTTGTTAGTGAAAGGTCTATTAACATCGAACGCCTTAAATATTATGAAAAAATTGTTAAAGCAAATGGTTATAAATTGAAAAAATCAGGAACCGTACAAGAAATTAATTCGATAGATACTTATCAGAATACTCAATATGAATTATCGCTTATTGAAATCAAATATTCTCCAAAGATTTATGAGATAGCATTGAGTAGAATCACTAAAATAATAGAACTATTTTGATTTTTTAGAAAATTCACAGAGTTTGGGAATCTTTTTAAATTGAAAAAACATGGCGAATCAAATTCTTTGGTTTTGAATGCTTTAAACAAAAATTAACGGTTGTTATTTCTCAAATCCTGGGGAAGGTAAAATTTCCTGAATTTGATCGTAACCCAATTTTTTGAGTTTTTCCAAAACAGTTTACAGGAGTGATAAATCATGTTAAAACGATACATTTTTATTGTGCTTTTTCTTCTTAGCGGGTGCAGTTCTGAAGAGTATTTAACTTATTCGGATTTAATTAGTCTGCTTGACATAGCTGATAATGAAACGAAAGTTGAAAATTATTTGACAGAGAGAGGGTTGAAATTTTCCTATGAAGATTCACGAGGTAGTCTAAAAACTAAGCTTTATGATAAATATATTGGTAAGAATGAGTATGTAATTGCTGTATCACACAATACAGATACCGGTTTACCATCTGTGAATGAATATTCTAAAATATCTGACAGATGGGATTACTACAATCAAATCGTTTCAGGTAACGGATATAAACAAACCAACTCCGAGACGAAGGCTAACGGAGATTTAGTGATTTACTATTCAAACAGTGAGTACGAGATCACATTGGTTAAAGGGAATGTTCAAGGTGAAGACCAATATATTTTAATGTTACGGAAAGCAACCGATTAAAAAATAATTTTTTTGCCTAAACCAACTATTTGAAAAAAATAAACCCCGATACGAAAAATTGAGGAATATTAAAAAGTAAACCTGAGAGTGGCAACTGAAAACCGGTAAAGAGGAAACAGAAAACCAAAAACAAAATATCGGGAAAAATGAAATTATTATCCTGAAATTAAGAACTGAAAACCGGGAAACAGAAACCAGGAAGCAGATAACAGAAAAGACCCGATAAAACCCTAACTTCATAAAAAGTAACCGAGTTAAATCATCCGGCTGCTTGCGGGAGAGTTATAAGAAAAATATTGAGAAGAATTTTTAACTTATATGTTTGAATACTACGGATTTTTAAAGTTAAAAGCGTTTTTACAGTACAAAGCATTTTTCTTCTAAAAGGAGTGATAAATCATGTTAAAGCGATACATTTTAATTGCACTGTTTCTTCTGACGGGCAGTGCCTTTGCGCAATATTTGAGCTACAACGATTGGATTTCGTTGATAAAAATAGCAGACAACAAAGCCGGTGTTAAAAAGTATTTAATTAATAAAGGCTTGGAGTATTTTGATGAAGGGGTTAAAAATGATGTTATTTATATTACATACACGAAAACGATCGGAAGAGACCAATATTTAGTAAGTACGGCATATCATCCGGCTAAAGGGACAAAGACTGTCTCCGAAATGTCGTCTTCGGCTTCGAGGTGGGATTATTACAAAAAAACTGCGAATGCTAACGGCTTTATATTTATTGGAAACAGTACAAAACCGGGCGGAGGCGTAAAAAGCTCGTACAAAAACGGTAAATATAATTTGTCCCTGTTGAACGAGACAGTGAAGGGTGAAAAGCTTTATCAAATGGTTTTGGTTTTGAGTGCCGGCAAATAATTCTAAATGGTGTTTTAATACTTCGTTATTTGTGTTTATTAACTTTATTAAATTTCTTAACTTAATTGAGGAAAATAAGTGGAAAAAAAGAAACCCCGAACGAAGCTCTTTTTGTTAATTGGTGCAGTAATAATTGCAGTGGTGTTGTTCTTTGTACTTTCACCGGGCGACAATTCGGCAAATCAGGGAGATAAAAAGGGAAGCAACACTTCGGTTGGCGACCCCGGCGAACAGGATGAATTGCTGGATAATGAAAAGTTTCTGAGTTATTTGGAATTTAGCGAACTGAGCAGAAAAATTCAGGACAAAGATAAAGTTAAGGAATTGCTCGAAAAAAAAGGGTATAAATTGATTGCAGAGAAAGAGGAACCGGAGGAATCGATCTACGCTTTTGAAAAAATAATCGGTAAGGATTCAACTCTGATTGAGGTGTTCAATCTTCGAACATCCGATGTGAGGTCCGCAACCGAAACATCACGCCGTTTCGGCAGGTGGAAATATTACGAAAAAGTGGCGAAAGATTTTGGATTTAAAGAAAAAGAGAGAAAAACCGACGAAAAAGGGAATCTTTCGGTTCTTTATGCCAATGAACATTATGAGCTAAAACTTTATAAAGATATAAACCCGCGCGGCAGGTTATATCAAATAAGCATAAGAAACTTAGATTAACACCGGCTGAATTGTTTGAACCGCAAAAATTTTAACTTTAATGAACTGATAACAGAAGGAAAAAACAATGTTAAAACGCTATTTATTAATCGCATTATTTTTAGTAACCGGAAGCGGGTTTGCGCAGCAATTATCGTATAACGAGTTTATTGAATTGCTGAATATGGCTGATACTGTGGTAAAAGTTGATGATTTCTTAATTTCAAGAGGTTTCGAATATTTTACCGGCGACTATAAAGACAGTGTTAAAAGTTACAGTTACAACACGCCTTTAACGGATGATTATTCAGTCGGGGTGAATTATACCGGCGAAACTGTTGCATTATCCGTTTTTGAAATTTCGAACAGTCTCGAAAGATGGAAATATTTCAAAGGAATCGCTAAAGATTCGGGGTATAAGGTTGAAAGTTCGAAGATTGAAAAAGACGGAGCTTTGGTTATTACTTACAAAAATATCGACTATATAATGACTTTGGTTAGAAAGAAAGAGTCTAAACTGATAAAAAGCACCATTAATACCTATTACTTCAAGTTGGAAAAGGTGAAAAAATGAAGTGTTGCCCCATTGGGTAACATCAGGGGATAAACAATTTTACAAGGAAGTAACTTTTGCTGAGGGATAGTTTTTGTGTGAATTAGTTTCTGCTTAAGGGTAGTTTTTATTTAATAGAAACTCACGCTGACAAACAGTAGGATTACGGGCGCCTTGGTTTCAAAATGATTTTACTGAACACAGGAAACCAAGACGCCCCTTCTTTTTAAAGAGAATAATTAATAGCTTTGCCGTTATTTTGACGGTTATATTAGTTTTGTTGTAAACAATATATTTAACAGTAAGTTTACCGGTTTTTGATACGGTTTAGCTCAAATTCACTTGCTTCTTTAATAAGTAGAATTGCTTTATCTAAATCTTTTTCCTCTTCAATTTTGTATTCAGTATTTCCTGCAGTTACTTTCCCAATTTTAGAAATGTCCCTACATCCTTCTTGACCTTCAGGAGTTAGTTGGGTTTTAAGTAAATGTAAATGTAGATTGAGAAACTTTTGTTTGGGAAGGATTTGAAAAATAATGTGTGTCCGAGCAACCTTGAAGTTAATGAAATGTGACATAGGTACCATGTCGAAATTTAATTGCTCATATTTTAACCGATCTAATAATTGATTAAAGAGATGAAAAGATTTGTTTTGTGTCCCTTGTTTAAAATATTGTTGCAATCCTGTCAACTTCGGTTCAACCGGGGCAGATTTCGTTTTCGACATGTTATTATTTGAACTGTTAATACTTGTTTTATTAGCACTTGTTCCAGTTGACGGTGCACCTACCGCAACATCTTCATTTTGAATATCGACTGATACTGACAATGACTTCAGAGCTTCCTTAACTTCATCGTTTTGGTATTTGGAGCCAATTTGCGCATGGATTTTATTCTGTACAAGGTTGACGAAAGGAAATTCAGCTTTTTGAATTAAACTTTCTACTGCATTCCGAATATTCTGTAGAATATCCCCTTTTTTGCCGTAATTTAGTAATTCATCAGACTGAACAAATTCTTTTTCCAATTTAGAGATTTTATTTGGTTCTATTTCCCCGGATAGCGAAAACTCAAAAAGAAATTTTCCTGCACCAGTTCCTTGGATTTTGCTGAAAAAGACTTTATAGTTATCGCCGTTTGTAATGATCAGCAGGGGGATATTTTTATTTGCACAATAATTCAGCTTATTAAGGATCATGCTGTTATCGTTCAGCGGATTTTTTAGAGCTTTTGCTTCAACCAACATTTTGGGTTCGCCGTTTCGGCACAGACAATAATCCGCCCGTTTCCCGGCCGGGTCAGTCTCTTCAGGTATCACTTCCTTAGGGTTTGAGAATTGCCAGCCGAGCGCCTCAAAAAATGGCTTTATTAGATATTCCTTGGTGCCGGCTTCGCTGACACTGTTTATTTCATTGTTAAACCTGAATTTTTCAATTTGTTCCTGAATTTGTTTGATCTTCCCAATATCCATGTTTTCTCCAAAACTGAATTGCCGCTTTTTTTATTGAAGAACTTATTTCTTACCGCAAAAAACCTGAAAAAAGGCGTTGTAAGTTTTTTTAAAATAATTACGATGTAAACCGCAAAATAATAAAAATATCGAAGATTTGGGTACTAAGCGGTGCTTAACCCGGTGAAATGTCATAACTTAAACGAATGAAATGCACAAAGCAGGCGCATTTAGGGAAGGCTTAATCCGTTGAATGCCATAACTTAGAGTTATGAGAAATAAAACAACAAGCACCTCCATGGATTGTTAATCCTCCTGTTAACCTTTTTCTTAAGTTCTGCAATCGGTTTGGTGCAAGTGCTCAACCCCATTATCAACCCCATTATTAACCCCTTTGTTAACCGCACAGCATTAAGTTTCGGCTGCAATTCAACTATTTTATATAAAAAGAGGTTCGTTATGTACAAACAATTAATTCGTGTAGTAGTACTAATGTTTGTGGTCGCTTTTTTCTTCGGGTGCGGGAAAAAAGCAGATAAGAATTCACAGAGTGAAAATTCAAACCCGGATGGCACAAACAGTGAGCAGGTGAGTGATGGTTCCGGAGAAACTTCAAGTGAGCCGGCTATTGAGATAACCGCCTAGGAATTAATGAAAGAATACAAAGCTAACAAAATTGCCGCGGATGAAAAATATAAAGGCAAAATTTTAGTGGTTACAGGAACGGTAATCAATATTGATGAGTTTGTCAAACCATATATCACTCTTGCCTCTGAAAGCGGTTATGATATAATTGGCGTTCAGTGCGAGTTTGATAAAGATAAGAAAAGCGAACTCGCGAAATACACAAAAGGCAACAAACTGAAAATTAAGGGCAGGTGTAAAGGGCAAGTGATAAATGTTCAACTGGAAGACTCCGAAGTGGTGCAAAACCTTGGAAAGGTTACAACTGATTTCGACAAAGATATGCAAGATCTGAAAAAAAGCACGGATGAATTAGAAAAACTTCAGAAAGAATTAGAACAATATGGGCAGTAAGTAATCAACTGCTTTTTTGCGTTTTTCACCTTTTCATATATTGTCATTTTTAATATTTAGTTTTTATCTCACCCCAAAAAAAGGCTTTTCCGTTTGCTGAATCTCACGGCAAACGGAGGAGCCGTTTTTTTTATATTAATAGCCTATCTTTTTATAACAAGTGCCTATAATACAAACGCAGGAAGCCGGCAGTTTCGATAAGACTGCCAATGCTATAGTTTTTCTTGTAAAAATTCGTTATTTTTGTTATGCCTTAGACGGGTAAATTTCATATCACATACTCTTTATTCGGAAATTTCAAAATCGCTGTTTTTTAGTGAAGTGTCATATTCATCATCTGACATTAATTTTTTCGGATAACGGTTTCAGGTACTTTCTCTGTGACAAAACCCCTATTAGTTGGTTATTATCTACTGATTTCTCTTGTTTTTCTTGTAATTTGTGGTTCTGTTTTGCCGGAAAGCAGTAACGGCTCTGCAGATTTAAACGATTCAATTGACGCAGGAAGTGTTGCATACCCGGAAAGTACGGGAAGTGCAGAAAGTGTGACGCCCGGGAGAAGCGGGGAAAATACGGCAGATCCGGAAACCGCGGGAAGCGGAAAAGATACGAAAAGCTACGAAAGTGAGGAATTCGCAGTGAATCCCAAAGCCGGCGGAAGTGCAGAGAGTTTGAATAAGTATCCAGCCGGTCAGAATGAGAGCACAAAACCGACCTCCGGCACCACTCACCCGGAGGGCAGCACTTCCAATTCCCGGCAAACCACCAAAAGCCGCAATAACGGCGCACCGGGTGGTACTAAAGGCATACCCGGAATTGACGGCGGTATTGTGTTTGCCGGCTACTTGCCCGTTTCAGAAGGTGAACAGTCGCAAAACCGAAAACTTTCTCCAAAAGTGGCGACTACGCTCCATTTAACCTACGAAAAACCGGTTAATCTTGAGGATGAATATTCCATTTCGTTCACTCTTTCGTTCAGAAATGGTTTGTCTTCAGGCAATATCCTCCATTTAGAGAACGCTAAATACAAGATTGATCTTAGGTTCATTGGCACTCATGGGGACGATTCGGCAAAAATTCAGCTTTTTTTTAACGGAAACTGGACACACATCAGCGGCTCAATTCCATATAACAAAATTCATAAAGGGTACCGAATTGCTGCCAAATTGGCAGTGGATGAAGCAAAAGGGCTTATTACACTGAATCTGAATGACTTCACCCGTACTGAAAAACTTGCCCCTTTCCTTGCTGACAGCCCCTCGGATATTTTTTTTGGCACAATTCCCGAGGAAAAGTTACACAAATCCAATACAGTTTCTGCAAATAAAACCCCGGTTAATATTTTTGACACACTTCCGGGGAATAGTAACTGCGTGCCAATGACTCTCAGAGACCTGCAAATAACCATTAATGGAAAACTTGAGCACAAATACCTTTTTAACGAAATGGACGGAGAGATTGCGCACGACTGTGAAGGTGGGTTGGATGCCCGGGCGGTTCATCATCGTTGGCAGATTGACCGACACTTCTTTTGGTCGATTTATGACTCGATTACTTATAAAAACGAACAATTTCTCGATGTTTTTGTTGACCCATACAAGCAATCGCTGGGGATTTTAACGAAAGAAGGGATTGAACACTACTCAATCATCGATGGTAAAATCAGCAAAACTAAATATCAGGAGACGAGGCAGCCGCAATTTTCTGTTGAAAATTACCCGAACCAAAATTTAGTTTCAGGGTATGCAACCGCTCTTCCTGACCCTGTTACTGCAACTTTCGATTTCAAAAATGGCATTCGCAAAGGGGATATTACGAAAGACCCAAACGACGGCTACATTTACGGGGGGCGGGTGTTTGCGCGCTTGAGGGATGAAGCGATTTTTGCGTTTGGCGGCTACGGCTGGTATAAAACACGCAACCAACTGATTAAGTTTGACCCCCTGACGAAAACCTGGAATGAGGTTAAAATGACGGGGGATTTTATTGCGCCAAGGATGTTGTTTGTTGTTTTGCCCTCGGAGCAGCCGGATGTTTACTACATTATGGGAGGGCAGGGGAACAAAACAGGCGTGCAGGGGTTGGGTTACCGCAACTTCTGGGATATTTTTAGGATAAATATTGATTCTGCCACATGCAAAGAGGTTTTCAACTGGGGCAAAAACGGCGATTATATGATTTCCGAAAGTGCAGTTTGGGCTGATCAGAGCAAAAGCTCGATCTACAGCAATGTGTTTAGGAGCGACCGCAAATTCGGAATGAAAAGAAGGATAGTGTTCCTGAAACCGGGAGACACCACAAAAACTTTCGTGAGCGATACAGGCTTGGTTGCAGGAAGATACCCGGCCGAGGGGGTATTTTTTATAAGCTACCAAATGAACAGGCTTTTTTCGGTTCTGGCGGATCGATATGACACGACAACCACGGTTAAAATTTACTCGATTAAAACGCCCGTTTTGACCGAAGAGGGGTACAAAAAGTTGTATGATCTAACCCCTAACGCAATTTATAAGAAGAAGATAGCGGTGCTTTCGAAGTGGGGCATATCTTTTGCTGCACTTCTTTTTCTTCCGGTTGTTCCAATTTATTACACAAAGCGGCGGAAAAGAAAAATGAGGGAGCTGCAGCTGCGCCGGGAGGCTCAGGCGCGGGTGGAGGAGTTCCGCAAAGAAAATGAACCGGAATGCGATTTGGTTACCCTTTTTGGCGGTCTGAAAATTTTTGACCACACCGGCGGTGATATTACAAACGGCTTAAGCCCCAAACAAAAAGAGGTGCTGGCGTGCGTTATGTATTATTCTTTAAGCGGCAACGAGGCCAATTTCACCGAGTTGGATAAACTTGTTTGGGAGGGAACCCACTCGGAAAAACTGAAAAACCTGCGAAATGTTACACTTTCTAAAATCAGAAACACCCTTAGGGAGTATGAGGGGATTAAACTTTTGGTAAGGGGCACCCGTTTGGCTTTTTCAATTGAGGATAACTATAAGAATGAATTAGAATCTTACTTTCTGCTTAAAAGATTTTTGAAGGATAAGCGAAACCTGCAGGATGAGGAATCGTTCATGAACTTTTTGAAAATAACGCGGCGGGGGAGGTTTTTGGAAGGCATAACCGGCGAATGGGTTGAAGGGGTGAGAATGTCGGAAGAGGCGGCGATTATTGAGATTGCTCTAAACAAGTTGGATGCGGTTTTTCGTTCAGGGGATTATGAAGAGTGCCTGAGGATTGCCGATTCGGTTTCGGTACACGATCCACTTAATGAGGAATTGCTGGGCTTCAAGCTGCGTGCTTTGTACGGGCTTGGAAGGCACTCGATCGCCGTAGAGGTGTATGACGCATTCTGCAAAAAGTATGAATCACTTTTTGGTGAGAAATGTGGCATAACGCTGCAGGAACTTCTGAAGTATTGAGAGGGAGTGTGAAGAGGTTTTTTTTTACCCATTGCGATGGCAGTTTTTACCGGCTTTTGGGATATATTTGCGGTTGCGTGCTTTGCCGTGGTGGGTTTTTCCTCCGTTTTTTGGGGCTATACTTCATTTTTGCTTGTTTAGGAAGTGGTGTTTCTTTTTCACAGCAAGCTGTGTTAGATTCGATTCGCAACCCCGGTGCTTTGCTGGACTCACTTGGCGGGCTTGTTTTTTCGGGGAACCACCGAATCCCCGTCAGCCCTTACAGGACGGATTACGAATACAGGCTTCGTGCAGTTACACGGCTTACGCTGACAGATCGCAGAACCGTAAACCTGAAAGGGCGGTATAACCTCACTTTTAACGCTTCTTTTTGGTATGATTTCGCCTTCGGCAACATCTTTTATTTAGAAAACTCAAAATATTCATTCCGTTGCATTTTCGATCACTACCCGCTTTCAAAGGATATTAATTTCACATTTATTTTTGAGAAAGAGGGGAGTGATGACGAGGACTTCGTTACAATTCCGATAGACAGAACAAGATTGTTCGACGGCAACTGGCTGCGTATGAGTGCCGATGTGGATGAATTGGCAGGAAAGATTACCGTTTCGATTGATTCAACAACAAAAACGCTTCAGGTAGCGCCGTTTTATTCTTCCGAGGGGAGCATCATTCATTTTGGCGAGTTCCGCACCTATTCCGATTGCCCCGCTTTAATTTTGAAAGACCTTCGCCTTTCGATTCAGGGAAAATTAGCGCACAGGTGGCGCTTTTCGGAAATGGAGGGGAACAAAGCCTACGATGAGGTGGGGGATATGGATGCAAAGGTTGAGAAGCATCAATGGTTGATTGACAGGCACTACAAACGGCTGCTTCACGACTCGCTTTTTATCGTCAACAAAGGGGAGGCTTCTGTTTATGTGCTTCGGAACCCACTTCGGTTGGTGTTCAGATTTGCGGATAGAACTATGCTTTATAAAGTGCTTACGCGGCGAATTGTGAACCTGCCGGCTAACTCAACCGAGTATTTTATCGACTCTCTCGAGTGGCGCACACCTTCGATTGCGATTGACGACAGTGCCACGGGTTTGCGCTACTTCTTCAACCGGCGCCCGCGGGGGAAATTTTTTGAGGTGAAGATTTACTCTTTGCGTCTGCCAATTCTTACGCCTGTTCAGTACAGCAAGCTGAAGGCTTTTTCTGAGGCGAGAATTAAGGAGATGCGCCATAAGGAGTTCCCCCTGATTGTGGTTTATCTGGGGGTGCCGCTTTTGTTGGTTCTTGCATATTTTATGACCAATTATGTGCGAAAACGGCGTAAAATGAACGATCCCTATGCCGATATTGGTGAACCCGAACCTTGGGTGAAGAAGTTTCACTCAACTAATTATCTTTCGGTTTTTGGCGGGCTTAAAATTATTGACAGCACCGGGGTGAACCACGCGGAGAGTCTGTCGCCGCTGTTGAGAGAACTGTTGGCGATAATTATTTTTCACAGCCGAAGGAATGAAACCACCGGCTCGATCAGCGGGGTAAGCCTGAAGATGTTGGCGGAAACCGTGTGGTATAATATTAAACCGGAGAACCTGAAAAACAACCGGAATGTTGCCTTTGCAAATATCAGGAAAGCACTTGCAGGCTTTGAGGGCCTTAGTTTAACAGTGAAAGATAACGAGGTTGCACTGATTTACCCCGCCGACACCTCCAACAGAGTGGACGATTTTTTCACCGTTCTGGAATATTTGGAATCGCACTGGGGAGAGGCGAACGGTGCTAACGAGGTGGGCGGGGCGAATAAAACGATCGGGTTGAACGATGACGGGCCGAAGAGGGTAGGCGGGTTAAACGGAGCCGACGAGTTAATTAAAACGAACGAGTTGGCGCTCGCTACTTTTGCCGGCATCGCGGATGGAGGTGAAGTGCTGCCGGGTGTGCACTCGGAATGGGCGGATAGCACCCGCAGCGTGCTCAGATCGAAGGTGATGGGCGTTCTGGAAAGGTTTATGAACCATCTGCAGGTGAAAAAAGAGCACGAAGGGTGCAACCGGATTGCAGATATTGCTTTTGTGCACGATCCTCTGAACGAAACGGCACTTTCGTTTAAACTCCGTGCGTTGGTGGCGCTGGGGCAGAGCACCGAAGCGAAAGAGTTTTATAAAGGGTTCTGCGACAGGTATTTTAAAGCGCTGAAAGAAGAGTTCCCTTTTGAGTTCGATGAACTTGTTGAGGGGTGATTTTGCCGGGGGTGTTTGCGGGGGGTGTTTGCGGGGAGTGTTTGCCGGGGGTGTTTGCGGGATTTTTTGCATTATCCTTATTTAATCCATTTAATCCAATGATTGGTTAGTACAAATCAGTTCTAAAATTGAACATCTCGCTTGCTGTGATTTGTATCATTACTGTGATGGATCACATTTCTGTTTGAAAATGCGTATAATAAATTTGGTAAGTATGTTGCTAAATTTTCGCAATCGTAAGTGTGGGAAGTAGTTGAAGTGCCGGTTAAATTCGGTTTTAACGGTTAAATTCGGTTTTAATTCGAACCTTACTTTTTGCGTAATATAGTTTCTGTGGAATAAAGTAATCGTTTTTTTTTAATAAACATTAATTTTGAGGTAGTTGTGAATAATCTTAAAAGAAATCTCCTGCTGTTAATATTTTTTGTTGCTTTTGTTGCCACGGGAGAGTCGCAACAAAGAAGTGTTGTTAAGGTTCAGGTTCATCCCAATGGGGTATCTTCAGGCTCAAATGTTGCTGTGGGCGCGGGTGAAAACTATGGTTCGGGTGCCAATGCAAATTTAAATGCCTTTGCAGGCGCAGGCGCTGGTGCGGTTACTCGCTCAGGTGCAGGTGCACACTACGGTGACGGGGCAAATGAGTTTGCAAACACCGGTGCAAGTGTTTACTCCGGTGCGGGAAAAACCGTTCCTGCCTTATTCCTGAAGTTTCAAAACCCGAAGTTTGCTCGGGCGTTTTCGCTCATGTTAAACCGGTTAAGTCCTAAAAATGCTGAAATTTTGGCCGGTTCAGTGAACACGGGGATGAAAAATTATGCGCTTGCGGAGGTTCTTAGCGGGCGGGGCACCGGTCAAAATGGGCAAAGCGGGTCGTTTAACCCGGCACAAATCGGGCAAGGCTTATCAACCAAACCTCAGACTCTAAGCAGCAACGGCGAGGCGGCAACACTTCCTTTGGGGTATTTTAACGGGGTGAGCCTCTCTGCAAACAACCTCAGCAACGGCGGGGCGGCAACACTTCCTTTGGGGTATTTTAACAAAATGAACCTCATGGCAACCAACCACCGCGCTAACAACCTTAAAAAGGGCGCAAACAGTGTAAATTCACAACACTTCCTGCTTATGTCGCTGCAGGGGGACCGGATGAAAAAATATTTTACCTACGATAACGCCGGCAGAGTGATAACCGAACTTAATGTTCAACTTCTGGATACCGTATGGGAAAATAATTATCGGTACAACTATACCTACGATAATAACGGCTTGCTGCAACTCGCCATGTATCAGACTTGGGGCGGAGACGATTGGTACGACGATGCGCGTTCTACTTTTACCTACGATAACAACGGCAGATTGATTTCTGAGTTAGCCGAATTGAACTCGGAAGGCTGGGTAAAGTTTTACCGAATTACTTATACTTACGACGGTGCAGGAAATATGACATCATCTCTTTGGCAGGATTGGGACGGCACAGCCTGGGAAAACAGCACACTCAGTTCTTACACTTTTGATGCCTCAGGCAATATTCTCACTGAAACTGTACAAAATTGGAGCAACAACCAGTGGGTGAATGATTACAGAAACTCATTCACTTACAACAACAACGCTGTAACAACCTGGTTAGCCGAAGTGTGGATTAATCCGGAGACCGGTTTCTGGCGGAATGACTACAGAATCTCCTTCACATACAACAACGACCAAAACTTAGCCACTACTTTAAAAGAAATTTGGAATACCGGAGAGCGTAAACCAACAGAGGATGCACATTGGGAATACGCAGAAATTAATACCTATTCTTACACTGCCTCCGGCAAAAGGGAAGTGGAACTGATGGAGGTATGGGAAGATACCGTATGGGTGAACTTCATTAAAAACTCTTTTGAATATGACGGGAATGACAACCCGACAGTTCACCTTACTCAATTCTGGCAGGAAGGCGGCTGGAACAATGTTTATCAGACGACAAACGCTTTCGATAACTTCGGGAATACCGAAACATCCAGTTTTTTCACTTGGATTAATGGCAATTGGATTTCGATGGAGACGACTTTGTTTTTCGTTTATAACAACGGGGCTTCCGTTGGCGAAATTTATTCCTCTTTTGCAATTGCTGCTTATCAGCCGATTACCGATGTGAATGATGAGGAAGTGCCGCTCGCCCAAAACTTTGAGCTGATGCAGAACTTTCCGAACCCCTTTAATCCTTCAACTAAGATTGAGTTTAATCTTCCCGCTGCCGGATTTGTGACACTGGATGTGTTTTCCGTGCAGGGTGAAAAAGTGAGTACGCTTGTAAACGGCGTGCTTTCTGCCGGAAAACACGGCGTTGCCTTTGACGGAGCCGGGTTGCCCTCGGGGGTTTATTTCTATCGGTTGAGTATGGAGTTAAGCGGAGCTGTTGGTGGGGGTGCTGCCGGTGGTGGCGTTTCGAACGGCGGTTCTGCGAGCGGCAGCGCTGTAAGTGGCGGTTCTGCGAGCGGCAGTGCAGTAAGTGGCGGTTCTGCGAGCGGCAGCATAACAAGGAAAATGGTGCTGATGAAGTAAGGTTTTCTTGTATGGGTGGGGGCTGCAGGGCTTTTACGGAAGAGCGCTTATTTGAGTGAGGAGGCAACTGCAGGGCTTTTACGGAAGAACGCTTATTTGAGTAAGGGGGCGGCTGCGGGGCTTTTACGGCAGAACGCTTATTTGAGTAGGGGGGCAACTGCAGGGCTTTTACGGAAGAAGGCTTATTTGAGAAGGGGGGCTGCAGGGCTTTTACGGAAGAGCAGGGTTAATTTCCCCTTATTTCGGAAAAATGAAAATTTAAAAGAGAGAGCTTTTTTTAGAGGCTCTCTCTTTTTTTTTTAATGACCACCAGGAGGTACGGTTAACGGGCAACAGGAGGATTCTTTCTCTTTGTTCAATGAAAATGCAACGCTTCGGTTAACGGGCATTGGATATATAAACAGTATATTGCTCTCTTTTTAAATTTATACGCGGCGCCTTTGTTAACGGGCACTGGATATATAAACAGGATATTGCTCTCTATTTGTTAAATGAACCTGCGGCGCCACTTCCTCACATGGAATTTTCAGGGAAAATTGTAACTTTGCAGTGCACATTATGAAAATTTTAATAACAGGCGGAGCCGGCTTCATCGGCTCACACATCGCAGAGGCATTTCATCGGTTGGGGTGGGATGTTACAATACTCGATAACTTCACAACCGGCAAACGCGAAAATCTTGCAGGATTAACCCGCACGCGCGAAAATCCATTCGGAAAAGCAACCGGGGGTGAAAAGTCATCCGAAATTGCAAAAAGCGAGGAAAATCTTGCAGGATTAACCAGCAAACGCGAAAATCCATCCGAAAAAGAAACCGGGGGTGAAAACCTATCCGAAATTGCAACCGGGCGCGGAAACCTATCCGGAATTGCAGGCAAAGTTGAGATAATCGAGGGGGATATCCGCGATAAAACCGCCGTTGCAAAAGCCGCAGCCGGGTGTGATGTGGTGGTACATCTGGCGGCACTGGCTTCAGTTCCGGCATCATTTCGCAATCCTGAGGAAACATACGAAGTTAACTTCATGGGAACGCAAAATGTACTTGAGGCTGCACTTCAAAATAATGTAAAAATAGTAACTTTTGCCTCATCTTCTGCGGTTTACGGCGATACCGACCGGCTTCCGATTGGCGAGGAAACCCCCGCGAATCCGCTTTCCCCTTATGGCTTAAGCAAACTGTTGAGCGAGAAACTCTGTCGGTTCCATAACACCGTTTATGGGTTGCCGGTTGTGGTTTTCAGGTTTTTTAATGTGTATGGCGAGCGGCAAAACCCATTTTCTGAGTACTCGGCGGTGATCCCGAAATTTATTAACATCATCCAAAACGGCGGCACCCCCACCATCTTCGGCGACGGCGAGCAAACCCGGGATTTTATATATATATCCGATCTCGTACATGCCCACCTCTTGGCTGTGGAAGGGGCTCTGAAACTGCAACCCGCAAAATCTGTAAAACCTGCAACAAACACATCAAAATCAAGTGCGGCTTATGAGGCAACCCCGTTGAACCTCGGCTCGGGCGAAAAAACCTCATTAAACCAATTGGTAAAAATAATGTCCCAAATAGCGGGAAAAGAGATAAAACCCCAATACGCACCACCTCGATCAGGTGATATACTTCACAGTTTTTGCAAAATTGACAAAATTTTCGACGAAATTGGCTTCAAACCGCAAACACCCATGATTTTGGGTATAGAAAAAATGTTTAATTCTCGTAACTTTGAAAACTGAATTTTTTAATATTTCACAGCGGATGACAAATTACATCACATCATTACTTCAAAAAATAGAAAACAAAACAATCACAGTCGGGGTTATTGGCTTGGGCTATGTAGGCTTACCCTTGGCTGTTGAGTTTGGCAAAAAATATAAAGTAATCGGTTTTGATATTAACACCCGTAGGGTCGAAGAGCTTAAAAAAGGGGAAGATAAAACTTTAGAAGTTGAACCCGAAGAACTTAAAGAAGCCCGGCACCTCATATATTCTTATGATAAAGAGGAATTGCGGGCTGTCGATGTGTTTATAGTTACGGTTCCCACGCCGGTGGATGATTTTAAAATCCCCGATCTCACCCCGCTTATTAAAGCAAGCGAAACCGTGGGTACCGTGATAAAACCGGGCGCTGTTGTGGTTTATGAGTCAACAGTTTACCCCGGCTGTACTGAAGAAGATTGCCTCCCGGTGGTGGAAAAACAAAGTGGTCTTAAGCTTAACACCGATTTTTTTGCGGGCTACAGCCCCGAACGCATCAATCCCGGCGATAAAGAACACCGCGTAAGTACAATTAAAAAAGTTACCAGCGGCAGCACTTCCGAAGTCGCAAAAGTGGTGGACGAACTCTACAAAAGCGTGATAAAAGCCGGCACGCATGTGGTTTCTTCAATCAAGGTGGCGGAGGCTTCAAAGGTTATCGAAAACACGCAGCGCGACATCAACATTGCTTTTGTGAACGAACTTTCGATGTTGTTCAATAAAATGGGGATTGATACGGTTGAAGTGCTGGAAGCCGCAGGTACGAAGTGGAATTTCCTGCCGTTTCGCCCCGGTTTGGTGGGGGGGCATTGCATAGGAGTTGACCCTTACTACCTGACGCACAAAGCCGTGAATATTGGCTATCACCCGGAAATTATTCTTGCCGGAAGAAGAATCAACGACGGAATGGGCGCATTTATCGCCTCACAATTCGTTAAACTGCTGATAAAAGACGGCTGCAAAGTTGCCGGAAGCAAGGTTCTGGTACTCGGGATAACTTTCAAGGAAAACTGCCCGGATATCCGTAACTCAAAGGTGATTGATATAATTACGGAACTGAAGGAATTTGGCTGCTCGGTGGATGTTTGTGACCCTCTTGCCGATCCTGCGGAAGTGCAGCATGAGTATGGAATTGATCTTACCTTGTGCGAAAACTTAGCACTGGCTGATTATGAGGGAATAGTGCTTGCAGTGGGGCATAACCAATTTAAGCAACTTGATATTGCTTCATTGCGTGCCAAAAATGTGATTATTTATGATGTAAAATCTCTCTTTGATAAACAACATGTGAACGAGAGATTATGATTTTGAGATTTTTTTCACCGTTTGGCGGGTTTGAGAGTTTGGTCCGCAAATTTAATATTTTAGTTGACCGGTTTAATAGTTTGGTTGGTGGATTTGATAGTTTAGTTTGTGGGTTTAATGATTTAACCGGTGAATTTAACAGCCCGTTTGAAGTTTTTACCGGTTTGAGGTGCGGATGAAGTACCTCGTAACGGGCGGAGCGGGTTTTATTGGCTCCAATATTGTTCTTGAACTGCTGAAACAGGGGCACAGCGTGCGTGTTCTGGATAACTTTGCCACCGGAAGAAGGCGAAACCTTGAACCTGTTCAGGCGGATATTGAACTGATTGAAGGGGATATAAGAAGTTATCATACAGTCAGCACTGCGGTTAAGGGAGTGGAGGTAATACTTCACCAGGCGGCACTTCCGTCGGTTCCGAGATCGATAAACGACCCGATCACCACTAACGATGTGAATGTCGGCGGAACGCTTAACCTGCTTGATGCGGCGCGAAACAGTGGGGTGCGGAGGATAGTTTTTGCTTCTTCGTCATCGATTTACGGCGATACACCCGAACTGCCAAAACACGAAGGGATGACGCCAAATCCGCTTTCGCCATACGCTGTTTCAAAACTGACCGGCGAGCACTATTTGCGTGTTTTTTATCGGCTTTACGGCTTGGAAACCATTGCGCTGAGGTATTTTAATGTGTTCGGGCCCAATCAGGACCCCACTTCCCAATACTCGGCGGTGATCCCGAAATTTATAAAAGCTCTGATGGAAGACCGTCAGCCCACAATTTACGGCGACGGCACTCAAAGCAGGGATTTCACATTCGTTTCAAATGTAGTGAACGCAAACATACTTGCCGCCACAAAACAACTGAACGAATACGGCATAGCGATGAACATCGCCTGCCATGAGAGAATAACCCTTAACGAACTCGTTGCCGAACTTAACAAAGTACTCGGTAAAAACATAACGCCGATCTACGCCACACCCCGTCCCGGCGATGTGAAACACTCCTTCGCCGCAATCGATTTGATTAAAGAAAAACTGGGGTTTGAGGTGGGCGTACGGTTTGCGGAAGGGGTGGAGATAACAAGCAGCATATTTAAAGGATGAACAGAAAATTTAAATGAGTGATTTTTTTAAGGATAAGAGAATTTTAATAACCGGAGGAACCGGTTCGTTTGGTAATGCTTTTGTAACAAGAACACTTAATGGAAATAATCCCGCTGAAATTGTAATCTTTAGCCGAGATGAAAAGAAACAGCACGACATGCGAAACAAATACAAACACGACAGCAGATTAAAATTCATAATTGGGGATGTAAGGGACCGCGAATCTGTAATGCATGTGATGAAGGGGATAGATTATGTGTTCCATGCCGCTGCATTGAAGCAAGTTCCTACGGGTGAGTTTTTCCCTTTCGATATGGTTAAAACCAATGTTATCGGGTCGCGAAATGTTCTTGATGCTGCCGAACACTGGAACATTAAAAAAATTGTTGTTTTAAGCACAGATAAAGCGGTTTACCCCATCAATGCTATGGGTATGTCCAAGGCAATGATGGAAAAACTGATGCTTGCGAAAGCCCGTGCAAGATACTCAGATACGGTTTTTTGTGGTGTTCGTTACGGCAATGTTATGTATTCAAGAGGCTCAGTTCTTCCTTTGTTTGTTGAACAAATTCAAAGAGGGCTTCCTTTTACAGTTACTGATCTCAACATGACCCGTTATCTTCTGCCGTTGCCGGTTGCAATTGAATTGGTGCTGTTCGCACTTGAACATGGTGAAAATGGCGATATCCTCGTGAGAAAATCGCCGGCTGCAACCGTAGCCGATATGGCTGAAGCTATGAAAGTTATTTTCAAGTATGATAATGGAATTAAATCAATCGGGATTCGTGAAGGAGAGAAGATGCACGAAACCCTTGTTACAAGAGAAGAATTGATGAAAGCCACTGAATACGAGAATTATTATCGGATCAAAAACCTGATGCAGCTTGACTATGATAAATATTTTGAAGAAGGGGAAACTGTTCAATTGCCTTCTGAGGGCTACACTTCTGAAAACACATACAGGCTAAACCTGAACGAAACAATTGAACTTATTCAAGGGTTGGATGAAATAAAAGCTGCTCTTGAAGGCAAACAAGTGGAAGTAGTCTGATTGTGAAAAGAGTCGGAGTGACCGGTTCTGATGGTTTCATGGGGAAGAACCTTCTGAGGTTTTTCAGAAGCCAAGGTTCACCTTTTAAAATTGTTGATTTTCAGGTTGAATGGTTCGATCAGCCTGAAAAAATGAAAGAATTTGTTTCTGATTGCGATGTGATTGTTCATCTTGCAGGTGTGAATCGACATGAAGATGAAAAGTATATCTTCAATAGAAATGTTGAACTGACGGAAATTCTTATTTCAGCTGTGGATTCTGTTAATGCTACGCCGTATTTTATATTTTCATCAAGTACTCAGGAATATCTGAACAATAATTACGGCACGGCTAAGAAGGAAGCCCGGCTTAAACTTTCTTCATGGGCTTCTGGAAACCGGGTGCCTTTTACGGGGTTGATAATTCCGAATGTGTATGGGCCCTTTGGGCAACCGTTTTACAACTCATTTATAGCTACATTTTGTCATTTATTGGCAAAAAGGGGGGAACCGGAAATTCAGGTTGATCGCTCGGTCGGGTTAATTTATGTTTTCGAAATCGCGAAAAAGATTTATCAATTAATCAACTCCCCGGAAGATAACCCGGAGTTGCTTTTACCCATAACGGGTGAAGCCGCTGTTTCGGAAGTTCTGAACAAACTTAAGCATTTTAGTGAATTGTATCAGAAGGAAGCAAGAATACCGGAATTAAACAATTACTTTGATGTAACTCTGTTTAATACTTTTCGGTCATACTTAGTACCCGGTTTTTATCCGTTCAGCCTGATGAAAAGAACGGATGACAGAGGCTTCTTAACCGAAATAATAAAAGAAAATACGGGCGGTCAGGTGTTTTATTCTTCAACTAAGCCCGGTATTACAAGGGGAAACCACTACCACACAAATAAAATTGAACGGTTTTGTGTTTTACAGGGCGAAGGTTTAATCCGGATGAGAAGAATTGAAGAAAATGAAATTTTTGAATTCCGGGTATCGGGTGACGCACCGGTGATAATTGATATGCCGGTTTGGTACACGCACAACATTACTAATGTCGGTTCATCTGAAATGTTGACGCTCTTTTGGAGCAACGAAATTTTTGATCCGGAAAACCCGGATACTTACTTTGAAGCAGTGTAAAATTTGATTAATAAATTAAAATTACTTACAGTTGTAGGTACAAGACCTGAAATTATCCGACTTTCAAGCGTTATGAAAGTTTGTGATAAGGTGTTCAATCATGTTGTTGCACATACCGGTCAGAACTATGACTATGAACTAAATGAGATTTTCTTTGATGATTTGGGGCTGAGAAAACCGGATCATTTTATGAACGCCGATGTCTCATCTCTTGGGGCAACTGTAGGGGATATTTTCAGGAAAACTGAAGAAATTCTGCGACTCGAAAAACCCGATGCAATGCTGGTTCTCGGTGATACAAACTCCTGTCTTTCTGCATATATGGCAAAAAGGCTAAGAGTACCTGTTTACCATATGGAAGCGGGAAACAGGTGCTTTGACCTTAATGTACCCGAGGAAATAAACCGAAAGGTTATCGATAACTTAGCAGATTTTAATTTGGTTTACACGGAGCACGCTCGAAGAAATCTGTTGAATGAAGGGTTCCCTTCACGAAGGATATATCTTACCGGTTCACCGATGAATGAAGTGCTGAGGGATAACCTTGAGAAAATAACTTCTTCAAAAATTCTTGCGGAACTTTCTCTTAAACCGGGGAATTATTTTGTCGTCTCAGTGCACCGTGAAGAAAATATTGATAACATCGATAATTTAAAACAAATATTAAGCGGATTAACGGAACTTGCGGAGGCACAGAATCTCCCGGTTGTTGTAAGCACTCACCCACGGACAAGGAAGAGATTGGAGTCTATTGAGGGACTTATGTTGCCCGAAAACATTCTTTTTATGAAGCCTTTTGGGTTTTCTGATTATGTTCACTTGCAAATGAATTCAAAGTGCACAATATCAGATTCCGGCACCATTTCCGAAGAATCTGCCATTTTGGGGTTTCCGGCGATAACAATACGCAATGCGATGGAGAGACCCGAGGCAATGGATACCGGCAGCATAATTCTTTCAGGGCTTAACTCGGAAAATGTGTTGCGAAGCGTCAATTTTGTTATGAATAATGAACATGAAATTACAAACAGACCCAAAGACTATGAAATCCCCAACACCTCAGAACGGGTTGTTAAGATTATTCTGGGAACCGCAGGTTTGTCAAATTCGTGGAATGGGATAAGCGGGGGATTGAATGTGTAAAGTTTTAGTTACCGGTGCCGGTGGGTTTATCGGTTCGCATTTGACAGAGCTGCTTGTTAAAGAGGGATTTGATGTGCGGGCTTTTGTGCGTTATAACGGCAAAAACGACTGGGGCTGGCTTGAAACATCGGAAATTAAAAACGATATTGAAGTAATTACCGGGGATATTCGGGATTATGATTCAGTTTATTCTGCCGTGAAGGGATGTGAAGCTGTGTTTCACTTGGCTGCATTGATTGGGATTCCCTACTCTTATGTATCACCTTTGGCTTACATAAGAACAAATGTAGAAGGAACATACAATGTTTTGGAAGCGGTTCGTCAGCTTGAACTTCAACAGGTTTTAGTTACTTCTACTTCCGAAACTTACGGAACGGCACAATATGTCCCGATTGATGAAAAACACCCGGCGGTTGGGCAGTCACCATACTCAGCCACAAAAATTGCAGCTGATCAGTTAGCCGATAGTTATTTCAGGTCGTTTGATACACCGGTGAAAATCGTAAGGCCTTTTAACACTTACGGTCCCAGACAATCTGCACGGGCAATTATCCCGACGGTAATTACGCAGATTCTATCGGGAAAAACGGAATTAAAATTAGGCAATCTTGACCCGACGCGTGATTTAACTTTTGTTAAAGATACTGCAAGAGGTTTTCTGGAGATTTTTAAGTCGGATATAACTTTTGGTGAAGCCACTAACATCGGAATGAGTGAAGAAATTTCCGTAGGTAATCTGGTGGAGCTGATTGGTCAGTTACTTGGGGTAAAGTTAAGTGTTAGTCAGGAGCAGCAACGGGTAAGAGCTGATAAATCGGAGGTCCAAAGGTTAAAATGCGACAATTCCAAACTTAAAAAATTGACCAATTGGGCACCCGACTATAACCTCACCACCGGCTTGCAGGAAACAATAGAGTTTTTGAAAAACAATTTAATCCGGTATAAACCGGAGATATATAATGTTTGACGCAAAATTGTTATTATGAGTTTTAAAATTCCACTATTTGATTTGAATTTTGATGAAAAAGAAGAAGCCGCAGTATTAGAAGTTCTGCGCTCAAAGTGGATATCAACCGGTCCTAAATGTTCTCAATTTGAATCAAAATTTGCTGCTATGTTAGGGGCTAATCATGCTTTATCATTGGCGAATTGTACGATTGCACTTCATTTGGCGATGGTAATTTGTGGAATAGAAGCTGAGGATGAGGTTATATGTCCATCTTTAACTTTTGTTGCTACAGTTAATGCCATAAGATATGTTGGAGCTATTCCAGTATTTGCAGATGTGCGAAGTCTTGAGGATTTAACGATTGATCCTGTAGATATTGAATCAAAAATCACAGCAAAGACAAAAGCAATTGTTGTGATGCATTATGGTGGTTTTGCATGCGATATGGATGCTATATTGGGAATCGCCCAAAAATACAATTTGAAAGTTATTGAGGATGCTTGTCATGCCCCACTTTCAGAATACCACGGGAAAAAGTTAGGTACAATAGGAGATGTTGGCTGTTTTAGTTTTTTCTCAAATAAGAACATCAGCACCGGTGAAGGTGGAATGTTAGTTACAAATAATAATGAATTATTTGAAAGAGCTAAATTGCTTCGTTCTCATGGAATGACTTCTATGTCGTACGAGAGAGCAAAAGGTCATTCAACTGAGTATGATGTGGTTGCCCTTGGATATAATTATCGTATGGATGACATTAGAGCTGCAATCGGAATTGTGCAACTTGATAAATTAAAGGCGGACTTAGAAAAGAGAGCTATTGTACGAGAACACTATATCTCAAATTTAAGTAACTGTAAAAATTTGATTATCCCATTTCAAGATTATAGAGAGTTTAGTTCAAATTATATATTTCCTATAATACTTAAAAATGGAACGAAAGAAAAAAGAGATATTTTACGGCACCAACTTGCAAATGCAGGAATTCAAACAAGTGTTCACTATCCGGCGGTTCATCGGTTTAATATATATCAGCAATTTAACTACAGTTTACAGAAAACTGATTATGTAACCAACTGTTTAATTACTTTGCCAATGTATTCATCTCTACCAATAGATAAAGTTGAGTTTATTTCAAATGAAATTTTTGGTTCACTATGAAAATAACTATACTTACTGATAATGTTAACAGTTGGTTTATTCCGTTTGGTCAGAAACTGCAACAAAAATTATTATCCTTAGGATTAGAATGTAATTATGTTTTTGATAAGAATGTAATAGAATATGGGGATATCTGTTTCTTACTAAGTTGTTCAAAAATATTACAATCGGAATATCTTAAAAGGAATAAGTATAATATTGTGGTTCATGCAAGTGACTTGCCACAGGGAAAGGGCTTTTCACCCCTGCAATGGCAAATTATGGAAGGTAAAAATGAAATTCCATTAACTCTTTTTGAAGCTGTGGAAGGTGTGGATGAAGGCCCTTATTATTTTAAAGATAAATTAATTTTTAATGGTTATGAATTACTTCAAGAAATGAGAGAATTGCTAGGAGAAAAAATCGTGCAAATGTGCATTGAGTTTGCTATCAATAAAGAAAGTTATTCTCCGCAATCTCAAACAGGAGAATCAACTTTCTATCCAAGACGAAAATCAGAAGATAATTTTTTGGATATAGATAAAACCATTAGAGAACAATTTAATAAATTTCGAACTGCGGATAACATAAGATTTCCTATTAAATTTCAGATAAATGATCAGATTTATGTGTTGAAAATTACGCGAGAAAAATAAATTTTTTTTTTATTAAGCCCGTTTTAACTTATTTCCAAAATGATAGAAATACTCTAATAATTGTCGTCAAAACATTATAGTTTTATAATATCTTTATTTTTTTTGAGTTATAATCATTCATTTGAGGCTGATTGGTGATAAAAAAATTTTATTAAAAGTGCAATAAGCAGTATAGATTTAAAAAATTGATTAATTAATGAACGAAAACGATAATAGACATCTTTACCATTTTGAACAGTTTACATTAGAAAATTATAAAAAACTTCTTGAAATAGCAAAAAGTAATTTCAATTTTATTTTTTTTGAAGATTTTAACAGTAGAACAAAGAAATCGATTATCTTAAGGCATGATTTGGAATTTTCACCATTGCTGGCATTGGAAATGGCCAAGATAGAATATGAAATCGGTGTTAAATCAACAACTTTTGTAAATCTTCATAGTGAATATTACAATACTTTTGAAAAGAAAACCTATAAAATACTTGAAACTCTTCTTGAATTTGGTAATAGAATAGGGTTACATTTTGATGCACATTTTTATGGAATCGAAAATGAAAATGATTTAACTTATTACCTCATACGCGAAAAAAAAATACTACAAGAATTATTTAATGTAGAAATTAAAACATTCTCTTTTCACAATACGAACCCGTTTTTGTTACAATTTGATGATGAAGAATATTCCGGTTTACTAAATGTTTATGCACCAAAATTTTTTAAAGAAATTGGATACGGTGCAGATTCAACCGGATACTGGAGATATGAGAATTTATTTGAACGACTTCAAAATAATAAAGATGATGTATTACAAATATTAATACATGATGGGATGTGGCAAAAAGAGGTTCTTTCACCTCGCCAAAGAATATTTAAAGTAATTGATGATAACGCTGCCATGTTAAAAAAGTATTATGATACTACTCTTAAAGTATTTGGTGCCATTAACATAGATTGGGACAGAATAGTTTGATTTATGATTGTAAAATATAATTTAACTCAAGAATAAATCTGTGTTTTTATCATTATGAATAAACCGTTAGTTTCAGTTACTGTCAATACTTATAATAGACCACTATTAATTTCAAGGGCAATTAATAGTATTATTAATCAATCATACAAAAATATTGAAATTCTTGTTTATGATGCAGGAACTAATGAAGACACTAAAACTATTATTTCACAATTGGAAGATGATAGAATTATTTATCGCAAGATAGTTAATGAGATAAGTCCTGCTCACACCTTAAACCAATTATTTTGGGATTCTAAAGGTAAATATATTGCCTGGCAGGATGATGACGATGAAAGTTATCCGGATAGAATTGAAAAACAAGTCGATCTAATTGAATCTTTAGGTTCGGATGTGGGCTTGGTTTATTGTTGGGAAGATTATTATGATGACAAATTGGGAAAATATCTATATACTCGTAAACCAACTTTACAAGGTGAGATTTTTACACAACTATTAGAGAGACCGGGCGGCACAGGTGGTGGAACTCAATTGCTATTAAACCGTGAAGCTGTATTATCAGTTGGGGGAATACCGGAAAATGTAGGTATTACTTCGGATTATTTGCTGATACTAAATATTGCAAAAAAATATAAAGTATTTTGCATCAATGAAAGTTTAGTAAGAACACATGTTAACCATCAATATCAAAGACTATCTAATCTTGGTAAATCCAATCAAAAAGAAAATGCGCAAATTAATATGTGGGCAAATCATATACTTAACTTTTATAAAAAGGATTTTCAAGAAAACAAAGTGTCACAATATTATTATTTTCGTACTTTAGCCATAAATTATTCGAAATTAAAACGGTTAAATAGTTTTAAATATTATTTTCTATATATCCTAAATAGTCCAATTCAAAATTTAAAAAATATTATCCCCGACTTTTTACGAATTTTACGAAATTATTTATATGAGCCTGAAAACTCCAAAATTGAATTATAAAAATGGTTGAAAAGAAGCAAGAATTAATTGTCTCAATTCATCAACCAAGTTATTGGCCCTGGTTTGGGTTACTTTATAAAATTGCTGTTTCTGATTCATTCGTAATACTCGATGATGTTGCAACAAATAAAGCGACAAATCAATACAGAAATATTTTTTTCTGTAATGGAAAAGAGAAATATCTGACACTTCCCATTAATTATAAAATGGGTATAAAACTGATAGATTTGGAATTTAAAAACGATTTATATATCGATGATCATGTCTCAAAATTGGAAAATTATTACCGGAAGGCACCCTTCTACTCGGAGGGGATTTCGATTGTAAAAAAAATTTTTTTGAAAAATCATGTTAAGCCAATTGATTTAATTATTGATACTATGATGTCGTTAATGGAGACTTTTTTAATTAAGACTAAGTTATCCCGAAGTTCTGATCTTAAGAAAGTGGGGGCTAAGGACGATTTGGTATTAGAGATTTGTCGGGCTTTGTCAGCAGATACATATATATCAGGAATGGGTGGATTGAACTATATGAAAAATTACGATAAGTTTGATGAGAGTGGAATAAATATTCGTTTTATCAAATATACGCCAATAATTTACAAACAAAGCCCTGAATTCCGGTTCGTACCGGGACTTTCAGCTATTGATTTGATTATGTTCAACGGAGTAGAGCAATCACAAAAAATTTTCCGCGAAAATTTTTCAAAAATTGAATTATTAGAAAAGGAACAGGTTCTTTAGAGATGGATGCTGTGATTCTAGCCGGTGGATTGGGTAAAAGATTAAAACCTTTCACTGAAGTTATTCCAAAACCACTGTTACCAATAGGTGAAAAGTCAGTCTTGGAAATACAAATTACTTTATTGAAGAAACATGGTTTTGATCGAATTTTTCTTGCAACAAATTATAAATCGGAGTATATAGAAAGTTTCTTTGGCGATGGTTCAAGGTATGGAATAGAAATATTTGTTAGCAAGGAAGAAACTCCATTAGGAACTGTGGGGCCTCTTCTTCTCTTACAGGAACAATTGAAAAATGAGTTTTTGGTAATTAATGGTGATATCCTCACATTGTGTGATTTTTCCGGTTTTATGAGATTCGCGAAGTCAAAGGCAGCACTCTTAACCGTTGGTGTCAAAGAACTTACTACACCGTTTCAATTTGGAAACATTTTTTTTGAAGGTGATGATGTTGTCGAGATTCAAGAAAAACCTCTTATTAAAACTAATATCCTGGCCGGAGTATATGTTTTTTCGCCGGCAGTATTTGAATTGATACCGCCCGGAGTTCAGTATGATATGGATAATTTGATTAACGATATGCTTAAGCAGAAAAAAATTATAAAGAAGTTTGATATTCATGAGTATTGGTTAGATATCGGAAGAGTAGATGATTACCATCAGGCACAGTTAGCTTATAAAGATCATTTTGAAGCTGAAATGGATTGATTGCTTCTAAATGATTCTGTTTAATAAAATATTCGAATTTGTTACTAAAGGGCATCCGCGGAGTGTAAAAGCTAAGAAAAATGTGCTGATAAGTTTCGGTATAAAAGGAATTTCTATACTTGTTCAACTTCTTTATATTCCCTTATTAGTTAATTATCTTGGTACAACTGATTATGGGTTGTTTCTGACACTGTCTTCAATAGTTGGTTGGTTTTCTTTTTTTAATTTGGGGCTTACTTTTGGATTAAAGAACCATTTTGCTGAAGCGTTAGCAGTAAATGATCAGGAGAAAGCCGGAAAGCTTGTTAGCACTACTTATATAGTTTTATCTGTTGTTTTTGCGGTTGTAATGAGTTTATCTTTGTTGGTGTTTCCTTTTGTAAATGTTGAAAAACTGTTCAACATTAAATTGGACTCATCAGATCTTTACATTCTGATGATTATTACCTTTTTTTCATTTTGCATTAGAATGATTTTGCAGGTAATATTTGCGGTGTTAGAAGCTGATCAACGGCCGGCAGAAGTAAGTTTTGTTAATATGTTATCTTCAGTACTCAGTTTAATTTCGGTTTTTATAATTACCAGGTTAAAGTCTTATGGGGATTTATTACTCACGGGTAGTATAATCAATATTGTTCCTTTAATTGTTATGTCCCTTTATACTGTTATACTATTTAGTGGCAGATACAAAAACTATCGACCATCTTTAAAAAAACTCGATTTTTCATATTCTAAAGGACTGTTTAATCTGGGGGGTAAATTTTTTATTATTCAGATTGCTGATATGATTTTATTTTCGACAACGAATTTTATTATAATTCAGTATTTCTCTGCAAAAGATGTTACAATATACAATATCGGTTATCGATATTTTTCAATTATTTCCATGCTTTTTGGAATTATTATTGCGCCTTTGTGGAGTGCAACTACCGAAGCATTTATCAAAGAGGATTTTGTCTGGATACGGAATACATTTCGCAAAATTCGTTTTATTGGCTTAGTGTTCGTCTTTTGTGCCTTTTGCATGTTAATGGTCTCAGAACCGGTTATTAGGATTTGGGTGGGGGAGAAAGTACTTATTCCATTTTCGCTTAAATTAGTTTTTTTTGTAAATGTCAGTACAGGTGTTTTATTCACACCTTATGTAGCTTTTTTAAATGGTGTCAGTAAAATCAAACTGAACCTTTACCTTACAGTACTGAATACATGTACTTTTTTTCCCTATATTCTTCTGTTTATTAAAGGAATTGGGCTTGGTGTCGCAGGTGTTGTTCTTGGCTCATTTTTTGCTGAATTACCTTGCAGAATCTCACAACCAATACAATATTATAAATTGGTGAATAAAACTGCAAAAGGTATTTGGAATGCCTGAGAAAATTACTTTTATAGCGAATGATTTTTTGGTGATTAATTTATATTCATTTTTTCTGTTTAAGAATCTGAAATGAAACGCGAAACTTTCTTTAACTATCTTATAATTTTATTAAACCTTTCGATTATCAGTCCGATAAAATTTTTTACAAATGATTTTTTCCTGTTAGGACTTTTTCTTTTTCTTTCAATTCTTTTTATAAAACGAAATGAAAAAGTCGATCCATTTATTATTTTCTTATTAATATTTCTTTTCATAGTAAATATAATATCGGATCTGGTCTGGCAAGATAATAATTTTATCGTTGTTTCAGGATTTGCATTACGGATAATTAATATTTATATGAGTCTCAAAATCTTAAAAGCGAGATTTTGGGATATATATTTAAAGATTGTTTTATTTTTTGCATTAATAAGTATTCCATTTTATATAATACAATTGTTTTATCCTCAATTTTTTCTATCCATGTATCCATATTTCAGTTGGATTGATGCAGATGTCAGAAAAGAATCTGGTAAGTATGGCTTTCTTATTCATGTTCTTCATATTGGAATGGAATATAGAAATTCAGGCTTTGCTGTTGAACCGGGAATGTTCGGATATTTTCTTGGGCTGGGTATTGTTTTGCAGCTGTTAAAAAATAATTTTCAAATCGATCGCTATGTTATCGTTGTTTCTTTGATCGGTCTTACAACTATTTCTACCAGCTTTTACCTTTTCTTATGGCTGGCACTATCCATAATTCTTATTTATAAGAGAAATCCATTGGTTTATTTATTTGGTTTCGTAGTGGTTGTATATTTAGCGAGTGTATTATATCAATTGGATTTTATGACTGGTAAAATAATACTTACCTATAATGGTGCAATGGATACTTTTGATAAAGGATATCAAAATATGAAGTCTGATGGGTTGAATAGAGTGGGTGGAATAATTATGGATATAGATGATTTCTTAGTTTATCCAATTGGTTATGGATTTGCAAATGGAAGAAGATATACCTTGAACGGAACTATGATTAGTTCACCTAACGGATTGGGTAGTTATATTCGGTTGTATGGAGTTATTGGTATTTTATTTTTAATAATTGCATTTAGAAGAGCCGGACCTTTTTTAAATCAATATCGTAGCCCAAAATTTATATCAGTAGGGCTATCTCTTTGTCTTATTATCTTTTTATTTTCAAACCCGCTTCATAGAGACCCATTCTTTCTGGCTTTTCTCTTTTCATCATTTGTATTAAAAGGTAATCAACTGAATAGAAATATGTTTTATAAAGAGAATTAATTTTTTTTTTGCTAATGGATAAATATTTTTTTATAATTCTATATGCGTATTATATTCCTGAGTGAAAATCCTTTACCGGCAAATAATGCTTCTGCAAGCCGAATGAGTGCATTGTTAAGAGGACTTTCTGAATGGGGAAATGAATGTTCTTTCATTAACTATGACTCACATTATTCTCGCTCTGAGAAACATGAATATTGTACAATAAAGATTAACTACATTGGAATAAGATTTTTTTCTAATATTTTTAGAAATAGATTATTTTTTAAATTTGATACAATTATATCTTTAATGGTTATCTTCCTTAAAATACCGGTTAGTACTGATTTTATTTTAATTACTTCTGGAAATTTACTTATTGATTTTCTTATAATGATCTTAAATAAGATTAAAAAGGTACCTGTAATTTATTTTTGTTCTGAAACACCGGAATTATATTATCACAATAAAATTTCACGCTTTATTTTTTATAGAACAGTTCATAACTTTTCCGGTGCAGTATTGATTACTGATAAATTAAAGGACTATTTCGAAGAGAAAGTACGAATTCAGTCGGTCAAAATTGGTTTAACAGTCGAAGATGATAAAAATTTTATAGTAAATGACTCGCAGAATAATAATGATACGCAATTTTTGTTTTTTATGGGTTCAACATGTAACAATAAGGATGGTTATATTTTTATGGTCGATGTTTTTAACAAATTACAAAGAAAATATCCAAACCTCCGGCTATATGTTGTTTCTTCCTCGCCCAAAAAAGAAATTGTGAATTTGAAAAATTTCAATAAAGAAAAAACTATTATTAAATCTAACCTCGAAAGAAGCGAACTGTTTTATTACTTAAATCAGGCAATTATTTGCTGCTTACCAAGACCCTTAAATATTCAAAACACTTATGGGTTTCCTACGAAATTAGGAGATTATCTCTTATCTAAACCTCCTCTGATTACATCGAGGACTTCCGAAATAGACAGATACTTAACGCACCGGCATGATTCCTATCTCTTTGAACCGGATAATCAGACTGAGTTTGAAAAGGGGATAATCGTATTACTGGAAGATCGTGAACTAAGAGAAAAAATCTCAAAAAATGCTAAATTGACAGTAAAGAATTATTTTAGTTTCCGTAAACAGGGGGATAAACTTAATATTTTTTTAAAAGAACTTTTGGGAAACCGTGTTTAAGAAGTTTATTAAAAACAGTTCACATCAGATGATTTTCTTGGATGCGAGGTTGTTTATTCGGAATTTCACATGATAATGATATCAATTTGTCAAATGGGCGTAAGCACTTTTAGGGCTAAGTTCGTTCCTTTATCTCAATTGGATCGTATTGAAAAAATATTTGTTGTTCGTAGAAATCCGGGTCCCAAAATACCAAAGGTAGAATATATAGTATTGCCGGGGATATGTAAGTTATCCATTTTTCACCTGATAGTAAGCCCGATTATTTTAACTTACTATACAGTTAAAAAAAAGGCTGATATAATTTTAACTTATCACTTTATACCTTATTTATTGTTTGGTTTTTTTGCATCCAAAATGACGAAAAAACCGCATATATTTTGTCAAACCGGTAGTATTTGCCAGCATTATATTGAAAGAAAATGTCTGCGTCGTATAACGAAATCCCTTTTAAATTCATTGTCTGCTTTTAATGTTCCGGGAATGCAAACTTTAGAATATTGGGTTAATCATGGAATTAATACTGACAAAATAAGAGTGTTACACAGTACTATCGATACCGAAAAATTTAGCTCCAGGGATGTAGAGAAGAAATTTGATTTCATATATATTGGAGAATTGGGAAGTCATAAACGCGTTGATAAAATAATTACGGCATTTTCACAAATAGTTAAAAGTGGAACGGAAGCTTCACTTGCTATTGTTGGTACCGGGAAAGATGAAGATCAACTTAAAACATTGGTGCGCAGTCTGCAGGTAGAGAATTCTGTTGAGTTTTTTGGCTACCAAAAAGATGTCGTTGAATTTCTTGTATTGGCTAAGATTTTTGTCATGTTTTCAAAAGCTGAAGGTCTTCCTGTTGCGCTTATGGAAGCAATGTCAACCGAATTGCTGGTGATAGCACCAGATGTGAATAATATTCCGGGTATGCTAAAGAATAATGTTTCGGGATATTTAGTAGAATCAGGTAACTTTCAAGAATTGTTTGAAAAGATGAATTACGCGTTAACAAATTATCACAATCTTAATCATCTTCGAAAAAATGCACGCGAAGAGATTGTTACAAATCATTCTTACGGGGTTGCTGTAAGGAAGTGGGAAATGTTATTTGCCAGACTGACATAATTTTTTTTATGTTATTGAAGTCTTAAATTTGTATTTTAAATATTATTTGTAATGCTTCAAGTGGAAATGGAATTTCGTAAATTTATTTAATGTAAAATAATAAAAAAGGAGATTCCTTTCATGCAAACGAAAAAGAGATTCACCCCCGAGCAAAAAGTCATCATTCTCAGAGA